>Ga0308169_10000676_pt1 | contig 45793 bp, 42 predicted proteins | sample PhyBR1_2_FD_202139 | JGI IMG/M metagenome (GOLD analysis project Ga0308169, IMG submission 202139) | Phyllosphere microbial communities from UC Gill Tract Community Farm, Albany, California, United States - DLSLSB.R1 | ecosystem: Host-associated > Plants > Phyllosphere > Unclassified | place... | reverse complement strand
ATCAACTGCGCTTAACTACCGCGCTGCACGTAGCGCGAGCGCGCCGGCTCGCGGCGAGTCGCTCTGTCTCCTCCTGCTCGCCGACGCCGACCTCTCCGCGGGCGCTCCGTCGGCGATGAGCCCCTTGCGCTGAGCCAGCGCTCGAGGATGGAGCTGCAGCTCTACTCTCTGCCTCTCGCACTGCTGCGCTCGTCTCACTCGCTTCGACCGACGCCGCCATGGCAACCAAGACTCGTGCTCCTCTCCCCGTCTCGCCCGGGTGCGTTCTCCTTCCCCTGCTTCGTTCTCGACCGCCGCACGAGCTGACTCTCCTCCCCTGCAGGCCCTGGACGCTCAACGGCGAGGCGTGGATCTTCATCATCCGCGACCAGCCCTTCTCGGAGACGCCCGTCCCGCTCCCCGAGGGCAACTACGCGCCGCTCGAGAAGGCAGCGAGGGCGACCTCAGTCACCGCTTCCACGGCGGCACAGGGCTCTTTCTCGTCATTCGCTACAGCAGCACACCGTACGTCCACCTCTCCCTTGAAGAGACGTCTCAGGGGTCCGAGAGCGCCGGCTGACCCTCCCTCGTCCCTCCCTTTCCTCCAGAGTGGGCCCGTACGACGAGGTCATGATCGTCCCGGGCCTCTTCTCGTACAAGGTCAAGGGCCGCAAGGACAAGCTGTACCGCTGGGCCATCACGAGGCTGTACGTCTTGCGCGACGAGTCGACCTGCAACGGTGCGTCCTCTCGCTCTCTCGCTCTGTCGCCCTCGACGAACGGCACGTCCTGACTCGCGCATACCTACAGGTCGACCGAACTGGGGGATCCCCAAGTGCGTCTCTCCTGCTCTCGAGACGCTTCTCCCGGACGAGCTCTCACTCGGGCCCTTTCCACAGGCACACGGCCGACTTCACCTTTACCGACCTCGCCGACGGCTCGCAGCAGCTCACGATCCAGCACCTTGTCCCGGGCGCGACGCCCTTCTTCCGCTGCCGCCTCCAGCACTCGCGCCTCACGCCGTTCTCGTTCCCGGTCTCGACCCAGTGGCTCGAGACGCGCCTCGCCAAGACGCTCCTCGTGCGGCACTACGAGATCGAGCTGATCCAGCCGCCGTGCCCGGCCGCCGAGGGCGACGACGACCTGCGCATCGCGCCCGAGGGGCAGCGCGCCGAGGCGCTCAAGGCCGGCACGGGCTACCGCCGCGTCCTGCACCCGGCGTCGGGCTGGGGCAAGGCGTGCAAGCTCCTCCCTGCGCCGCCTGCGGTCGGTGAGCCTGGGTACGGGCAGGACTGGAGCGGGTTCGGCGACGGCGTGAGCTTCCCCAAGTTCAAGGGCCCGTACCTCGAGCGCCTCAACGTCCACCTCCTCAAGTTCGACATGCTCGTCCCGCTCGCCGAGCTCATCGACGTCGAGGGCGAGTGATTCGAACGTCGGTGGCAGTCTGTGTAGCCGTCGTCGTCGTGCTCCCCTCGCGCTCTCAAGCTCGAGCCTCTTCCTCGTCGCCTCCTCGTTCTGCAACTCTCGGTTTCCTCGCTCCTCTCCTGAAGCGTGCGTGAGTGCATGCGCGAGGCTGTGCTCCTGTCCTCGTCGCCGAGCGAGAGACGGACGGTCGCTTCCCCCGCCATCTGCGGCCACAAGTCCGAGCGGGAGGAGGCGAGCCGGCTCTCCTCCTTCCCTCGCCCTCCTCTCGGCTCGTGCGCCACCCAGGTCATCGTCCAGGCGCTACAAGATGGCTGCACTCGAGCCTCAAGCCGTCCCCGTCTGCTCAGCGTGCGTCGTCGTCCTCCCCGCTTCCCCACCTCATCTAACCCTAACCATAAGAACCGCGAACGAAGCTCGGGCGGCGCGAGCACTCGTCGTGCGAGTTTGCGCTGACTCTAGTCCCCCTCTGCAGGCCATGGAGCTTGACAGGTGAGGGCTGGGTCCTGCCCCTGTTCACGCCGTTCTCCAAGACGCCAATCCCGCTGCCCTCGGGGGCGTACGCCCCGCTCGAGCAGGGCTCAGAGGCCGACCTCGGCGCGCGGTACCACGGCGGGTTCGGCGTAGTGCTTGTTGTGCGGTACGAGTCGAGCGACGGTGCGTCTGCGGTCCCTCTCTCCTCGACCACCTCTCAACGAGCGGCGACACTAGCTGTTGACGCTGACGCTCTCCCCTCGCTCGCAGTCGGGCCCTACGACGAGCTCATGATCATCCCGGGCCTGTTCAGCCGCCCTGGCAAGGACGGCGGCGAGCCGAGCTACGCCCTCGCCATCACGCGCATCTACGTCTCGACCGTCGTGAGCGTTGCCAACGGGCGCAGGCTTTGGGGCATCCCCAAGTGCGTCCAGCTCTCTCTCTCGCTCTCTTTACTTCTCGATAGCGCGAGCTGACGAGCGTGACTCGCAGGCACCGCGCCGACTTCGACTTCCAGACCTCCTCGACGGGCCGCACGACCCTCTCCGTCTCGCACCCCGGCTCGCCCTCCTCGTCCTTCTTTCGCATCGCCTTCCGTCCTTCGCGCCTCACCCCTCTCTCGATCCCGATCCGCACCTCGTGGCTCTCGACGAGCCTCGCGCGCGCGTGCATGGCCGGGTACAAGCCGGCGCTTGTGCAGCCGCCGCTGCCGGCCGCCGAGGAGGGCGACGACCAGGGCACGGGCCAGCGCGCCGACGCGCTCGTCAGGAGCGAGAAGGCGTACCGCGTTGAGCCGACCGCGGCGGGCTGGGCGAGGGCCGTCGTCGTCGAGCCTTTTCCCGAGCAGGACGCGGTCGAGGGCAAGGACGGCTTGAGCGCGCGGGACTGGACCGGGTTCGGCGACGGCGAGGGCTTTCCGCGCTTCGAGGTGTACGGCGCGAGGCTCAACTTGCACGTGCGGCAGCTCGAGATGGGCTTCCCAGTCCCGAGCGTCGTCGAGGGGTGGCCGTGACGAGGGAGCGCAGGAGCGGCCGCGGCAGTACCGTCGCAGGGCACGCGTGTAATGCACAGCGTCTGCAGACTTTTCACTCACGGATCGCTGACCCGTCAGAGTGAGCGAGAGCGAGCGCGAGAGCGAGATGTCGAGCAGAATCGCAGCGAGCGGCTTTCAAGCTCTCGAGGGCACGTGCGTGCGGCGAGAGAGAAAGGGCCCTGCGATTCAAAGCTGTACACAACAAGCGCTCAATGACGCACACGCACACTCGAGGAAAAGGAGCGAGAGAAAGAGAAAGCGCGCTCGAACCCCTCCTCCCGACCCTCCTCGCCGCTGCTCAGCCCGACGAGCCCTTCTGCCGCTTGACGGCGCCCGTCACGCCGTCGACGTCGAGCTCACCGAGCGGTGCACGAGGCGAGTAAGACGCGCGAGGACCGCTGGCGCCGGAGTGGAGAGGCGGCGAGGGGTCGTACCTGCAGGAGGAGAAGGCCGTTAACGCGCCGCTCGAGCTCTAACCCGACGCGCAGCAGAGGAGGGTGCTCACCCTTCACCAAGGCCCCGCTTGACGCCCCTCGCGCTGACGAAGCCGCCCTGCGGCGGCACCTCGACCGCCGCGCCGCCCGCCGCGCTCCTGAGCCGCTCGGGGCTGACGCCGACGAGCCCGCTCACGCCGCCGAGGCTCGCGACGTTCGTCCCTCCTGCGCCGACGGCACCGCCCGAAGTCGCAGCGCGCGCGACGCCCGCGCCGACGGCGAGCGCAGGGAGCAGGCCCGCCACCTTGGCCGGCGCGCGCCCCACCGCCGCCGCAACCGCACCGCCCGCTGCGCCGCCCAAGCCCGAGCCCGTGCTCGTCGCCGAGTTCGACCGGCTCGGCGGAGCCTGCGGCGGGCGCAGAGCGGGCGGGCGCGCCGTGCCGAGCGCGAGAGCCGGGCCCTGCGCGTGCGGCTGCCCGAGCCTGAGCAGCTCGGCCGCGCTCGCGCTGACCGTTCCTCCCCCTGCGCCCGGTCCGGGCCCATCGACGGCGACCGTCGCGCGCCGGTGCGTTGCCGGCGCCGTCGCGGGCGCAGGCGGGTGTGGCGAGTTGGCCTGCTCGCGGCGCTTCCTCGCGAGGCGCTCCTGCGCGGCGGCTTTGGCGGCCTGGAGGTCGGGGCGGTCCGAGGGGTCCTTGGGGCTGTCGTGAGCCGAGGTCGAGGTCGCGGTCGAGGCGGGCGAGGGGCGGCGCTGCTGCGGCTGCGGCTGCTGGTGCGGGACGAGCGTCGGCATCGAGGGCGGGGCGGCGAAGGGCGGCTTGACCGAGAGGCAGCTGCATGCGGCAGGAAAGGCGTAAGCGAGCTGTGCAGCAAGAGAGGGGCCAGAAGAGGAGGGGAAGACGCACCTCGTCTCGCCGAGCCCGTCGACCTCGCCAAACCCGCTGTCGCCCTCAAAGCACCCCTGCGTCGCCCCGCTCTCCTCCTCAACAGCGGCCTCGCTCACTCCCTCGCCCTCGCCCTCCTCCATGCCGAGCTCGACCGCCGCAAACATGCTCTCGTCGTCGCTGTTGAGCGGGAACTCGGTCTGCGCGCCGGCGCGGTCGTACGGGTTCGGCGCGCCCGCAGCTGGACCGGCGCTGGTCGCAGCGGAACGTGCGACCGAGGCCGGCGCGGCGACGGTTGCTGCGCGGCGCGGCGTCGGCCCGCTCGAGGCCCGAGCGCCCGGTGCAGGTGCGGCGGCGGCGGCAGCGGCGGCGGGAGTGCGCGGTGCGACAGTCGACGCGCGGTGCGCCTGCGCCGCGAGATGCGGCGGGAGCGGCGGCGGGCCCTTGGCGGGCTCCTTCTTGGGGAGGGAGGCGGCGGCGGCGGCGGGGCGAGGAGCGGGAGGAGGTGGAGGGGGCATGGTCGAGGCGGACGTGGGCGGGACGGCCGATGTCGATGCGGTCGGGCGCACGTTGTCGCGCTCGGGCTTGTAGATGCCCTCGAAGTCAAACTTGGGCTGCGAGCGGGCGTGAGCGAGGTCAGTGCGCCACTTCCGACACGGTCACGAGGCGCGCGAGAGCGCCGACGGCGCTCTCGGCCTTGAAGGTGCGGCGAAGGACGCACCTTGGGCGCCTTCATCTTGGACAGGCCCTCGAGGTAGTTCTTGTCGTACAGTCAATTGCCGAGGAGCTTGCCGAAGTGGCGCAGCGCGCGCTTGAGGGCGTCCGTCACGGCCTCCTTCTTGCACTGCGAGCGCGCGCGAGGAGGCGTCAGTCGACGTTGACGGCAAGAGGCAGCACGAGAAAAGGAGGACGCACCTTGTCGAGGGCGTCGGCCTTGGACTTGCTGTTCTCGAGCTTGCCGTACCCGACGTCCTCGTGGCTGGCGCCGTCCTGGAGGCGAACGCGGACGATGGCCGTGACGCCGATGCTCCACCGCTGCGACTCGGGGCTGTAGTCGATCTGCGCGCGGGGTGGAGAGGGTTCAGCGAGGGAGCACGAGGAGGAGGGAGGTAGGGAGGGAGGGAAGGCGAGGGAGGACGGGACGCACAAAGTCGGCCTCGAGGTACTTGATGTCGGTGTACCAGCCGTTGTAGCCAAAGATCTCGTTTGCGAGGTTGATGGCCCTCCAGCCCTCGAGGTAGCTGAGCTTTGTGCCGCCGCCGCCGGGGCGGTTGGCGACCTGGTCGGGCCCGAGCGTCTTCTGGAGGAGCGACTGGAGCTTGGCGGTGCGGTCTGCCGTGTGCTGGCTCATGCCGGTGAAGCTGTTCGGAGTGCGGACCTGGCCGTAGGGCGGGAGGTGGTCGGCCGGGTTGAAGGACGGGGGAGGAGGAGCGGCGTGGGACGGCTCGCGGTACATGGTGCGGGCGTGCGGGTCGAGCCAGCGGGAAGGTGGGTCTTCGCCAAGCCAGTTGGCCATGGCTGGCTCGCCTGTCGGGGTCGAGGCGAGAGGAGGGAGAGGGGGAGCGAGCCCGACGACGATGATGAAGTCGAGCCGACCCTCGCCTCGGCTCTCTGGGCGAGCAGCTCGCGCTCGAGGAGTCGTACGAGTGCCTAGCGAGTCCGTCACAGCTCTCAGCCACTCCGCTAGCCCCGGACCGAGAGAGGTCGCCCGCTCGAACAACACGGCGACGCGTCGCTCCTCGCCTCTGCTCTGACTCCGCCACTCCGCCACCATCTCGCTTGCCAGCTGCGAGCATGCGCAGGTCGGTCCTCACCGCCCTCAAGCAGGCCCCGCAAGACGGCGACCAGGCCATCCCGCACCACTCCGGCGGCGCACACGGCGTCCCTCAGCTCAAGCGTCCGTCCACCTCTCCCGCGCTCTGCACCACTCGCAGTGCCGCCCTGACCCTGCTGCAACAGCCTTCAAGGTCCCGACATCGACCACGAGCACCCGCTCGCGCATCCTCGGCCGCTCGCGCACCGCCACCTCGGACGACTCCCCCTCCTCCGTCAAGCGCTCGCGCGTCGTCTTTACCGAGAACGACTTCTACGAGACGGCTCGCACCGCCAACAGCGACGACGACGCCGGCGGCCCACCAGCCAAGAAGAAGCAGAAGAAGGACAAGAAGAAGGACGACTCGGACGACGACGACGCCGGCGGCAAGAAGGCCAAGTTCGGCTTCGTCGACAAGTACAAGCCGCCGCCGCCGCCCAAGCAGTTCCCCGTGTACCGCCCCAAGGCGGCCGACTCGGTCATCAGCAAGGCGTTCACCCTCCCCGGCCTCAAGAAGCGCGGCGTCCTCCTCACGCCAAAGCTCTCGCAGCGCCCGCTCGGCACCCGCGCCTCGGGCGACTTCCTCCCGGCCCCGCTCCACGACCCGCACAGCCAGCACGCCATCGTCCTGTGGGACCCGACCGTCGACGACCGCGAGGCCGAGCGCGAGCGCGCGCGCCTCGCCGCCGAGAAGCAGGCCCAGGACGCGCTCGACGACGACGACGAGCGCGCGCGCAAGCAGGTGCACCGCAGCCTCGCCGACATCCTCGGCATCACGGACCGCAAGAAGACCGCCGGCGGCGTCCAGAAGGTCGCCGTCGTCATCGACCCGGTCCTCAGCAGCAAGCTCCGCCCGCACCAGGTCGAGGGCGTCAAGTTCCTGTACCGCTGCTCGACCGGCATGACGGACGAGAACGCGTTCGGGTGCATCATGGCCGACGAGATGGGCCTCGGCAAGACGGTGCGTCCTCGTCCTCTCGCCCTTCCTCGCTCGGCGAAGCGCTCTCGCTCATGCTCTCTCCCTCGCGCGCAACAGCTCCAGTGCATCGCCCTCATGTGGACGCTCCTGCGTCAGTCGCCGCTGCCCAACAAGCCGAGCATCGACAAGGCCATCGTCGTGTGCCCCTCGTCGCTCGTCAAGAACTGGGCCAACGAGCTCACCAAGTGGCTCGGCGACGACGCGCCGACGCCGCTCGCCATCGATGGCAAGGTCACGGGCAACGAGCTCGTCAACAAGGTGCGCCAGTGGTGCTCGACCAAGGGCCGGCAGGTCATGACGCCCGGTGCGTCCCTCCCTCCTCGCGCTCGAGCCTCTTGTGCGCGCGCCCGTCGCTGACCCTCTCGGCCCTGCGCGCAGTCATCATCGTGTCGTACGAGAAGCTGCGCACGCTCACGGACGAGCTCGGCGCGACCGAGATTGGCCTGCTCCTGGCCGATGAGGGTCACCGCCTCAAGAACGCCAGTGCGTCCCTTCCGCCGCCTCGTTCCCTCCTCGACGCACAAGCTGACGCCGCTCTTGCGCTCGCAGACAATCAGACGTACACGGCCCTGACCAAGATCAACTGCAAGCGCCGCGTCATCCTCACCGGCACGCCCATCCAGGTGCGCTCGTCGCTCTCTCCTTCTCCCTCGCCAAGACCTTGCACTCACGCTCGCCCTCGCCGCACAGAACGACCTCAACGAGTACTTCTCGCTGCTCGACTTCTGCAACCCGGGCTACCTCGGCACCAAGCAGGAGTTCCACAAGCAGTTCGAGCTGCCCATCCTCAAGGGTCGCGACGGCGAGGCGACCGACAAGCAGAAGGAGCGCGGCGACGAGGCCATGAAGCTTCTCAGCAACAAGGTCAACAAGCTCATCATCCGCAGGACCAACGACCTTCTCAGCAAGTACCGTGCGTCGAGCTCTCCCTCCCCTCATCGTCATCGTCGCCGCCGCCGCTCGGCCTTCCTCGTCGTCGTATGGGCCGCTGACTCTGCGCACACACGCTCGCAGTCCCCGTCAAGTACGAGCACGTCGTCTTCTGCGGCCTGTCCGAGTTCCAGCTCGCCCTGTACCGCTTCTTCGTCGCGTCGCCGGCCATCAAAGCCCTCCTGCGCGGCAAGGACTCGCAGCCGCTCAAGGCCATCACGATCCTGCGCAAGCTGTGCAACCACCCGGATCTCCTCGACTTTGACGAGGACCTGCCCGGCGCCGAGGACACGTTCCCCGACGGGTACGACCCGCGCAACCGCAGGAGGACGCTCGACCCGGTCCTCGGCGGCAAGATGGCCGTCCTCGACCGGTGCGTCTCGCTCTCTCGCACTCGCAGCCTGCTCTTCACTTCTCTCGAGCGGCCGCTGACGTTGCTCGGCAACCCGACGTCGCGCAGCTTCCTCACCAAGATGCGCGCCGAGACGAACGACAAGATCGTCCTGATCTCCAACTTTACGTCGACGCTCGACCTGTTCCAGAAGCTGTGCGACAGCAAGCGGTGCGTCGTCGCTCCCTGCTTCGCTCGCTCACCCTTTCGTCGACGTCGAGCTGACCGTCGCCCTCTTCCTCGCGTGCGCAGCTTCGGCTGGCTGCGCCTCGACGGCACCATGACGGTCAACAAGCGCCAGAAGCTCGTCGACCAGTTCAACGACCCGGACGGCGACAAGACCGTCTTCCTCCTCTCGAGCAAGGCCGGCGGCTGCGGCATCAACCTCATCGGCGCCAACCGCCTCATCCTCTTTGACCCAGGTGCGTTCTCGCTCCCTGTCTCGTCGTGAGCTTTCTCCAAGAGCTGACGTTGATTACTGCTTCTTCCGACGGCGCAGACTGGAACCCGGCGAGCGACATGCAGGCGCTCGCGCGCGTGTGGCGCGACGGCCAGAAGAAGGACTGTGCGTCGCTCTCCTCGCCCTCCTCACCCTCTCCCTCGTACGCCTCGCTGACTTGGCTCCTGAGCGTCGTCCTGCAGGCTTCGTGTACCGCTTCGTCGCAACGGGCACCGTCGAGGAGAAGAGTGCGTCGAGCTCACCTGCGCTTTGACCCTCTCTCTCGCTCGACGAGAGTTAACCGTCTCACTCCGCCGCCTCGCCCGCCCGCAGTCTTCCAGCGTCAGTCGCACAAGCAGAACCTGTCGAGCGTCATCGTCGACGCCAAGGAGGACATCGAGCGGCACTACTCGGGCGACAACCTGCGCCAGCTCTTCCTCTACAACGAGTCGCCGTGCCAGGTGCGCTCCCTCTCTCTGCGCCCTCGCCGTCACTGCGTTGACTGCGAGTTGACCTGCGTGCGGATGCTGTTCGGCCGCCCGCAGACGCACGACCTGTTCAAGTGCAAGCGCTGTAAGGGCGGCAAGCAGGTCGCTCGCGCTCCCGCCATGCTCTACGGCGACACGTCGACGTGCGTCCCTCTCTCTCGCTCGCTCGACGTCCTTCTCCTGCTTCTGCGCGGGCTGACCCGGTCGAGCGACGCGCGCAGGTGGAACCACTTGACGAACGACTGCCTGCGCAACATCCACGACTCGCTCCTGCGCAACGAGACGGGCCTCGGCGCCGTCACGGCGTGCTTCCAGTGTGCGTCGTCGCTCTCTTCTGTGCGGTCGTCGTCGTCGTCGCTGACACTACTCGCTCGTCGCAGACATTTCGACCTGAGCGCTCCTCCCTCCTCTCGCTCTCCCTCCTTCCCTCCCTCGCTCTGACAGTGCCCCTTCGTCGTTCCTTCTCTCCCTCGCAGTCGTAGCTTGTTGTCGCCCTTCCCTCCCGCCGCTTACCCGTCGTTCCTGCATGCGCACCCGCTTCGCCCTCTTCACGCGCGACTCGGGACGAGGAGAGGAGAGCGAGCGTGCTACTTTTGCGGGCTGTCGAGGGACGGGATCTCTCGCTGTCGGCCTAGAGAAGCTCGAGAGGTGCAAAGACAGCGCAGGCGAGAGGTTGCTGCGAGGAAGCCGAGCGAGCCGCGACCGTCGAGAGATCCGCGCCGAGAGAGCGACGACGACGACGACGACGGCGACCTCGCTCGACGACGGTCCACAGCAGACGGCAGCAGCGAGCTCGCACACCCGACACTGCAGCACATGCTCGCCCAGGCATACTCTGCCTCTGCCCTCGACCCTCAGCGGCCGGCGCCCTCGTCGTCCGACATCGCCCCGAGGAGCAGCTCGCCCCCCTCGCCGGCGACTCCCACCTCGGACGACGACATGCGGCTGGGTGCATCAGACGGCACCTCGACCAGCTCGACCAGCCTCGACCACCCCGACCCGCCAAAGCCCGCTCCGCTCGCGCCGGCCCTCTCCCCCTCCCCTCCTCGCCGAGCCTCTCATCTCGGCGGCTCCCTCCCCGCGAGCGCCAGCGCCGCCAGCCCTCCGCCGTCCAACAGCCTATCAGCAAGCCATGGCGCACCCCGCCCCGGCCCAGGCGCCACCATCAACCCGCTCTTCGCCCTCGGCGAGCAGGTCCGCTCGGGCGCGATCGACCCCTCGCTCGTCCGCTTCCAGAAGGGCGGCGTCGTCGTGCGCGAGGGCCCTCCACCGCGAGTCACGCCTCGCTCGCAGACCCCGCAGGCCGAGGTCGACGGCCCCGGGTGGACCGAGTGGCTGCACGAGCGCGTCCACCCGAGGCGGGCCCAGCGCGCCAACGGCGGCATGACCGGCGGCGGCGGCGGCGCAGCAGGCGTGCAGGACAGCGTCGGCGACGACTCGGGCTGCCGCCACCAGCCGGGCAGGCCGCTCGAGCTCGAGGGCGGCGACGGCGACGGCGGGCCCAAGCACGTCGACGACTTCCGGGACCAGCCCGACCAGCAGGACCACGCCGACGAGGCGCGCATCAAGCTCCGCGAGTGGAAGAGCGACTTCCAGGACCGCCTCGAGGACAAGGGCCTGCGCGCGCCGTCGCCCTGGCGCCGAGGCGAGGACGGCTCGCCGGCCAGGCTGAGCGGCGGCAGGGCCGACCTCGAGCCGCGCCTCGCGGCCATGCTTGACCGTCCTCCCGGGCAGGAGCCGTCGCTCGGCGGGAGCGGTACCGACGGCGAGGGCGACGACCGGGTCCTGCGGCCGATGCCGTCGAGCTCGCTCGGCGGCTCGAGCAGCTTCCACTCGGCCGTGAGCGACACGGACGGCGAGGCGTCGTTCGTCCCTGCGCGCTCCGAGTTGCCGGTGTCGTACGCGTCGACAGCAGAGCCGCACCAGCCCGTCGCCTCGACCTCGACCGCCGCACCTCCTCCTCCCCCGCCTGCAACCGCGCCCGACGCACTCGACCGCTCGCCCGTCGTCTTCGCCCCCGGCTTCGTCGCCACCAACTCTCGCCTTGTCCCTCTCCCCGACCAGCCTCAGCATCGCACCGTCACGGGCCAGGCGTCGCACTCGTCGCTCTCGTCGTCCCCTCCCCGCCTTCACGCCATCCCGGCGCACGAGGTCGCGGCGCCGGCGGCCGACGCTCGGCCGCTGCACCTCCAGCCTCCAGCCTCACCACGTGCACGGCATCGACAGGCCCAGGTTGGCGCGCCGCCGTCCCCTCGAGCGGCAGCGTCGTCCCAGCATCTCCATCCCCCCTCCCCCTCGACTTCGGCGCACCGCTCGCCCTCACCCAGCTTCCGCCGCAGCCAGACGACCGACTCTCCCCCTCTTCTCTCCGGCCCTCTCGTACCCGGCGCGCCCGCCCTCGGCAACGCCGTCGGCTCGCGCCGCTTCTCGTCCGCCTCGACCGGCGCCCGCCTCTCACCTTCGACCGCGCAGCGCTCCCAGTCCTTCTCGACCGCGCCTGCCTTCTCGCCTACCTCTCCGACGTCGTTGCTCGGCCCGCTCTCCCCGAACGGCACCATCGTCCTCGACGACGTCGACGCGTCGATCGCAGCGCAGGCCGAGGCGATCCGGCGGCAGCGCCAGGAGAAGCGCGCCGAGGCCGAGAAGGAGCAGGCCAAGCTCGCCGCCGCCGCCGCAGCGCGCAGCAGTGCCTCGCTCGCGCCGCCGCTCGCATCGTCGTCGGGCTTGGCAGCGTTGGCGTCGGGCAGCGGGCCGGGCGGGCTCAAGCGCCGCACGACGCGCATGGGCAGCGGCGGCAGCGAGCGCGATGGACCGAGTCGCAGCGCGTCGGGGCCTGTGCCGCCGGGCGCGGCGAGCGCTGCAGTCGGCGAGGGCGACGAGGCGGGTCCGACGGCGACGACGAGCGCGCACGCGCACCCGGGCCCGGGCGCGAGGCAGCGCAGCCGAGGGCCGGGCATGGGCCTCGAGCAGGTCGACGAGGGCGCCCGCGACGAGATGGGCGCGGGCGTGCTCGTCGGCAACCTCATCGGGCAGGACCACGCCAACTACGTCCTCATGTACAACATGCTCACCGGCATCCGCATCGGCGTGCGTCCCTCTCTCACACACTCCTGCCTCCTCCTCATTGAGCGCATCATGCTGACGTCCCTCTCGTGCGTGCAGGTCTCTCGCTGCCAGGCCAAGGCGGCTCGACCTCTCACCGACGCCGACTACACCGCTCGGCACAAGTTCAGCTTCGACATGTGCGTTCCTCCCCTCCCCCTCCTCCCTCTACGCTCGAGGATCGTGCACTGACTCCTCAACGTCCTCTCCCTGTGCGCAGCGTCGGCAACGAGTTGACGCCGAGCGTGCGGTACGACTTCAAGTTCAAGGACTACGCGCCTTGGGTGTTCCGCGAGCTGCGCGAGTACTTCTACCTGGACCCGAGCGACTACCTCATGTCGCTCACGAGCAAGTACATCCTGAGCGAGCTCGGCTCGCCGGGCAAGAGCGGCTCGTTCTTCTACTTCTCGCGCGACTACCGGTTCATCATCAAGACGATCCGGCACTCGGAGCACAAGTTCCTGCGCTCAATTCTCAAGGAGTACCACGAACACGTCAAGCGCAACCCGCACACGCTCCTGTCGCGCTTCTACGGCCTGCACCGCGTCAAGCTCCCGCACGGCCGCAAGATCCACTTCGTCATCATGAACAACCTCTTCCCGCCGCACCGCGACATCCACGAGACGTACGACCTCAAGGGCTCGGCGATCGGGCGCCTGTACCCGGAGGACAAGGCGGCCGCCAACCCGCACGCCGTCCTCAAGGACCTCAACTGGGTCGGCCGCAACCGCCAGTTCGCGCTCGGGCCCGAGAAGAAGGCCCTGTTCGAGGAGCAGCTGCGCCGCGACACCGAGCTCCTGCAGCGCCTCGGCATCATGGACTATTCGCTCCTCACCGGCATCCACAACGGCGTGCGCGGCAACAGCGAGGGCCTGCGCGAGGACAAGCTCAGCGTCTTCCAGGTGCGTCTCTCTCTTCCTCGCTCTCTCGCTCTCCTGCCCCTCTGACGACGGCATGAGCTGACGTCGCTGTACGTCCTGCAGCCCGCCAAGGTCAAGGTTTCGCGCAAGCCGACCCAGGTCAAGCGCGACGCCGACGCGTCCGCGCTGCGCAAGGCCGTTCAGCAGTCGGACCCGCAGGCGCTCGGCGGCAAGCACGAGCTGCCCGAGCACGACAACTCGGAGCGGCGCATGTTCCTCTTCTACCAGGACGAAGGCGGCATGCGTGCCTCGGGCGACTCGAACGAGGACCTCGGCGCCATCTACTACCTCGTGCGTCCCCTCTCTCTCTTTCCCTCCTCGCTGGTCCTACCTCCTCTCTGACTCTCTCTTACACTTGCGCGCAGGGCATCATCGACATCTTGACGCCCTACACGTTCGTCAAGCGGCTCGAGCACTTCTTCAAGGGCTTCCAGCACAACAAGGTGCGCCGCGGCTTCCCTCACATCAGCCGAGCTGGTCCATCTCGCTCACGCTTTCTCTCTCTCACCGCGCAGCACATGATCTCGGCCGTCCCGCCGCGCGAGTACGGCGACCGCTTCCTCGCCTTCGTCAAGTCGTCGATCCGCGGCAACGACGTCTCGACCCGGCCGCAGATGTTCGAGCACGAGCCCAAGCACGACCGAGCGCACAAGGCCGAGCTCTCCGAGAAGGAGGCGTCGACGTCGGGTTCGGCACCGCCCGCGCCGCCACCGCAGGACCCCGTCGCAGATCCTGAAAAGGCGCAGCAGGGGCGGCAGGACTTGCAGGAGCGCGCCGGCCCGTCCGTCGTCCAGGCGCAGTGACCTCGCTCGCCTTCTACTCTCTCACAGACACTACTAGCTACCCTACAGACCCTCTCTCCCTTATACCCCCGCTCGTCGTCGTTCTCGAGCCGTCCCCGCCGTCGTTGTTCCGCCTCACCCTTAGTCACTCGCTCTCTCTCCCTCCTTCTGTCAGTCCGTCTTCGTCGCACGCTCTTTGCAAGTCTCCCTGTATCGCAGAACCTTCTAGAGCAGGTCTTGCGCGAGAAGGCCACCTCGTCGTCGCTCGTGCGCCTCGTCCGGAACACGCTCAGCGAGTCTGCGCGGCTCTCCCCTCTTCCTGCTCAGCGACACGCTAGTCAGCCCCAGTGTACATCTTCTCGCAGCGAGCAGCTGGCTACAGCGCTGTTCGCCGTCTCCTGAGCGAGCACGTTCGTCGCCCGCCTCATCAGCTCGCGAGCTCTTTCTCCCTGTTCCTCCTCCGCTTCCGCCGCGATCAGGCAGGAGTAAGTCGCAGGCTGCTTGAGCAACCATACCTGCACGGCTGGAACCAATCGCTGCGGTCCCCGCGGCCTTGCTCGTCGGTCACCTTCGTCGCACGTTCCACCCTCTCCGCACCACTCGACCGCCGCCAGCTAAACTTGGCGGCGGCGCAAGGAGCAGCAGGGCGTCGCAGCGGGCGACACTCGGCCGATGAGCCCAAACAACACCAGCTCGACGAGGCGGCGCCCGCTTCTCTCGCTCGTCCTCCTCGCTCCCGACCTCATCCTCCTCGTCATGCTGCCGACCCTCGCCTTCACGGTCCTCGTCGCCCTCGCCTCGACACTCGGCGCTCACGGTGCTGCGGTTCCGGCTACCGTCTACAACCCGCTGCCGATCTACATCAGCCGGCACCTCGGCCCATACACGCCTTGGTACGCGCTCGGCCAGTACCAGGCCCCGCCGGCGTCGTGCCAGCTCGAGCAGGTCAGCATCCTTCAGCGACACGGTGCGCGGTTCCCGACGGCGAGCGCGGGCAAGAAGTACGCCGCCTCGGTCGCCAAGCTGCAGCAGAATGCGACCTCGCTCGCCGCCAACCTTCAGTTCGTCAAGTCGTACAGGTGCGTCGTGCTCTCCTCGCCTCCTCTTGCATCCCCTGGACAATGTGCAGAGAGCCTTCCTGACCGAGGTACTGGGCCCGTACGCTCGCAGCTACTCTCTCGGCGCCGACACGCTCACACCGCTCGGGGCGCAGCAATCGCGCCAAGCCGGCACGACAGCCTTCCAGCGCTACAAGAGCCTCATTACTCGCAGCAAGAAGCTGCCTTTCGTTCGCTCGGACAGCCAGCAGCGCGTCGTCGACTGTGCGTCCTCGGCTCTCCCTCGAAGTCCTCCTTCGCCGACGGCACTGACGCTCGAAGACATGCAGCGGCGAGCAACTGGACGGCCGGCTTCTTCGAGCCGTCGGGCACCACTCACCTGCCAGCGATCTACGTCATCAACAATGCGTTTGGGGTGCGTCGCTCTCTCGCACAGTGCCGCTCGGACCTTCTCTTCCTGACGCTGACTTCCTCGCCCTCTCGCTGCAGAGCAACGACAGTGCGTCCCTCGCTGCTGCTTCTGCGTCGAGCTTTACTCACTCTGCGTTCTCCCTGCAGCGCTCGACAACAACAACTGCCCGTCGGCGCCCGACATGAGCAGCTTCGAGAAGAGCTACCTCTCGACCTTCCTCGCGACTGCGACCGCTCGCTTCAACACCAATGCCCCAGGCGCAGGCCTCACTACGACCGACGTGCTCAACTTCATGCAGATCTGCGGCATGGAGAGCCAGTACACGCAGAAGCTGAGCCCTTGGTGCCGGCTGTTCTCCCGGCAGGAGTTTATCGCAGGCGAGGTGCGTCTGCTCTCTCTCTTCCTCACGCATCAGCGCGCTCGGGCTGTAAGCTGAATCATCGTGCCGTGCAGTACTACTACGACCTCGACAAGTACTACGGTAACGGCGCCGGCAACGCGCTCGGACCCGTTCAAGGGTGCGCCGCACTCTCTCCTCCTCGTCGGCCGAGCTTTCGACGTACGGTCCTGATGTCCTCTCCTACAGTGTCGGCTACGTCAACGAGCTCCTCTCTCGCCTCACGGGCGACCGCAGCTACGTCCTCGCCGACCAGACGCAGGTCAACCAGACGCTCGCCCGCTCGCAATGGACCTTCCCCATCGGCGCCAACGCGCCGGCCATCTTTGCCGACTTCTCGCACGACAACGAGATCACGAGCATCCTCGCTGCGATCGGGCTCAAGAAGCCTGCGGCGCCGCTCGCAGCGAGCGGGCCGTCGGCCGACCAGGTCTGGGTCACGAGCGAGATCGTCTCGTTCAGCGGCAGGCTCGTCACCGAGCGCCTCTCGTGCGGCGGCGACGACTTTGTGCGGTTCTTCATCGTGCGTCGCAGCGTCCTCCTTGTTTGCTGCAGCCGCTCCTCGACGTCGCTGACCTCCTCCCCTCGTCCTCCTCCTCCTCCTTCTTCTTCCCGCCGCTCGCAGAACGACCAGCTGCAGATCCCGAGCTTCTGCGCCGGCGCCGACTCGCAGACGGGCCTGTGCGCGCTCGAGGCGTTCGTCGAATCGCAGAGCTACGCTCGCGCGAGCGGCAACGGCGACTACCTCAAGGTGCGCTCGCACCTCTTCTTCCTCGTCAGCTGTCTCTCGATGAGCGCGAGCCTGACGACGTCGACGCTCTCCTCTCGCAGTGCGGGTACGTGCCTCTGTCGGCGTGAGGAGGAACGTCGAGCGTGCGCAGAGCTGGGGCGGCGTCCTCGGGCTCTTTTTCTTTCCTCGAGTAGTGCGACACGAGCGAGGAGGGGTGAAATGTGATCGTGCAGTACTCTCCGTCGCTCTACTGGGTCCACCGCACGTCGTCTGCGCCCCACTCGCGCTGCTCGCCCCGCCGCTGCTCCCGCTGTTGCTGCTGCCCGGCCCTGAGCTGCCGCAGCTCGCGCCGCTCGGCTGCGACGTCTCCTCCCCATGCCGGTGCCGCACCCTGCGCCTGCTCCTGCGCCGCGCCTCCGGCGCTCATCCTCGCGCGCGCCTCCTTGCGCCGCTGCTCGCGCTTGACGCGCTCGTCGGCGGGCAGCTCAAAGTTGCTCTTGAGGATGCGGCGGATGCCCTCGGGCGAGACCTTGAACCGTTCGGCGAGGCGCGCGACCGAGTACTGGTGCGGGTCCGAGCGCGCGAGCGTGCGCACGAGGTCCATGGCCTCGCGCGAGAGGCGCTTGGGCGGGGACCACCCGGCGGGGAACTTGGTGCGCATCGCCGTCTGGTGCTTGCGCCATGCGGGGACGTGGCGGTCGGGGTCCTGGTCCTGGTCGTGCGACGACGACGAGGCCGAGCGCACGGGCGGGAGGAGGGCGTCGGCGGCGCGCAGGTCGCGCTCGAGCTCGCGCTGGTCGCGCTCGTGGCGCTTGCGGCGCGCGATGCGGTCGAGGACGGCGTCGTCCTTGCGGCGCTCGGCGTCCGAGCGCGGCAGGCCCGCGTTGCGCGCCGCCTGGCGCTGCCACTCCCATGCGAGGTCGAGCTGGGCGCGCTGCTCGTCGCGGCGGCGCACGGCGTCGAGCTCGGCGGCGACGGCCTGCTCGCGCTGGACGTACTCGCGGCGGAGCCACGGGTACAGGTCGCGCGCGAGGTCGGCGGGCGAGGGCGGGCGGCCGAGCTTCTGGAGGAGCGAGAGGCGGAACCGGTGCAGGTGGACCGGGTCGAGGGCCGAGAGCGGGGTCGAGGGCGAGAGGGGAGGGAGTGGGGGCTCTTGTGGTGGCTCGGGGCGGGCCTTGGCCTTGCCCTTCTTGTCCCAGGGGCGGGCGGCGCGAGGTGGGGGGCTGTCGCGGCGGCGGGGCGAGGTGGACGAGGGGCGGCTCGACTCGCGGTCGCGGTCGCGGGTGGCCTCGAGGGTGGTGGCGGGCTTGAACGAGTCGTCGGTGTCGAGCGAGTCCCACGAGGCCTGCTGCCGCCGAGTCGAGGTGGACGACAGGAGGCGGGGGGACGAGGCGAGGGCGCGGGCGAGTGCGCACGGGCACGGCGAGCGGCGCGGCGGTGCTGCCGTTACTGCAAGGCGGAGCAGGGGGACGACTGTCCTGACGGTGACCATGCTCGACGCTGGCGGGGTCGAGCAAGAGCGAGTCGAGGCGAGCGAGGCGATGAAGCTCGACCGGGCGGCGAGGCTACACGGCAGCTCTCTCTGGCGAGCGAGTCAGGGTGACTAGACGTGTCTGAAGTGGTAGTACACTGGCTGCTCCAATCCAAGGCACACCCTGCGAGCCCGAGAGCGCGTCGCGTTGGTGGTGGTCGTCGTCGTCGGTGGTCCTCCTCCCCTCCTCTCTCTCGACAACCGCTTCCAGCAGCCAACACCATGTCCCTCGACAAGTACGAGCGCCTCGAGAAGGTTGGAGAAGGTCCGCCCCTCTCCCTCGCTTCGTCCCGCCTCGCTCCAGCCTGCCCTCGCCTCGAGTTGGCTGACCCCGTCTCGCTCCCTCTCCTCTTCGTCCACAACCCGCCCTGGTCCTTCGTCGACTCGCTCCCTACAGGTACCTATGGCGTCGTCGTGCGTCCCCGCTCCCCTTGTCCTCGGCCCATGCCGTGTCGCCAAGCTGACTCTCCCTCGCCTCCTCCCTCTCCTCCCACACAGTACCGCTCGCGCAATAAGGAGACGGGCGAGATTGTCGCGCTCAAGAAGATCCGCCTCGAGGCCGAGGACGAGGGCGTCCCCTCAACCGCCATCCGCGAGATCTCGCTCCTCAAGGAGATGAAGGACGACAACGTCGTGCGCCTGTTCGACATCTGCCACTCGGACACAAAGCTCTACCTCGTCTTCGAGTTCCTCGACATGGACCTCAAGCGCTACATGGACAAGGTCGGCGACGGCGACGGCATGGGCCCCGACATCGTCAAGGTGCGCACCGCCTCTCTTACCCTCTCTTCCTCTCCTCGGCGCTTCTCCTTCCCTGCCTGCTCTCGCCCTGACCCCTCCCCTCTCGTGCTTGCAGAAATTTGTGCGTCCTTCAGCTCGTCACGCTCCGCAGCATGCGCTCCTCGGCAGAGCTGGACCTCCTCGCTGACCCTCCCTCGCACCCCTCTTCTCCGCACGCCTCTCCACCGCCCGCAGACGTACCAGCTCATCAAGGGCGTCTACTACCTCCACTCGCACCGCATCCTCCATCGCGACCTCAAGCCGCAGAACCTCCTCATCAACAAGGAGGGCAACCTCAAGCTCGCCGACTTTGGCCTCGCGCGCGCGTTCGGCATCCCCTTGCGCACCTACACGCACGAGGTGCGTCCTCGTCTCTCTCCCGCCGCTCTTGGGCATCGAGACTGACTCGTCGAACCGTCGCTGCGCCCACAGATCGTCACGCTGTGGTACCGCGCGCCCGAGGTCCTCCTCGGCAGCCGGCACTACTCGACCGGCGTCGACATGTGGTCGGTCGGCTGCATCTTTGCCGAGATGATCATGCGCCAGCCTCTGTTCCCCGGCGACTCGGAGATTGACGAGATCTTCCGCATCTTCCGGTGCGTCCGTGCGCTCGAGCGTCTTCCTCTCGCTCTTCCTCCTGCGCAGTAAGGGAGCTGATGGGTTGATCGATCTCCTGTGCCGCACGCAGCCTTCTCGGCACGCCGGACGAGGACATCTGGCCCGGCGTCACGGGCCTGCCCGACTACAAGACGACGTTCCCCAACTGGCACGCCAAGGACCTGCAGGACCACATCACGGGCAGCACCGACGAGAGCGCCGAGCTCCTCGCGGTGCGTCCCCTCTTCCTCCTTCCTTTCCGACGACGACGACGAGGACGAGCGAGAGCGACTCGAGCTGACTCGCCCGCTGCGCGCGCAGGGCATGCTCGCCTACGACCCGGCCAAGCGCACGAGCGCCAAGGCGGCGCTCCAGAGCGACTACTTCCTCGGCGCCGCCGAGATGTCCTAGAAGACGTCCTCGCACTCGCACTCGTCGACCTCCTCGCCCGCCCTCGACCTCGACCGGCGCCTGTTCCTATCCCTCCTTCCTCGCCCTCCCCTTCGCTCTCTAGCTCCAGCCCCGTCTTCGTCTCGCCCTCGCCCTCGTCTATCGCACTCGCATCGTTCTCCTATCGTCCTACTCTTCGTCTTTCCTCATCCCCTCCCTCTCCCTCGCCCTCCCCCTCGTCGTCGACCTCCACGATCCGCCTCGAGCGCTCCCTCCCCTTCCTCTCCACCTCGCCGCTCTTTGTCTTGTCACATTCTTCTCCACCTTGTCCTGCTCGATGAGCAGGTGTCATGCCACGCCTGTGTATACCGCGGCTGAGCGAGCTCTGAGGAGGAAAGGCGGGCGGGCGAGTCGAGCGGGTCCGAGAGCGGGCGAGCGAGAGCCTCTCGTGGCGCGCTCTTCCGTGCAAGTGCGGGCATGTTGTACGAGCAGCTACTGCACGTGTGCGAGCCTGGCTCAGGCGAGGAACGCGCGGTTGACCTCTCGATCGTCGTCGACGACGAGCTCTCCCCGCTCAACGTCGACCATGTCGCTCCTGCGCTCTGCTGCGCGCCGCCTCGGCTTTGGCAAGTACCGCTACTGGAAGGGTGCCGACCTCGAAGGTGCGCGCGCTGCCTCGTCGACTCGCGGTCTGCCTCGAGAGCTCCTCGTCGATGATGTCGCTCACTCGGCTTCGAGCACTGCGCGCAGGCAACCAGTTCTTCGAGCGGCCGCATCCCGAGTATCCTGGTGCGTCCTTACTGCCCACAGCCTGTCCAACGAGCGAGCGCTGACGCTGTGCCCGCCCCTCGTCCTCCTCATCTCCCCCTCATCTCGATCCCGACCTCGTCTCGCCCGCCCGCAGACGAGTGGCGCAAGAACAAGCGCTACATCGAGTACGCCCAGGTCAAGCCCCTCAGCGACTACAACTACCAGACCATCCCCGGTCCGTCTCGCTCTCCCTCTCGTCCTCCACCAGCTCCTCCCTCCCCGCACGAGCTGACCCGCTCCCGCTCGTGCCCGCTCGCAGTCCAATGGTCCTCCTGGCTCCGCCGCACGCGTCGTGAGCCCCCGAGCCTCGAAGAGCTCGAGACGGACCTGCGCCGCCAGCTGCGCCTGCGCGACAACGTCGCACGCCTCGAGGCCGCCTACGCCGACGAGAAGCTGCGGCTCGGCGCGGCGCAGGAGGGCGCGCGGCTCGCTGCGCCGCAGGGAGCGACTCGGGGCGGCGCTGAGGGAGCGGCGGCGCGCGGCACGGCGACCGTCGCAGGGCACGAGGTCGACGGCCTCCCGCTCGAGGACGGCGGCGTCGATGCGCCGGCCGGGCAGCGCACGGCGCAGATCGCGCGCGGGCTCGACGGCGTGCAGCACGCTGCGCCGGCACCGGCCGGAGCAGCGGCGCGCGCGAAGGGCCTCCCGCTCAGGGACGGAGGGGCCGACGCCGAGGCGGGCAAGCGCGCGCCCGTCGTCGCGAGGGAGCTGCGCGAGGGCGCCGAGCGGGTCGAGCCGAGTGTGGGTGCGGCGGCGCAGGAGGGAGAGCTGAGCGCCGAGGCGTTGGCCAAGCGGAGGAGGGACGAGGACCATGCAGCTGCGCTGCGTCGGCGCGAGGAGTTTGGTGCGTTCCTCTCTCACGCCCTTCTTCTCTTGCTCTCTCGCGCAGTCTCAAGACTGACGCATCTCTCTCGCTCGCAGCCAAGCAGAACCCGACGCCGCTCAAGGGCAACCCGGGCGACTCGCGCGAGCCGCAGGGGTGGGCTCCGACTGCGCCGGCTCGGCGGCGGTAGCGCTTCGCTCGCTCGCGCTGCAACATAGATCTATTGATGCTCGCTGTGCAGTGCCCTAAAGCGAGAAAGAGAGCCTCTGCGAGAGGTCGACGGCGAGGAAAGCTTGCTCTCGAACGCGCGCTCGGACCCCGAGCTCGACACGACGCTCTGCGTTGCACGCTCCCTCGCCGGCCCGTATCTATGCCATCGGGATTCCCTTGTCGCCCTTCTTGCTTTGGTACGTCCCGCTCAGCTCGCCGTAAACGGTCCGCACCTCGCTCCACAGCGCCTCGAGCTCGCGCTTGTCGGGCGAGTCGTCCGGGACCTGGGCGAGCAGCTCGGCGCACGACGCCGACGTGAAGAAGGCGTTCGTGCGGTTGTACAGCGGGCGCGAGGAGAGGTCGGCGGGCGACTCGTGCGTGCAGGCCGAGGGGACGCGGAACCTGCGAGCGAGGGGTTCGAGCGTCAGCGACGAGGGCTTTGGCGGGCCGGCGGGAGGAGGGAGACGAAGACGCACACTTCCTCGAGGATCTTGATGTCGTGCGGAATGTCGAACGCGTCTCGGGTATCGGCGTAGGTGAACAGGTAGAAGAAGGTGTTCCAGCCGCCCCAGGTGATGCCGGACAGGCCTGCGTGCGCAGATCCCCTTCGACCGTCAGCGAAAGGTCTCGACGAGGACGAGACGATGCGTAGAGAGAGTAGGACGTGACGCACAAAGAGAACAAGGCTCGTGCGTGCAGAAGAAGACCGTGTCCTTGGCGTCGGGCCGCTCGTCTCGAGGGAGCTTGTAGAACTGCTGGATCGTCTGGATCTCGCCGTGCTGCATGCGACGACGTCACAGAGCGGAGGGAGGGCAAGAGCGACGAGCGAGGACGCGGGTGTGCGGGGGAAGTAGCCGAGGTCGGACGAGAGGAGGACGAGGAGGAGGAAGGCGAGGGCGGTCAGCTCGAGCTTTCTGCTTCTGGCTCGCTGCTGCAATACCCGCACAGATCACGGCTTGGTTCTCTCGCGCTATACGCACGCGCCGCCGCCGCCGAGCTCGACGCGAGCTCTCGCCCGCCCGCCTCGCCCGCCCTTTTCCCCTCAAGAGACGACATTGAGCGGGACGCACCAGTAGGGGGCTTTCCGTCTCGGTGTTGGTACCGACCGTGACGACGCTCAGGTCGGCCTTGCGGTGGACCGAGGCGCCAAACACCTTGGACCCGCTCGCGACGTTGGCCCGCGTCTTGGGCACAATCTCGTCGAGCATGACGCGCAGGAAGGCGCGCAGGAGGACGGCGGGCTCGGGCTGGCTGGTGGCCATGCTGCGCAGCTGTGCGAGAGAGCGAGTGGTGAGGGAGCGAGAGAGGAGCGCTATCGGCTCGGAGCGGGCGAGACGGAGTGCGGGGCGGAAGTGTCTCACGTTTTTGACTGCGTTCGACGACGACAAAGCCGCTTCGGCAGGACAGAAGCGCCTCGTACGAGAGGGAGAGAAGCGCTCGAGCTGAGGACTGCACTTCGGGTCGCTACAGAACGCTGTACAAGGTCGCCTCGCCGCACCGACCTCCTCCTCCTCGCTGGACCTCGACTGCCCTCCTCCCTCGCGCCTGCATTCTCCCGCCTGCTCCTCGCACGCACACCGTCGATCGTCGCAGAGGGATCAGATCTTCTTGACCAGGCGCACGACGTCCTCGTCGTTGAGCACGTGGTCGAGGCCGACCTTCTGGCCGCGCGAGTGCTTGACGGACGTGCCCCAGACCTGCGAGACACGGTGGACGAGGGAGTCAGCGTCAAGCACGATGAAGGAGGGCACCTCGGGACGCCCAGAGCGACGAAGGAGGGCGGACCGAGCCTCCGAGGTGGCGACGACGGGGAAGAGTCGGGGGAACGGCGCGACGACTCACGATGGCGTACTTGAGGTTCTTGGCGATCTCCTTATGTAAAGACTGGCAGAACCTGCCCTCCAGAAGTATCAATATCTGTCAGGAGAAGAAGGGAGGAGGAGGACGCACCCTTCGACCGTCGACTGGGACCGGCGGAGGACAACGGGCGACGTGTAGTCGGGCGCCTTGACGCCGCGCGGCATCGTGTAGATGCGGTTGAGTGCAAGCTTGTCCCACATCGTCTCGATCAGCCTGCAGGAAGAGGTGGTCGAGCGAGAAGGACACGGAGGAGGAGGGACAGGTCGACGAGGTGATGAGGGACGGTAGGGGTGAGGGGAGGCGAGGCGCGACGACGAGTCAGTTGCGTGCTGTAGTGTCGAGTAGTAGAGAGAGGCATGAGAGGACGCACTCGTCGATGTTGAGCCAGTCCTTGGCCGAGATGGGAACCGAGTCGGGGATGCGGTAGAGCAGGTCGAGCTCTTCGATACTGATGGCGTCGATCTTGTTGAGGACGTACAGGCACGCTGAGGTCGTGAGAGGATGAGGTGAGGGGAGGGCGCGGCGAGGTGGGGAGGGAGGAGGAGGGGAAGGTTGAGAAGCTCAGCCTCGTCCCTCGAAATGCAGGACGAGTGAGCAAGAGGACGCACGGATGTAGCAGCGGCCGCCCTCGATGACGTCGATGAACTCGTCGAGCGTCGGGTCGCAGCGGATGTGGATGTCGGCGTTGGCCATGCGGTACTCGCCCATGACGGCCTTGATCTCGTCGTGGGTGAGCTTGGTCAACGGCTGCGTGTTGGTGATGGCGATGCCGCCCTTCTCCTTCTTCTTGTACGTGATGTTGGGCGGCTGCTTGTTGAGGCGGATGCCGAAGCCCTCGAGCTCGTTCTCGATGACGGCCTTGTCGGCGAGCGGCTTGAGGACGTCGAGGACGATGCAGATGAGGTTGCACGTTCGTGCCACTGCAGGAGTTTCATCAGTCGAGCTGTACGAGCGGTTAGGGGAGAGGAGAGAGAAGCAGGACGCACCAGCAATGACTTGCCGACCACGTCCCTTGCCGTCCTTGGCGCCCTCGATAATTCCGGGCAGGTCGAGGATCTGGATCGGCGCGCCGTGGATCTGGAGCGTTCCAGGAACGGTGGTGAGGGTCGCTGCAGGTGTAGAGCGTCAGCTTCGAGTCCTGCGCTGGCTCGAGAGGGAGGGGGAGGAGGGAGAGGGAGGACGCACTGAACTCGTACGCCGCCGCGATCGACTCGGTGCCGGTCAAGCCGCTCATCAAACTCGATTTGCCGACGGAAGGGAAGCCGCTGCAGGAAGGAGCGGCGCGTGAGCTCGGCGCAGAGAGGCTGGAGGAGAAGAGGCTCGGGGGACGCACATGAACCCGATCGACGCGATGCCCGTCCTCGCGACGTCGAAGCCGACACCTGCGCCTCCACCACCGCCGGAAGACGGCGTGAGGAGCTCGCGCTTGAGCTTGGCGAGCTTGGCCTTGAGCTGTCCCACTGTTGCGAGGGGAGGAGTCAGCAACGCTGCTCGCTTCCATCCTCGCCGCCTTGTCTCCCGGCGCGGGTGTGCACATGCAGCGCTCGAGGAGGATGTGGAGCTTGTCGAGGAGATAGATAGGCGGTGAGGAGAGGAAGCAGGAGCTCACACTGCGAGGGAAGATGCGCAGGGGGCGAGGTCAGCGACGAGTGGGCGACTCAGGCACGAGAAAGCGGGACGTACATGGTACGAGGTCGCCTTGTTCTTCTGCGTCTTGGCCTGCAGGAGGAGGAGCGGTGGAAGGAGGTCAGCTCGCCTTCTCAAGCCGGTGGTCGTGCTGCTCGAGGTGAGTGCCTCGCCCCGCGCACTCGCACAGTTGCGCTCGCCCGCTCACTCGCTAGCTCGAACCGAGCTGAGCGTTTTGTGCCGGCGCATGCCCGTCATCGTGGCCGAGGGGAAAGAGCGAGGCCGGCGGGAAAGGGCTCGAAACGCACCATCCTGCGGCGAGGGAGACGAGCGTCAGCAGGGTCCTCGAAGGACGGCAGAGAGAGACTTGAACGCACTCATCCTCGATGGCTTTGATCCTGTCGACGATCGTGCTCATGGCGGGCTGGTGCTGGAGCTGGTCGAGGTCGGCGAGGCGGAGAGGTTGCTGAGCGAGGGTGGCTGGTGCCGCTGATCGAGGGGTGCTGTCCGGTGACGGGCTGTGCGAGCTGGCTGTGCGTGTGCGTGCTAGCTAGGTAGCTGCAGCGGTTGAGGAAGGCGGAAGCCGTCGTCGTCGTCGTCGTCGTTTCTCTCGAGTCGGCCTCGCTCGAGCAAAATGACGAGACACGGCTCGACGACAGCGCACAGCTTGCTTGTCGCTCTCGTTCAGCGAGAGTAACACTCGATCACCTTGGCTCAAGCGGCAGCAGACTGTGGAGAGCGTTGCAGCTGAGGCAAAGGGAATTTCGCGACTGCGCTCACGCAAGGACGACGGCGCAAGAGGGAGAGACAGCACTGCGCAAGTCGTTACACGCCCGCCCGACGCCTCCTGCCTGCGCACTCACACGCCGCCCATGGCCGAATAGCCGACGCGCTCCCGGATGAGCGCCTTGTCGTTCGGCCGGATCCACTCCTGCGCGCCGTCGAACATGGCCTCCCACACGCGCTGCGCCTCCTTGTCGCCCTCGAAATGGCCCTCGACCGTGCTGCGCACCGACTGCCACAGGGCGGGCGACGCGACGGTCGACAGGAAGGCGGGCGACAGGCCGGCGTGCTCGGGGTGGGCGGGCGAGGTCGACGAGGTCGAGAGCGGGAGGGCGTCGAGGTCCTTGGCGAGCGAGACCTGGGGCGGGTTCGACGACGACGAGGTCGACGGCTCGGAGAGGGTGAGGGAGGGGACGCCCGGGGAGGAAGGGGAAGCAGCGGCGGTCGAGGTCGAGGCGGAAGAGGAGGAGGCGGCGGCGGCTGCAGCGGGCGCCGGAGCCTTGGTGATCATGAGGTTGACGACGGCGCCGTCCTGGACCTCGAACTCGCGCAGGAGCTTGCCGTCGCCCATGGCCTTGCCCTTGAGGATCCACCGCTGCTGCTCGGGTGCGGGCGCGTCCACCTCGGCCGCGGCGAGCTGCTTCTTGAGGTCGACGACGGTCGCTGTTGGCCGCGCGGCGAGGGTGAAGGACAGGGCGGGCTTGAGTGACTTGACGGTGAGCTTGACCGTCTCGTCGGCGGCCGGTATGGCCTCGTCGTCGTCGTCGTCGTGGGCGGTTGTGGGGGGAGCGCAGACGGGGACCTGAGCGGGGGGGTCTCGCGTCAGCTGTGGCTCTGGTGCGCGGCTGGGAGAGAGCTCAGAGGACGCACATTGACCAGGGTCGGCCGCCTGTGTCGCTCCTCGACGGGCGGGATGTACGAGTTGGGGAACCGCTGCTTGAGGGTCGCGAGGAGCTCTGCCGTCGCCTTGAAGGCTTGGATCTCCTCGGGGAGGCGCGTGTCGGTCAAGAGGGACTCCATCGTGAGCAGCTCGGGCGGGCTCGAGGTGCTTGAGGAGGTGCGGTGGTGCTTGAGGAGGAGGAGCGATGACGGCGCGCGGCTCTCTCGCTCCTCCCGCTCGCACGCTCGGCTCTGCAGGAGCACAGCTGCTCCAGACTCGCCCTCAGCTACCTCAACAGCACCCAGGTCTTGCCCGCGCAAGTCCCCGTCGCCTGCGTCCTCGCGCCTCCTCGTCTCGCTCCCGCTCTCCAGCCTCCCGCCTCTTCCAGGTCCGTCCCTCGCCTCCTTCGTCTCTCCTGCGCGGCCGAGCTGACGCACTGCCCTGTACGCAGTCCTGCAACATGCGCGCCTGGGTCTACCGCACCAAGGGCAGTCCCGCCGACGTCCTCCGCCTCGAGGACGACTACCCGAAACCCGAGCCGACCGGCGGCCAGCTCCTCGTCGCTACTCGCGCTGTTTCCTGCAATCCCGTCCACTGGAAGACCATGGGCGTGGCGCCCATGAAGTACATGCAGCGCGTGCCGTGTGTGCCCGAGAGCGACTTCTCCGGCGTCGTCGCCGGCGGCTCGCTCGACGGCACCGACCTCAAGCTCGGCGACGAGGTGTTCGGCATCATCCCGGCGCAGGTCAGCATGAAGAACGGCAAGGGCGCGCTCGCCGAGTTCCTCGTGTGCGACAAGGAGCTCGTCGTCAAGAAGCCGGCCAACGTCAGCTTCGAGGAGGCCTCCACGTTCCCGCTCACGACCTTCACGGCCTACTGGGCACTCGTTCAGGTCGGCAAGCTCGAGAAGGGCAAGGGTCAGCGCGTCTTTATCGTGCGTCCTCCCTCTCCTCTCTTTCTTTCAACGTCGCCGGCCTGTGCACGCCTCGGCTCACTCTCTCCTCGTCTTGCAGAACGGCGGCTCCGGCGGGGTCGGCGCCTATGCGGTTCAGGTGCGTCACATCTCGACTACTCGACACTGTGAGGGCGCCGCCTGTCGGCGTCCTCCACGCCGCTCGCTGGGTCCGCCTCGACAAGAAGTTCCGCACGCTGACCACCTCTTCCTTCCCTCTCGCAGCTCGCCAAGGCCTACGGTGCCACCGTCGTCACGACCTGTTCTCCTCCCTCGCGCGAGCTCGTCTCGACCCTCGGCGCCGACGACGTCCTCGACTACAAGGAGAGCGACCTCGCGACGCAGCTCTCGAGCAAGTACTCGAGCGCGCAGTTCGACGTCTTCTTCGACACGGTCGGCCACGACACGTCGCTGTACTACAAGAGTCCGGCCTACCTCAAGGTGCGCCGCAACCATCTCCTTCCTCCCTCACCGCCGCCGCCGACGAGGACTTTCCGCTGACGACCCGCTCACTCGCTCTGTGCGCCGTCTTCCTCTCGCTCGCAGGCCTCGGGCATCTACGTCGACGTCGCCGGCCCGCACATCGACGGCTCGATCGGCTCGCTCCTGCGCGCCTCGGTCGACTTCGCCAACCGCCTCCTGCGCCCCAAGATGCTCGGCGGCGTGCCGCGTAAGTACACGTTCGGCATGATGACGACGAGCAAGAAGGAGCTCGACGAGATGGCGGTTCTCATCGGCGAGGGCAAGCTGCGCCCGATCGTCGACAGCGTCTTCTCGTTCGAGGACGCGCTCAAGGCGTACGAGCGGCAGATGTCGAACCGGTGCGTCCTCTCGTCACACGTCCTCCTTTCCCTCGTCATGGATGGCACGCCTGACACCCATCGTCGTTCGCAGCGCCAAGGGCAAGGTCGTCGTCAAGGTCTCGCAGTAGGCGCTCCTTCGTACTCGAGCCGAGCGCTCGTCTCTCGTCTTCGATCCCTACCATCCATCGCTGTAGCCATAGTCAAATTCTTCCTGCGTGCACTCCATCGTACTGCCGTGCTCTGTCTTGCGTCGTCGAGTCGAGTCGCTCGAGAGCTGAAAGGAGAGGCTCGAGCGCCGTCAGCCGTCGAACGAAGCAAGGGCTCAGCCGCTCGGCCCGCGCAATGACTACTTGCCTCGCTCAAGAGACAGGGAGGGGGACGCGAGGAAGAGCTCTCTCTCGGGAGCCGGAAAGAGCAGGTTCGACCGTCGAAAGGGATCGACAAGGGTTCGAGCGATCCTTCCGTCGCGCACGCAGACGCGGCACCGCCTGGTCTTTCTGCCGGAGCTTACTCTGCGGAACACACGAGCCGTGTTCCGACGAGGAAGCTGAGCGGCGTCGGCCTGTAAGCAGCTCGGGCTTAGGCTAGACGAAAGAGAGCTTCGTTGAGAGCCGGGAAGGGTCGAGAGCCCGAACCCCGTGTTGAGCCAAAGCGCCGACCCTTGACCTCAGCTCCGCTCTCTCCCTTCATCCTGCTACTTTTCAGCTCGAACGCGCTCAACGACAGCCGCCGCTCGGACCCCTAGCTCACCCTCCTCGGCGACCTTCTCAAGTGCGTCGACCGCTCTCGCTCTCGCTACAGGCCCCGCACGAACCGACGCTGACCTGCCGCCTCTCCATGCACCCTTTGCAGTGTCTACCATGCGCGCCTGGGCGTACAAGACCAAGGGCAAGCCCTCGGACGTCCTCCGCCTCGAGCCGAACTGGCCCAAGCCGTCGCCGACCTCGTCGCAGGTGCTGGTGAAGGTGGCGGCAGCTGGTCTCAACCCGGTTGACGTGAAAGCTATGGGAGTGGCCCCCGTCAAGTTCATGGCCAAGGCGCCGGCGGTACCAGGGCTTGACCTGTCCGGATGGGTCGAAGGAGGAGACTTGAGGGGGACCGGCCTCGCTGTCGGCGACGAGGTGTTCGGCATCGTGTCGACTCAGGACATCTTCAAGACGGGCAAGGGCGCGTTGGCCGAGTATGTCGCTGTCGAGAAGGACACGCTCGCCGCAAAGCCGGCGAACGTTTCGCTCGAGGAGGCGGCGACGTTTCCCCTCACCATCCTCACGGCGTATTGGGCTCTCGTCACGACCGCCAGGCTCCAGAAGGGCCAGCAGAAGCGCATCTTCATCGTGCGTCCCCTCTTCCTCGAGCGCAGCGACGAGCCTTGCGGACCGTCCTGCTCACGGACCCCTCTTCTCCTCCTTCGCAGAATGGCGGCTCTGGAGGTGTCGGCTCGTACGCCGTCCAGTTCGCGAAAGCCTACGGTGCCTTTGTCGTCACGACGTGCTCGCCGGGCTCGCTCGACCTCGTCTCGACGCTCGGCGCCGACGACATTCTCGACTACCGCGCGAGCCCTCTCCCCGCTCAGCTCAAGGCCAAGTACGGCAACGAGCCCTTCGACATCATCTTCGACACGGTTGGGTCGCCCGACGTTTGGCGCAAGTGCCCCAAGTACCTCAAGGTGCGTCCAGCTCGCCCTTCTCAACGCTCGAGCCCGCTCGGGCTTGCAGCTCTCGACGGCGCAAGCGTCTCGTCCTCGACACGACGGGCCCTGACCCTTCTCCTCTCTCTTTCTCTCACTTATGCAGTCCGACGGCATCTACGTCGACGTTGCAGGGCCGCACATGGACGGCGGCGTCGGACCGCTCATGAGCGGCATGCTCGACATGATGGGCCGCAACCTGCGCCCGGGCTTCCTCGGCGGCGTCCCGCGCAAGTACGTCTTCGGGCTCAGCACTGCCGACCGCAAGTCGTTCGCCGAGGTCGAGGAGCTCGTGCGCACGGGCAAGATCCGGCCGATCGTCGACAGCGTCTTCTCGTTCGAGGACGTGCAGCGAGCGTACGAGCGCCAGATGTCGGGTCGGTACGTCCGCCTCTCTCCTACACGAGCACTGGAGACGCCGATGCTGACTCCATGAGCTGACGCAGTGCCCAGGGCAAGATCGTCGTGCGCGTCCACCTCTGAGGGAGTCGCACGCAGCGAGTCCGTGTACCACTTCCACCTAACCATGGCGTCTGTAGCTCCTGCCGCTACTCTAATACTGCTTGCGAGCCCGAGTTCAGCCATCGAGAGAGACGCAGCAGAGCTAGTCGTGCAGCGAGCGCCAAGCGAGACGAGCTGCGCGGGTGAGCGACTCGGAAGCTTGCTGGCCCGAGCCAGTCGTGCCGCGCCAGCTCCACATAGCCTAGCGACAGTCCGAAAGAGACTGCTGGCCGACCTCAGGGACCGGTCCGCCCTGTGCGAGTCCTGAGAGAGCGATTCGGTGATGAGGATGGCGAGGGCAGCGAGAGCAGCGAGAGCGCCTCGGGCGGATCTGCCAGCCGTGGAGCTCGGTCCTGAGCTCAGATAGACTGCAGTGCAGCAGTACAAGCGCAGACCTGCGCAAGCTGCAAGGAGACCGCGCGGTCGTCGTGAGGAGACGGAGCACGCGGTCCTCGCTCGCCCCTCACCGCCTGCCTGCTCTCCTGAGTGGATGCTCAAGAGTCTCTGGTCGACTGCCACTCGTGCAGCCCCCCGAACACTCGCCAACCGCACCGCCTCGCCGTCCCCCTCCTTCTCGTCGCCTCCCCCACTCGTCGGCTCGTCCTCGCGCACCATGGCCACCACGAGCACCGCCAACATGGACCGCTACCTCGCCGACAAGGCCCCGCCAGTCTGCTCCCTCACCATCGCCGACTCGTTCAAGGCTCTCACCCGCCAAGAGAGTGCGTCCTCACCTTCCACCATGTCGACGAGGCGGTGGTCTCCTCAACGAGCGGCAAGCTGACGGCCTGTTGTGCGCTCGCAGAGCTGTACTCGCACTACCTGAGCGAGGCGAGCTGGGCAGGAGCTCGCATCGTCATGCGCCAGACCACCTCCCACTCTGAGAAGCTCTTCGACCTCCTCGTCGCCACGTTCAGCTCGGCGGCCGACCCGGCCAAGCTCGCCGACCTGCAGCAGCTCAAGAAGAAGAGCGGTGTCAGTGACGAGGACTGGGACGCCGTGCTTGCGTACGCTGCGCAGGTGCGTCCTCGCTCGTCTCTCTGCGCTTCGCTCCTCGAGACGGCTCGACGCTGACGCTGCCTGTGGTGCGCGCAGGTCTTCTCGAACTTGAGCAACTTCCGCAGCTTCGGTGCGACCAAGTTCATCGCGCGCGCGAGCGAGGAGGGCTTCGCCGCGGTCGTCGCCGCCTCAGAGCGTTCGTCGGTCGCCCTCCCGCTCTGGCACGAGTTGTCGAGCGAGATCTACGCCCTCTCGCCCGAGGCATCGCTCTCGATCGGCAAGCCTACCGATGGCCACACCTCGGCCTACTACCCGTCGTCGCCGCCGCCCTCGGACGAGCAGGTCGACGAGGTCCAGGCGCTGTGCGACGCCGCCGGCATCTCGACCCTCAACACGCGCCTGTCGCGCACGTCCGACACCGAGCTCGTCCTCCTCATCGCGAGCGTCAGCGAGCTCCCCTCGTCGTTCCCCAAGTCGCTCAAGAGCGACAAGCTCGGGTTCACGGTCCGGCTCGAGTCGGGCGACTACTCGGACGCGCTCGGCCGTGTCAACTCGGCGCTGCACGAGGCGCGCAAGCACGCGCGCGACGACAACCAGCGCCAGATGCTCGAGAAGTACGAGGAGAGCTTCGAGACGGGCGACATCGAGGCGCACAAGCAGGGCAGCCGGCACTGGGTCAAGGACGTCGGGCCGGTCGTCGAGTCCTACATCGGGTGCGTCTGCGGCCTGCTCCTCTCGTACGGCTTCTCGAGCTCCACCGGCGCGAGCTGACGATCGTCTCTGCCTCGCAGCTTCATCGAGTCGTGCGTCTCGGTTCCTGTTCCCCTCCTCCATCCCTCCCACCGACCTTCCCCAGCTCGTCCTCGGTTCCCCTTGCTCTCGCCTCTTCTCCATCAACACATCCTGCCATCGTCTCGACCTTGCTGACGTTGAATGTTCGCGCGCAGGTACGTCGACCCCTCGGGCGCTCGCGCCGAGTGGGAGGGCTTCGTCGCGATCGTCAACAAGGAGCAGTCGGCCAAGTTCAACGTTCTCGTCGACGGCGCACCGACGCTCATCAAGGACCTGCCCTGGGGCAAGGACTACGAGGGTGCGTCCAGTCCAGCTCGCTCTCAAGGTCGCAGTTGCGCTTGCTCGAGCTGACGCTCGGACCTCCAGTTCCCGAATTCAAGCGTCCCGACTTTACCGCGCTCGAGGTCGTCAGCTTTGCGACCGCAGGCATTCCCGCAGGCATTGTACGTCCCTTTTCTCCCTCTGTGCAGCCATGAACCGCTGCTGACGAGCTTCGTCCGCCGCCTGCAGAACATCCCCAACTGTACTTCACACTCCCTCACCTCTGGACGGCCGACTTCCGACTCTGACTTCTCTCTCTCTCTCTCTCTCTCTCTCTCTCTCGCGTTGCAGATCATGACGTGCGCGAGAACGACGGCTTCAAGAACGTCTCGCTGAGCAACATCCTCTCGGCCAAGGCGGCCGGCGAGGAGCTCACCTTCATCGCACCCGACGAGGCCAAGGAGTACCGAGCGTGGGAGGACAAGGCGTTCGAGGTCCAGGTCGCGTCGCACGAGCTCCTCGGGCACGGCAGCGGCAAGCTCTTCCAGGAGCGGGCCGACGGCTCGCGCAACTTTGACGAGAAGACGATCAACCCGCTCACGGGCAAGCCCATCACGAGCTGGTACCGCCCGGGCGAGTCGTACGGCAGCAGGATCGGCCCTGTCTCGTCCTCGAGTGCGTCCCTTTTCTCCTCGTCGTTGTCTACATGGTCGTTCGGGCTCTCGACCCTGACCTTGTCGTCCTTCCCGCTCGCAGTGGAGGAGATGCGCGCCGAGTCGGTCGCCTTGTACCTCGCCACCAACAAGCAGATCCTCGACATCTTCGGCTTCAAGACCCAGCAGCAGCAGGACGACCTCGCCTACCACATGTACTTGATCATGGCGCGCGCCGGCGTCCTCGCCCTCACGTTCTTCGACCCGGCGACGGGTAAGCACGGCCAGGCGCACATGGAGGCGCGGCACGGCATCCTGCGGTGGCTCGTCCAGCACGGCATCGCGAGCGTCGACTTCGTGCGCGACGGCGATGGCCGGATCGTCGACGCTCACGCCAAGGTCGACCGCGAGGCGTGCCTCGCCAAGGGCAAGGACGTCATGGGCAAGCTCCTGCTCGAGATCCAGGTCAGGTGCGTCGCGCTTTCGCTCTCTCGTGCGCGAAGGCCGTCAGCGACGGAGGCTGACCTCGCCGCACGAGCCTCGCAGGAAGAGCACGGGCGACGGAGCCGGCGCGACCAAGTTCTACAAGGAGCTCACCAAGCCCGACCAGCTCTGGGTCGACGAGCTGCGCCCGCTTGTCCTCGGTGCGTTCGAGCTCTCCTTGCCGTCGTACTCGCGCGCCGAGACTGACTCGTCGCCCCCCTCCCCTCCCGCCCTCTTTCGCTCGTCCCGCTCGCTCGCTCGCAGCCAAGAAGCTCCCTCGCAAGGTCTTTGTGCAGCCCAACACGCGCCTCACGTCATCCGGCGACGTCGAGCTCGTCGAGTACCCGGTCACCGTCGAGGGCGTCATCCAGAGCTTCGTCGAGCGGGCCTTGTAGTCCCTCTCTCTCTCTCTTCCTTAGTCGCACCGAGCAAGCACGCAAGCAGTTCTCTCTACAGACTTGGACCGAGAGCGAGAAAGAGAGACGGGCACTAAATGCGCAAAGCTCGAATAACACAACAGCTCGAGAGGGCGAGACGGACGATGGAGAGAGAAAGACGAAGGAGGACCCGGCCACGACCCGCTCAGCGCTCTGGCGAGCTCGGCGGCGTCTCGCTCTGCATCCGTGCAGCCGCCTTGCTCGCCGCCGCTCGCCGTCCGCCCCTCCTCGCCGGCGCAGCTGCTCCTGAGCCCGACGCCTTTGCGGCCCTCGCCGCCGCCGCCGCCGATGCCTTAGCGGCCGCAGCACCGCCTCGCGCACCGCCTCGAGCGCGCGATTTCTGCACCTTGCGCTGCAGGTCTTGGTCCTCGGCGCCCTTGGCTCGGTGAGCCTCGAGCGCGTCCTCGAACTCCTTGAGGTCCGACTCGGTGCGGTTGAGCTTGTTCGTCGGCGCGCGGATCTGCGCACGGTGAGATGAGCATGAGCATGATCAGCGAGAGGTTAAACTAGCTTGGACAGGACGAGCAGTGCGAAGGAAGAGAGCGAGCGACGCACCTTGGTGAGGATCTCGCCGAAGCGCTTGTAGACAGTCTCCTCGTGGAGCTTGTCCTGGTAGAAGGGGACGCCCTCGACGAGCTTCTTGACGGCCGTGTCCGAGTTGAAGGGGAGGAGCGAGAGGCAGAAGGCGATGTCGCGCCACTGCCGAGGCTGGTTCGTCGTCTGGAAGCGCTGGCACAGCTTCTCGACGATCGACTCGGCCTCCTTCTTCTGCGGGCGGTCGAGCACGCGAGCACAGAGTCAGTCTCGATCCGTCGAGAGCGTGCAGAAGAGCGTGCAGGAGAGAGAGAGAGAGAGAGGAGGACGAGCCTTGTCGACAAACTTGAAGATGAACTTCATCGACGTCTGGAACGTGTCCTCGTCGACAGGGTTGGCGCCGGTCGAGAGGTGCGAGATGACGTCGGGCAGGTTGTTGTAGATGGCCTTGTCCTTGGTCGACAGCTCCTCGAAGAAGAGGTGGGCGAGGTCCTTGATGCGCTTGTCGTCGTCCGACAGGCACTTGGCCATCTCGCCGAGCTGACCTTTGGGCTTGATCTGGCCGTTGAGGATGAGGTGCGTGAGGACCATGAGCGTGTTCTTCTTGACGGTGAGGTCCTTGTCGTGCAGGCCGGCGTACAGGCGGTCCGAGTTCTCGTCCATGATGGTCGAGAAGCAGACGGCGATGTCGCCGAGCGCGATGACGATGTTGCTCCTGACGGCGGGCTCCCTGGACGTCTCGAGTACCTTGAAGAGGAGCATGAGGTGCTCGGCGCAGAACTCGGCGCTGACGCACATGAACTTGCTGAGTGCGAGGGTTGCGGCCGTCTGCAGCATCGGGTTCTGCGAGCGCGAGAGGACGAGTGCGTCTCGAGTCAGCTCTAGCTCAGATACGCCGAGAAGGATGTGAGAGAGAGCGTGCGCACCTTGTAGATCTTGGGCTGCGCGACGACGGTCGAGGCCATCGGGCCAAAGACGGCGAGGAGGCTGTCGGGTCCATACAGGAGCTCCTTCTCGCGCGACGCGGCGATGACGTCGCCGATGTCGTCCTCGACGGACCCTGCGACCTGGTCGAGCTCGTCGTCGCCGGCCTTCTTGCCGCCCTTGGACTTGTCGTCGTCGGCCTTGCGGCGCTTGAGGTCGCGCTCGACGAGCTCAAGGTGCACGAGCTGCTTGATGGCGCAGTGCCCGGCGACGAAGAGGAGCTGCGAGAGCTCGAACGCGTTGCCCGTCGACGGCGAGCCCTGCGGCGCCGGCTGCGGCTCGTTCGCCGCCTCGTCGCCGTCGACCATCTCGACGAGGGCCCCGACCTCGTCCGCCGGTGCGGGCTCGTCCTCGTCCTCGACGGCGTCCTCGTCCATCTTGGCCGGCTCGTCGTCGCCCGCTTGCGCCTCGGCCGGCGCCGCCGGCGTCGCGCCCGCCTTGGGCCCGAAGACGCGGACGGTCATGCGGCGCAGGACCTCGGAGCACAACTTGTCGGGCTGGTCGCCGAGCGTGTAGACCGTGTTGAGCGCCTGCTCGGCCATGCTGAACCACTCGCGCGACGACGACAGTGCCTGGATCGTGTCGGAGAGGCGCGAGAAGACGGCGCTGTCCATCGGGAGCCGCACTTGGGCGTCGTTGAGCGAGCCTGCGTGCGAGGGACTCCTCGATCAGTATTATGCTCATCGGGGGACGAGCACGGAGGCGTAAGGAAGAGAACGAGAGCGAGCTTTGACGCACCCTTGACCTTCTTGACGCTGCCGCCGACCCTGCCGAGGGCGATGCACGTGTACTTGGCGAGGACGAGGTCCTTGCGGCCGAGCGGGCCGAGGCCGATGCGGAGGAGCGTCTCGACGTGGTCGGCGACGACCTCGGGCTTGGTCTGGGCGAACATGCCGAGGACGATGATGGCGCCGCGGCGCTGGAACTTGGGGATGTCCTTGGACGTGCCTGTGCGCGCGTCGAGCGTCAGGAGATCCGTACGAGCGTGCGAGCGAGCGAGCGATGGAGAGGAGGAGAGAAGGCGACGCACTGTAGACCTGCCAGAGCTTGGTGATGACCTCGTCGTCGACGACGCCCTTGGCCATCATGACGGCGAGAAGCTGCTCGAGCGACGTCAGCTCGGCGAGCGTAGCGTCGCGCGTGAGCCTGCGAAGAGAGGGGAAGAGAAAAGAGAGTCAGTCGCCGAGGTCGTCGCCGAAGAGGAGGAGGTCCGAGCGGGAGGAAGGGCGAGGAGGAGCAGGAACGAGGACGCACTCGATGACGTTGCGCGCGACGAACGCGACCTGGTCCTTGTCGCTCAAGTTCTCGGGCGGCTCAAAGTACAGCTGCGAGTAGCACTCGATGAGCCGGCTGCGGATGCCCTTGACCTCGCGCTCGCCGTCGTCGGCGCCGTCGCCCTGCGCGCCCGCGCCCGACGCCGCCGCTGCCGAAGCCGGCGCGTCGTCCTTGGTCCAGATGAGGTGGAGCATGCGGCGGACGCCCTGCTCGGCCGCCTCGAGGCGGTACTCCTTGGCGACGCGGCAGAACTCGATTGCCTCGAGGACCTCGCTCTTGACGCTCGACGCGAGGAGCTCGGTGACCGTGTCCATGGCGCCCTCGAGCGCCTCGATGAAGCTGATGGCGTCGACGTAGTAGGCCTTGGTGAGGCGCAGGCGCTGGAGCGTGTCGCCGTCGACCTGGGCGAGCACGACCGACTGGTCGGCGGCGGCGAGGTCGAGCTGCGACCGGCGAGGAGTGCGCTTGCGGGCGGCCTTGGCGGCCGAAGAGCGGCGCTTGGCGGGCGTGCCGTCGTCGTCCGAGTCGGGCCCGTGGTCGTCCTCATCCATCTTGTGCGCCGGGTCCTCGTCGTCGTCGTCTTCGTCCCCGCCCTCCTCCTTCTCGGCCTCGTCCTCCTCGCCCTCGGGCACGCCGTCCATGAGGCGCCTCGCCTCGCGCTCGGCCTCGTCGGGCAGGTCGAGCACCTTGAGCTCGTCCTCGAGCTTGGCGAGGCGCGCCCTCCACTCGTCGAGCGCGAGCTCGCCGCCGTGCATGCGCCCGTACGGGTGCGTGAGGACGAGGCGCGTCAAGAGGGCGAGGCAGTTGCGCCGCACGCTCGCCGCCTTGTCGTGGAGGCTCCTCGCCGCGAGGCGCGCGAGCTCGAGCCGGAGCGAGGGGACGCGCGCCGGGAGCGAGCACGTGTCGCGCAGGACCGAGGCGGCCTTGGCGCGCACGTACGAGTTGAGGTCGAGGAGGCGCTCGGTGAGGAGGGCGTGGAAGGACGTGAGGAGGCGGGTGTGCTGGGCCGGCTCGAGCGAGAGGGCGCCCGACTCGGTGAGCGACAGCTCGCGCAGGAGGAGGCCGAGGACCTCGAGAATGGCGTTGCGCATCGGGTAGGACTGCGAGATGAGGAGGGGTCAGGGTCTGGGCGAGCGAGCGCGCGGGCGCAGAGCGTCTGGGAGGGGAAGGTGAGGAGGGAGGACGCACCTCGCTGTCGAGGTGCTTCTGGAGGAGGACGATCTGCTTGAGGACGATGCGCGGGCTCGTCTCGGCGAGGCGGATGAGGAACTTGGAGAACGACCTCGGGCCCTTGGTGTCCTGCGCGTTGAACTGGCGGTCGGCGATCTCGCTGCGGGCGACGGGAAGGCGTCAGTCGAGATCCTCCACTTCGAGCAGTCTCCTTCTCCTCGGCAAAGTGACAGTGGGCCGCAGAGTGACAAGGAGAGCGGCTGACGGACCCGAGGACCTTCTCGCCGAGGACGTCCTGGTCGAACTCCTTGGCATAGACGGTGACGAGCTCGGCCATGGGCTCGGCGAGGTGCTCGGTGTACTGGAGGTTCTGCATGATGGTCATCTGGACGTCTGCGAGCGCGAGAGGGAGGGCGAGAGGGACGAAGAGGGAGGGAGCGGAGGAAGGAGAGGTCAGTGCGCTGCTCGAGCGGGACGAAGCGAGGCGAGAGGACAGCAGCGACGCACTGAACGCTTGTCCGTGACCCTTTGCGGCGAGGCACATGACGCGGAAGATGCCGGCCTTGATCTCGGGCACCTTGAGGTACGCCTCGGTCTCGGCGAGGAGGTTGACGGGGCGCAGGAAGCAGTTGCTGCGAGCGGTGCGTGTAGGTGGGTCAGTGCGGCGTCCTCGTCTCGATGAGCCATTTGACGCGCAGCGCACTCGCCGCGCAGGGAGTCGCTGCGCGAGGCGAGGCTGATGAAGCGAGGAGAGCCAGAGAGAGCTGCCGGACGCACGAGATGACGCTGTCGCGCTCGGCCGTCGTCTGCCAGATGCGCTCGGTGCGGAGCGTGCGCAACGCCTTGACCATGACGGCGAGGACGTCTGGGACCTGGTCGACCCACGAGAAGGCGTCGCGCGCGCCTTTGCCCTTGGCCTTGCTCTTGGCGGCGGGTTTCTGCGAGCGAGTGGGCGAGGTCAGTCAGTGCGTCGCGCTCACCTGCGCATGGCGACGCCGCAGGCTATGGCTCGGCGAGCAGCAGCACGTGCCGCGAGACGACGAGCCGAGGAGGAGGGACCTCGCACGCACCTTGCGACCCTTGCCCGTACCGTTCTCGCCGTCAAGCGCCGCCTGGGCCGCCGCCGCCTTCTCGCCGACATGGACGCTCCACATGGCGAACAAGGCATGGGCCTCGAGGGCTTGGCGGTGCGCGCGGTAGGCGGTGTGGTCGGTCGGGTTGGTGTCGGACTGGCGCACGAGGTCGAGGAGGGCCGAGAAGCCTGTGGGCGGGTTTGTGCGTCAGCGTGCGCTCCTGTGAGGTATTTGGCGGCGCAGGGCGGAGGAGAGGAGGAGAGAGCGCACTCGAGGCGAGGGCGTCGAGGAGCTTGGAGAGGGCGGGTCCGGGAAGGTGCTGTGCGTCTCTGTGGGGGGAGTCGAGAGTCAGTCAGGGAGCTCTGGAGTGGGTAGGACGCAGGACTGGACGCACTGGAGGAACGAGGCGACCTGGTCGAAGCAGTGTTGTTCGGTGACGGCGGCCGGGTCCGAGGTCAAGTCGTCGACGAGCTCTGCGGGCACGGGGGGATGGGTGTCAGTGGCTGAGGAGGGTCACAGAGCGTCGCACAGGCAGCAGTGGACGCACGGTTGAGGTGGAGATGGAGGTCGTGTTGATCGAGTTGGTCGAGGTCGAGCGGGTTGGCGAGGTCGAGGGGCTGCTGGTCCTGGATGTGTGCGAGGTGGTGGTCGAGGGACCAGTCCATGGTGGGCGAGTCCTTGGCCCTGGACGGTGCTCTCTTGTGCGGTGGGTGAGGAGCGAGGCGGTGAGGAGGTTCGCGTCTGGACGCGCCCTCGTCCTCCTCCCTTCTCCTCGTCCGCCACACCCTCCCAGCTGGGGCCAGTGGAACGTCCAGCCAGCTCACCCACCAGCCCACCATGTCCCTCAACATGCGCGACAACCACGCAAAGGCCCCTCGTCCGTCTCCCTCTCCCTCCCTCCCTCCTCCTCCTCCCCCGTCTCATCACCACCTCGCTCACCTCGCCCCCCCTCTCCACAGCCGAGGCCCGCCGCATCGTCGACTTCCTCCGCAACAAGGCCCAGCTCAAGACCCGCACCGGCGCCCTCAACGGCAAGCGCGTCGACTACTTCAAGGGCACGTCCTCCTCTCTCCCTCTGCCGCTCCCTCGTCTCGCTCCCACCTGCAGCCCTCACTGACCCTCTGCTCGCGCACACAGGCAAGTCGGCCATCAAGGCCCTCCGCTCGCCCGCCTACTCCAAGCTCGGCACCAAGGTGCCCCAGGTCGACTCGGACGACGCCGCGACCCAGCTCCTCCACTCGCTTATCCCGCACACCTTCTTCCTGCGCATCCAGCGCGGGCCTTCGATCTCGTCCGGCGTCAAGGCCGTCCAGATCGTGCCCCAGCAGCTCTTTGCGCCCGACGAGCACTACGTGTGGCTCGTCGACCCCAACCCGATCCGCCAGCTCGCCCTCGCCGTCGCCATGGTCGCCGTCGTCCTCGCCGGCGTCATGTTCCCCTTGTGGCCCGTCAAGATGCGCATCGGCGTCTGGTACCTCTCGGTCGGCGTCCTCGGCCTCATCGCCGCCTTCTTCGGCCTCGCCATCGTCCGCCTCGTCCTGTGGCTCGTCACAAAGGTCGTCGCCCGCCCGGGCATCTGGCTCTTCCCCAACCTCTTTGCAGACGTCGGCTTTGTGCGTTCCCTCGCTCTCTCTCCCTCTTGTCCTTCCAGCCAGCCACTGACGCCTGCCCCTCGCTCGTACGCAGGTCGACTCGTTCATCCCGACCTGGGGCTGGGATGTCCCGCCGCCCAAAAAGGCCAAGAAGGCGTCTAAGGACGGCGCGGGCACGCCGTCGAAGAAGAGCTCGAAGCGCAAGGACGCGGCCGCGCAGGCGCAGGAGCACGGCGGGCACTCGCACTCGCACGGCGACGGCGCGCACTCGCACTCGCACGGCGGCGACGACGGCCCGCGCATCGTCGAGCTCGCCGACGATGACGACGACGAGTAGCTGTGTGCGAGGAGCGTAGCCGGGCAGGCAGGGAGTGCAGCGCAGGCAGCTTGAAGAGCATCTTGCGCGCCGGCCCGAGAGCAAGCTCCCCGCCTCGCCTCGGTCTTCTGCGCCGGTTCGAGCTCGAGGTGTGTCTGAGAGTACTGCGAGTGAGCTGCAAGCAGTCCTGTCCGACCAAGAGCGAGATCCAGCCCGACCGCTTCGGCCGCCCCCACTCCGTCCTCGCTCCTGCTGCTCCTCGTCCTCTCGCTCACTCAGCAGCTCGAGCACCGCGCACTATGGCCACCCGCACGCGCCACTTCACCTCGTCGCGCGTCTTCTCGGCCTCGGCACCGGACGGCGCCCCGGGCACGGTCGCCGTCGAGCTCCCCGCGGGCACCATCTCCGCCGTCCACCCGCACCGCCTCGAGCGGCCACAGGGCACGCAGGACGACGACTGGGTCGATGTCGGCGACAAGTGGCTCCTCCCCGGCGTGCGTTCCTGCTCTCTCCCTCTGCCCTCCTGCCGTGAGAGTTGCGCGCGACGAGCTGGGCTGATCGAACCTCTCGTCCTCCCTCCCTCCCCGTCCACCTCGTCGTGCAGCTCGTCGACGCGCACGTCCACCTCAATGAGCCGGGCAGGACAGAGTGGGAGGGCTTCGAGACGGGCACGGCGGTGAGTCGGCTCTCCTCTCCTCGACCCTGCCGCCCGAGTCGTCCTGCGGGTCCGCCTCGACCAGCTGGGCGAGCCAGGATCCGCTGTGGTGATACTCGGGCCACAAGTCATCTGTGGACTGCTGGAGCTGACCCGATGCCATCCACCCGCAGGCAGCAGCATCCGGCGGCGTCACGACCGTCATCGACATGCCCTTGAACGCCATCCCGCCGACGACGACGGTCGCCAACCTGCACACCAAGCTCGCCGCGTCCGAGGGCAAGCGCCATATCGACGTCGGCTTCTGGGGCGGCGTCATCCCGGACAACGCCGCCGACCTGCAGCCGCTCGCCAAGGAGGGCGTCAAGGGCTTCAAGGCGTTCCTGTGCGAGAGCGGCGTCGACGAGTTCCCGGGCATCAACGAGCAGCAGATCCTCGCCGCCATGAAGGAGCTCGACGTGCGTCTGTTCCCTCTCCTCGTCGACTCGGTCGCGCTCGAGCCCCGGCTGACTCCCTCTCCTCTTGCTCGCAGGCCGCCAAGTCGCTCTTCCTCTTCCACGCCGAGCTCGATAACCCGGCGTCGCAGCAACACGGTCACGGGCACGCCGACCCTGCCGCTTACTCGACCTTCCTCGACTCGCGCCCGCCGTCGCTCGAGGAGTCGGCCATCGACCTCATCATCCGCTGCGCCGCCCAGTTCCCCTCGCTCCGCACCCACATCGTCCACCTGTCGGCCGCATCGGCCCTCCCTGCACTCCGCCGCGCGCGCAACGACCTCCAGCTGCCGATGACGGTCGAGACGTGCTTCCACTACCTCACCCTCTCCGCCGAGGAGATCGCCCAGGGCCAGACGCTCTTCAAGTGCTGCCCGCCGATCCGCGCCGCGTCGAACCGCGACGCTCTGTGGGACGCGCTCCTCGCCGGCGACATCGACTTTGTCGTGAGCGACCACAGCCCGTGCGTCACCGAGCTCAAGAAGCTCGACGAGGGCGACTTCATGGGCGCGTGGGGCGGCATCGGCGGGCTCGGGCTCGGCCTATCGCTCCTCTTCACCGAGGCGACGAAGCGCGGCGTCGAGATGCGCCGGGTCCTCGAGTGGGTCGCGAGCACGCCGGCGAGGCAGGTCGGCCTCGAGGGGCGCAAGGGCGCCATCGTCGAGGGCGCAGACGCCGACTTTGTCGTCTTTGACCCGCAGGAGTCGTTCACGGTGCGCCTCGTCATCTCTCTCGGCGGCGTCGGCGCGCGGGCTCAGGCTGACCTTCTCGTGCCTCGCTCGCAGATCCGCAAGTCCGAGCTGCACTTCAAGAACCGCGCCTCGCCCTACGGTGCGTCCTCGCTCTTTCATTCTCCCTCGTAGTCATCCTTCCACGCGTACTGACGCTTGGCCCCACGGCCCAACGCTCGCAGAGGGTCTCACGCTCACCGGCGCCGTCCGCTCGACCTACCTGCGCGGCAAGCAGGTCTACAACCGCGACAGCGGCTTCAAGGGCGTCGAGAGCGAGTTCGAGGGCAAGACACTGCTGTAGATGAGCCCGAGCGCGAGTTAGATCGGCTGGATAGAGCGGTTCGTCCTCTAGGTTAGCTGGTTCGTCGGCGAGAGAGGGAGTGCGAGCGGCTCGCTGCGTCGAACCTGCGCGGCTCGCTTTGTCATGCTCGACGTACAGAAAGCGTCAGGATGAGAGTGCGCAGTGCTCGAAAGCAGGAGCGGCCATACGAGAGCGCGAGTCGGGCCGCTTTGTGCCTCTTCGGCTTTGAGAAGGCTCGAGTCGTCGCCTTGCTGCGCTTCTTCTTGCGCTCTCCTGCTCGGTCACGAAGCTGCTTAGCTCTCTTGGCGATGCTCACTGGATGGAGTGCGTCGCTGAGCCCGTACGGCAGGCACGCTCGTCCGAGTCGAGCAGGTCGTGCACGGTCCGGCTCGGCTCTCCTGCGGTCGACAGCACCCGCCGATCTCGTGCAGCCCCTCCTCTGCGTGCGAGCGAGGTGCACAGAAGAGAGGTCGGTCGCTGTCAAGGCGAGCCGCCTCGCCCCAAGCTGCGAGCGTGCGCTTCTCAAGAAGGGGTCGTGCGGTACCGGACCCCTCATCCTCGACGAGGGTGCAGCGCGAGCGATGTCGAGCGCTAAGAGCTTCTCGAGAGCGACGCAGAGCCCGAAGGACGCACAGCAAGGGAAAGGGCAGAGAGAGCTCAAGCTGACCGCTCGAGGAAGAGGAGGTCTGTGCGCAAGCCGGTGCCGTGCGACGGGCGCAGCTCGAGCGGCGACCGCACCTGGCTCCAGCTGTGTACCGGCTGTGCACCTCACTCAGTGCAGCGTCTACATCATAGAGCAGGCTCTCAAGCAGGCCGAGCAGCACACACAGTAGGACCGCGTTCTGGAGCTCCTGCCCGAGTCGACGCTCTCAACAGACGGACGAGCAGATGAGCGACGCTCTCGTCGAAGAAGAGACGCCGAGAGGGAGAAGGAAGAGAGGGGGTGGGTCATACACGGAGCCAGTTGCAGTGGTTCACCCTGCCGCTAGACTCCCCTCTTCCCCCGGAACCAGAACCGACCTCCTCCTCGGGCGCGCAAGAACAAACTTATGCGACGATCGAGACGGCGCCGCCGTTGGCCTTGATCTTCTCCTCGGCGCGGCGCGAGACGTAGCGCGCCTTGACGATGATCGGGTAGGCGGGGAGGCGACCCTTGGCGAGGACCTTGCCGTAGCCCTGCGAGGAGGGACGAGCCCGGCGTCAGCGAACAACCCTATACCACACTCTGTAGCACTTGCGACGCGCAGAGCGCAACGAGCGCGACGAGGAGAGAGTGAGAGAGGCGACGCACGGCAGCGAGGGTGTCGATGACGGGGACGACGGTCGACGAGGCCGTGAGGCCGTCGCGCTGCTCAGCCGGGATGAGGGTCTGCGGGACGAGCGTCGTGTCAGCGCAACGTCTCGACCGCGCGACGTGCCATCGACGCGCAGCCGGCTCGCAGACGAGCGGGAGGCGGGCGAGAGGGAGAGGGAGCAGGACGCACGGCGAGCTTGTCGACGTTGACGACCGGGCGCCAGAGGGCGGCCTTGTTCTGGTGGTAGTGGCGCATACCGACCTTTCCGAAGTAACCAGGGTGGTACTTGTCAAAGTTGGTGCGGTGGTGGTGCTGACCACCGGCAAGACCACGACCTCCCGGGTGCTTGCGGTGCTTGCCGACACGTCCGTGACCGGCGGAGACGTGCCCCCTGTGCTTGCGCGTGTTCGAGAAGCGGGTCGGCATGATTCTCCTGCGGGCGGCGGGAAGGTAGAGGGAGGAGGGGGAGGGAGGGTCAGCCAGGGGGTTCGAGGCTGCGGGTGGTGGTGCTGCTGGACGCCGTCGAGCCCGCCCGAGCTCCCCGAGCGAGCGTGCTGCTCGCGCCGACCTCCTGCTGCGCCCTCGTGCCGTCTCGAGCCGCCTTTGCGCCCTGGCGACCCGAGGGCACCGCCGCACCGCCGAGCTCGCGACGAGCACGACCTGGTCGCGCGCAGGGCCTCGTTCCCGCCCTCGTCCTGCCTGCCCGGCCGTACTCTGCAGCCTCCTCGAGAGGCCCCTGCCGCCCTGCCCTGGGCCATCCCGAGCTCGTGTCGCCGAGGCGATGTGCGGCAAGGGCGGACGAGGGCGAGCGGGCGAGGTTTGCGGCGCGCAGGCGGCTCGAGTCGGGGGTGG
>Ga0308169_10000672_pt1 | contig 46015 bp, 52 predicted proteins | sample PhyBR1_2_FD_202139 | JGI IMG/M metagenome (GOLD analysis project Ga0308169, IMG submission 202139) | Phyllosphere microbial communities from UC Gill Tract Community Farm, Albany, California, United States - DLSLSB.R1 | ecosystem: Host-associated > Plants > Phyllosphere > Unclassified | place... | reverse complement strand
GTTTCTTCCATCCTTCACGACCCTCAACGCTCATCCAATCTACTACTACACTCGTTTCCCAAGTCACTCGTTAACTCTCGGCAGTCCTCATCAAGCGTTCTCCAATTCTCACTCGTCTCGACCTCTTTCGACTACTTGCCTCAAACCTCTTCATCTCTCGCCTAATCTCGTCCACCTTCAGAACTTACTCGATACAAGGCAGATCCTCCCAAGAACGCGAAACACGATGCATCTTACTTCCCTTTCCCTCGTCTTTCTCGCGCTCTCGTCTGCATCCTCAACTCTCGCGTCTCCAGGATCCTACCCTGGAAAGACGCCCGACGGTCTAATTTGGAAACGCTGTACGTATTCACCTTCCCTCCTCTTCAATATCGAGTCGAAACTCACGCGTTTCCCACTTTTCTCTCTCTCTTTCGCAATTCTCTAGATGAACCACCCAAATCTGTACCACCTCCACCTCATCCCGCCGAACTAGCTCCTCGATCACCTCATCGCTCTCACCCTTCCCGATACGCGTCCCACTCGGTTCCGAACCCAAAAACCATCGATTCCGAAGAAGGAGGAAAGAGGAGATTGATGGGATACAAACAGATTACCGCTCAAGAAGTGAGGAAGAGGGCATTGGAGAAACAGGAGCGAATGGGGAAGAGAGTCATTTTTGAAGTGAGGAAGAGGAGTGAGGAAAGTGAGGGAGATGAGGAACTGGATCTGATTGGCGAAGACGAGGACGAGGACGAGGAATGGAGCTGGGTTGAAGAGGAGGTGGTTGCAGAGGGTGAGAAGGTCGGAGAGGCAGAGGAGAAAGCCAAGGAGGTGGAAGTGGAAGGTAGTTGGTCGGAGAAAATGGAGAAGAGGATGAAGGAAAAGAAACCATTATTCTCTCCTTCGACCTGAACACCCTACACCTCGACCACTTTCGACTTTCTCTCCACTGGACTTTATTTCTCACTTTCTACTCGGGCGAACGCTGTGCGAACCTCAAAACTTGGACCCTTTCTCAAATTGGATTTCTCTTTCTCTCTCTATCTCGTCGGATATAGGATTTCATTCTCTCTCTCTGTTCTCCTCCCCTCTTGTATCTCCTAGCACACTCACTATCTTTATTCTCTCATCTATGCCACCTCTGTATACTTCACTCTGACTCTCCCTCCCTCTGGATTAAGGAACACCCTCATTCATTCGTACTTCGGAACTTTGTTTTCGAAACAACTACTGGGAATTCACGGAAACTACTGCTTTGATTTGATTTGGAGAGAGAGAAGAAGAGAAAGCACAACGAGAGAGAGAGAGAGAGGCTAGGAAGGGGTTTCAAGCGAAGAGAGAAATGTGGGAAATCTAGTCAATCAATTTCGTTCCCTCTTGACCTTGTTCCCAGCTCTCAAAGTTACGCTTGTAGATTTGCATTGAAGGCTTGGGTACCTTACCGAGAGGGAAGAGACCTGCGTAAACGAATTTTCGGCAATAGAGTCAGATTCATGCTCGAGTAGGTTTTGGGAGATGAGGGGAAAATGAAAGCTCACCTCCTTTAACGTAAGAGTTCTCAGGAGCTTCTTTAACTCCCGTCAAGAGAGCACTGTGGGCAAACAACTTCCGGAGATCAGCAAACGATGAAGTATGGATTCTGGGAAGAACTTCGCTCACGATCCACAAGTTTTACAGAATTTCCTCTGAGCCGTGTTTCCTGAATCGGTGTTCTTGTCTTCGTAGAGCCCAATGTTGGATTCGTTGGTGAAGGTGATCTCTTTAGTAGGGATCACGAGGTTGACGGAGAAGCTGTAGGTTACGACGAGACCTGACGAGTCAGCTCCAGTCGCCTGCAACTTCGACGCCTTCGTCAACTCATACAAGCAACGTACACTGATCCTGAAGATGCGCGGCAGTTCTTGCAGTCTAAGAAAGTGAAGAGCGAAGAGAGTTAGCCGTGCGAAGCGAGAGACAAATGCGAGGGAAAGGGAGAACTCACGACAAAGGACTGATTCTTTGGGGAACGCAGAGTCGGGTACTTCGATAGTGACTGCGCCACAGTTGCATGAACCTTTCATTGTTATTGTTGAGGTGAGGTGAAGGGAGGAGAGAGGGTGAAGGTTGAGTGAGAAGAGTTGGAGAGTCTAGAGGGGAGAATGAGCAGTCAGTGTGAGGCTTTGAGGGTTGGAGGTAAGCAGCGTGTCGTCACACACGCTAGAGAGCGGGGTCGGCCAGGCGATGGAGGGAGAAGGAAAGAAAGGAGGGGAACTTGAAGGTGGGGAAAGAGAGAAGAGGAAGAAGAGCAGGAGGAAAGGGAGAGGGAAGGGAGGCTCACAGTTTGATTAGGCCTCTGATACGGTTGCTTGAATGGCTTGCGTAGCAAAGTGAGTGGTCGAGGCAAGAGAAAGTTCAAGTGAATCGTAATTGAGTGGAAATGAATTGAATACAAATGGTTGAAATCCACAATCCCACCCCTCTTCCACTCCCACTCACCAACCTAACCAGCTCTTCCTCGAGACACACAGCCAGTCATCAAGGCTACCCTTTCAAGGAGAGCGACAATCTGTGAATAAGGAAAAGTTCAATGACGACCGAATTACCAGTCTACTTGTTACCAGACTTTGATCCATCCAAAGTCAAAGTAGCAGAGTTGAGAGGTATATTACTAGCTCATGGCGTGCGTGTCACTCTCTCGCAATAGGAATAGAAACGCGTTAGCTCACCTGTTTCTTGAGGTGGTTCCCTACAGATCGTTTACAACTCGAATGCAAAGAAGCCTGAACTAGTAGCACTCTTCAAGACTCATATCGTACCCCTCATACCCGTAAGTCACTCTTATACAGCGTTTCAAGACGACACGAGGAGGAAACTGAATTTGAATGTTTGTGAACTTTTCTACAGCGACTCACGAGAGAACACGCAGCGGTTCGAGCGTCAGATGATGGAGTACTCGACGGAAACTCTCACGATGGATCCTTACGAGAACTAGATACAGATCCAGAAGAATTTCCCGATTCCGATCACTCGTCCCTCACTTCAAAGAAACACACAAAGAAGTCCAAAAGCAAAAGAAAGAGTATGGTTGGTAGAGCACACGAAGCTGCTGAGGCACAGGAAGAGGAGGATGTAGGCGAGAAGAGGAGGAAGGGAAGGAAGAGTGTTAGGATGAGTTCGAGGGAACCAGAGTATGAAGAGATTCCGGATCAACATGATGTGATTGTACCCTTGGCTGGAGAGGGAAACGCTTCACCAAAGAAGAGGAAAGCTGCTGTACGTTTAAACACTTCTCGTATCGCCAGAATCGGATTCGGAAAGGTGCTGATGTCGTCAAATTGTTTGAGTGTAGGCTCCCCCTTCTGGAGATGAAGGTACTCCTCGTACTTCGTCAATCTTGAAGAGTCGTCGAAGCACTCTTCAATCAGAAGGCGAAGGTGGATTCAGTGACTACAACCCATTCCAATCGGGTGGCGAAGAAACTCCTGGCAGAGATCCGAAAAGGAGAAAGGTACGTTTGGAACTCGATCTCAGCTAAGTATTGATCAGTAGCTCAGATTGTTTCAAGCGAACAGTCTTCATTAGGAGGTGAAAAGTTGAAAGAACGCAAATCGACAAGTTTTGAACGATCCTCTCCGCCTCCTCAAGACGACCCTGTCCCACTTCCAACTCCCGCATCCTCTCGCAAATCTACCTCCTCTGCTCATCTCGCACCTCCCGTTCCCTCGCCCGCCAAACCCTCCGCATCGACCTCCCGACCCGATCTCACCACTTCGAATTCGTGGTCCTCTGCTGCTCCCGAAGAAGCTCGTCAGAGACTCCTCGATCCAGATCGTTACAAATCATCACCCGCTACCTCTAGTAGTCGCTCAACCCCGATCTCGACTGCAGCAAAGGGGAAAGCGAGAGAGAGTGTGGGAACTCCAATTGGAACGAAATATATGGTTCCGATTGAGAAAGTCAAAACTACTCCACCAGAGACTCAGAGATTGATGAGGGAGTATGAAGCGGTTCAGAGGAGGGAAGCGGAAGAGAAAAGGAGGAGAGAGCAGGAAGAGGAGGAATTGAGGAGACAAAGGGAAGAAGAAGAGTTAGAGATGGAGATCGAAAGAGACGATTTGGGAGATGTCGAGATGGATCCGATCGAGGATGTTTTGGAACAAGAGATGGATGTTGAGGAACGAGACGAGTTTGAAGGGGAAGAGGAAGATCCTTTCGAAGGAGGTCAACAGGAACTCGAAGAAGATGGATTCGAAGAGGAAGAATCACTTTTCGAAGAAGAGGCTCCTCCTCCGCCTCAAGTCGTAGCAGCGTTGCGTCAAGCTTCAACTCCTCGTCGCTCCGAACCTCTCCCTTACTCGCCCCGTCAAGCGCAAGCGCAAGCTCTCGCTCAAACTCCTCGTCGTTCCCTTCCTTTCCCTACACCTCCTTCGTCAGTCATTCAAAAACGTCGACCTTCATCCAAACTCGACCAAACGATTTCCCTTCGACCTACTTCCTCGTCGCTCGTCGCTTCGAACACTGTTCGTACGGTCAAACAAGTCTCAACATGGTCTCTCCTCTTGTTGACCATTATCTACTCCCTCTGGTGGAGGGAAGAGAAACTCTCCGCTGGTTTCTGCGATACGAATTCATCCGTCAATAATCTCGTTCTCAACCGCCAAACCTCGCTCGCACTCCCTCAGCTCCCTTCTTCCCTCTGCACTACCCTTTCCGCTCTTCATCTCCGACCTTCCTGCACTCCTTGTCCAGTACACGGTCATTGCGAAGCCTCGAAATTCATAGGATGTACTCTCGATTACGTTCCCCGTTCTTCCCCTCTTCGACTCGGAGGTCTATTACCCGTGCCTCCGAAATGCGTACCCGATACCGAGAAATTGATGGTGGTAGCTATGCAAGCTAGTAGGGCTAGCAAGTTGTTGAGGAAGAGGAGAGGGGAAGTCATTTGTACGGGTGGAGTCGAAGGGAAGAGGAGAAAGATCATTGCGCATGGAGGAGAGAGTGGGAAGGGTCATGGAGATAGGGAGGCGTTCGTGTTTGGATTACAGGCAGAGAGTGTCTTGAGCGCTTTGATGAGGGAGAATGAGGTGAGTCAAAGGAAAACAGGATACTCTTCCTTTCAGAGACGAAGACTAAGCAATTCCTTCTATCACAGGCTTCCAAATCACCTTTCTCAGAGGAAGTACTCGAAGAACTGAACAGATTAGCCCTCTCTGATCTCGTGAATCACGGTGAAGTGTTGACCTGGCAAGATGGGTGAGTCGTCTTCCTTCCTCGTTTCAGCTTACGAATGGCGAGCTGACATCATATCGAGATGTAGTGAGGACTATTGGTACGCTAGCAAGACTGCCGAGATGCCTTTGTCGTGTCAAGCCCGACTCGCAGCGATCAAATCTGCTAAGAAACACAAGACTGGATTAGCTGGTGAGTATCGCCCAAGTTCACTGACTAAATATCATTATTCAATTCTCTGTTTGGCACCCATAGGCGTCGTCTCGGCTCTTCTCTCGATGCTCTACCTGAGATACAAACTTCAAGCGAGAGTTCAGGAGAAACAGCGAGTCGCTGAACTCGTTCAGACTGCTCTCGTACAGCTTCAACGTCAAGTGAGTCTCCGTCGCTTTGTCAATTTCCTCTCAATGCTGACCACCGACCTACTCTCTTCAGGAGCGAGCTCATCATTCCGATCCCGTCCACGTCCCCTTTGCTCACATCGCTCCTTCCCAACTCCGCGACCTCGTTCTTCAGCACGTTCACTCCCCTTCTCGCCGAGCTCAACTCTGGAAACGCGTCGAGAAAGTCGTCGAAGGGAACTCGAACGTACGAGTTATGGAAGTTGAGCAAAACGGCGAAGAGCTCAGAGGATGGCAGTGGGTTGGCGCGACAGGAGCGAGGGAGATTGAAAGCGCTCAGAGCAGTCCAGAGAAGATGATGGTGGAGAGAATCGAGGAGAGACCGATGATGGAGCAGAAAGGGAAGAAGAGGATCTTTGGAGTATTGTAATTTCCATCAAAGCTTGAATTGCGAAAAATCCGCTTGCATCTCTGCTCATCGACGCGCGACACAGACGGGAGTGCTGCACTCGTAGAGTGAACAAGCACCGAAGAGTGCGGAGTATTGCGATTAGGAGTGTACGAACGGAAATCTAGCAATTGATGAAACCGATATGGAGATGACACTGATAGCCCAGATAGAACGAGAGTGATACTGAAGCCCTATGAATGAATGAAAGAGGAGGAGAAACGAGAACCCAGCGAGAACGAGAGAAATTCTAAACAACGTCGAGGGGATCGCAAACCTTGCGCATCTCGGTGGGGACTGTCGTCATCAGATTGTAGTGTCAGTAGCGATAGATCTGTATAGAGGTGGAAGAGAAGAACGCACCGAGACCTCCATGAGTACCGCAAGTCCCGCTCAATAATACAACGTTCATGAAACCCGCAGGACCTTCCTTGTTGAACCTCTTGATATTGCGCTTCAAGCAACATTTCCATTCACCATTTCGGAATCCCCAATCGAGTCCAACACATTCTAGATCGACTAAGCGGGTCAGCTTTCAGCAACCGGATATAGAAATCTGAGCGAACGTACTTGAATGCTCTTGACATTGATTGATACAGCGCATGATATTCGAAGTGGGAGTACAGGTGAGCTGTGACCGGAAGAGATGATGAGTTTTTGAACACTGGCGTAAAGAAGAAGAACGAATCTCACGTTGTCTCCATAGATTTGCCATCCAGCGTAGAGCGAAGCAGACTTGACAGGCTTGTGAGGGTAGTAAGCGGGAGAAGTTGGAGCGGTGGGTCGCTTCGTGGAGGAAGATGAGGGTTTCTTGGTTGAGGAAGGCGGTTTCTTCGTAGAACTGGGTTTCTGTGTCGGCTTGGAAGTAGGCTTGTGAGTTGAGCTCGGCTTCTTTGTAGTCGTGACGCGCTTCGTCGAGGAAGAGGAATGCTTCGAAGTGGTATGTCTGCGAAATCGATTCGAAAAATAGTCAGCGTACGTGATACTCAGATGATTCGAGAAAGATCGAGACATACGCAGCTGGCTTTGTGGTCGTCTTGATACTCGTGCGAGATGTAGAAGTCGGTTTGCTAGAAAATGAGAGGAGCATGAGCGAACTATGTCACGAAGAGAAAGTGCTTCAAAGCTGAAACTCACTGAGTAGTGGATACCTTCTTTGTCGATGAGGTGGATCTCTTCGTGCTTGTTGATTTCGAACTCGAACTAGGTTTCTTTGTAGATGAGGAGGTTACTCGACTGCGAGAAAGGTCGTCAGTCGCGACAAGGGAGCGAGACACCGAGAGTAGGAGGGGGCTCACGAAGTCGTCCTAGAAGTGGCTCGGGAAGTAGTGGTTGAAGAAGGACGAACGGAACTGGAGAGGGGAAGGGGAAATCAGATTCCGACTCATGAGGCAGAACCAAGTCTCGAATTGACTCACGTTGATCGAGTCGTCGTGGTGACTCGTCCGGTAGAGGTCGACCGTCCGCTGCTCGAAGACGGTGCGGTTCCGCCTGGAGAGTGGGGAGTTGTAGTGATCGAGATTGAAGTCGTGCCCGGTCCAGCAGTGAGAGTTCCTCCGGGAAGAGTAACGACGGGTAGAGCAGAGGTCGAGGTTGAGGTCGAATTACCTGCGTCGACTCCTGTTGTGTTGTCGCGACAGGTGAGCTTCGATCCGTCGAAGACTTGACCATTCGAGCAGACAAGACCGCTGAGAGGGAAGCATTTTGCGTAGAGGGGAAGAGGTTCAGCCTCGAAAATAGAGAAGTCCTTCTCAGGGTCGTCTTCGCCCAACGCTTCTGAGATGATTCCTATGTGTGTGGAAGCTTCTGAATCAGCAAGAATTGATCGAGCAAGCAAAGAAAGGCAAGACGAACGAGGGATTGTGTAAAGAGCGAGTGCCTCTCCAGTGACATCGATAGACCAATTGACACCATCAGTGCAGTTGTCGGCGTTGATTTTGAAGTTGTTCTCAAGCCCAAATTTCAATCCGAGACCGCCGCTCAACTCTTGATCTGCAGCGATCAGGTTCAAACCGATGACAACTTTGGGTTCGATCTGAACAGCGTGGAGGAGACAGAGCTCGTCAACGTCGGATTCGACCGGTGAAGACCTGAAAAGAGGATGTACTCACGTAAATTCCAGCTTTGAGGCCTATTTCGTTGATGTTGCTGAGCAAGCGGGAAAGACGATCAGTCCAACGCTTCGTAGAGATTGGTGAAGTACGCACTAGGTCGAGTTGTGGATAGCATAGGTGGGCATTGGTAATGTTTGCTTGTTTTGGTTTGCTGACGTCGAAACTTTCATATCGATTCCGTTCCAGAACAACGACGCGCCGGTCGTGAAAGTAACGTTTCCTTCGAGAGCGATCTCTGCTGATGCATCAAGCTTGAGGTCTAGGCCAGAAAGCATGGTTCAGTGAGATTCGTGGGTGGGAACGGAGGAAAAAGGAAAGCTCACAAGGACCAACGACGACGACATCAGGGATTTGAAGCCTGGAAATACGAGCAATCAGTTTTCGAAGATCATATCAGATGTCGAGAGGATAGAAGCTCACTCGGGGATACCGTAAGTTGCGAGGGTTTTGTTGACAGAAGCAGAGAGTTTTCCAGCCATGGTAACATCGACATCAACGGACGCGTTCAACCCACCTTTGAGTCCGATGAATCCAGAGGTACCATCGCGCTTGACCATCTCGCGTTTCCTCAGAATAGCATCCTCCCCTCGAGATTTGTAGATTTGCGAAGTTTCCGCGAGAGCCTCTAGGAAAAGTTCGGATCCACCAGAGTTGCGACGAGAGAGGGAAGACGACTTGTAGTGGAGGAATGCTCCCGATTCGAGTTCTTCTCCGAGGTGCTTGAAGAATTCGTCGACCGCTGCATCACGTTCTTCGGGAGTCATCAAGTGTCTTTTCCTCCACCATCCGGAGAACCAGTCGTTGATCTTATTTCCGACGTAGTCAATCGCCGCTGAAGCACCATCTGCAATGGTTCCGACAGCGTCTCCGAGAGCGTCTGCGACTTCCTCTGCGAGTTCTCCAACGGCGCCGAGGACGGAGGAGATTTCCGTTTTCGCAAGGTCGACAGCTCGGGAGAGTCCAGTAGTCGCACCCTTGTAGAGGGCTTCGATATCGGATGCTCCAGCTGCGCACGATCGTCACGTGTCAGGTAACTCAGATTGGGAAGGAGGAAGTGAAAATAGTAAACTAACCTTTGATTGCCGCAGCCGCTCCAGATTGAAGACCATTAACAATCGCCTTAGCAGTATCTCCCAAAGCAGAGATCACGGCGGTGGTGGCGGTAGCAGCTGCGTTGGCGACGGTAGAAAGGGCTTGCTTCGCTTGAGTGATGGCTTGATCGGCTACAGAGCGAGAAGATCGTCAGCATCAGTAAGAAAACGGGAGAGCGATGACTTACTGAGAGAGACAACGGCAGCCTAATGGACGATTCAAGGTCAGTTCCCGAACCGGATCGTGAGAGAAGTCGAGCTTACGAGAACGTTTAGACCAGCGTTTCCAAGCGATGAACCAGTTTCGACGGTGATGATCATACTTCCCTCAACCTGTACACGACTCGAGTCAGTCATCACTCAATGAAGGTCAAAGCGAGATGAACATACGTAGCAATCCTTGCACTTGATATCGAGGTTTCCTTCGAAGCCTCCTTTCTCGAACTTGCCCTTGTACAAATCAATCGAGTCGACCAAAGCTCCTCGAGTAGTATCGTTGTAGTTCATGTTCGACAACAAGACGTAATTCCATGGATCAAAGATGCCTCGTTTCGAGAGAGCGGTTTCATCAAGGACTCGTTCAGCATGAGGGTCGAATCCGATCGAGACATCGTGATAGGAAGCCTCGAGAGGCCAGAAGGACTTGTAACCTCGGAAGTTGATCTGTAGTGGGAGAGCGACTGATCAGCTTCAGCAAGACTAGGGTTCAAGAGAAACGAGGAGAAACGCACGGTGAGAGTCGAACGGTCGGAAGAAGCGATGGAGCGAAGGTGGACAGCTGCGAGATTCTTCAAGAGTAAGTCATAGCTCGTGATATGTGAAAAGAAAGGAGGCAAAGGCTGACGATTGTATTGAGGAGCATCGGGCGATTCGAAACTGCAACCTGAGGAATCATCCTCCGTGACTAAGTAGACGCCTTGATGAGTATGTATCCCTCGTTGTGACATTAGTAGAGGCAGCTCACCTAGAACGAGAGGAAACTTCCAATCGAGCGCTTCGTCGAAAGCATCTCGATCGTTGAAAACGACCGTCTTCCATTGAGCTCCGCACGTAAAGCTGTCGATTTGAGGAGCATCCCCGATGACCAGTGCGTGCCAATTCATAGTCCATTCGATGGCTGAGCGGTAGTGAGCGCCTTGCGTATAGACGTCCTTCTCAGCATAATAGAGAGTGATGCGGTTAGAAGGGTTCGGGAGAGCTGAATCAACTCGAGTGACCGTTGATGGGTCGACGGGAACGAGTACGGTGGTCGTCGTATCGGAGGTAGAGGAGTTGAAGGGAGTTCCGAGGTCCGTTGCGAGAGAGGGCGTGATGAGGTCTCGTGCGGCGAGGCGATGATGAGAAGGGGAGAGTGAACGGAAAGAATTGTGGGCTGATACGAGAGGTGCGACGAGGGCGAGAGCGACTGAAGGGAGGAGTCGCATGATGAAGGAAAGGAAAGGTACACCCTGCGAAAAGAGATGCTGAAGATAAGTACGAAGAAAGGGCCGAGGGGGAAAAGGTAGTGAACGTACTAGGGCGAGGTGAGACGCTGTGATGTTCCTTGAAGTATACGAAACAAGAGAAAAGAGAACGATAGGGAAAGAAGAGAAGAAGAGAAGCAGAACGAAAGAAGGATTTCGCCTCCTCCTCGAGTCGCTACCTCTTCCTGCAGATTCCGGTGTTACCTTTCCCTCACTCGAACAAAGACCTAGAGAGTTCAAAGGAAGTTCTCGATCATTGACCTGGAATTCCGTTCAAAGAGAACACGGGTGCACGGGGCGCTTCGAGTGATCGAATTCTAGAAGAAAGGTAGGTGTCAATAAGAGAGGAAGTCGTGGAAAAGCAACCTTTTTTGTGCTTATTTGAGGCGGAACCGTTTGAGCCGGCGAAGTCGCGAGAGATACAAAGCGTGAAGAGAATTCGAAAGAAGGTACGGGTTCCAGACCTCGGAAAGCTGAGAGCGAAAGGTTTCGTGAGCGTCTCGGCCGTCGACGAAAAGAGATGTGATGCAAAGCTATTCTCGTTTTCATTTCGTCCTTTCTAAGATTGACCACTCCCTATCTACCCCCTTTCACCGCTGGCTTCTTCTTTCCCTTCTTATTCGGAGTCTTTTTGGGTGTTGTCGCGGGAGTACCGGGGCCCGAGGTCGAAGGAGGAGAAGCTGGAACTGGGGGAGGACCGTCGATAATGGGAGAATCGACAACTTCTTCGAATCGGGAAGAGGGAGGAATCGCGGTAGCAGGTTGTTGTTGCTTCGCTGGAGTAGAGGGAGGAGAAGATATAGGAGTTTTGACTGCCTTGGCAGGGGATGCGACAGCTTCGGGAGCAGGAGTCGAGTTGCGAGAAGGAGGAGCAGACATGTTGTTGGGGAGAGGGGCGAGATTCGCTGCCGAACCAGGTTCGTTCGAAGGAGGTGCGGTGAGGGAAGTTGACGAAGCAGCAGGGGTAGTTCCAGCTGCTGGGAGAGGGTTCGAAGGTGCGAGAGTGAGGGAAGATGGGGTGAGGTAAGGAGAAGGGGCGAGAACGAGGGCTGCAGGAGTGTTTGAAGCGAGCTTGGCGTCTAGCGATGGGGTGATTGGAAGTCAGTAGTCGATACAGAGAGAGAATAGGAAAAGGTGGAAACTCACTTTCTTCCGCTCGTCGCTTTGGGATATTCTCGTATACGTCCTTCCACCTCTCATGACTAACCATTTCACTCGCCATAGCAAAGATCCTCTGACCGTATCCGGGTTCGAAAGTGTTTGCCTCTCCAACGACTTCGACGATTTCACCTTCCAGCTCTTTCTCTGCGAGTAAGAACCTCTCCCAGAGCTCGTCTCCGATCTGTCCGCGTTGTAAGAGTGTCGTGAGGGAAGTCTTTGCGTCTCGAATAGACCAGATGAGTTTGACGTCGTCCATCGCTCGTCGAAGTAAGGCTGCGACGAGAATCGGCCGAGGTGGTGGAGGATCCATTGACAGTAACGATACGTAGATATCACGAGATTTGTGATGAGGGAACCATAGTTCGGTAGCTGGCTTGTCTGCGAGAGCGATAACGCGTAGAAAAGGGAGGAGGAACGGAAAGAAGGAAATGAGGAGACGTGGAACAGCGAGATCAAGACGGTCAGCTCCAACTTTTCGCCAGTAGACAGTGTGAGAGCTTAGGCTTACTCTGCTGCCTCTTCCTGAGGATCTTTGAGAAGATTGATAGAGATCCGACTAATGCAATCAAATAAGCGATGGGGAACAAGATTGAAACCATCTCCTGTTTGCTGCTAGAGCTTTGTGAGCTTCCTTTGGCTTGTTTGAGAGCGTGTCGGGTATCGCTCGAGGTAGTGGTAAGGGAGAAAGTGGAAGAAACGTGTTCTATTCAATTGAATTCGATTATTGTAAGGAAAGTGGACGGAGTGTACTCGCTTCGCTACCACCACTCCCCTACTCCATCCTAGACTAGAACAGACCAGACTAGGAGAACGAGTGCAGTCCCGGTCCCCTCTTATCTCTCGTTAAAGTCGCATTCGACCTCTTTGAATCGTCACTCTCTCCATTTCAAACCTCTCGCTCTCGCCTCGTCAACTCGTTCTACTTCTACATTAGACTGGGATATGAAGTCACTAAAGAAGTCACTCGTGAGCACCTTTACAACCTATCCAAGTCGAGTAGAACTGATGAAATTGGCTTGCTTCTCCTCTTCTCCTTCTCCTCTCTCCCACTCTCCTCCGATATCATCCTGACAACCTCGCGAAACGATTGTCCCTCGTCGACATATACTACTTACACTCTCTATGCATTGAAACGCGATCAGCTCAATCGAGGTTCTTCATCTTCATCGTCCAACAACTCGGCCCAGCAACAGCAAGCCAATGGCAAATCTTCCTCTTCTTCCTCTTCCTCATCGAGCAACAAAGCACAACCCCCAGTGAATCAACAATCTTCGAGTTCGGCGCAGCCAGGTGCAGGGAGACCCGGGAGTGGGTTCGTTTCGACGGGTCAACAAGGGAAAGGAGCTGCACACGCTCCTTCGATCGTGGTCAGTCCTGATAACGTGAGTCCAACTCCACTCCATGAGACGCGTGATCGAGGAGAGGCGAAGAGATAGGAAGAATTCTCTCCTCTCCCCCTCGTCTCGGTCAATATCGAAGAAACTTCACTGACTCTATTTTCGAATGACTCGCAACAGGCTATGATGCCCGCCGATCCTATGGTTCATCCTTCCTCCTCTCCTCACCACCCAATTCCCGGTCGATCCACTCCCGCTGTTCCCTTCCCTACTTCCTCTTCAGGTCCTTCGGGACTCGGTCAAGCCCTTCCCTCCGGTGCAATCTCCCCTCCTCCATCGACAGCTACTCAAGTTGCGAATGCCGAACAACCAGCGACTCCTCCTCGAGGGTTGACGGGCGCGGCAGGATCCGCAGCGGGTGCAGTTGGGAAGATGAAGGCTGCAAGTGCTCAGGCTCAAGCACAGGGAACTCCTAAAGATACGATTCCATTGTCGAAGACTCCGAGGAAACAACGAAGTTCGAGGTTTCACGTCACGGAGAAAGTCGAATTGGAACGGTTACCTGGTTTCCTTGGTGAGTCGAACATCCTGATTGAGTTACACCCCGCTTCTCGACTGACTCTGTCGTGTTGTTCGTCTCGCAGAGGTCCCCGTCGTCGAGCGCCACGATCTCTTCCTCCAGAAACTTCACCAATGTGCCGTCGTTTTCGATTTCAACGATGCCGCAACCGAACTCGGCGGAAAGCAGATCAAGGCTCAAACACTCGCAGAGATGCTCGATTGGATCACGACGCAACGAGGTGTCATCACTGAGAGTATTTATCCCGAAGTCGTCAACATGGTCAGTTTTCGCTCAAACTCCCTCTTCCCGTAAACTTCTGGCTGAACATCCTCGCTCTCGATAGTTCGCCTCGAATCTGTTCCGATCTATTCCACCTCCTGTGAATCCAGTAGGCGACGCCTACGACCCGGAAGAAGATGAACCCGTTCTCGAACTCGCTTGGCCTCACCTACAAATCGTCTACGAATTCTTCCTTCGATTCGTCGAATCCCCCGACTTCAACACAAACATCGCGAAACGTTACATCGACCAACAATTCGTCCTCTCCCTCCTCGAACTGTTCGACAGTGAAGATCCCCGAGAACGCGATTTCCTAAAAACGACCCTTCACCGAATTTACGGCAAGTTCCTCAACTTGCGAGCGTTCATTCGAAGATCAATCAACAATGTATTCTATCAATTCATCTACGAATCGGAACGACACAATGGAATCGCCGAATTGTTGGAAATCTTGGGTTCAATCATCAATGGATTCGCTCTGCCTCTCAAAGAAGAACACAAGACTTTCCTCACCCGAGTCTTGATCCCTCTACACAAAGTGAAAGGTCTAGCACTCTACCACCCTCAACTCGCTTACTGTGTCGTTCAATTCTTGGAGAAGGATGCGAGTCTCACGAAGGATGTCGTCGAAGGTTTACTCAGGTATTGGCCGAAGGTCAATTCACCGAAGGAGGTCATGTTCTTGAACGAGGTGGAGGAAATACTAGATGTGATTGAACCGGCAGAGTTTCAGAAGATCATGGTGAAACTGTTCCAGCAATTGGCTCAATGCGTTAGTTCGCAACATTTCCAGGTAAGCACCGCTCTCTGCTTCTCTTCTCGAGTTTCCTGGGCTGATCTTCGGTCGCATAGGTCGCTGAACGAGCGTTGTATTACTGGAACAACGAATACATCGTCAACTTGATCGGAGAGAACATTCAGGTCGTTTTACCGATCGTTTACCCTTCGTTGTTCGCCAACTCCAACGGACACTGGAATCGGTGAGTCTCCTTTGACTCTTCGTCGCGAATATCTCGCTCACTCGATTGTTACGAATAGACAAATTCACAACCTCGCTTACAACGCGCTCAAATTGCTGATGGATATCAACGGGGAAGTTTTCGAACATTGTGCTGCCGAGTACAAACAACATCGATCAGAGTATGTCACTTCTCCGTTCGATCACTCAAGGGTACACGAACTGATCGAAGCACCGACTTGACTTACAGGGAAAAATCTAGGGAGCAAACTCGAGAAGAGAAATGGCGCAACCTTCATTCTTCAGCGATCTCGAACCGTCGATTATCTAACGCTTCTATCCCCGCCTCCTTACTCGACCCGAACGTCGATCCCGTCCCACGAGGTACTTTCAATCCTCATAAGGATGCGCAAGATCTCGAAGATGCGAGGTTCGATGAAATGGACGAGGAGATGGGAGTGGGAATGCCCTCGATGGGTAGTGGGAGTGGGTTCGGATCTCAGGGAGGACGGGATATCGAAGGAATGGAGGAAGGGATGCAACATGAACAAGGATCGGGTTATGGAGGTGAAGACGGTCATGCTGATTTGGTGCGTTTCTCGCGAGCCCCTCATCCTTTCGAGCCGGAACTGATGTACCTTGCGAGTGGAGTGTACAGCCACCAGAAGGTCAATTCCCTGAAACTTCTCGAAGAACTGTTGGACCCATGTCGCAACCTCATGTTCGACGAAAGAGTGTCATTCCGATCGATCCTTCTGTACTGAAAGAACTACAAGGGCACAAGTCGTACTTCTAATCTACTCTTACTCATTCTGGGAACGTCGCTGACTCTGTTTCTTCCTTTAGCCTCGACGATGCACCTCTCATAGCACCGAGAAATCGAGGACATCAAGGCTGATCCCTTTCGAACGCCTTTCTTCCACCCTTCACACTGTGTCTATTCCTTTCTCTTCTCCTCTCTCCCTGTCTAGTAGTCTCTCGTCGTCGTTTGTTTTCTCTTTACCCGCAGTCGTGATCATTTTTCGAAAGGGGGAAAAGGTGAATGAAGGAAAATTATACCCTCTCAGCTTTCGTTTCTCTATCTCTCCCCTTTGTTACTTTAGCTCTTTCCCTCTTTCATCGTCTTCTCGTGGTTCTTCTTCTCTTTTCTCGTCTCTACTTTTCTTTTGTGTCTAAACATGCTGCGATTTCTACGCTATTACACAATGCCTGTTGTTCGTGTTGCGCTATTCGATTCAGTGTGTCCTCTCAGTGAACTGTCGAAGATTCAGTCGATGTTGTTGCGAGTCTTGCAACGAAGGAGCAATGAATTTTCCCTCACGCGCTTGAAATTTGGGTGAACAAGCTAAGCTGAAAAATCTGCTCCTCTTCTGCCTTCTCCAAGTTTGCTGGTACCTTTCGGTCTAAGTTCCTCGAAGCCTTCAAACATGTAAGTCTACACCACCAGCACAACTACAAGCCAACTCGACAGTCAACCAGGTCAATCGGAGCACAGGGAAGGATTTTTGATCGAGTTGGAAGGAAAGATCGGCGAGGAAAGGTCTAGGGGAGGACAACCGAGTGTAGGGCAGTACAATAGGCATGATGGATTGATTATAGAGCAGTCCAGGGTCACCAGTGAGCGTTTCCATCGAGTTCGAACAGACACTGATTATTTTCCTCATCTCCCTCAAATTCACCTTTCAACCTCACCTACCACCGACTTCCACCTGTGATCAGCATGTCTGCCGAACTCGCCTTCACCTACGCGGCTCTCATCCTCGCTGACGAGGGTGTCGAGATCACCGTAAGTTTCCACTTTCTTTCACCTCCCGACAAGAAGGGAAAGTGACGAGAAGCGGTGATTCTTACAGGCCGACAAGCTCACCACTCTCACCAACGCCGCCAAGGTCGAGGCTGAGCCTATCTGGGCTACTCTCCTCGCCAAGGCTCTCGAGGGTAAGGACATCAAGGACCTCCTCACGTAAGCCCACTCTCGCACTGTATTACAATACTAAGCTGATGAGATTACCCTACTTCACACACATCCTTCCTATGCTCTACTCTCGACTCGAAACTTCAATTTGGGATTGAAAATTATGTTTAGCAACGTTGGAGCTGGAGGAGCCGCCCCTGCCGCTGCTGGAGGAGCTTCCGCTGCTGCTGGAGGTGATGCCGCTGAGGAGAAGAAGGAAGACAAGGTCGAGGAAAAAGAAGAATCGGATGACGACAGTAAGCCAACTTCGTTTCCCCTCAAAGTTTCGAAAATTGACTACTTCGAGATCACGACTGACTCTTTCCTCTCTCTTTCTCTCTCTCGCAGTGGGTTTCGGACTCTTCGATTAAACAATTCTTGCAGTTCCTTAATTGTGCATTGCCAGTATTGTCCTTCACCTCGAGCTCTTTCGACGAGCAATCGACGAGCATCTCTTTTTTCGACGATTGTCGGCAGGAACTTAGAGAGGAACGAGAGTTACTGAGCAGAGAGTGGAGCTTCCTTGTGGACGGAATGAGAACAAGAGCCCACGAAGTCGCCTAAAGAAACTGGGCGAAAAGTCGACTAAGATTGTGAAGCATCGCAAGATCCCTTCTCGACCGACCGATCAGACGGAGCAAAGACCAGAGACTGCACTGCGGCATCTCATAACAGACTACTGCTCACTACGACGACAACAAGCTATCGACATATGGACACATTCGACGAGTACGACGATATTTCGCGAGACTTCCTTCTCGATCAAGCCTTGATCAAGCCCTGCTCCTCCCTTGTCTCTGCGACACGTTCCCGATAGCTACTGTACAAGGCGTCTCCTTCCCCTCGTCGATGTTGCCTGTTCTGAACGGTCGATCTCCCTCGTTCCTCCTCCCAACAGCGACATCAACATCGCTTCGATCCCGTCACCTCCGATTCCTCCTGTACCCTTTGAGCACGAACGAACAGGAGGACCAGAAGCAGCTTGCAGTGCGGTGAAGTATTGAGGTCTTGCTTCTTCCCAGAGTTTTGCGACGCGCGAGAGTTCAGCTTGAGTTGCGAGATCTGTGAAGGCAACAACAAAGACAACAGTCGATGACCGCCTCGGAGGTATATCAGCATAGACTCTATGTGAGCGACGCAAGACATGGTCGGCGACAAGGAAACGTACGGATCTTGGTGAGCTGAGTCTTCGTTTCGAGTTTCGAGTCGATGAGTCTCGCGTTGATCGAGCGTAGCTTCTCTACAGCAACCGATAAATCCTTCTGATCAGTTCAAGCAGATATCAGCTGTCAGGGAGCGTGATTCAATGCGAAGGAAAAGCGACACACCGATTTCGCGAGCAGTTGAACGAGCTTTCCTTTGTCACTCTGCAAGTATACTTGCTGTTCAATAGCTCCCGAAGCGTAGCTCTCAAGGACGTTTCTGGGAGCAGATACACGAGTCAGCAAATAGCTTGCGAGAGCAAGAAAGTACTACTCTACTCACGTCAAAGCACTGACCGAATCTTCGGACAAAGTCTTGACGATTCCGAAGCTCCTACTTTCGCTGCGTGAAGTAACTCGAGAGAAAGCGTTGTGGTCGATGACAGGAGCAGATTGAAGAGAACCTGACAGCAAAGCGACCTGGTCAGCGAAAACATCGAAAAGCGGTCCTAGCCGCTCGCAAGTTCTGCCACTTCAACCTCACCTCTCTCGAGCCGTGAGAAGCATTTCCTGACTTTCCTACGATAGCTACTGTCGACCTGAAGGCTGCAAGGCAAGGAGGCAACGAAAGTCGAGATGAGCCTGATTCGTTGCGGCTTTTCTGTCGACCTCTGAAGCTTACCCAACTCCTCGTTTCTCCCCATCTCCGATCTCGAGCAAACGCATCAACTCGTCGTCGTCGTCACCCAAAGTTGAGCCACTCTCGTCACTCCAAGCTTCCTCCTCCTCCCATCTTTCGTCAAACCTCGATGTTCTCACTTTCTCGGTTGATCTCGCGAACCTGACTCGAGGCTTGCGATATTGTTTGATCGAAAGCGAGGCGAGCGAAGGAGGTTTGATCGATTCTATGAACCAAATCGAAGAGAGCGAGATTGGCGATACGACGAAACGTCAGCTCAATCTCACTTGAAGGTAGAGGAGCTACGCGTACTCTTGGGAGTTTGATATTGCGTTGAGTTACTATTCCTGAGGGTGTTTGAGCGAGTACGTTGAGAGAACCGAGAAGAATCGAGCGGAGTTTGAGAACGAGGAAGTAAGTGCGAAGTTTGTGTAAGTCGAGCAGTCATAGTGGGTACGAAGACGGAGTGTGAACACGTGTTTGAGAGGATAGCGAGATGAACGAGCGAAGTGTGTGGGAGAGAAAGCGCAAGACTTCGAGCGAGAGAATTACGAAAGAAACTTTCTCATCGCAAGCCAACGCAACACCTTCTCTTGGACGTACAGCCACCGTTTCAAATGCACAAGAGACTATGATGAGGCTACATACCAGTAAATCTATCTATGTGCAAGGTCAAGAATTGTTTCTCGTTCCTCGTTCCTCGTTTCTCGTTTCTCTCCATTCTCAAGCCTTGTCTCCTCCTTCTTCCACCTGCTCCCGCTTCTCGTCTGACTTCAACGTCACTCTAATACCGTTCAAGTCGTGCGCTTGAGATTCTTCCTCGGATGAATGACAGAACTCGTGCGAACGAAGCGGCGAATTGAGGAATTCTTGACAAGTGATTCGCCGATCTTGATGTAGTACTGCCGAAGTCGTCGAGGAGCGAATGAGTCGGGGACGAGGTGGCGAACGACCATTTATCGAAGAGGGACTGGCAGCAGCAGAGGACGAAGGGACGGAGAAACGATTTTGTTCTTCGACATTAGGGTTCTCCTTGTTGAGCGATTCTGGAATGCCGCTAGGACTATTTCGGGATTGACGAGAGCGACGGGAGCGATTCGACTCACGAGATCCGTTCGAACTCGAACCCTCCTCATTTCCTTGAAGCGACATGTTGTATCTCGAAGTTCCGGCGAGGGAAGTACCCCAACTTGAGAAATGGGAACGAGGCTCGTTCTCGCGTTGGAGAAGGTTGATGCGAGACATTGAAGAAGCGGAGGGTGAGGGAAGATGGAACTCTGTTCTTGATAGGTTGAAATAGCTGAAAGAAGAGGGAGGGTGATAAGTCGATGAAATTGGAGAAGGTGATTCTTCGTAAGGTGTTCCAGGGAGACTGCTGATGGAGGTCGTGTCGTCGAGGACGAGAGGTGAAGGTGGACGTTCGAGGAGAGGAGAGGTCTCGTCTTGCGAAAAGTCCGGACGCGGAGGCATTTCGATGCGAAGAGTTTGTTCCCTCGGTTCGTCTGAGGTCCAAGGTGGTCTCGCGACAAGAGAAGGAGGGGTCGGAGTGTGAGGAGAAGTAATCGAAGGAGGGAGCGAGTTTGAAGGAGCACTGAAACTCGGGCGTCGGAAGGAGAGGGAGGAAAGTGAGAAGCTAGGTTTCGTTCGAGGGGAAGCGGGAGGTGCTAGTCCACAACGAGCTAGTCAGTATACTCAGTCCGAAACGCCGAACGACGGGGAGTGTGTAAAACTCACAGAGATTAGGAGAACGATCAGCTGTTTTTGCTCCTTCGCTGGCTGCTTGATTCCAGGGGCCTGCTTGTTCCTTCTCTCGAGAACCTGATTGACGACGTAGTCTCTTCTGTAGTAGCGCTAATCTGTGAGGCATGTTGAAACTATGGAAAGAAGATTTCCGATGACGGGGTGATGAAGGGAAAAAAGGTTCCAAGAATACAAAGAGGAGACGTGATGAAGTCGCTAGTGGAGGACCGATACCGTATCTGCCAGAGATATGCAGCAAATAGCGTGTAATGAGGTGATCGTGAAGAGATGGAGGTTTGTGGGAGGGAGAGGAAAAGAGGGAGAAAGTCGAAAGTTTTGGGTCAGCTTGTCTCCTTCGCTGATATCCAGAAAGAGAAGTGCTCACCTCTTTGAGTGATACCGATAGGAATGTTAGAGCAAGTAAGCCGAAGGAAGGTCAAGGGGTAGAAGCAAGAGAGCAAGCAGAACAGAGCGAGAAGAAAAGTGGAAATGACAATCTTTCCTGTATCGAAAACATTTCTCCGAATGTCAGAGCTCGGAATCATGCGCATACAATTGAGCCTCCAACAAAGCGCGCACAACATTCCTAGTTTAGCCATTCGAGCTCTCCTCAACTTACTGTGACCAAGTGTCGAACGTTTCGTTTTACACTTTTCCCCGTTCCTTAGTACGGTAAGCCTCCACCTCCTGATCCCGATCCTCCTCTTCCACCTCCTTGCCCTTGCCCTCCCCATCTCCTTTGACCTCCCGCCCCTGGTCCCGCTACTCTCTCTAACGCATCTTGTTGCGACGGTAAAGGTCCACCTCTCCTTCCCATTCCTCCTCCCATCCCCGGTGGTGGTCCATTCATGTTCATTCCAGGTGGTGGGCCGTTCATCATCTGCATTTGAGGATTCGGGGGTCTTCCAAATCCAGGAATGAACCCTTCGTTTCCTCCTCCCATCATCGCGTTCGAGGGTGGAGGACCTCCGAATCCAGGGAGAGGCATTGGAGGTGGAGGTGGCATCGGTACTCGACCCATCGATGAATCAGAATTGAAGCCTGGTAGAGGACCGTTCGGAGTTGGGGGTGGTCGATTCTGGTTTCCGAAAGATGGTAGAGCTCCAGAGTAATTGTTGCGTGGTGGTCCTCCTCCGTTCTGACCTCTTTGTTGATGTTGTAATCCAGGTAATGCGAAATCATCTCGTTCTGTTTCCGAGAGAGTTCAGAAAGGAATCGTTAGTTTCCCTCCAACCTCGCAAATCGGGCAGATCGAGACAAAGAAAGTTCGTAACTCACCATCTTCCATAGCAGGATTCTCCATTTCCTCTCCAATCTCCCGCGCCCTCTCTTTCCCAACATGGAACCTATCTGCTTTCACCCTGATTCCCGGTCTCCCTCGACTCCAGAACCTCGTAGTATGATCGTTACTCGCACTGACCAAGATGTGTCCGAGAGGGTGATAAGCGAGAGACCAGACGTTCGAGTCGTGTGCGAATTCGAGCGTTTCTTTCGGTGAAGGATCGGGGAGAGACCAATGAAGAATCGATCCTTCTGATCCTCCTGATGTGAGGATATCGGAATGAATAGGGTGCCATGCGATTGCTAAGAACGAGGAGAAGGCGTCAATTAACGAGAGTCAAAAGAGAGTAAGAGGAGAGAGGAGGAACGTACAGCAAACTTCCTTCTTGTGACCTCGCAATGTGACCAATTCCTTCATCGCTCGAATATCAAACACCTTGATGAGTTGATCTCGAGAAGCTGTCGCAACCATATGACCATTTGGAGACCACTGTAAAGCTTGAATCGTATTCTTGTGTCCATGTCTGCATCCTTCCAACAAGATCAGCACTATACCTCGACAAGACTGTCTGATCCGAAAGGTGAGCGCACAGAGTAGTGAGAACTGTACTTGTTCGAGGATCCCAGAATTTGACTAAATTATCTTTTGATCCCGAAGCGAGCAATCCTTTCGTAGGATGCCATTTCACACACTTGACATCCCATCCGTGACCTGTTAGACCATCCTCTACCCGATTAGCTAATCTACTTTTGGTTTGATCTAAGCAGAAGAGGAGACTAACCAGTCAAAACTTTCTCCTCTTTCATTCTCTCGAAATTCCAAATCTTGATCACACCATCATCACCTCCCGTACAGAACCTCTCGTCATTCGGTGCCCAACTAACATCTCGAATCGCCTCGTTGTGACCTTGGAAGATTTGTAGATTGTTCATGTTGGGTTGGAAATACTTGATGAGACCTGAATTGTCCGTCGAGAGTAGCCATTGTCCGGAATTAGACCATGATAGAGCTCGAACAGCCGAGTCGTGGGCCTGTAAGGACGAGAATCCTGATCAGCGCAAGTCAAATAGACGCTTACCAGATCGATCGACTTACTTGGAGGATAGTTTCGAAATTGAATGTCAACCCATTCCATAACGTGAATTCTCCACTCGTTGATCCAGTCAAGATACGTCTCGCGTCGGGAGTGAACTTCAGCGTCGGAGTCTGTCAGCTCTGTGACCAGGTGAGACCGACTTATGCGAACTCACAGTAGCGATATTGACGGGACAACGAATCTTGTTTGTCGAGGTATGAGCGTAGCGAGTGCAGAAGGAGGTCGAGAAGTTGTTGTAGGCGTGCGGTGGTAGTAGCTAGAATAGGACTTCAAATGAGCATGCGAAAGAAAGAGCGAAGGAAGAGAGATTGAACTCACATCAATCAAGTAACTCGGTTGATTCCGCACGAATAGCTCATCCCTCATACTAGCTCTTACTGATTTGAACTGCGAAGCCGATAGAAAACACAATCAGCAAAGCTAGTGATTGAAGTTTAGTGAAGGCACTCACAATCTTCCATCTCTCTAATCCTCCAAATGGATCTACTGTCCTCCTAGCTCTCACTCGTTGCCGCTTTCCATCATGACCCAACTTCTCCTGTGCGGCGAGAGCAGCTAATTGATCTTCTCTTGTGTCGGGAGGAGGAGGGGCAGGATCATCTCGCAAATGCTTGGGTTGCCATGGTGATGGGTTTGGGGTTATTGAAGGAGTAGATGTGGCCACTGCGGCCATAAGAGCAGCTCGTAGAGAGGGTGGAGAAGGTTAGAGAGCAAAGTGAAAGAGAGAGAGAGAATTGAATCGCTTCCTGACTCTAACCAATCACTACGCTCCTCGAACAGACCAGCTAGACCTTATTGAGATACTCGACTAGCTTCTAGACGCGCCTTACACCTCTATAGCGACTTGTCAAAAGATCACCATCTCCACCTGTCCTTCCTTCGACCTCGGTAAACACTCAATCCACTCGAACCAGTCCACTAGCAATGTCGAGAACACCTTCACCACAACCAGTCAGACCCCGTACAAACGAGAATGTATTCCTCTTTGTTCCCAATCTCATCGGTTAGCTCTCCCTCTCTCTCATCTTCGTCATTCACAAAATACATCTCTCAACCTCCTCGTTCTACTGCAGGTTACACTCGAGTAATCTTGGGAGCAGCTGCATTGACATACATGCCGACCCATCCGAAATTCTGTACAGTCGCGTACTGTGTTTCGGCTTTACTCGACGCAGTCGACGGTCAAGCAGCGAGAGCGTTGGGACAAACGAGCAAGTTCGGCGCAATCCTCGACATGGTTACAGATAGGTGTATGACGAGTTGTCTACTCTGTTTCCTCGCTTCCGCCTACCCGAGACTCGCACTCGTCTTCCAATTCCTCATTTCCCTCGATTTCTCTTCTCACTACATTCACATGTATGCGTAAGTCAATACCCTTCTTTTCTCTATCTTCTATGAGATAGTCGCTGAACCGGTTTATCTTTCGACAGCTCCATCGCAAGCGGAAACAGAAGTCACAAAACTGTCACGAAAAAGCAATCTTGGATTCTTTGGTCTTACTACAACAACTCTGTGTGTCGATGTTCGTCTCTCTTCTATACTCTAGCTCTTACTGACATGAGATGAACTCTATAGCGTACCCTCTTCATCTTCTGCGCCGCCAACGAGCTCTTCTTCGTCGCCCTCTACATTCTCAACACCTACCACACACCCTTAATCAACCTCACGGCTCTCCCACCCTCCGTCTCATCCTTCGTTCAGACCCTTCCTCCTTCCGTCGTCAAATGGATCGCGACCATCTCCTGGCCTCAACTACTCGCAATCGCGACTTTTCCCATCATGGCCGGAAAACAGATCATCAACGGAGTACAGTTCTGGAAGGCAGCGAAACTGTTGACCGAGAGTGATCAAGAGGATCGATGGGAGTTACAACACGCTAAGCAACAATGAACAGGTTGGATCATAGTGGAGCGTTCGAAGAGAGGGGAGATTTTGAATAACGGCGTATTCGTATTACGGAGGTTGTGCTCGGCAAGATAAGGAAGAGCGGAGGAGCGGAGGAGGAGCGGAGGATACCCTAGTTTTTCTTCATCATTGTTTATAAGCTCTCAAAAACTAATCGAAATAATTACTCATTGAATCATCTAGCAAATCCCTCGTTATCATGCCTCCGCTTCGACTCAGACAATCCCTCTCTTCTTCTCGCCGCCTACTTCTCATCGGCTAGCCTCAACCTTTTCTTCCTTCGGATTCGACAATGTCCAATTCACACCGCTAGAGGAAAGTTTCGTAGGGTTCTCAAACTCTGGTCGACTCGCTTCGAAACGTTTCGACTTTCTGTTCTCTATTCTCAAATTACTCGTCCATCTCTTCTCGGCTCTTCCAGAACTATTGGGGCTCTCCCCGCTTTGGAGTTCCTTTCGATTAAGCAGACACGGCTCCGTTCGTGTACTTCGGCTCTTTGCTCCGACTATTCGACCCTCAACAAGCTACAAAGGAAACAGGTTCGATCATAGATGGAGAGACAAGCACTATCGAAACAGATGGGATTGAGGGGGTTCTTATTGGGGATGTTCGGGATCTTGATTTGGGATAGTGTGAGTTCCTTTACCTCTCCCTATCACACAGAATCTCACGTTACAGCTATGTGCATAGCTAGCGACTTTGAGAGCTGAAAGAAGGTATATCTGGCCAGCGAAATCCTCGATGAACAAATCAGCTTATCTCGTAAAGTTCGTTTCTACCTGTACAAGCGTCTCATAACGATGTTGTATATTTACTGATACCCATTACACGCAATTCAGCAAATATGTAACAATCTGTTCTCAGGGTTTCATTGTCGCTTTCACTCTTTCGAATGTTCCGACGAGTAAGTGCTGAAACTTCGCTCGAGTTTGCCGCTGTATCATGAGTAGAAGCTAACAACATTGGGTGATCAGGCGTGTGCAACCGCTCCTTCTGGCTATTCTTGCTCACGTCAATCGTTGTGCAAGTGTGAGTGCATTTCCCTCGTTTCGAAACTGGCGCGAGCGGTGAAGGCGTACTGATACGATCGATCTCTCGGTGGCACAGTGCTTGCGACGTGGTCATCTCAGTCCGAGTCTACGCTATCTTCCGGAGAAACAGAGCGATATTTTGGCTGTGAGCTTTGCCTGCATGATCCTCGGCGTGCGTCTCGCATTCTGACCGTTTGTACTGATGCTGCAGGCTGCTATTGATGCTTTCAAGTGAAGTTGCTCTCATAGTCGGAGCCGCAAGCCAATTGAACCGTAAGTCAAACAGCGATGCTTATAATCAGACCAGCGAATTGTTGATTTTGTCCGACCTGTTTCGCAGCTGCCAGCTATGTGAGTCCGCTTACCGAAGGAAGCAGACGCTCCTGTTCTGTTGGAGCCCCACATCATCATTCTCAACTTATTGCAGTTCTGTAGTGAGTCTTCCGCTTTTGCGTCGAATATTCGACAAGCTGAACTGTCGTGTGTCGCGATTGTTGGGAAGCTGGACACCTCCCATCATATTCAACGGTATATGCTTCACGTTGATCCTGGTTCGCCACATCCTGACCACCCGACGGGCTGAGTCGCTCCCGATTTTGCAAAGATTGGCGCGAGAGTGAGCTCTCACATTGCTCATGCGCCCGACAGTCTCCAAGCTGATTGCACTCACAATATTCAGCGGCCTGACATACTGGGTGATCATCGTTGTTGTCGATTTACCGAGTATCTACCTCTGCGCCCGTATGTTCCAACTTTTTCTCTCGCGAAAGCGCACCGCCTCGAATCATAACTTCTTTCTATGTCTATAGACAACGATCCGACCGTGACTACGAGTCAAGTCTTTGCAGCATCGACCATCAAGAGCCTGGTGTGCAGTCGGATGATTCTCGCACTTCTCGAAAGCGGCGCGAACAACGATTTCAGAGTTGTACAAGCCCTTCCGACGATACTCGTCTCCAATCGACGTCCTAGTGAGTTGGTTCAGGTCAGAGGAAGTTGCGAAACTCGGGCTGAAGGAGCGGGGAGTTGAGGCGAAGCAGGAATTGTTCAGATTTCTAGGTAATGATCTCCCGAACTTTTGTCCTCATTGACTGTAGATAACTATGTTGTACAATCGTGAATCTTTGAGATACGCGAGCCTGCTGAATTTGCGAGCGAGTCTGTCAGATTTAAGAGGAAGGGGAAACTTGTAGGGCGGCTCGTCGAAGGGAAGTATAGCGTTCTGCACCACGCATTGGGATCCACTTCTACATCCTGTAAAGTCAAGAGGCCTCGATGACTTATCTCCGTTCTGCGGGTACAGAGTCATTTCAAGTTGAATATATATGCTAGACTGTTGCAGGCCGCAATGCTCAAATCCCGGCTTTAGCTCAGTTGGAAGAGCGTCAGACTGTAATTGGTTATGGAATCATCTGAATGTCCTCGGTTCGATCCCGAGAAGCCGGATTGATAATTCTTTTTGGCACTTTTTGCTGCTGTTCACTGGCGTGTTGCCTGTCGCGGTTTGATCACTTAGCTCAATCCCTGCGGCTGACTGGAGACTGCAAGTTTCAGCTGCTACCGCAAGTAGTGAGGCAGAGAATGCAATGCTCTTTGACCGCTTTTTTCTAGCTTGAGTCCTCTTTTCTCGGAAGCTCGCACAGAACGTCGAGTCGTCGGAGCCTACGTTTGCGAGGCGAGGTAACGAGATCGACGTGAAGGCGATTTGGAAGATCATGACGGCACATGCGGAAAATAGATTGAGCTCGCAACCCCGACGTCTTCCTCTGATGCTCGTGCCTATCTTGCGTCGAGCAAATACAGGGGGCACTGAGACTGAGACGATGTGGGGGTTAGTCAGTCGATGAGCATAGTCCGGAGTCCTCAAGGACTCCGGCTGAAGATTTGAAAGTCGAGGGGGTTTGATGTCACGTAGTGGAGGTGTCGCTTGGCACGACGGTATATAGGCGAATTCGTGGATCGATGGCGATGCAAAGACATTGGTCGCCGTCCTCGATAGGGAGTCACTCCGAGAGCGAGAAGTTGGTGCGACGTCGTTGCGAAACAGTCAAAAAAGAACGAGTCAGTGCGCTGTTCGGATACAAGTAGGTTCATTTGATGACCAAGATCTTTAAATCCACTCCACCGACCTCCCCTACCCTTTCCCCGAGCCCGCTCCTCGTCCATTCATCGAAACGAGATTTCCTCTTTTTCTCAACTAGCTCGACCGATTCCTGGTAGACAACGTATCCAGCTCGTTCGTATAGTCAAGAGACTGCCTCGGAGCTGGTATCGTGCTAGCGACTTGGGCTGAGAGACTAGTTGAGAGGTTGGGAGAATCAAGTTGAGAATGAAAACGATTCGCTCGCTCTCCTTTGTCCCCCTTTGTCCCCCTTACCCTGACGATAACCCTGGCAGGATGAAGGATGATATGAAAGAGGAAGCGAGCGACGTACCGAAAGAGACAAGGTAAGGTAGAGAGATGATGAGAGAGAAGAGCTGCAGCAGTTTTCAATTCTCGCTTTCTACAAGACGAGACTTCGCTCGAATCAAAAGACTCTAGCGCTGTCGCCGAATGGTCCCAATCGCCTCTCCTACTGATCGAGCCCCTCAGACAACATCTTCGCTTGCTCTCTAACGGCTAAGACAGTAAGAGGATTCGATGTTTTTCCCTCATAACTCGCCTTTCTCGCGATCCTTCACTTTCACAGATTCCATGGCGTCGACGCCCGAAAGCTTCACTTCAGCTTCATCTTTGCTGTGCCACTCTTTCTAGCTTCTCCAAAACATTCCGATCACTTGCTTTTGGGTCTGTATCCGATTCTCGATCCACTTGTTGTTCGACCCATTCAGATATGTCAAGTGCGAGCAAAGCGTGAACAAGGCTACAGCAAAACTATGAAAGCGTGCGAACGCGCAGATCGTCAACAGACGAAACGAGACGAGCACAACGACGATTCATAGAACGAGAGAACACGAACAAGTACAATACATAATTTGGCTTTAACGCGTGACTACCTAGGAAAGAGTAACATAATAGAGGAGGGAAAGCAGTCTCAACAAAGGAAGAGGAGGAGAGGAGAGGAGAGGAGGGAGGAATTTTGGGTTTAGTTCGGAACGATGTACTCGAAAGTTGATCGAAGCTTCTGACCAAAGTCGTTGGTACCTTTCTCCGTTCTAAGCAAACGGATCGTCCATATCGGCTTCGAGACTATCGATTTGGAAAGCGAGGTATGGTCAGTAAGGAGAACGGCACAAGAGAAGAGCATCGAAAGCTTACCCATCATCAGCGGATGCGACGAAAGAAGCAAAGTGATTCGGTCGGTGTAGTTCGTGCCAGTACGGAAGAGGGTGACCGACAAGGGTAACTCCGTAAGGCATCGTCGGAGAGAAGGCAGCGCCGAGACCGGTGCTGTACGACCAGATGTCGCCGATAGGAGCGAAAGTCGAACCGAGGATGCGGTCGGAGAGGAGGAGTTGAGCGCGATCAACCATCGAAGCTGGGTTGTATCCAGCTGGACTGTTGGGGTCGGCGTTTCGTCCCCATTCGAATCCCTTGGGAGTGAGGGCGTAGGCGGAGAGGGAGAGGGAACCGGGAGTGAATGCGACGGTGAGCATGATCGAAGCACCGTCGATTTCTTGATGTTGAGCCATCAACTTGGCGAAGAGTACAGCATCGTTGGGAGTGAGCGATTGGGTCTCTTGCGCCTGAGTCTGTGTGAGCGTTGCAACGAGAGTCAGCGAAGGTAGAGAATCGAATGGCAGACTCGAAACTTACGGAGATGATACCAACAACCTTGAGATCGGAGAGGAGAGAGTGAGAAGGAAGGTCGTTGACCATCTCGACTGATCGTTGCGAGGAACGTTGAGGAACCATGACGACAGCCTTCACTTCGATAACTCGAGAGTTGTCGGGAGCAGCGGCACCGAAGAGATAGGCAGCAACGGGAGCACGAAGATCGGCGGAGGTGACGAAAGATTTCATGACGTTCTTGGCGAGGACGAAGGTTGGGAGGTCGTCCTTGACATCGTCGTTCGTAACGTAAACATGTTGGAGACGAAGAGGGATGTTGGTCGCCGAAATCGCTCGAATTCGCCAATCCGTTTTACTCGAGAAGACTTGCTGTTCGTAAGCGGTGGTCGTAACGACTTGGATCTCGTCTCCCTGAATGTTGGTCGTCCTGGTCTGAACTGCAGTGACTTGAGCAGCGGCTTCGGTCGACTTCTCGATTTCTGCCATCTGTTGTCGTTGAATCGAAGGTGCAGCGATCTCCATACCGAGGATGATATCACGGATCTCGGAAGAGGTGAGGGAAGCAGTGTTGACGGAGTTTCGCTTGGCGTAATCGGAAAGGATGAGGTCGCGAAGAGCGATTTCGACTCGCATCCATTCTTCGTCTTCGAGAGTTGGCCAAACGTGATGAGGAGCAGTGATCGTCGTCTTGTTGGGACGGAGGATGATCTTGGCCTTTTCATTGTTGACGTGAACGGCACGGAGGAGGAGGATGAGACGAGAGAAGGCAGTGTAGGACGAGATCGATTTGAGCCAGTCGTCGTACATGTTGGAGAGAACCATCTGAGGTTGACTCGCTCGAAGGATCTGTAGACAGGCGTTCATAAAGATCAGTACTTTTCAAAAGAGCTGACCTGAGAGCGAGACGAACGAGATCTCCGAACTTTTCGAGTTTCATGCAAGCTTGGAAAGGAAGTTGCAACTCTGAACCCTTGATGACGATGTTTGGGAAATCGAGGAGATGGACTTCGAGAGGGTCGAGCATACCCTTTCGAGTGACGATGACTTGCTTCGGTTGTTCTTCGACGGGGAGCGAACGAATCAAGGCGGCAACTTCTTCTGCAGTTTTCCACTTGGCGAGTTGACCGAGACGCTTCTGACCAGCCCATACCGAAGTGTGGATAATTTTGATGAAGGCTTGTCCAGTTCGAGGGTTGAAGATGAAGATGGCTCCGTTGATTGGCTTCGTCGTCAAGTTACCTTCGAAGGTCTTGTGAATCGTAACTCGGTAAACTTGTGTGTCATCGACGAACCAGATACTGTAGACAGACGAGCGAGTGAGCATAGAGAAGAGAGCGCTTCGAAAGGAGCGAAACTTACATTTGATTCGAGAAGAGCTCAGAGTAGTTCTGTGAGTTGAGGTAAGGTTCGGTAGGCTCGGACGAGTAGAGTTGGAGACCCTTGCGGATACGCTCTCGGAGGACGTAGAGCGCAGGGTTGGCCTTCATGATCTTCGCCATAGCTTGTTGAACGAGAGGCTTCATTCCTGGAATCCAGTTTCCGTAGGCTGAATGCAAGTTGTAAGCGAGATCGAGACCGATGAGGGCACCAGTGGGCGACGGGTAGATTGACATGTTGTCCGAAGAGTAGTCGAGGAACTTGGCACGAGTGTAACGCTCAATATCGTGAGAGTCGAAATCTCCCCATCGAAGTTGAACGTCGATCCAGTACTTTGAGGAAGTAGTTCCGTCCATAACATCCTTCGAGTCGGTGAGAAGCGAAGGTCGCGTGACGTTCCACTTGTAGGACGAGAAGAGGAGGATATCGGCACATGAACTGTTCATCTTGTAGGATTTACGAGGGTCTGAATGGAGAAAGATCATCAGTCTGTGTCTCGGGGAAAGAGCAGATACGAAGACTTACGAATAGTTTCCTTCTGTACAGTCTCGATTTGAAGAGCTTCGAGTTCTTGATCGAATACTTGACACAAATCCATAACAACCGATTCGTGGATCTTTTGCCACAAATGAGCTCGGAAGATCTGAATGAGCGAGATCTTGAGGGTAGGAATCTTTCCGTGCACTACAGAGCGATTCGCGATGTCAGCTCGCGATGTCAGCTAAAGTTGAGAGTGTAGAAGAGGAATGCGACTTACTGAAGATTCCGGTCAAATCGAGTTGTACTTGGAAACCGACGTAAACGTTGGCTCGGTTGATCGTAGGTGACCACCAGAGAGTGAATCGACGATTAGGAATTTGACTCAAACCGGAACGTTGAGCGTTCGTGAGTTTCTTGTACTTCATCGCTTCTTCCTGTGAATTCACAACGAACGATGTCAGCACTGCCATGGAGAGTGAGCGAGGGATCATGACGTACGAATCCAGATGCTTTCTCCCTATTGTACGAGTAAAGAACAAGAATCAGCGACATTCTCAGTAGAAATGAGAATCCGAGAAAAACGGCATCAACGACGGGAAACATACCTAAACACGATCGAACAAGGCATAGGACAGTCAGTACAGGTCAGGAAGAGAGCCCAGAAGGAGCAGGACTGACCAGAAGAGTCCTGTTTGGGCGAAAACGAAGAAAAACGAAGTCAGCGATTTTTCGACGACGACGACGAAATGAACAGGACTCGCCCTCCCAAGTGGGAAAATAGGTTCCTTTAAACAACGTGTGCTCGAGGATGCTAACGGACAGGCCGTCAAGCGTAAGGCGGTCGGCGGAAGGAAGAAAAGAAGAAGAAACGAAAATCGTCAGCAAAATCGCTCGTTCTCGACGCAGAGGAGCTCTAACTCACCCCTCTACTCCTCCTAGTGCAGCAATGACGTCTACTCGGTAGTTGTTGAGTTGCCAGAGCCTAAGGAAGAAAGGAAGTGGGGGTCAGCTTCGAAAAGGCGACAACAACGAGGAGACAGAATTGGACTCACTTTCCGTCGTGACGTTGACTGGTCCACCAGAAAGGACTATCGGGAGTAAGGAACAGTCAGTGAGCAGTCAACAGAGTAAGAGAGCAAGTAAGCGTACTTGTGCTTGAGAAGTTGATATTGTTTCCATTCTACTCGGTTTCGCCATCCCTTGTCGTAAGCGAGAGTGTGACGATCCTTCTGGAACAAAGTGTTGATACGAGGGATACCTCGATCCCAAGAATCTTCGAGATCTTCGAGAGTGAGACGTCGGTTTTGAGCGTTCGCTTCTTTTCGCTTGAGAGCGTATTCTGACCAAACTCGAGCCGAATCAAGGAACTCTGCTTCCCAAGGTTGAATGTAACGGAACAAATTAGGAATGAGACTAAGATAAGCGAGAGATGTTAGTTCTGCGACTTTGAGCGAATACTCGATGGAAAAGCTTACACTTCGGAGTTTCCTCCTCCCATACCGGCACGGAAGTGAGTGATACCAGTGTCGGTTTGTTTCGACCAACGAAGGTCTGAAGCGGGAATGAGGATGTGACCCATCGAAAGCATACCGAGACCTCCGAGTTCCTTTCTGTAAATTTCGAAAGTTGGTCAGCTTCAAGGTTTCTCGAGACAGCGTTCTAGGGAATCATAATACGGAGTGTAGAACACAGATGGGGGAAAGCGCGAAGGCATCTTGGAGTCTAGAAGGAAGTAGAGAAGTATCGTCAGAAAGGGGAGAAATTTGAAGGGAAAAGAAGAATCAAAACTCACTGAGACCGATCTTGACACGAGTCTGAACCTTGTTCTCAGCCTTGACGAGGTGATCGAGAAGCTCGTTGGTATGGATGACAGCTTCACGGTAGTAGGTCACTAGAGAAGGAGGAAAAAGTGAGGTTAGTTTAGGTTTCCTCACAACGACGAGTAAGAAGGTACTCACTCAATCCAATGATAGCAGTGTTCCACTTGTTGATGACCTTCGAGAAAGGCGCGGATCCGGAAGACATGAGGATTTGGCGAATTCGGTTGTTGAATGCTTCGATACCCTTTTCGCTAACTCGTAAGAATGCTTGCGAGGTTCGTTCCTTCGTAGAGTCGTCGACAAGTTGCCAGACACCATCTACAGGAGAATACGAAGATCAGCAAAACGCTCGAAGGAGAGAGAACGAAAGAAGAGGTTAGATTTACCCTTGAGAGTGAATTGCTCGTTGACGTTTCGGATCTTCGGGAGAATACGAATCTCGAAACCGCTCATCGAGAAGAGTAATTGAGGGTTGTCCTTGGAGTAGACCGATACGAAAGTATCATCCCACTCGATGGTAGTGAGTGATCGAGGCAGACGATTCTTGATATCCCAGAAGACGGCTCGTCCGAGGTTGACATCGTGCTTGATCAACCGCATCCTACAGTCTCGAGGCCAGCACTTCTTGTTGTTGTAACCGATCAGGTTCTCGTTGTTCGGATCGGGGTTCGCAGAGAGGTATCGCTGAATGAGGTCTCGAGATTCGTCGGCGGTGAAGCGAAGCATGATGTGGATTCGGTCGATGTAACGCGAGTAGAGTCGGATGGGGTGACGAGTTTCGGTAGCAGTATCGCGGAACTGAAGGAAGTTGTTGGGCATCTGAGGAGGTCCCGCCATCTCACTCGCTCGTGAGAGACCGAGGATGAGGAGATCGAGAATGAGACCGTAGTACTAGAAGCAGGCGAACGAGATCAGCAATCACGCATAAGAGAGCTCGAAGAACCGACACTCACTTGGAAGATGAACGAAGAGAACTGAAGACCTCGAATCATTCCGTAACCGTTAACGTGCGACATGTCCTTGTACGTAAGAACGATGTTGTTCTTGGCGGTACAGTAATCAGCCTGAAGCGAGGGAGAGATCAGTTTCAGCGAGAGACGAGCAGGAGAGAGTAGACTTACCAAATTGTGATCCATGATGAGACGCAAGAGACGATTGAGAAGCGTGAGATCGATCTTCTCGTACACCTTCGATAGCTGAGTTTCCATCAGAACGTTGCATTCTCCTTCGCTCGTTTCCCAAACCTCGTTCAAGTTGTTGATTCCTTGGCACCACTTGTAGACGAGGAGGGGTGCGGGTTCGGTATCGGCAGGCTTGATCCAAGCGGGGAAGAGACCTCGCTTATCGGCTTCGAAGTATAGGAATTGATCGAGGTAAGCATCGGTGATCTTCTCCATCGGTTCGATATCGTAACACGGAATGAGGGTATTGTAAGTGTCGAAGAACTCGATACCAGCTTCCTTGAAAGCGCGTTGGGTGAGAAGGAGTCGCTTGATACGGGAGAGAGTCTCGTGAGGGTTGTCGTAAGCTTGTTCAACGAGGGCAAGTTCTTCTCGTTGAGATTGATTGAGTCGTCCCTTGACACTGTAAGCTTCCTTGAGCTTTTCTAGGGCGAGGACGAGAAGTTTGGTGTCGTGTTTGTAGGAAAGAGGAGGGAAGGGGATAGGAGCGAATTTGCGGGATTCGAGCCAGTGAACGGTAGCAGAGTAGATCGCGACAGCCTCCTCCGATGAGACGTAAGGACCATCTTTGAGGTAAGAGTTCTGTCGTTCTTGCTCAGCCTTGAGGTAGAGACGGGTGAGACGACCCAAGTTCTTCTTCGCAACGGTTTTCTGGAAACGAGGAGACAAGTTAAGCACATAAGATCAACGCAAGACGAGGAAAGAGAGGGTACGCACGTCAACCGTGGCTCCACGACGAATACGTTCTCGGTTGTAGTGAGCGACTGACGTCCACCAATCCGACTTGGCCTTGACGAATCGAAGAATGATGTTTTCGATAGCGGTAGGCATTCCGGGTACCTTCCAAGGGATGTTGGCTTTCCAGCTGTACCGATCAAGAACCTCACGTCAGTCTGATTGCTGCGGAGGGACTAGAGAATTCGAAACGTACCATCGCCAAGCTTCAGACAAGTGCTGCAAGATAGTCTTCGACTTGTTCTGCTTGATTCCCTCGGGCATCATGTCGAGGATATCGTGCATGACGGCAGCACGAAGCTCGAGATCGAAGTGAGATTCGACACGTTGCTTCGTAACAGTCTTTGCGACTCTGTGAGTCGAAGAAAGGAACCAATCAGCAGGGAAATATTGGAGAGGTTGGAGAGGCATAGACTTACCCCTTTGAGTTACGACCCTCGAATTGACGAGCGAGCAAGTTTCCTAGCCATCGCTCGAGAAGGGGGACGATACCACGAAGGAAGAAGAGCCAAACTCGCCATCCGGGAGCCCAGAATCCGACACCAGGACCTTTACCGACAGGACCAGTGTTGAAGCGAGTGTAGATCTACATCGAGAGCGAATGAGAGTAAGCGGAAAGAACAAGCGGAGGAGAGGAAAAGGAAAGTGAGGAACTTACGACATGCTTCAAATCCTTGCACATTCGAATTTGCCTCATCAACTTGTACTTGTATCGGTACATACCGGTGAGTTGACCGACGTGAGCGAAAGTGAATTGAAGACCATCGGCGAGTTGGAAAGCGTCGACGTTTCCGAGTCGATACTGAACGTGCGAGTCGACGATGAGTTTCGTGAGTCGAAGGATTTCTCGACACAAGTGGAAAGCGTTTCCGAATCGAGACTTCTTTCGTTCTTTCGTCGTGAGAGTCTTGACGGGTTTCAAGTTCATGTTGTAATCGAGATGGAGGTAGTTCAAGTTCTTTCGGTGAATGAGGAGGTTGAGCATGTTGTAACCTTGTCGGCAGACTTGAAGACCAGCTTCGACCCAATCAATCGTAGTCGTCTGGAAGAACTTGGTCGCCTTGACTGTGAAGTCGAAATACGAGCGATGTCAATTTCGAGTCGAAGAACGAATGGGAAGAAAGTGAGAACGCACGTTGACGGAACAAGTACTTCTTTGTCTGAGCCTTGGGCTTGCGGTGACGAAGTTGATTGAGAACGTAGCATTTGAGCTGTCAAGATCGAAGCGAAGTCAGTAAACTCCTAGAGACCGAGGAGAATACGCCACAACTCACCAATTTCTGGTAAGAAACTCGAACCTTGACAGCCTGATTGGGAGGGCAGTGCTCGAGATACCAATCCTTGACGAGAGGAACATCCTGAGCCCTGACAGTTCGACCACTTCTCTGGTTGTAGGGGAAGGGAGCGTGCCAAAGCGAGATCGCGTCTGCCGTTCTATCCGTCTCGATCTCATCATCCTCCAAGAAAGCCTCACACCCTTCAGGTACTGTGAACTCATCCTCTTCATCATCGAAATCGGGAGGGAAGACGGTCGCTTCATGCGAAACGAGTTCGTTCTTCGGGGCGACTCCTCGAGATGAGATGGGGTGGATGATAGGGTCGTAGTAGAAAGCTGGAAGATCGGGATCTTCGGTACGGATGTAGAGGTTGTGAGGTTCGTGGTAAGATCCGATTTGCACTGAGCGAGGTCGAGAGTTGTAGAGGTGAGGGTAGGCGACCTTGTATTCAGTTCGAATTTGTTGACGAAGGATGACTTTGTTGATGTCGTTGAACTCGTTCCAGTCGTCGTCGAAGTTATCGGCATCTCGGTAGAGAGGTTCGAATCGAGGTCCACCGGGAATAGCGACGTTGAGAGCTTTAGCAGTGAAGAAAGCTTTGGGTTCGAAGAGGTAATGGTAGTTTTTGTCGGTGAAATCGGAGAGGAGGGTACGTCCGAATCGGTAGAGAGCGGACATTTGGGGGAGATCGAGGTTCCAAACTTTGTAGGATGAACCGTTGATGTGAGGAGTATCGAGGAGTGGGCGAGAATCGTAGAACCAGTCGAGAATCGGGGCATCTTCTTCTTCGTCTAGTTCGAGTTGAATCGCTTCGAGTGGTTCAGTGTCGAGTACGTTGTCTCCGTAATCGAGTGGAGGTTCCTCGTCGTCGAAAGGAGGGAACCTCATTCGCTTGAAATGCCTTCGATCCCTCTTCTCCCTCCTCATCGATAACCACATCGTTGACCATTGAGCGTGATAAACAGGTGGCACGACTTTCGGGACCTCGTTGACGAAAGTGATGGCACCAGTAATGTGGTAAATGACTGGTACTTCTCGCACTTGCTCCCAAGGCATCGGCATGTTCTCCAACAGCTTGAGTACGGCGTGAGGTACATACTACATTGATACAAGCGAGTCAGCTCATGCAAAGTTACCCTTGACCGCCCTTCGATCTTCGACCCAACAAATTGAGGTGTGCGGGTACTTACCTTCAAAGCACCCAAGTGAACTCGCTTATCCTGTCTGAACTTCCTGTTTGACATATCTCCATGATCCCTGATAACCTTCCTCAAATGCTCTGGTGGTAATTGTTGTTTCCCAGTATCGACGAAAGCAGTCTTCTTCTTCCTGTCAGAGAACCGCTTCGCTTGTAACGCTTGCCACTTGCGAGACTTCTGTTCAAGTTGCTCTTGCGACATCGCCACTGGTTCCTGTTGTAATGCGCGCAAGTGGAGGGATGAGTTAGTTCGATCGAGAGGCGTTTGAGATGGAAGTGGCAGAGCAACAAACCTGGTAGATGGGCATGGGCAAAGTGGATCCCGAACCCCCTGGTAGAGGTGTGAATCCTGGCGGAGGATTCGCCATGTTGCGAGAGTGGTGGCAGAAAAAGAGCGTAGGCGGAAACGGGAGAGGATCTCTCAATTTCGATTTCTAACTCTTTTGTTATCGACAATTGTGATGCGATTCTCGACATTTACGAACCTGGACGACACCCGCCGAAAGGAATCGTCGAACCACTATATACGCGAGAAGATTGGGACGAAACGAGGAAAGCGTCGAGCTGAGGAGTGAGAAGCAGAAATTCGAAATTTACGTCTTCGCTTCTCTCTTTCCGTGGGCGAAAATGCTCGTCGAGAACCAAGACTTTGCAGAGCCAGAGATATAAAGTACAACAACACACCTAGCCCATTTCTACACCATCGTTCGCCTGTTCACTGAGTCAACTCATCGATCCCCCTCGCTCGACTCTCTATTTCTCGCCCCAACCTCCAACTTCGACGCTTAGTAACTCCTCCCATCCCTCACTACTCCAATCACTCGGTTTACCCGGTAACAGCGGTTGAACAGCCAACAAACTCAACGAAGCTTGAAGTTGTTCAGAGGTGGGTCGAGGTCGAGTCTTGTCTTCTTTCGCTTTCTCGTTCTTCGCGGAATCGGAAGTTCCGGAGAGTTGTGAGGGAAGGGGAGGATAGGTGGTGAGCGTGTCGAGGAGTTGGCGGATCAGGGTGAGGGAAGAGGTGTAGGGTATTGATTGTGAAGCAATACCATCCGCTGTGGGCATGAGTTCGATCGTTAGCTCCTCACGAGGACGATAAAGGATCGACAGAAAGTGCTGCGACTCACCGAAGCGACTCAGAGGCCAAGTCACCCACATGGGTTCTCGAAAAGCGAATTGAGTCCCTCTCGTCTTCGCAGCTTCGATTACTAGCCACTCTGCCCTTTCTACGACTTGTAGCATCGTCGAGTGTACTTCAGTCTGTCGATTGTCGAGAGTGTGAGTTGGCTTTCTTCAGACGAAGAACGGGAGAAGGCAAACTTACGAGAGAAGTGAAAACGGCTTCGACTGCTTCGAGTTGATCGCTCAACTTCGCACTCTGGGCGAACAGGTACCCTGCCTTGACTTGACTGACTTTGTTTGTCGCTTTCATCTCTTGAATCTGCTTCATCGTAGATCTACAATATCGCAAGAATGGAAAAGTCAGCGATTTTAATCCTCTCCTCGCAAAGTGAAGGGAAAAGGCAGCTCACTCTACATCGACCCATAGCTCTATAGCAGCTCTCACTCTTCCCACGAGTCCTCTAATCACCAATTCATTCCATTGTCTCCTCAATTTCTTGCAGTCGACTAAAATCGCTCTCAACCTTTGATGATAAGTCGTTTCTGCACTTGGTGGTAGAGGTCCCCTCACTGGCTTATCTGGAGCTTGAGCTTGTGATAGCGAGATTGCTGCTCGTGGTGAACTGGTTCCAGAAGAGCTGGATTGATTTCTTCGAGGAGTTGAAGGAGAAGGTGAAGGTGGAACAGGGGAAGTAGGAGAGAAGTCTGGGTCGATCTGGTTTCGTTTGGGTGTACCTTTCCCTCTAGCCATTAGTTACCAGCTACTGGGAGAGTGTAGAGTCTGAGGGAGACCTTTCCATCGCTTCGAAATTCGCTTGTCTTTCTCCATCTAATCTTCACCTTTCAGCTAGTCAACTTCAAATGATATGTGGGCAAACTTGAACCTCAAATCACTACAGGACAAGTTCCAAGAATCCCTTCACGACCTCGAAAACTCCCTTTCAGTCGCTGCTCCACCTGTCGCTTCATCTTCAACTTCCAACCCTTCTACCTCTCAGCCTTCCTCCCCTTCGACCGCACCAGCGAACAGGAGACCTGCACCTTCAGTATCAACCCAATCAACCCCAACTCGTACCAATTCAGGAAGTATCATCACTTCTCCACTCTCACCTGCAAGCCTCGCGAATGCACAACAATCGGCTTCACAATTGGCAGACTCGGCCTTGTCGAGCTTGAGAGCTAGTTTGAGAAAAGGGAGACAGAGTTTCGATGCCGCGAGAGCGAGTTACGATGGAGGTCAAGGACTGGTTTCGCCTACTGCGAGGAGGACTACGAGTATGGACAGCGTTAGGAGCTTGACAGATAGTATCAGGGAGAAAGATACAGAGGAGAAAGGAAAGGGGAAGTTGGAAGAGTTGAAAGAGAGAGAGGAAGAGAATCAGATTCTCATCGAGGTGGGGAACGACGAGAAGAAGGAGGAATCGGTTCATACTACAGTAGGAGAGGCAACACCTGTCGAAGAGAAGAAGGCGCCGGTAGAGGCGGACGACGAGGGCGAAGATGAGGATGCATGGGGAGTTTCTGGAGGAGATGAGGACGAACATCAATCTCAAGTACCGACACCTCAACCAGAAGTACAAGACCTCATCGATGTCGGAACCGTCGTCGATCACCCTCTTCCTGACTCGACACCCTCAGTTCCCACTCCTACTTCCGATCACGTCTCATCTATTTCCGACCAACCCCTTTCTCCCTCAGCCTTGATTTCAGAAGCACCCGAACCTTCCATCCCTCCTCCCTCACAAGATCTTCTATCCCTCGATACTCCATCCTCCCCACCTAAAGTACTCGTCAACCCTCTCATCGACCAATTGAAACAGGAATCGTTCGAAACGAACCAAGATTTGACTGCCGATACACCTCGACCTTCGACCATGGGCTTGAATGTACCGGATGATGTAGAGAAGAAGGATTTGGATGAGATCGAGGTGGAAGAGGAAGATGGATGGGATTTACCAGAAGTTGAGGCAGAGGAAGATTCGGAGACGGGGGAGAAGGAGAACGAGGAGACTCGGAAGGATGTCACAACGGGAGAAACTCAGGAGATGGAGCAGCAACAATCTGATTCAGAGCAGACAACGGGAGCTTCGGGAGAAGGAGAGAAGGTGCAGGACGAAATTATCGAGCAGGAGCCAAAGAAACTATTGGATCCCCTTTCTGAGCCATTCCAACCTGCTACTCCACCAATCGAGCCGTCTATCGCCTCATCTATTCCGACTACCGACGAATCTCCCGCTCCAACAACAACGACTGAATCGATCGAAAACGACAAACTTGAATCTCTTTCCCCTAATTCGCCAGTCATCGACAATAGCGCTTCATCTGCCGTCCATCCCGACGATGTAGGACCTTCTGACTACCCGAAAGATATCGAAGACCTGACGACTTCTCCTCACTCTTCGCTACCGGCCACTGAACGAACGCGATCCGGCTCTCTTCCCATCGATTCACTCCCTGCCGATCCTCTCCTCCAACTCGACGAATCTTCCCCTCTCGACCAAACTCAACCCGACTCGGACGTCCCCGTGTCCTCCGATATCCCTCCCGCAGAATCTCAGCTCGAATCGACCCAATCGCAACCTTCCGAGTCGATCGAGACTGATGACCAATCGACCCCTCCCGTACCTGCACAAGGCATTGAACTGCTAGAAGAACAAGTTCAGCCTATGGAGGAGGTCTCATCCGCGATTCTGAACTCGACAGACCCAGTCGAAATCGCTCCGAGCGTCGACGCGTTGTTTGACGAAGGACCTGAACCTGAGATTGAGGAGTCGAGCGCCCCGCAGATCACGGAGGAGGATCAAGTCGCTGAACCTGAGGAGATGGCAACAGAGGCTGACGTGGTTAAGAGTGAGCCGTTGAAGGTGGGCAATGCTGAGGAAGATTCGAGACTCGAAGCTGAGCTGGATATCGAGGAGCCCAAGGTCGCGCCAACGGAAGAACCTGACGTGGCGGGTACGGGTGAACCTGAGGTCGAGATCAACGAGGCAGAAGTTAAGGAGACTACCTCGAACGAGATCAACGGACGACAAGAACAGTTTGATCTTTCGATTCCCGATCAACCTCACGCAGAGGAAGAATCTTCCGCAGTCCCTGTCGAAGAACCGGTCTCGGAAGCGATCGAAGGGCTGGAGGAAACCGAAAAGTTAGATGGAGTCAAACAAGAGCAAAACGAACAACCAGTCTCTCTCGATGAAACGCAGCCTGAAACGACTTCCTCCCAACGTCAATCTCCAAAACCTGAGGCCTCGATGGGCTTTGAGTCTAGTGGATCTACAGAGAACCTGGACAACGTTCAACCAGATCGAACAGAGGAAACGAAACCTGTCGAAACCGCTCCTGAATCGGCTCAAGAAACACTTCTCTCGTCTTCTATCCGCACCGAACCCTCCCTTCCCTCGACACCACCACAGAACGATCAAACCGCTCCAATCGCTCCTGTCATTGCTCAGAAGGAGGTTCCCTCGAATCCCGAACCAACTACAGATTCAGCTCAACCTTCGACTGGGATCGAATCAACGCCCGCCCGAGCCCTCTCTGCCGTTGAGGGACCGGCGGTACCGTCCAAGGAGAAGGCTGTGGAAACTGTCGACTCTTCGGAATCTCCTCCAGTCGGTCGACCACGTTCCGAATCAATCTCTCAGGAACCTCGGTTCATCGGTAAGCACGCTTCTCATTGTTCTGTCAGTCCGTCACTCCGCTGACCTTGATAGCGCTTAGAACTTTCCGCTTCTCACGACCGTCTCAAGACTCTCAAGACTTCCTTGGACTCGATCGTCTCCGACCTGCTTCCCTCTGTCTCGACTGTCGATGACCCTGAAGCTCTCGGAGACGAGTTGAGGAATTTGAAAGCGAAGGCTGATTTGGGTATGGGCGAGATGAGGAGATTGTCGGGTCAACTCGATCGTGCGTACTCCTCTTCATCGTTTCTTCCTCTATGCCAAATGTATTTACGGAATCTTGGCGACTCTACAGAGCAAAAGTCACGGATAGAAGAGCTTCGAGATACTCATCGACTCGAACATCAGTCTCAACAATCCGAAATCGATGCTCTTCGAGATTCTCTCGCCGCTCGAAACGCTTCACTCGAGGAATCGAACGACAAACTCGCTGCCGCCGAGAAGGCTGCTGAAGCGACTCGACAGGAGATTATCAAAGCCGCCGATGAATACGACAAACTGAAAGTCGTTGCGAAGGAGGAGGAGGAGAAACGAGTCAAGGCTTTGAGTCTACTTCGAGCGTTGAGACAGAAATTGGTCAAGAACGAGCAAGAAAAGGCGGCGAATGATCAGGAGTTGGAGAAGGCGAGGAAAGGGGAGAAAGACGCTCTCGATACCCTCAAGAGTGATCGGGCTAGGTTCGACAAGGAGATCGTCGGTTTACGAACAGCGCACGAAGCAATGATCGTCAAGCTCAGAAGCGGATTCGAACGAGAAGCTCAAGGTCTCAAGGAAAGGTTCGAGAAGGAGGCCATCTCGAAACGAGGTCAATTCGAACTCGATGCGATTCACGTCAAATCGACTCAAGCGAAAGAGCTCTCGGCCAAAGATGCTCGAATCGCTCAACTCGAAGGTGCCGTCAAAGATCTCACGAAGAGTCGAGATCAAGTATTCGAGGATGTACAGAGGAAGACGGAAGAGATCGAGGCGACGAAGGCTGAAGAGGAGACCCTGAGAGGCAGAACGAATGAAGTCGAGTACGAACTGAAGGAGGCGAAAGATCGGATCGCTGCTTTGGTCGACGAGCTCGAGGAGGTCAAACGATCGAAACGGGAGACGAACCGGGACGACTCGAATGCACGCAAACTCCTCGCCGAAACGGAGGCTCGACACGAAGCTCGCATTCGGGAACTCGAAGCCAGATCGAAGCAGCTCGAGAAGGACAGGCAGGAAACCGAGGAGGAGATGGGTCGCAACATGCAAGATCGACTCAAGGAGGTCGAGCGGATGAGAGCAGCACTCGCTCAAAAGGATCTCGATTACGCCGAGAGCGTTCAGAATAGTCAGAAGCGGGAAGCTACGATCGCGGAGGCGGAGAAGGCAAAAGCTGATCTCGAGAAACGACTCAAGAATGTCGAGGAAATGCTCAAGTCGGTCAAGGATGACGCTGATAAAGCTATCAATGCTGAAGTACGCTACCTCTCTCCTCTCTCGAAAAGGATCTCGTAACTGACGTTTCCGGGTTCTCAGGTTGCCGTTCGAGAAGAGCTGAGTGATCGGATGCAACGAGCTGCCGAGCTCGAAGCTCGACTTGAGGAAGTCCAAACGAAAGAGTCTACCTTACGATCGAACAACAAGGTGAGCGAAACTTTCTCTCAGCAATCTCTTTTCTCTCAGTACTGATCGGGTTCTTTCGCGCTGACACAGACTCTTCGAGAAGAACTTCGCAAGTTGCAGTCCGGCGTCCTCCTCTCCGAAAAGCAACGACACCCAGGAGTCGGTTACTTCTCCTCGTTCAACTCATCCTCTAACGGAAATCCAGGTTCACCCGAACCGATTCCCTCGGGCGCAGGTCAAATCCTATCACGAACAGAAAGCTCCAATTCCCTCGCCAGTACGGCTACGGGAGGCGGACTCTCGGGCGGTGCGAGAGCGAACGGATCAGCGGATGAAGCGCTCAATTTCGAATACATGCGAAATGTCATTTTGCAATTCTTGGAGAAACCTGAAATGAGGGTGAGTCCTTTCTCTCGTTCTCTCCTGCTGTCTCTCTTCTCGAGGCTAATGTGCTGTTTGACTGCAGCCGCATCTCATCTCGGTTCTCGGCGTTATCCTTCACTTCACACCTTCCGAATCTCGTCGACTCATCGCCAAAGCTGGTCACTAAACTCGATCTCTCCCACTCTCCCTGTTACATAGCCTCTGCTCTCTTGTGTGTCTCTCTTGATGTTCGTTTTGTCGGATGTCTTTCGTATTCAGGTTTTCGACTTTTGGCTGTATTGCATCCACGCTTTCTTGCATCTCTAGTCTCTCGCCCCCGCATCGTCGTGAATGAATCGAAGGGTGCGAGAATACGAAAGCAGATTTCAACATCGGTGAAAGAGAAGACAAGCTAGGATTACGATTTCATTCAGGGTTGTAAAGCTTTGACCCGAGGGGTTGACTTCGTGGGCCACACCTGTCCAGTCGGGGAACGAGCACCGGAAAGTTTGTTGAGCATCAAGTCGTTGATAAGCAGCTGAGCTTCAGTCGGATGCGTCTTCGCGACGACTTCGAGATAGAATTTTTCGAGCTGCTCTGAGGTGTAGTAGAGGTAGCGCTGAGGGTCGTCGAGAGTAGCTCCACGCTGACTACTGCACAGGGAGATAATCGCAAAATGAATGAGGTAGAGATGAAGATGTTGAGTGTACCAGGAAGCTGCTTCCCAGTCTCGAGCGAGTTTCCCAATCACGTAGTCGAGTTTACTCGAGATTGCGTCCCAGGGAGCTTCTTGCATAGCATTTGCTGACTGATACTCGATCGCGATATCGGGATTTGATCGATGAGCGGTATGAACTCGTGCTCGATGAGCCAATGCTCGGACGAAGCCGTTTGATCTGGACGTAGTGAGGGAAAGGGATTCAGCTGGACCTGGGTCTTCGAGAGACTCAACGAGTTTCTATACTCGAGCAACGAGATACGTCAGCTTTGCAGTTTCGGACAAGGAGGAGGTCAGACGAAGCTTGCCGCGAAAACGACATCGCATAATTCGTCGTCCCAGTCGACCCTAGACTCACAGCCAGCCGAGAGCGAGTCAGAGAACGTCGAGATCTCGGTAGCTCCAGGAAGCTTGAACGGCTTGTTCGATAGAGCGACCATGTCATTGATTTCGGTGCGAGTGAAGCCAGGAAATTGGAATGGAACCGCTCTAATCCCACAAACTCGCTTGTGCATGGACCAGATCTGTGAGCATGCCATCAAGATGGTTTAGTTTCAGCGTCAAGAGACTAGCCAAACAGGAGAGCGCACCAATTTCTGATGCTCCCTCGAGCAAAAACACATCCAGTCGAGTCCGTGTTTAGAGCACGCCGAACATCTCATCCATGTTTCCTTTCCACAAACTACACAGTGACCGGGTGTAATGGAAGCGGGAGAAGGGGTCGCAGACATGCTCGAGAAGGGGAAGGGGAAGGGATGGGAAGCGATGAAGTAGCTGGACAACGGCTCCTGGTTCTATCAGCACTAGCTCGAATACTTGTTACGATGTAGACTGACCTATGAGACATCTTGTAGCTCCTAGAGTTCGAGTCGAGGCGAGAGAGTATTGATTTGAGATGACAAAGTTGACTGAGTGACGCCGATAGTTGACGAAGCTGGAGAGCTCGTGGATGCTTGCAGTAG
>Ga0308169_10000671_pt1 | contig 46045 bp, 47 predicted proteins | sample PhyBR1_2_FD_202139 | JGI IMG/M metagenome (GOLD analysis project Ga0308169, IMG submission 202139) | Phyllosphere microbial communities from UC Gill Tract Community Farm, Albany, California, United States - DLSLSB.R1 | ecosystem: Host-associated > Plants > Phyllosphere > Unclassified | place... | reverse complement strand
CGGAGGCGATTACGACACCCTGGAGGAAATCGCCTCAGAGCTCGTCCGCACGGGTGCCAATGCTCAGCGGAACAGCATGTACTGCTGACGCTCTCAGCGTATAGAAACAGAGTACGGCACATGCTGACAGTGGGCGGTAATAAGCGCCTCAGTCAGCTTCCTATGACCTCTCAGGGATAAGTTTCAGTGCCAATCCACCCCGAAACAACTAGAAAGGCGCTGAAATCATGGCCACTGCGAGCATCGAAGTCATCCTCCCTGAACTCTTCGAGAACGAGGCCGCAACGGCTGATCTCCTTGCTGAGATTCCTGGCGAGCTCAGTGGTGTCTCAGTGATGGTGGACTGTGGACAGGCAAGGGCAGGAACTCGAATCTGCACCGATCAGCTCTGCAGAGAGCTCCTTGAGGTTCGGGGTGCTGAACGAGTCGTGCTTAGCCGCCCACCTGAGTCCATGGCAAACGCGACTCTCGGATCGAGCTACCTTCGGGGACTCCAGGGCCTGACTGTGATCTCTCGCTGAGCGGTGATGTCGCGTAACTACGCGCCTCTAGTGCCATCTTTTTGAGAAAAAGATCGGCCAAAGTAGTGACTTCTTTGCCACCCCGTGATAGGATGGACCCCATTGGGAGGCGAGACCATGAAGGACGAAGTTCTACCACAGGAACCCCTGAACATCCTGGCTGAGCTGGTGAAGCTTGCTCCGCCGGAGACATCGACTAGGGAGCACATCAGCTCTGTTCTAAGCCATCTTGAGGCAAAGCAGGACAGATGGACCGCTGAGCAGAATCTTCGGCTTCAGCGAGCGGAAAAGCGAATCAAGCTCTGCGCCACGCTCAATGGTATGCTCATGGGAGTAAACTTGGCTCCCGACTACACCGTTCACACGAAGCACTTCAGCTGGTGTCCCTTTGAGGCCTGGATGGGTAGCGAGTACGCATCCCTCCACAAGCTACTCGATTCCACAGAAGAACAGGTGTAGACCCGTGCAGACATTCCTTCCCTACGCAGATTACGCAGCATCTGCAGCCACACTGGATCAGAAGCGCCTGGGCAAGCAGCGTGTCGAGGCCTACCAGGCTCTACTTCAGCTCTGCAGCATCAAGATGGTGGACTTCCCGGAGTGGGAGCCGCGCTTCGGAGGCTGGAGCCATCCCGCCATGGCAATGTGGTCTGGCCACGAGGTTGAGCTCCTCAAGTACATCGAAGCCTGCTGCAATGAGTGGACTAGTAGGGGTTCCAAGGACACGGTCCTCGAGAAATCGACCCACACTCTAGAGCTTGCCCGGGAGAAGGACTGGAGCGTGGAGCCTCCCCACTGGATGGGCGATCCCGAAGTTCACCGGAGCCATCGATCGAACCTCGTCCGTAAGGACCCAGAGCACTACGGTCCTCTCTTCCCCGACGACGGACCCGAGCTCGAGTACATCTGGCCGAGCACCGAGTTCCCCATGAAGGAACGGAAGATCTACAACTTCAACCGGATGACGGAGCTCAAGGAAACAGAGCGCTTCGACCGCAACGAAGAACTGCCCTCTGAGGCACTCTAAGCTCTTTCCCACACAACCTGACCGAAGAATGCCTACGGGTGCTCAGAACAGCAGGAGACATCGCTGAGTGCGTACTCAGCATGCAAACAGTAGTTGACAGCCTCGCCTCCAGCGTTGTAGGATCACTCCATAGCACCACCGACCCTCGATCCCAGCAGGAGAATCCCCTATGGCTGCCATCTCCGTGGCAAAGCTCGCCGAGTATCTCGAGCACAGTCTCAACATCTACATCAGCGGTGAAGCTGGTACCGGCAAGACTGAGAAGCTCCGTCAGGCCGCGAAGGACAAGAACTTCGTCATGGGCTACATGTCGGCTCCTACTCTGGACGCCTATGTAGACCTCGTTGGAATCCCCGTCGCCAAGAAGGACAAGGCTCGCAACAAGCAGGTCCTCAAGTTCATCCGCAAGCAGGACTTCGATGACATCGAGGTTCTCTTCATCGATGAGCTTCCCCGCGGTGAGCTCAAGACCCTCAACGCTGTCTTCGAGATCATCCAGTTCGGCACCATCAACGGCGAGAAGGCCATGCCGAAGCTTCGCTGCGTGGTCGCCGCAGGTAACCCGATCAGCGAGGACTATAGCGGTCAGCAGGAGCTCGACACCGCACTCCTTGACCGCTTCGACATGTACCTCGAGACGGACATCGCTGCTGATCGAGGCTACTTCATCAACATCTTCGGCCGGGCAATCGGCAATGCGCTCGTGGACTGGCACGATCTCCACGACCACAAGGAGAAGGGTTACCTCTCTCCCCGGCGCCTCGAGAAGATCGGTCACACTTGGCTGAAGATGCCGGAGATCGGCACCATCAAGGCCATGGTTCCTCCGAACGGGGACTTCAATGTGGATCTGCTTCAGCGTCAGCTCAAGGACGCTCAGCAGGGCGCTCGAGCGCAGAACGATCCCAACGCCCCTCTCGTCTCCCGGGTTGTCAACATGCGACCCCAGGAAGTTCGTCAGCTCAAGGATGAGATCATCGCAGAGCTTCCCAACATGAACAGTAGCGACCGGGCAAGGCTCACGGAAATCGTTGCCAAGTCCATCGGCAAGGGTATCCGCGTCAAGACCGTCGTAGATCAGTGGGGACCGGCGCTGGAGTACTTCTCCAACAGCGACAAGGTAGCGATGATGGCGGATTGGCAGCCGGACAAGAACAGGGAGTTCCAGATAGAGCTCGCAGAAAAGAACATCAGGGTGGGGTCGAAGCTGCGCTCGTAGCTTCACTTCGTTCAGTCGGGACGGTCACCTTCACAGGGAGGTGACCGTCCCGTGCTCGTTTCTCAGCAGCCCGTTGACAGATCTGTGGCCAGGGCATAGGATGGACTCACACACCACAGAACCAAAGACTAAGGATTCCCATGGCGGAGAAGAAGCAGAGCATGGTTGGCTACTACGCCGCTATGAACTGGCTCTATGAGCACCGGCCTCACATGATGTCCTACATCGCTTCCCTGGGTGCGCCCAAGAGCGATCGGCGCTGTGACCGTGCCATGGTCGTCGCAAGCCCCGACATGAAGCCGAAGCTCTATGTGAACGATGAGTTCCTCCAGAAGATCGGACCAGCTCAAGCCGCCGGTGTGCTCGTCCACGAATGGCGCCATGTGCTCCTCGATCACCTCGGCGAGGCAGCCCACCCGAAGTCCGCCTGGCGCTACCCTCGCGTTCTGGACGATGTCCACGAGGTAGTCATCAATGACAACATCGAGCTCGCAGGTTACGAACTCCCGGACGATGTGATTCGCGGAGAGAATCGCGGCCCCCACTTCTACGGCTACTGGGATACGGACCAAGCCTATGGCCCCATGGAGCGCTGGTACCTCGATCAGCAGGCACCTCAGCCTCAGCAGGATGAGGAAGAGGACGAGCAGGACCAGGGCGATGGCTCCAGCGATGAGCAGAGTGGATCTAGCAGCGGCCAGGGCCAGAGTGGCTCCGGCCAGGGATCCTCCGACTCCGCTGAGCCAGCTGAAGACTCGCAGGAGAGCGGCGGCAATGGTGGCTCTAAAGATACAGGCTCCGGAGACTCGCAGGAGAGCGCTGGGGAGAACTCTGAGGTAACCGATGGTGATCCCAACACCCCCAAGGATGAGGGTGCCGAGTCGCAGCCTGGCGAGGGTGTGGACACGGATGATGCCGGTTCCTCCGAGGCTGACGCCGATGGCGATTCCGATGGAACCGGCGGGAGCTCTTCCCAGGATGACAGCGCCGACGACTCCGGTGACGCAGACGGAAGCGGGATCGAAGGCCCCGAAAAGAGCGACTCCGAGGATACCAGCGCTGAAGGTGATCAGGATGGCACCGACGACTCTGCAGCTGAGGGCAAGTCTGCTGGCAGCTGTGATTTCGGTGCCTTCATCGAGGATGAGAACGGCGATCTTCGAGAAATGGACGAGACGGAGATCGACAAGTTCCGAGATTCGCTCAATGAGATCAAGATCACTGCGATCTCTCAGAATCCCATGCCTAAGGATGAGCAGCCCACCGAGGGTGAACTCGATGCCATGGATCAGGATGTGGCAGCCGCCATCGATCCGAGCCGTCAGCAGAGCTACAGCAAGGCAGGCCATGCTGCGAACCCAGCTGAGGAGATTCTGGCCGGTGGAAAGCTCCACCTGGGCTGGCTGAAGCTACTCCAGAAGATCAACCCTAAGGTGGGAAAGAGCTCCGGCAAGCTCAATGCTAAGGCCTCCTACAACTGGGCTCGACCCCGGCGCACGACCTCTCTGGTTCGCGGCGCCAATCTGCCCACCGCAGGTACGCCCCGAGATCAGGGTGCTGGCACCAATCACCGACCCGTGGCCATGATTGCCCTGGATTTCTCCGGATCCATTGACAAGCGACTCGCCCACGCCATGAAGGACATGGCTCAGAGCATTCCTGAGCAGCACATCGATGCTCGCTGCTTCACCTTCTCAACGGTGGCTATTCCCTTCGACCACCGGGCCTCGAAGAATCAGACGGCCGGAGGTACTGATTTCAGCTGCCTCGAGCTTGAGGCTCGGAAGATTCAGAAGGAGACCGGTGAGTACCCCTATGTGATCTGCCTCACCGACGGGGAAGCATGGTTCGAGGGCTATGGCTATAACGGCTATGGAAAGAGCCCCGAGGTTCGGCCCACCGACGCCCAGCTCGCCACTCACTGGCTCTGGGTGGATGTGCTCACTGAGAACGATGAACAGGCTTTCAAGAATGGCCCAGCCTATCCCCAGGTGCGAGCACAGGTCAACAAGTCCGCTCTCCCCTACGACCGCAGCAAGCTCTAGATTCAGAAAGTAGAAGAACCATGGCGAAGCGAAAGCCCATCAAGGCGCGAGCTGCTGGAATCATCCGAGAAGGGCTCATCGACGGTCGATCCGATGGTGCGCTCTGGGGTACGGTTCAGCACCAGGGCAACGACACTCCTCGCTGGTACGAGAACAAGTGGCGGCTCTACGCCAGTGGGGGAGAGCCTGATTGGCTGGGCAGGGCCTACTACGCTGCCTGGGAGAAGGGCTACAAAGAGGTTCGAGATGCTCTCTACTCAAAGATGAGCCGAGAGGAGCGCGTCGAGGCTAAGAAAGCCGCAGAGCTCAACAAGACGCTCCGGTGGGAAACTCGAGACCAGCGAGAAATGCGACTCCTCCGAGAGCGCGTTGAGAGCGCCGAGAGCGCACTGAAGGAAGCGGAGCAGAGAGTGCTCGAGCTTCAGAAGTAGTTCAATCGGAAGCTCGCTACTTTACCGTGGGAGTTGACAACGCGCCGACCATTCGATAAGATAGTGCTCTAGGAAACCAGAACTCTACCAACTGCAGGAGAAGCATCCGGTGAAGATCCGTAACGACAAGTTCAAGAACACCTCTGACTTCGAGGGCCGCAAGGGTAGCGCAACCCTGAACATGGAGAAGCTCTCGCTCTTCATGGACAGCATGATCAGCAACTACAACTACCCTGAGCTCGCTGTGCTTCGCGAGTGGGTCTCCAACGCTCACGATGCCCATGTGGCAGCTGGAATGAAGCGGCCGGTGAAGGTCACGCTACCTTCGGCGCTCAATCCCACGCTTACGGTGCAGGACTTCGGCCTCGGCATGACCTCGGACTTCGTGGAGAACTTCTACCTGAGCTTCGGTTCTTCCTCCAAGGACAAGTCCAACGACGAGATCGGCGGCTTTGGTCAGGGCGGTAAGTCGGCTCTGGCAATCGCCGCACAGTACACCATGACCACGATCTCCGAGGGTCTCAAGAACATCTACATCTTCGAGCGCTCTCCTCTGGGCGGCGTTGACTTCAAGCTCGTCGTCGAGGAAGTCCCCACCGACGAGCCGAGTGGCACCGTCGTGCAGGTGGCTGTGGACAACTGGTCGCAGTATTCTGAGGTCAACCTCAACCGGGTGCTCGCAGGTTGGTCCAACGCTGACATCGAGCTCAACACGGGTAAGCAGTTCTTCTCCATCCCGGATAACGGCACCGCCGTGAGCTATGAGGTGGATCTCACTGACTACAACAAGGCCAGCGAGGAGGGCTTCGAGGAAGACATCCGCTCCGAGAAGGGCTATGTGCTCCACGGCGCCTTCGACATCAACGGCGCAAGTAAGAAGCTCAGCTCTGAGCTCGGCCTCGGCTGGAACGAGTATGTGGTCCTCGTCGGTCCCGTTGCCTATGTCTTCGCACCAGAGGTCAATGACAGCGCTGTGCTCAGCGACTACATGGCGGTCTCGGTCAACATCGGCGATGTGAGCTTCCCCTCGAGCCGTGAGGTCATCGAGCCGACCCGTGTCAATCGGAAGACGGTGGGTGCATGCTTCGAGAAGCTCGTTGCCGAGGCTGATAAGCTTCTCCAGGAGCGTGCCGATGGGGTTAAGGACCGGGCAGCTGCCCTCGCGCTGCACCGTTCGCCCCTGGTGAAGAACCGTCGAAACTTCGTCATCAGCTTCAAGGGCGAGGAAGTGCCCCTGCGCTTCACCCCCAAGGCAGACGATGCACTCTTCTCCTACCAGCACATCGGCAACTGGCGAGGTGTCAAGAACTTCAAGTTCTCAGAAGAGGCCTTCAGCGCTGACAGCGAGTTCAACCTCAATGTGGAAACCCTGGTCATCCTCGACGATGACAGCAGCTCTGTTTCGATCCGGAACAACGCTCGAGCTCGTCACAACTCCCTGGATCACAGCCCCAAGGAGCTCAACGGCTTCCTGCTCATCACCAAGAACCCCGACAAGTGGGTCAAGGCTGCAGCCAAGGCTGTGGTGAAGTCCTCGGAGCTCGCACAGATCGCAAAGGACTACAGGAAGAAGGAGCGAGACGCCAAGGCTGCCGCTGCCGCAGCGGGAACGGCCCCGGCTATTCCGGTGAAGAAGACTCGCAAGGAGCGGATCGGTGAGTACGATGCTGCCTGGCTGAACTTCGGCACCAACAAGGAGGGTGTTCTCAAGATCGAGGGTATCCGCTCCGACCTCATGGAGTTCTTCGAGAACGAGTTCGACCCGAAGAAGACCCTGGTTCTGAGCACCAATCAGAGCGAGTACAATCCTCTGGACTTCGTTACCCACTTCGAGAACTTCTCGGTCAACCCGAAGGATGTTCAGTTCCTCAATGTCTACACCGGCTCCAAGATCGAGACGCTGCGACTCCTCCTCGGTGAGGATGTGAAGATCATGGGTCTCGGTGAGTGGGTTCAGGAGAACTTCGCCAAGCTTGCTCAGTACAAGGGTCGCAGCCCTCAGGAGATCGCAGATGAGCTCCCCCTGACTCTCGGCTCCTACGCAATGAACCTCCTCGTCGCTCTGGGTGTGGGCACACTCCACTCCAAGTACGCTGAGTTCATCGAGGCTCAGAAGGAGCTGGACGCAGCTAAGGCGATGGTGACCGGCAACTACTACACCGAGGCATCCCGGCTGATTCGCAGCGTGATGAGCGATTTTGGCAATGTGAAAGCTAAGATCCGACCCGAGTTCTTCTTCCTCGATCACCTCAACTACTACCGGGGCTACGACATGCCGGCTGAGCAGAAGGCGGCTATCCGCCAGACGCTCAACCAGATGGTGGAGACCTGGCTGGACAACCTGGCCCTGGAGGAAGCAGAGGCCGAAGACACCGTCGAGAAGGCCGCTAAGGGAGAGGCTACCGAGCCCCTTCTGGCAACCTCTGCCACCAACTGACAGCAACCTCCGGTTGTGCTCAGCGCAATACCATGATAGGATGAATATGACTAAGAACAGAAGGAAGGGCTGAAACCATGGCTGAAATCTCCGTAGCAACTTACTCCCTCACCGAGGGCGACAATGGGGCGCAGGTGAGCATCGTCTTCTCAGACGGTACCGCTGAGACCGTCACCGACAAGCACGCCAACTTCCAGTCCATCGTGCAGGCACTGATCAACAAGCCCGAGGGCTACGGCCCCGTGGTCTACGATCTCGCCAACATCGCCAAGACCGTGGGTCGCAAGTTCCGCAACCTCTCGGATCGAGTCACCACGGATGGTGCAGAGCTCTTCTTCGATGGTGACGCCATCGACGGTACGCTCTCGCAGTTCATCCTGAAGCTCCTTCGCGAGGACGCCGAGAAGGCTGCTGTCTTCTTCAGTGGCGGACAGCTCAGCGCCGATGACGAGGAGTCGACCACCACCTGGGAGGCTCTGGTCAAGTTCCTCGAGCTTCTCTACGCCAACCCCAACCCCCAGTCCCGCGAGTCGCTCTACGAGTTCATCCGGCGCTACGGGCTCACCATCCGCAAGGACGGTCACTTCATCGCCTACAAGGGTCTGCAGAGCGACTTCGGCTCCATCAACAAGGGCTACGGCATCGTGGATGGCGTCGAGGTCAACGGCACTCTCTTCAACAAGCCCGGCAGCGTCCTTCGCTTCCCCCGCAAGGATGTGGATTCCAACACGGCTGTGGGTTGTTCCCAGGGCCTCCACGCTGGAACCCACGACTACGCCACCAAGTGGGCACGGGGCGGCAAGCTCGTGGCCGTGGCCATCAGCCCCACCAATGTGGTCTCCGTCCCCGATGACTGCACCTTCCAGAAGCTGCGTGTCTGCGAGTACGAGATCCTCAACGAGGTCGACCCGCTGGAAGATGCGGTCGCCACGAGCGGCTGGGGCTCCTCTTCCTACTGGGCTGACAAGCCCAAGGACTGGGATGACAACTACAACGGCGTCCTGGACGGCGTTCGCGTCGGTGACTCGGTAGCCTTCGACTATGTGTCCATCGACGGCCGCGAGCAGACCATCGACGAGGCCAAGGTTGAGGAGGTTTCGGGTGACTACATCCGGACCTTCGTACCTGCCAAGGATGGCTACCGGACCTTCACCCTCGAGGGCATCTCGAACTTCGTCAACTTCACTCAGGATGAGGAAGCTGAAGAAGAGGAGTACGACGAGGATGAGGACGACTACTCGGACTACGAGGACGGGTACCCCGAACTCGAGGACGAGGACGACGGGTCCGAGGAGGATGATGTCGAGCCCCACGAGGACGATGCTCCCCAGGAGAAGCCCAAGGCCCAGACCTGGAATGATCTCCTCAATGAGGCTAAGGAGAGGATCGACAGCGGTGCCGGTGCACCACTGAATGACATCTTCAAGGGTGCACAGGACTTCCTTTCGGGTGATCTCAAGGCCAAGGCTGAGAAGGTCCTCAGGGACTCGGGACTCACCGATGTTGTGGACGCCTTCAAGGAGGGCCTCCAGGAGGGTGGCGAGGATGCTACCGCTGATCTCGCCGAAGGTTCCATCGTGAGCTTTGACTACATCGCAAGCTCGGGTGAGTCGCAGCGCATTTCCGATGCCAAGGTCGAGGAAGTTCAGGCCGAGTACTTCAAGGCCTTCGTTCCCTCCAAGGACGGATACCGAACCTTCAAGTTCGATGGCGTCTCCAACCTGAAGAACTCCGTGGTCAAGGAGTCGGCTCAGTCCAACTCTGAGATCCGTGGGATCTTCGACGGGCTCAAGACCAACGACACCGTTTCGGTCGAGCTCGACAAGGACGGCGAGCTGCTCAAGCTGGACGGTGCCACGGTACTGATCCACTCGGGTTCCACGCTCACAGTCCGACTCAAGCAGGGTGGCTACAAGGCCTTCACGGTCGAGGATGTGCGTAGCATCAGCAAGAACTGAACTACCCTGCCTCAGTGAGGCGATATGAGGGCAGGTGATCTTCGGGTCACCTGCCCTCTGTCTATTGGTCGAGAACGGAAGTCAATGGGAGCCAGAAACACCCTGGAGGCTCAGCGAGCAACCTACTGGCAGCTCCTCAAGCTCAACCAGAGAATCCGGAAGCTCCTCGAACAGCTCAGTAGTGAGAGCTTCCCGCCCCGGCTCGACAGTCAGGTAAAGCAGTCGAAGCAGAAGATAGATCAGCTCTTCGGTCGATACCGGCGACTCGTCAATGAGTTCCGTGGCTACAGCTATGAACTCAAGAGCCTGGGCGAGGCAGATTGCGAGCCCTTCCTCAAGCACTCGATCTACGGAGACCCTTCCGAGCTCTTTCCCAACTGGATGGCGAGCTACGGAGGACCCAACTACAGCTTCCAGGGTATGAGTTCAGATGGAGTCAGCTTGCTTCCCCAGGAGGGTCGAGCATTCAGTGGCTTCTGGCAGCTCTTTGAGAACCTACTCCCTGAAGACGACAATCGACTTGAGCTCTGGCCCAGCTACTTCGGTCAGAGCAGCAGTGGAAACTGGACGCTCCAGAATCAGCGAGAGATCCTCGATGAGCTTCGCTTCCCTCTCTCAGGGGCAAACCTTGAGGGCACCATTGCCGTAGATCTAGAGACGAGCTCACTCACTCCACTCAAGGGTGAGATCTTGGAGATCGGCATCGTCGAGATTCGTGGCACGGACCCTCTCCAGTGGCCCCGATTTTCCATGCGCTTCGACCTCTCCAGTGAGTTGGCTCGAAGCCTCGGTACTGGAGCCGAACACATCCACGGCATCGGCGTCCACGAGCTCACCGGGCTTCCCAGGATCACCGACCCGGAGGTCCAAAGGATCCTTCAGAGCTACCTCTGCTCGGGTCGTAGGCTCATCAGCCACAACTCATCCTTTGAGTTCCGCTGGCTCAGTCAGTATGTGGACGGCTTCTTTGAAGCTAACTACGATCGGACGGGAATGCAGACCAGCATCGATACTGGAGTGCTCTGCAAGTTCGCCTTCTCCCTAGCAGGGGGTCGTGGAGCCACAGGAAACAGCCTGCGAGCAACTGTGGAAACCCTGGGACTAGGCTACATGGAAGCCCATCGAGCACAGGCGGATGCGGCCATGGCTGCACTCGCTGCCCACGGGATGCTCAAGAGTACTGGGATGGTTCAGCCACGAGCTCTTGACCAAGGAGAGTACCTAGAACTTCTCAGCAGAGAGATGCGCTAGAGTCCCGCTCCTCGTTGGTGTCTTCGATATGGTAGACAGTGACTGAGCCGTTGGGGTTCAGCTCTCCCATCAGTTTCACCACCAACAGACAGGAAACACCATGGACAACCTCGTCGTACAGATCATCGTCCTTGTAGTCGGCCTCGCAATCATGGCCTACTTCGGCTACCGCGCAGTTCGGGACCGCAAGGCCAAGGCTGCTGCGAAGAAGCGCAACGGTGGCACTCGACCGAACGGCAACACTCGGCGATAACACCTATCCAGAGCTTTCGTAGCTCATGGAAGAACTGACCTAAGAAGATCCCAGGAGGGATAGCCTATGGAACGACCAGTCGACCCCTATAACTACGGCTACAACGGCGGAGGTGGGGGAGAAGATGCTGCCTTCCTCGCTATCTTCGGCGCCTTTATGTTCGTAGGCTTCCTTCTAGCTGTAGTCATCTATGTGGTCACGGCCATCTTCCTGATGAAGCTCCTTCGCAATGCTGGACACAAGTCTCCGGCCGCAGCCTGGGTTCCGCTCTGGAATCAGGTTGCGCTCTTTGAGATCGCAGGAATCAAGCAGCCCTGGGCCTGGGTAGGAGTGATCTTCGGAGCAAGCATTATCTCGAACTTCATTCCTCTGGTCGGCATCGTCATTTCCCTGGCGATTCTCGCAGCTTCCATCGTTCTTTCGGTCTACATGGCCAAGGGCGTACAGGCTGGCCTCGGCATTGACTCTGTCGGGGGTATCGTCCTCGCAGTACTTGTGCCCCTCGCTTGGATCATCTGGATGTCCGTTGCTTCCGGTAAGCGGAAGTACGACCGCAACGCTGCGCTCATGGAGGGTGGTTCGCTTCCCATGAACTGGTTCGGGGAGAACGATCGACTTGCTCCCTTCGGCGTAGCTGGTACCCCTGCCTACGGAGCCTACTCTCAGTCTCAGCAGTACGGTGGAAGCGCTCCTCAGAACTACGGAACACCTCAGGGTAACCAGCACTATGCCGCACCTCAGCAGGCCACACCTACAGCTTCTCAGAGCGGGTGGCCAGCTGCTCAGCAGGGTGGCTGGAATGCTCCTCAGACACCGGAAGAAGGGGTCACGGAGAATGGGAAGACTGATCTCCCTCAGACTCCTCCGGCGCCTCCAGCACCTCGCTACGATTCTCCGCTCCCTCCCCAAAGGAACGAAGATGAGGATGAAACCGACAGGGGTGGTAGGCAGATCTAAGCGATCTCCAACCGAAGGGTCCGGCAGTACTTTCCACAGGTGCTTGCCGGGCCCTTTCCCGTGGAGCAGGAGAACGGCACTCGTTGGCCGTTTAGCGTACCCTAGGCTCCATCCTAAGCGAGTTTCACCGTTCCAACGCAGTATGACGCGTCCGCTCGATACTGTGGGCTGAGGAAGCCTTCTGCATGATCCGATATGGAGGCATCACATTGCACAGAAACGGGAGGTACATCATGGGTAAGATCGGTGGAGGTATTGCGCTGATTGTCATTGGCGCTATCCTGGCCTTTGCGGTTCGAGACAGCATCGATGCAGTTGACCTGACGATGGTCGGCTACATCCTACTCGCAGGCGGTGCGGTTCTTCTCATCGTCGGCATCATCTTCGGCGCACGGGGCAACCGCGTTCACTCTTCGGTCCGGTCTACCGGCCCCGAGGGTGACCGCATCGTAACCCGGGATGACCGAGTCGAGTAGAAGACCACTCTGTAGCAGGATCCGTGGCCCCGAAGGCATCAGCTTCCGGGGCCATAGATCTGTCAGCTCGAGATCAGTTTGTCATAAGGAGTTGACGGATGGGCGATAGTAGCATACCATTGAACCATAGTCTGCCTCAACAGTTAGGAAACACCCATGGATGCCATGACTGATAGCTTCGGAGATCTCGAGTTCGCTCAGAACAGCGACCCCCGCATCCCTGTTGTGCTCGTCCTCGACTGCAGTGACTCCATGATGGAGAAGCGTGCCGGTGAAGACCGCTCTCCCTTCGAGGCGCTCAATGGAGGACTGGACACCCTCTGGAGCAACCTCCACAGCGATCCCCTGGCCAAGCGTCGTGCTGAAGTCTCCTTCATCACCTTCGGTAGCGATGTGAGCGAACCTACCGAGTTCAAGACCGTGGATGAGATGGTGCTTCCCGCTCTGCAGCCCATGGGCGTGACCTCCATGGGTAGCGCGCTCACGGTAGCACTGAATGCCATCGAGGAGCGCAAGCAGGTCTACAAGGCCAACGGTATCCAGTACTACCGGCCGATCCTCATGGTAATCTCCGATGGACTTCCCACCGATTCTGTGGATGAAGTATCTCGCAGGCTCAAGGAGGAGATCGAGCTCAAGAAGCTCACCTTCATGCCCATCGCAGTCGAAGGTGCTGACATCGAGGTGATGAGCTCTCTCTCCGGGAAGCAGGCACTGAAGCTCCAGGGTGTCAAGTTTGAGGAGCTCTTCGAGTGGCTCTCCGCATCTGCTGCCGCGGTTTCTGCCTCGCAGCCCGGCGATGCCGTGAAGGCACCTTCTCCCGAGGGCTGGGCTGAACTCTGAGCAACGCTCCCGTCCAATCCATCCAACTGAGGAGTGTCCAGAGTGGACGAGCTTAACCATAGGCTAGGAACTGCAGAGCTGAAGCTCTCCGCCGACAGTCAGATCGGCCCCTACCATGTGCAGATGGGCTATCCCAACCAGGATGCCTATGACTTCATTCAGGGAGACGGCTTCCTTAGCCTCGCCGTTGCAGATGGAGCGGGATCCCTGGAGCGCTCAGATGAGGGATCGGAACTCGCAGTCGTGGCCTCCGCTGGCACTGCCGCCGATCTGATCCTCCGGTCACAGCGCAATGGAACTCGACCTGATCTTCGACAGATCCTCGCAGAGGCTATCCTAGAGGCTCGTGGTGCGGTGCTCTCCCTGGACTACTGGGAGCAGGCTGGAAGCACTCTGGTGCTCGCGCTACTCACTGAGGACGCCTTTGCTGTGGCAACAGTAGGAGACTCCTTCGCTGTTGTGCAGGATTCAGCTGGTTCACTCCATCTCGTCCAACCGCCATCCGTCGGGGAGTTCGCCAACATCACCAAGCTCTTGACCTCGAAGGAGTTCACGGTGAGCATGCTCACAGGCTCTCTGAGTGAGCTTCGAGGGCTTGCGCTCGCTTCGGACGCCTTCGAGCATGCAACTCTGGAGCAGCGAGTTCCCACTGCTGGTTTCTGGAAGCAGATCTTCGGCATGGCTCGCCAGGGCAAGCTCAGCGTCTTCGAGCTCATTCACTTCATGGACGGTCAGGGCAAGATCGAAGATGATGCAACGCTCATCGCGCTAGCAGCCGGGGGTGAAGTTGACTCTGGAGAGGTCCAGACCATCGAGGAGCAGGAGTATAGCCTCGATGAGCTCTTGGCACTTTCCGGCGCTGAGATCGCGGAGCAGGATCCGATCGAAGAAGAGGTATCGCCCCAGAGGCAGGGTCTACCCACGGAGTTCTAAGCACTGGCGGCAAGACGATAGCATAGGGTCTCGGAAGAGACTTCAGTCTAAGGAAACGGATCTATGGCACAGCTCGAAGTGAGGACACTCCAGGGTGTGGGAAGTCTCACCATGGAGGACAAGCCTCTGGGCAAGGGTGGCGAGGGAGCTGTTCACAGCGTGAGCACGCACTCCGTTGCGGGCCTTCCTCCTGCGAGTGAGCTCGTGGTGAAGATCTACTACAAGCCCGAAGAGGGTAATCGCCGGGACAAGCTCATCTCCATGGTGAAGACTCCTCCCGATTCCGAGATGTTCGCCTGGCCCTTGGCGATTGCTGCGCGAAACGGTTCCTTCGTGGGCTATGTGATGCGGAAGCTCAAGGCGGACCAGATGAAGGAGTGGGCTCACCTTGCTCACACCGGCACCCGGCGAGAGATCGCCCCCGAGTTCGATGTGCGCTACGCCATCGCGGCCTGCCTCAACTACGCCATCGCTCTGGATTCACTTCACCGGGCTGGCCACATGCAGGGAGACGCCAACGAGAGCAACAGCTTCGTGGGTGCCGATGCCTCAGTCACCATCGTAGACACGGATTCCGCTCAGATTAAGGCCAAGGACGGTCGAATCTTCCGCTGTGAAGTGGGAAAGCCCGAATACACAGCACCTGAGCTCATCGGTCGACCACTGCGGGAGCAGGATCGAACAGTGGCCACGGATGGCTTTGCCTTCGGTGTACTGCTCTTCCAGATGCTGACGGGTGGAGCTCACCAGACAGATGGAATCTACACGGGAACCGATGATCCACCATCAACCACGAGTAAGATCTCCCAGGGTATCCTGCCCATGCTCCGTGATGAATCGCTTCGAGGCTTCAAGCCAGTTCCACGCATCGCAGTAGCGGGAATCTCAAGGAAGCTCCGGAATCTCATCATGGCTCTCTCGGACACCGAACCGAGCAGGCGGCCATCCTTTGAGCGGACCATCGCTGCCATTCGAGATGTACAGTCCAATCTCGTACAATGCGACCGCGATTCCGCTCACTGGTACGACAAGCGAGAGGGTTCCTGCGGCTGGTGTCGCCACGCAGACAGCGGTCAGCCTGATCCCTGGGGCAAGCCGAGGCAGGTAGCAGTTCAGAGCACCCTTCCTCCGGTAAGCTTCGGCGAGCAGAAGGCTCCCAGCGGACAGGCTCCCCGGGCATCGATCAATCCACCGCGGGTGCAATCTGGCTATGCCCCTACAGCAGTTCAGCAGGGCTTCCAGCAGTCTTCACCGAGCACACCTACTCCGAGGAGAACCCCAACTCCCACGCCGCCCCAGCAGCCACCGGCTCAGCTGACGCCCCTTGCCCAGCAGCTCCTCGCTCAGGCCAACGGCGGCTATTCCGGTCCAGCTCAGGCCGCACCGAGCGCCCCGGCTCCAACACCTGCGCAGAGTCAGTCTATCCCTGAGAAGATTCGAGGGAAGATGGTGGTGGCCTACGCGGATGGTACCTATGGAGCTCGACCGCCCATGAGTCAGCTCTTCAAGGCCAGCCCGAGGCTCTGGAGAAAGGCCATCGCGACGGAATGGCCAGCTCCGCTCAGGCTCTGGTGGAGCCGGCTCAACGCCTTCAGACCAAGCATTCCGGGCATCATATTCTCCCCGCTCTTTGCTATCCTCCTACTCACCCTGGTGAGCTCACTGATCAGCGGTATCGTCTATCCGCTCCTCAACAGCTCGACCTATGGCGTGGTGAGACCTCTGGTGGACATCGGTATGCTCTGCTCCATCGGCGCATTCATCATCTGGTGGACCGGACTCTGGGTGGGTCGGTTCCGGCATGGCAGCCATCTAACTGAGAATGGATGGTTCACCCATCTGCGAGCACTTGGAATCAGCTTCTTCTACCTCTTCACTCCTGTGATCGTGGGTGTCACGGTGCTCATCTGGCTCGTCAAGATGGTGATCCGAGGGGATCGGCAGACTCGCTACGGTCGGTAGGATCGGGCGTAATCTCAACGGAGTAATGCCGAGCTCGATATAACAGGTCAGCAAACTTTTCATCGGGGAGCCTTCGCATCCCATCAGCAAGGAGAAAACGCCCATGGACTGGATCGGAATGCTACTCTGGCTAGCTGGAGTGCTGATCTTTCTCTTCATCCTCATGGTGTCCGTTGGGCTCCACGAGGGCGGCCACATGGTCGCAGCGAAGAAACTCGGCGTCAAGGTACCTGAGTTCTTCGTAGGTTTCGGCCGGAAGGTATTCAGCTTCAAGCGCAACGGAACAGAGTACGGATTCCGCTGGATTCCTGCTGGAGGCTATGTGCGCCTCGTAGATGAGAGCATCGAGGAGGGCAATCCACAGAGAGAGCTTCTCTCCAATGTGGCTCCCTGGAAGCGACAGATCATCTATGTTGCTGGACCGCTCGTCAACATCGTCCTCGGCTTCGCCATCCTCTTCAGCACCATCCTGATCTACCCCTACAATGAACCCGACACTGCCATCAGAAGCGTCAACAGCTGTTCGAGTTCTGAGGTCGTCTGCGGTGCCGAAGCAGTAGGCATGAAGCCCGGTGATCGAGTTCTCTCCATCGACGGAACCAAGGTCAAGGAGTACACTGAGATCGCTCCTCTTCTCAAGGACAAGAGCTCCGTGGACATCGTGGCTTCCCGCGACGGTAAGACCATGGACTTCGATTCCGTGCCCATCAAGGACAACCGCTTCGGTGTGAATCTCGCCCTGAAGGAGATCTACAGAACTCCCGGTGAGTCTGCTGCCGTGACTGTGCAGCTCGTGGGCAAGTCAGCCGAAGCTGTGCTTCAGATCCCCAGCAAGATCCCAGGCCTCGTGGCAACGGTCTTTGCCGGTGCTCCCAGGGACCCCGAAGCTCCCGGTAGCGTCGTGGGTGCTGGAAAGACCTACGGTGATGTGGCCGCCACCAACAAGATCGATGTGGGCGAGAAGGTTCGGACCTTCCTCCTCATCGCCGGTGGTCTGAACATGTCCCTGGGCTTCTTGAACCTCCTGCCCTTCCCGCCCCTTGACGGTGGAAGGATGCTCTTCGCATTCATCGACAGCTGCAGGAAGTTCGTCTCGAAGCTGAGGAGAAAGAACTACACCCCCACACCCTACAAGTGGATCCGCATCGCCACCCTGGTACCTGCGATCATGCTCTTCGGTGTGATGGCGCTTCTCATCCTCGCAGACATCGTCTCACCTGTCAGTCTGTTCTAAAGATTGTAGGTAGACCATGGCCTACCTCCTCAGCGCCGTTTAGATAGTACTTCCAAGCGGCACCGATGGAGGTAGGCCATGAACAGTAGACTCGCAGTCATTCGAACCATCGATAGAAGCGGAACGGTAGATTCAGTTGTCAGCCACAACCACACGGGGCTCCTCAAGGACCGGGGCGAGTGCCCTGCCTGCGATCAGTTCCATGAGTTCTTCGCAGCGTAGCTCTGTGCCGAAGATCGTCTACTTCTCCTCTGTCACTGAGAACACTAAGCATCTCGTGGATGAGCTACCCTTCGAGGCAGAGCGAATCCCTCTGAAGCGAAGCGATCCCTTCCTCAAGGTAGATCAGCCCTATGTGCTCTTTGTTCCCTCCTACGGTGGGGGTTCCGAGGGAAGTGCTGTACCTAAGCAGGTCATCAAGTTTCTCAATGATCCCCAGAACCGGGACCTTTGTCTCGGCGTAGTTGCTGCTGGGAACATGAACTTCGGCGCTCACTATTGCATCGCCGGAAGGATCATCGAGCACAAGCTCGGTGTTCCTGTCTTCTACCGCTTCGAACTCAGGGGAATGCCCGGAGATCGAGAGCGCATCGAGGAAGGTCTCTTAGAGGTCTTCGAGCGCTACGCGGATGGAAGACTGCAGACCGCTGGCGAGCTCGCCTCTGGGTCCGCGTTGGTCATCTAGCGCAGTAGAACACGCCCGGAGTCCCGCCGGGTTTGACAGGTCTGTCTTCAGGAGTATAGCATTGTGTTATCTCAGGGAACGAGACCCGGGACCCACAGCACCATTTCACCTTTCATCTCCATCCAAAGGATCCAGGGTCCCATGAACTCTACGCCTGCCATCGCAACCACCGTCCCCGTCGAGATCGCTGACTCGGCTCGCGCCGAACAGGAACTGCAGCTCTGGTCTGCACTGACTCTGGGAGCGCTTCAGAAGCAGCTCACCGGTCACGAGAACGATCCGAAGTTCTCAGAGGCAAGAACGCTCGTTGACGGATTGGCGACCCAGTTCGCCACTGCAAATCCCATCGACATCGCCAACTACTTCGAAGCAGTTGAGGCACTGGCCGCCATCAAGGGTGATGGCCGTAGTCGACTCGACTCAATCTCTGACCCCTACCTCGACCCAACCTTCTCTGAGTGATTCAGAAAGCTGTTTGATACTGTAGCTTTCCAAACCACTGAACTCCCCGGAGAAAATAGCATGAGAGACATCGCCATCATCGGATCGGGCCCCGCGGGGCTTTCAGCTTCGGTGTACGCAACCCGAGCTGGTCTCAGCACCTTCATCTACCGGGGCCAGACAGCGGGTGGTCTACTCACCACCACCGAACAGGTAGACAACTACCTGGGACTCGCCGGCAGCACCGGCATGGATATGGCGAAGACCTTCCTGAAGCATGCAGAAGACTTCGGCGCTCAGTTCCTCGGAGGTACGGTTACCCGCATCCTTCAGAATGAGAACGGCACCTTCACCGTCGAGGATGATCTCGGCAATAGCGAGGACTACCGCACGGTGATCTTCGCAGCGGGTTCGCAGCCTCGGAAGCTCGGCGTTCCCGGTGAGGAACTCGAGGGCGTGAGCTGGTGCGCAGTCTGCGACGGCACCTTCAGCGAGGGCGAAGAAGTTGCTGTGGTCGGCGGTGGAGAGACAGCGGTTGAGGAAGCCGTCTACCTGAGCAACATGGCCTCTAAGGTCACCGTGCTCGTTCGAGGAGATGACTTCCGAGGCAATCGTCCAGCAGTGGAGGCTCTCCTTGCTCGGCCCAATGTGGAAGTTCGCTACAACACCTCCATCGAGAAGATCGTCGGCGACGGCGCAGTCGAGGGTGCCAAGCTCTCGGACGGCAGTACCATTCCTCTCTACAGTGTCTTCGAGGCCATCGGCCAGGTTCCCCAGTCCTCGGTAGCCGCAAATCACAGCGAGCTCTATGCGGACGGCTTCATCAAGCACTCCAACACTGAGGGGTTCTTCATCGCTGGAGATGTGGCCGACCCCGAGTACCGTCAGGTCGCTATTGCTGTGGGTGATGGAGCCAAGGCTGCCATCGACGCGATCCGCTGGCTACAGCTCGCTGCCCCTCGTTACTGATTCGTTTCCCGGGGATTTCCATCTGAGCGATCTCCGTGTTAGAGTAGTCTTTCACCAAAGAAAGGAGATCGCCGTGAAGATGCTATCCCAGCTTCACAGTTCAGGCGCATGCCACATCCGGCGCGCATGGATGCGGTCTCCCTTCCTCAACATCGGAAGCCACACGGGCTAGCGAGCAAAGGGAGCACACACCATGGCACAGGTACAGGCAGTCGGGCGCTATCACACCAACGATAGCGGGCAAACATTGCCATGTACCGCTGGAGTGCGTGAGTGTCGATTCGTCCACGGAGATAGCCCTGCAGAATCTGCAACCAACTGGCAGCAGACCATGGATCATGAGCTCTTCCCCCAGGTTCAGAAGCCAGAGCCCAAGAGCGTCAAGCTCGCTCGGCTTCGACTGACCTCCCTGAAGGACATGGACGATCGGGAGCTCGCCGAGACCATCGTGCTCGAGGCTGAAACGCTCGATCTCGATGTGGTAAAGGTCTCCGAGGCCATCGCCCTCGCTTCGGATCTCCACGGAAAGCAGTTCCGCAAGGGCAGTAGAGGAAGCGTCAACAACCCTCCCTACATCGAGCACCCTCTTCGGAACACGCTTCGAATCATCCGACTCGGCTGCTCCGATGAGAATGTCATCTCCGGATCTGTGCTCCACGACACTGTGGAAGACACGGCCGATGTGTTCGTCAAGCGCCAGGGCTGGAGCAACCGTCAGGCTCAGGACGAGCATGCTGCTCGTGCCGTTCTCACCGATCACATCGAGAAGACCTTCGGCACGGAAACTCGGGAGATCGTCATTGCGGTCACCAATGAGATTCCAGATCGCGATCCCAGAACCATGACCACAGAGGAAAAGCACGCTGTCTATGTGCAGCACCTCCGGGATCAGGTTCTTCACAGCCCGAAGGCCTACATGGTGAAGATCTCAGACTTCATCGACAACGCTACCGGACTCTACCACGGCGTTGGTTCCATCGATTCCACCAAGCTCAAGAACCAGGCAACCAAGTACCTTCTCTCGATTCCCGCGTTCCAGGAGGGATTCGACAGGCTCAATCTCCCCGTCCCGGAGCACAGCAAGCGGCTCCTCCAGGATTCGCTCATCGAGACCGAGCGCCGACTTCGAAAGATCATCGGCGGTTGGGACGGCAGCGGCCGGATCTGACCGACTCTGGCTCAAAATCGACCGCTCACGCATCGTTTACCGACTCTGGCACTTCCTCGTGAAGTGCCATTGTCTTGGGCAAAGTGACGGGCTAGAGCCCCAATGAGGTCGTCGTTCTAGCCTGCGAGCTGAGACTGCCAGATCAGGTCTTTGACAGGGCTTAGATCTTCGTGTAGCATGGGCTCCATGACCTCCTTCTCCAGCATCCTCGGTACCCGCTTCGGCGGAACCTTCTTCGACGCTCCGGGTGAAGCCTTGAAGTTCTCCCTGCCCCTCGATGGGGCCACGCGTACGGTCATCGACAAGCTCATTTCCGCTGGCTTCCAGCCCCTCGTGGTGGGCGGCGCCGTTCGGGATAGCCTTCTCGGCAAGAGCCCCAAGGACATCGACATCGAGGTCCACGGTGCAGAGAGCTTCGATGAGCTCCGGGATGCACTGAGCAAGTTGGGTCCACTCAATCTCACCGGTAAGTCCTTCGGCGTGCTGAAGCTTCGAGTGCTCCAGGAGAACGGCAAGCTCTCCGAGGAAATCGACCTGGCGCTTCCTCGTCGGGACTCCAAGACGGGTGAGGGTCATCGAGGCTTCACCGTCGAGGTGGACGCTCAGATGAGCCTTCTCGAAGCAACCTCCCGTCGGGACCTCACGGTGAACGCGCTTGTCTGGGATCCAAGCACTGAGCTCGTCATCGACCTCAACGGTGGTCTCGCTGACATGGAGGCAGGCGTGCTGCGCCATGTGTCTTCGGCCTTCTCCGAGGATCCCCTCCGAGTGCTCCGAGTCGCTCGCTTCGCGGGTAAGCTCGGCTTCACTCCCGCTGAGGAAACGGTGGAGCTCTCCCGCGCGCTCCTCGACACCTTCGAGGAACTCGCTACCGAACGGATCACCGGCGAACTCGCCAAGCTCGTACTTGAGCCTCACCTGGAGCTCGGATTCAACTTCCTTCGGGACTCGGGCTGGGCATCCAAGCTCGGACTGCCGAAGGATCAGGACACGCTGAATCTGCAGCTCCGCCGTGGACTGCAGCTCGGAAAGCGACTCAACGGTAACCCTCGTATCCTGCAGCTCGCATTGATTGCTGATGCAGTTGCGGCCGAAGGCTCTGAGGATCCGCGCCGAGTTACTGGCTACTTTGCGGCATCGCAGTCCGAGCTCAAGCGAGCACTGTCCATCGCCGGAGCTCGCAGGGCACGAACCACTGACAAGGCAGTTGCTCGACAGTGGGCCTGGGATCATCAGTCCATCACGGCCCACGAGCGACTGCTCTTCGAGGAGGCAGTCACGGGCTTGAATAGCTTCCAGAGCGTCGATGTCTACAGTCTCCTCGGGGTGCTCACGGGCCCCGAGGCTGACCGCTTCGATGCACAGGCTGTGATCAGTGCTCACAAGGCTGCCAACCCGGGGCTGAAGGATGGACCCTGGATCAAGGATCGCCTCCAGGAAGAGCGCAGCAAGCAGTACGCCGAGTAGCTTGGCTCAGCAGGGCTGGGGAGGGGATTGATTTCTCCTCCCCAGTCGTGTATGGTGGACTCATGGCACTTATTTCAGAGATCGCGCTTCGTCGCCTCGACGGTATCTACTTTGAGGACACTCGAGTTCAGCGAGGATCAACTCCAAGCTTCGCTGACCGCTACCTCGTTCGGCTCCTGGGCTACGAGCTCACTCCAGAGGCCGAAGCTGCCTTTGAGCGCGCCTCCGACATCTCTCGGGAACGAGCCTTCGTCGCGCTTCAGTCCAAGCTCAATGCTTCCCAGATCACCAAGATCCGGAACAAGGCCAAGACCATCAGCACCGCGAGTGAGCTCAAGCGCATCCTCGTCGAGCAGACCACGAAGCCTGTGGAACTGAAGCTCGTCTCCCGAACTGAGCTTCAGCGTGTCTTCGAACGGCTCGTCACGCAGCCCCTTCCCTACAGCGAGCAGGATCGACTCGATCTCACTGACCTCGCTGAGCTCTTCCCCGTGGGCGAGCTGCAGGCATCCGCTCGGGAGAACAACGCCGTGCTTGCTGGGCTCATCCCGGACTACGACTGGACCCGTTCCATGACAGTCACGGATGCGCTCCGAGTGGCCGCTGTCTGGTCGGGAGGAGACCAGACCTTGGAGGTTGCTCCTCGATTCAAGCTCAAGCGCTCTCAGCGACGGGCCATCGCCCTCGCACTGGAGTCCGTCATGGAGAAGAACGACTACGCCCTCTTCGACTTCCCTCGCCACGCTGAGCTGTGGAAGAGGCTTTTCACCGCGCTCCGAGTGAGTGACTACCGAGTTCCGCAGCTGCAGACAGCTGCTCACCTTCTCTTCGAGGGTCAGCTCGTCAGCATCGATGCGCTCATCGAGTACCTCATCAAGGAGAAGGACTTCGATTCCCTCCTGCTGCACTTCAAGACCATGCCCGGGCTCTTCGCTCGAAGGCTTCACGAGCTCATTCGGAAGATGCCCAATCGCAGGGATGAGATCATCGCAGCCTTCGCTGAGCAGGCTCCCCGCGTGAGCACTCGAGTGCTCGTGCAGCTCCGGAACTACTTCGACGGCCCTTCAAAGGCCGAAGCGCCCAACCTGCCCTTCGCTGGCAAGTCTCGTACAGCGCGCAACGGCTTCCTGGAGAACCGTAAGACGGGATCCTACCAGGATGTGCTCTTCGCCCTAGACGACGCTCTGGGAGCTAAGCTCTCGGGGAAGAAGGTTCACATCGGCGAGGGTGGTGACCGGATCGGCGTGATGACCTCGAATCGCTCCACCGCGATGGGATCTCGAGCCATGGCTCCCGGTTCTCGAATCTCGGTGGGTGAGGATTCGAAGTACCTCACTCTCTTCACCCACTGGAAGAACATGGACGGCACGGATGGCCACAGCGGCAGCGTGGACCTCGACCTTTCTGCGCTCTTCCTCAGCGATGATCTGCAGCGAAGCGAGCATCTGTCCTTCTACAGCACCAACAGCGAGCACGCTCGCTACTCGGGAGACATCACCGATGCTCCCAAGGGTGCTGAGGAGTACATCGTGGTGGATGTGGAGCACGCCAAGAGGCGAGGCTTCCGCTACATCGCCACCGTGGTCAACAGCTACAGCGGGCAGAAGATCAACACCATCCCCGAGTGCTACTCGGGCATCGCAGCTGCTGAAGCTCTGAAGTTCAAGAAGTTCGATGCTGCTTCGGTGGTCGCGCGCTTCGATCTTGGAGCACAGGGCCGAGAGGTTGTTCCGTTCCTCCTCGACCTCGAGACTATGGAGCTTGTCTGGGCCGACCTGGCCTTCGCCGGTGCTGCTTCGGGAGCGACCATGAGCGGGAGCACCAGCCTCGGCTCAGCACTGAAGTTCATCGTCAACTACCAGGGACTCACCGTAGGAGACCTCGTCGAGAAGTCGGGAGCAATCCTGGTGGACTCCGCAGAGGACGCGGATCTGGTCATCGATCCCCGGATGAGCGACCAGGTAGCACAGCTCCTCGACTAGGGGACCTGGCAGAGTTGACAATCGGGCGGACAGATGTGAGAATGGATTCACATCTGTCCGCCACTCCCGTGAAAGGAGATTCCCATGGCCAACATCCTCCTCGTGGATGACCTACGATCCTTCAAGCCCAGCGTGCTGGAGACCCTGGATCGGGAAGAGCCCAACACGCTGGTTCGAGTCTGTCGAAGCTCCGGCTCGGCCGTAGAGGAGCTCGCCAAGGATGAGCGGGAGTGGGATCAGATCTGGCTTGACCATGATCTCGGCATCATCGACGGCGAAGATGACACCACCATGAGCGTGGTGGATTACCTCATCTTCCGAGTTCGCATCGGAGACCCCGTTCCCATCAAGAACTTCATCATCCACAGCGCCAACCCGGTCGGAGTGGTGAACATCGCCCGTGCACTGGACTCCATCGGAGCCTCTTCTGTGGTCGTCAATCCCACCGATTTCTTCGAGGTTGCGTCCTAAACCCTGTGAGTTACATGGAGTGCACAGTAGTATGTTAGAGATCGTCTCGTAGCACGACTTTCTCGCAACAGCTAGGAGCACATCATGGCAAAGGCAGTACGGTTCCACATCGGTTCCAACGGCCCGGACATCTGCCGCGCGGATCCGAGTAATCCCAACGCCAAGGGCTGCCCCTTCGGTGGTAGTTCAGGTGACGAGAACCACTTCGCCACCATGGGTGAGGCCGAAACTGCCTATGAGCGCAGGATGGAGGCCGAGGGTAATGGACTCGTGACCTCACGGACACGAGTTGCTCCCAAGGTCTCCATCCCCGTGAAGCCCTCCGTCCAGAGACTCACGGCTTCTCTTCACACTGCCTTCAGAAGCAAGTTCGATGAGCTCGTTGCAGACAGGTCCTTCGGAGTGAGCCGGGATCCCAAGCTCGGCTACATCGCCGACGGTAGCGAGGGTCTGGAGCGGCTTCGCAGTAGCTTCGTCAGGAAGTCGGGCTATGAGCTTGATCCCCATGTGGAGTACGCAGATGACGACCGTGAGGTCATCGAGCACATCGAGATCCGTGAGCTCGGGATCACCATCGGCAATCAGAATGTGAAGGCAGATCTCGATGAGATTGCTTCCTACCGTTCCATGGCTGCGGATGACCACGGCTCCTATTGGGATTGAGAAACGCCGAACTGCGAAGGTGGTTGACAGACGATCTGACTCCATGTTAGGATGAACTTGTTCCTGGCTATGCTTCCAGCATCCTTCTAACTTCTCTGGTATGAAATCAAAGCGGTTGCGCTCTCTAGGAACATCCACAACGGCCCTGCTTCGGCGGGGCCATTGTGCTGTTGACAGGCTTCCATGATTCGCGTAGGATGGGTTGCATGGACTATGGATTCGATCGGAACGGCAAGCCTGTCGAGGCTACCGCCGAGGATTCTGCCTACACACTCAGGGTGGAGGGGGATCGATCCTTCTTGTTCCGTAATCAGCGGATCGAGGAGGGCGCTTGCTCCATGTACCACTTCGGTCAGCTCGCCTGTTGGGCTATCCGAACAGACTTCGATTGGAAGCCGCTCCTCGAAGTGCTTCCAGATCCGAGCACGACCGAGAAGATCGATCTTCAGCAGAAGCTTTCCGGAGACTGGGAGCAGATCCACGCCTTCATCGATGACGAAATCGGTCGTGACATCTCCCGGGGTGCCTTCGATGACATCCTGGAGACATTCTGTCGGCTCTTCCCGGCCTACGGTCACTTCGATGACATGCTCAACTTCCTCTCGGATAACTACTACAGCTTCGACCCCTCATGGAACTTCAAGGAGTACCACAGCGCTCCGAACTTCCGTAGTCTCGTCGAGGAGGCCTTCGGTGGCTATCGGAAGGATCTCGCCCGGGCCGTTAGCAAGAGCAACGGATCTGCCATCGCTCTCCTTGCCCACTTCAAGGACACTGTGACTCCCGAGCAGATGGTGGAGCTTCTCGAGATGAACATCCCCTTCCAGTGCAGCAGTTGGGGCTGCATGGGGATCAACTTCGATCTGGCACTTGAGGAACTCTCTAGCCTCAATCGGCTCTCACCTACACTGCGCTTCCGACTTGCTGAGGATCTGGTCCATCGGCTCATCGACTCCGAGGGCGAAGACGCTGCCTACAACGGCTTCGAGACTGTGGCCATCATCAGCGACACGCTCACCATGCTCCAATCCATTCCAGAGAGCGAGCTCAAGCGCTTTCGCTCTGACAAGAGCTGGGATCAGGTCCACAGCCGAGCCGTTGCCCTCGCTTCGGACGAGGATGTGGAAGCTCTGGACGCCATTCGCTTTCCCCATGAGCTCGAAGAGCTCGACGGTGGGCTTATCCTCGGAGATCTTCGGCTCATGCTCCTCCGCCGCCCCGTAGATTTCCTCCGGGCAGGCAGTAAGAGTGGCCTTGACAACTGCATGGGCAAGGCGGGCTACTACACCAAAGCTAAGAATGGAGACTCCTACTGCTTCGTCGCCTACGGGAATCGGGAGCTCCTAGCTGGTATTGAGCTCAAGTACTCCGACGGCGGCTGGCATGTGCTTCAGCTCAATGGTCCCCACAACGATGCCTTTGAGGAAGCTGGAGCCTTTGAGAATGAACTTCTCCTTCGGCTCAACGGAGATACTACTCGTGCCAGGAAAGGCGATCTAAGGCCCCGGAGAGTGGCCGACGAGGGAATCATCGAACTCATCGAAGAACTCGCTCCAGAGGGGCAAGGAGAGCCTGTGATGGGCGTTCGACAACTCCCCGCACTCGACGCGGCTCAACTCGGCATCATCGGCGAGGCAGTTCTCCTCGAGGATCTAGTCTTCGGTGAGGAACTCATCGGCGAACCCGAACGGCTCATGGACTTCCAGCTCTTCGAAGCCCGGCGCAACGGAGATCGGAACGCTTATCTCCCCGTGGATTGACTTCGATCAACCCACCGTGTACCATCGAATCTATACCACAGTTACTCACTAGCAAAGGACAACAGGATGTCTGCAGGATCCACCTTCCTTGAGATGGCAGTCAAGCGCTGGAAGGAAGTTCTCGAGGAGAACGAGCGCGACAAGGACCTCATCGATCCCGAACAGCTCAAGAGCTGGGAAGAGTTCCGAGACAAGACCTCTGAGCGCTTCCGAACCATCATCACGAAGCTCCCCGAGACCAAGGGTACGCTCCCGGACTCGGATGAGGACTGGATCAAGGATCTCTCTCGCACCATCGACAAGGCCAAGCGTGTGCCACGGGATGAGCTCGAAGCTCAGAAGAGGGCTCGAGAGGAAGCCGAAGCAGCACGGCTTGCTGAGGAACAGCGAAAGGCCGATGCCGAAACGCGTCGTCAGGCTGAACTCGCCAGCACCCGTGACCGACTCCTCGGCGAGCTCGATTTCTGAACCTGTTCGAAGCCAAAGGGGATAGAGATCCATGTTCGATGACACCGTGAGCCCCTTCGGGGGACCCGATCGAATGCGCTCGGGGAAGGTCACCATTCCTGAGCGCCCTATCGAGGCAGGCACCTACAGCTGGGGATGGGTCGAGTACGGAGAGTATCGAGGCGATTTTCATGAGCCTCAGACCATCTCCGTGACAATGTTCCCCGAGCCCACGGATGAGCGCTCCATGCGAAGCCTCTACAGGACGCTTTCCCGACCGCGCTTCATCTCCATGGCCCTTTCCTACGGACCCGTGATCCTGGGGTTCCTCTGCTTCGTCGTTCTCGGAAGCTTCATCGGAGCTGCTGGACTCGGTTTCCTCTATCTCATCGCAGTCCTGTTCTCAGCCTGGACGACTCTGAAGTACTCCCGAAGCCTGAAGCTTCTGGCCACGGCCACAGAGGTCTGGGGCGATCGAAGCCTCGAGAGCTACATTGCCGGTCGGGACTTCCTTCGTGCGCTAACCCATGAGGATCTTCCCCGGGGTGAGATCTCTGCCTACTTCAATCTTCGAGCGCAGGCCTCGGAGCTCAGAGGCGTGATCTCAGACACCGTGAACTGAAGATCGAGTTTCCCCACGGCGAAAGCCCGTAGATGTCTTAGAAGGCAGCCTACGGGCTTTCGCTGTATGGTCTGTGTGACAGTAGCATTACGATGGCTGTGAGAAGCGTTAAGCTCGATAGGATAGAACCCGAGGCTGTAGAATCAGCCAGAAGGAGAGTCCATCCATGGGCACGAGCTTCGTCATCCTCGCGGCGGGTAGAGGCACCCGACTCGGAGGTGCTGTACCCAAGCCTCTCACGGTGCTCGAAGATGGCAGGACGATCCTTCAGCAGCAGCTTGCCAATCTCACCGATGCCTTCGGCAGAGCAGCCCTGGCAAAGACCTTCGTCGTAGTAGGCCATCGAGCAAGCATGATTCGTAGCTCCCTACCAGAAGCTGTGCACACCGTGCTCAATAGTGACTACTTCGTCACCAACACATCCAAGAGTCTTGCGCGAGCACTCGAGGTTGTGCCGAAGGAGGACGGTGTGGTCTGGCTCAATGGGGATGTGGTCTTCGACGCTGAGATACTGAAGCGGGCTCAGAGGCTCATCGATAGCGAGCAGTCCTTTGCGGTCGTGGACAGCCAATCCACAGGTGAGGAAGAGGTCAAGTACCGCCTCAACGGAGAGGGATTCATTGAGGAGATCTCCAAAACTGTGAGCTCACCCCAGGGCGAAGCTGTGGGCATCAACTATGTGAGCGTCCGGGATCGACCAATCTTTCTCAGAGCTTTGCAGGGTGTCGCTCCAGAAGACTACTTTGAAGCTGCCATGGAGCGCAGCAGCCTCAGTGGCGTAGGTTGGAGGTCCCTATCTGTGGGGAACTCCTATGCTGTAGAGGTCGACTTTCCTGAAGATCTCCTTCGTGCCAACGAGGTGCAGTCCCAATCGTAGGGAGTTGCACAAACTGGATAAAAGGGCTAAAAGTTCGATCTCATCGACGCTCTAGCCTGTTCGACCTAAAGTACATGCGAGCGAATGTACGCTTTGATATGAGTGCCGTTCCCGAAGATCGAAACGGAAGATTGTTTTGATATGAGGGAAGTCGACTACTGCATTTCCGCGAGTCGACTGACTTTTCCTTCTACATGGAGATACACTCATATGAGAAAGTTCATTGACTCGCTCAACGCTCGCAAGGCAGCCAAGGATGAGAGCGGCTTCTCGCTCATCGATGTCGTCGTCACCGTCGCCATCATCGTCGCCCTCTCCGTCGGTGGATTCGTTTCCTACTCCGGCATCGTCGACAACGCCAAGGCCGCTGCAACCACTTCGGCTGCTGACCAGGTCTACACCGCTGTTGCCGTGAACGCCAACGACGGTGGCATCGGCGACCCCGTGAAGGCTTACAACGACTCCTCGGACGCCATCAAGGTCTTCACTGACGGCACCAAGGTCATCGCTGTGAACAAGGCTGCTCTGAAGGGTTCCACCACCTTCCCCGCAGACTTCGCTGCTGCTAGCGCTCTCGACACCGACAAGACCGGCGCCAAGGACTTCGTCGCAACCCGCGGCTGAACCAACGCCTGATCGGCTCGTAATGTGAGCTTGAAGCGCCCCTGAGATTGTCTTCGGATGATTTCAGGGGCGCTTCCTCTAAGTCGGCAAGAATATTCAGACGAAATGATATGAAGCCGCGAAGGGCCCTCTCGATGGGGCATTGAATCGTCAGCTTTGGAGATAAGCAAACATGGATAGTCTCAAGACCAGAGTCGAAAGGCTCAAGAGCAGGGAAGATGGATTCTCGCTCATCGATGTTGTGGTGACAGTTGCCATCATCGTAGCCCTTTCCGTGGGTGGCTTCGTAAGCTACAGCGGCATCGTGAATCACGCAAAGCAGGGCGCAGTTGACTACGCCGCTTCCAATGTCTACCGCTCTGCTGTGGTCATGGAGAACGATGGAGAAGACGACACCAACGCCTGCACCGCCGTGGATCGCTACAACAAGACCTCCGAGGGCATTGCCGTATCGCTGATCGTCCCTAAGGCCGGAGACACCACAACTCCCGTTGCCGAGATGCCCACCTACTTCGGCAAGGACAATCCCAAGAACACCTACAACTGCTGATCGATCCTCAGTAGTCGTCAGATCCGCCTCGAGTAGTTCGACTCTCGGGGCGGATCGCCGTTTCGGGACAGCGCAGTCGGTACCATTGCCGATATGACCACATTGAGGCATCCCACGAGCCTGGAGACTTGAATCCATGAAGCACTTTCGATCCATGCGTGACCGACTCAGGGCCAGCCGCTCTGAGGAGGGCGGTTTCACCATGGTCGAGCTCATCGTCGCTATTCCCCTGACCATCCTTCTCCTCGGAACAGTCATGTCCACCATCGGTGTGGCGGTAGGCCTTCAGAGTCAGGTAACGACTAAGGTAACGGCCTCTCGTGAGGCTAACAGCTTCATCGACCAGATGAACACTGCTCGAAACTGTCCAGAACTCAACTCCATCATCAAAGCTCGACTAGCTGATACCACGAACAAGTACACTGTGACCCTCGGTGGCTACAACACTGTAAGTAGCTGCGTTAACGGCAAGCCAGTTACTTTCCCCTTCGTTCTGAAGACAGCATCGGACAACCACATCTACTACAGCCGGACGATCACCCTGGTGGCGATGTAGATGAGAAGCAGAACAGAAGATGGAGCATCACTTCTGGGACTCATCGTCTCAGTCGTGCTCATCCTTGTGGTTTGTGGCGGAGCTTTCTACGGCTACACGAATCACAATGGAGAGAGCAAGCCAGAGGGGCTCGGAGAAAAGGCTAAGGGTTCTGTGGATACCAGCGTAGTAAGCAGCACGCTTCGAATGGATCTTACTGGTGCCAATGCAGTACAGCTCGGCTCCAGTGGCCAGAGTCTTAAAGTCGCCAAGAGCGACGGGAGCTGCGTCTACTGGACCATCGGTAGCGCAGCTGCGGGTGGCAAGGAACTTCAGAGATCAGCAGCGTTCGGCATGAAGGCTGAAACATCTACACTGGCTCCCGTTACGACGGGAATCAGAAGCGGAGCATTCGGCTCAAGCACAGGATCAACCACGCTGAAGCTTAACTACAGCGGAGGTCAAGAGTTCAGTGATCAGGTACCATACAACGGAAATGGACAGGGCGGTGAGTGTTGGTGAAGCGAATCAGAGCTCGAATGAGAAGCGATGAACGGGGCACTACGCTCATCGAGGTAGTGTTCGCAGTTGCGCTATTCCTCATCATTGGAAGCAGCTTTGTCTACGCTATGACGGCAGTGAGCAAAGTCAGCGGAAACTCCAATGTTCAGGCAAAAGCTAGCATCACTCAGAGTGGCCTGAGCGCGCTCTTCCAGAATGACATTCGCAATGCGAAGGCCATCACTCAAGCCGGTAATGGTAACTTGTCTGTCGCTCGCACCGATGGAACTTGCGTAGCTTGGAATGTTGACCCTACTTTTGGGAAAATCACTCGTTCCCAGGCAAGCGGAGCACCTGCGCCCCAGCCGAAGACCTTTCTCCAAGATGAACTGAAAAGCGGCGGCTTCATATTGGACGGCAATACCGTTATGCTCACACTTAGCTACACGCGTAACAAGTATCCAGCCTTCAGGGATACGGCTCCCCTTACTGTGGCGAGTTCGAATGGTGGACCATGCTGGTCATGAGAGGGAGTAGCGAGTTGGATAGGCTTAGGCGTAAGTGGAGTAAGCGTGGGGAAGATGGAGCAGGAGCTCTGCTTCCTATTCTTGTTGTCGGTATGATTATGGTGGTCATTTCGGCCTCGATAGCTCTTGCGGTGTCTTACTCTTCAAATGTTTCAACTGCTCAGATTCGAAAGTCAGCAGCTGTCAACAATGTGACTTCGCTACTCAACAGCTTTGAGTCAGACATCTACACATCCAATGTTGGATCAGGAACTACCAATCCCCAGCCTACTGCAACCATTGCAAATGTTGGTAGCTACAAGGTCTACTACAGCACAGCCACTGCCGCTCCCACTAGCACAACGAGCTCAGGAGTCGTCGCACTCCCCAGTGCTTCGACCATTCCCACAACGGCAAAGTGGGTTCTCGTAGCGGTTACGCCCCAGGGCGGCGTAGTTAGGAACGCAGTCTTCTCCTATAGAAGCAAGGGATCAGCTGTCTACGATAGCGCCATCAACTGGACAGGGAGCGTTACGCTCTCTTCATCTAGTACGATCCAGAACGCTCCAGGAGTTGCTGGTCCAGTGTCAGTGGTGGGTAGAGAGTCGGCATCTACAGCCACTACTCAGGGACTTTCCCTAAGCGCCTACACGAGTACTGCTGCAGATGTGTGGTCTCTCTATAGCACGACCAAGACTAGCTTTGCCGGCTCCACGCTTCGAGGGAATCTCGTATCCAAGAGCGGCGTTAACTATATCTCAAGTTCCAAGGTTTTTGGTGATGTGACCACATCCGCTTCGGCCGCACAAATCTCTGGACCCGTAACTCAGGAAGGTACCACCCGGTCCAGTGTCTCCTCCCTACCTGCGGCTCCAGGCCAGCAGGCACTGAGGCTCGCATTGCCCACAACCGTTGCAACTCTGACGGCGGCCGACTGTTCGACACCTGCTCTCCTGAAGGCTAAGCTAGAGAGCATCACATCTGACGGAACTGTGGCTGGTGTCAATACCTGTGCTGCCGCAAGCTGGGCTACTACGATCAATCCTAAGGCCAATCTTCTCCTTCGTAGCACCAATGGCACAGAAAATCTCAACATCAGTAATCTCACCGTTGCTGGTCCAAAAGTTGTGAGCATTCAGTCTCAATACGGACTAAGCTTGAACTCAGTGAAGTACAAGGATGGAGCAAAGGGTCAGTTCATGGCTGGCAATGGAACTGGAGCCACAAAGATCAACCTCTCAAATCTGACTGGATCCGTTGTGAACTACGGAACTGGTGGTGGCAGCGTGGAACTGGCTGGTACGAATCTCTACTACAGTCCGGTTGATTCCAATCTGTGCACTAACAGCGCAACAACAAGCTGCACGCCGATATCTTCAACTGTTCCCCATCTCGTTCGAGTTAGCTAGGCAAGGAAATACAGCAACAGATGACGCTAACAGAAGACAGCCTCCCGAATGCTGACCTCACAATCGATGACCTCCTCCGAAGGGCAGCTCAGAGTAAGGCCTCCGATCTTCACCTCTCCTGTGGCAAGAAGCCCAAGATGAGAGTGGACGGAGATCTCATCGACATCCCAGATACCATCACGCTCGATAAGTCGTGGCTCGCACCCGCCATGAGAGCTGTGATGACTCAGAAGCAGGTAGCTGAGTACAGCACGCATCTTGAGCTTGACTTCAGCCATGCGCTAGAAGGCTACGGACGATTCCGTGTGAACTTCTATGTGCAGTCCGGCTCACCTGCTGCAGTTTTCAGAGCAATCCCCGACAGGATCAAGACCATCGATGAGCTCGGTCTTTCTGAAGCCTTCAATGACATCACCAACAAGCCCAACGGACTCGTGCTCGTGACCGGTCCTACGGGTTCTGGTAAGTCAACCACGCTAGCGGCTATGATCGAAGCTCGCAACCGAACCTATCCTGAGCACATCATCACGGTCGAGGACCCCGTAGAGTTCATCTACGAGAGCAAGAAGGCACTGATCAATCAGCGAGAGGTGGGGAGCGACACTGCGAGCTTCCACGAGGCGCTCCGACGCATCCTCCGCCAGGATCCAGATGTCATCCTCATCGGTGAGCTCCGCGATGCTGAGACCATCTCCATTGCCCTCACGGCAGCTGAAACCGGCCACCTTGTCTTCGGTACGCTTCACACGCAGTCTGCTGCCAAGTCTATCAACCGAATCATCGACAGCTTCGCTCCTGCTCAGCAGGGTCAGATTCGCTCACAGCTCTCTGACACACTGCAGGCAATCATCTCACAGACGCTCCTCAAAAGGACAGATGGCGGCCGTGTTGCAGCAACCGAAGTCCTGGTCCGAAACACCGCTATAGCGAACCTTATTCGGGAGGGCAACACCTCTGGAATCCGGGACGCTATCCAGATCGGTAGGGACCAGGGTATGCACACTCTAGATCAGGACCTCGAAAGGCTCTACGCCGAAGACACCATCGATCGGGAGACCATGTATGAGCACATGAGCCCCTTGGCAAAGGAAAAGAACGGCGCAAGACGAAGTCGCTACTGATCTAGTAGCGGTAGAGCTCGTTTCCTCGGTAAGATGACAGCAACAACCCAGAAGAAGGATCGGTAGATGGCCAGCGACCAGGAAGAATACGACTATGTCGCCATAGATGGCGCAGGTAAGCGCCGTCGTGGTTCCATCGCAGCCAGCAGTCGAGGTCAAGCCTATCAGGCAATCCTTCTCCAGGGACTCCAGCCCCTGGATGTGAAGGAGAAGTCCGAAAGCGTATTCTCCAGGGACATCCAGATTCCTGGCCTTGAGCAGAAAGCAAAGCTCAAGGCTCTGGTGATTTTCACCAAGCAGTTTGCATTGCTCATCGAATCAGGAATGCCACTCCTCGAGTCCATTCGGATCTCGGAGCAGCAGACAGAGGACAATGTACTCAAGCGAGCACTGAAGGCGGTCTACAGAGAGGTCGAGCAGGGTAGATCGCTCTCAGGCGCAATGGAGAAGCACTCCGAGGCATTCCCCGGACTCCTCACATCCGTCGTCCGCGTCGGTGAGGAGGGTGGTTTCCTCGATCGGTCAATGAAGGCCATGTCGAAAACCTACCAGACAGAGCTTGAGCTCAAGCAGCGGATCAAGTCCGCCATGACCTATCCACTCATCGTCGTGGGTGTTGCTGTGGCAGTACTCTCGGCCATGGTGATCTTCGTGGTTCCTATCTTCGCGCAGATGTTCAAGAATCTGGACGCTAAGCTTCCATTTGCAACACAGATCCTCGTGATGATCTCCAACAAGGCTGTCATCATCCTTCCCATCTTCATCGTCCTCGTAATCGCCACGGTGATCTTCTTCCGTTACTTCAAGGATCGAGATTGGATGCGAAGCAGAGTGGACAATGTGCTACTCAAGGTTCCCGTCTTCGGTCCCATCGTCACTAAGACGGCCATTGCTCGATTCTCCCGCAACCTGTCGATGATGCTCACAGCAGGTGTGCCCCTCACATCCGCGCTGAGGTTGGTTTCCACCACATCTGACAACTATCACATCGAACATGCTGTGGAGGGAGCTGTTGACGCCATGGAGAACGGAGCTTCGCTCGCCTCTTCCATGGAGGCTTTCACCATGTTCCCCCTGATGGTCCAGCAGATGGTATCAGTCGGTGAGCGTTCAGGTTCCCTCCCTCCAATGCTCGACTCCGTCGCTGACTTCTATGAGGCAGAGGTTAAGGAGGCATCCGAAAGGCTTGCTGCCTCTCTAGAACCTTTCCTTCTCGTCGTCCTAGGTGGTCTCGTCGGTGGTATGCTCTTCGCACTCTACCTTCCCATGTTCACTCTCTTCGCTAAGATCTCAGAAAGCGGTGGCTGATTTTGGCCCTCACACCCATCACCCTACTCCTCGCCTTCTTCCTGGGAATCGCGAGCTATCACATGGCACGAATCTTCGTGGAGGAAAGAAGGGTGGCTGCGGGAGCACTGCCTACTCTCGGCAATGACTTCCTAGAGGAAGATGCCGAAGTTGAGAACAAGCACACCCTGGGCTACATTGTCTCGGGTCTGCTCATGGCTCTGGGAATGGTGCTGACTCACAATCTCGTCACACCCATTAGCTGGAACGACTACTACGCTCTTCTCCTCAACGGCGCCATCATGCTCTTCCTATCGGTCACGCTCACACTGGCATGGATCGACGGAGAGACGCAGATCCTTCCCAGCAAGCTGATCTACTGGGGCGGGGGCGCTTCGCTTGCCCTCCTCGTTGCAGCAGCTGCCGTCAACGGAGCCTGGAGCCTTCTCATTCCCATGGCAATCGGTGGGGCCATGTACTTCCTCTTCTACTTCCTGATCTGGTGGCTCGCTCCCCGAGCCTTCGGCTTCGGCGATGTGCGACTGAGCTTCTTCCTCGGGGCCTTCCTTGCCTTCCTCTCCCCCTCTGGAGCCTTCGTGGGCTTCGTGGCTGCTTGGATTCTCGCACTCGTAGCTATTCTCATCGGATCGATCTTCGGTATGGTGAAGGGGAACATCAAAATCGCCTTCGGACCCTGGATGATTCTAGGAGCCTTTGTCGGCCTCTTCTTCGGCGATTCGATAGTTACGATGCTCGCACTCTGAGAAAGAGCAGTAAACCCAGACCAGCAAGAGCCTTAGGAGCCCGATGAGTAAGATTGTAGCCATGGAGATTTCTCCACAGGCCATCAGAGCTGCAGAGGTGGCTGGATACAAGGGAAAGAACCCAAAGCTCCTGAGAACAGGTGAGTTCAGATTCGATGAGGAACTCCAGATAGCTGGAGACTCGGCTGTCTATGATTTCGCTGAGTTCGATTCGGCGCTCAAGCAGCTCTGGGTCAACTCAGGCTTCACCACGAAGAGGGTCTCCCTCCTCGTCAGCGGCAAGCGATTCATCGTGCGTCCTCACCTCACTACTCAGGTGTCCATGGATGTGCTCCGGAAGGTCCTACCCTATGAGGCCGCTGGAGCTTTCCCTGAGCAGTCGGAAGAGCTTCTCTACGACTTCTACCCCACGCACAGCTTTGAGGATAGGGCTGGAACGCAGACTGAAGGGCTCGTTGTGACAACTCCAGCTGAGCCCATCAGTGAGATCGCCATGGCATTCAAGCGTGCCAAGCTTGAGCTCGAGTATGTGGACTTCACGCCGCTGGCTGTGACCCGTTGGATTCGCAACAATCGTCCAGAGCAGAACTATGCTCTGGTGAACATCCGCGATGAGAGCACTGACATTGCTGTGGTCGAGCACGGTATGCCCCGTACCATTCGAGTGGTTCCAAAGGGTCTCAACTCTAGCAGACGCAAGTTCGATCGGGAAGAAGGAGATTCGTCTCCTCTCCTGCGCCGAGACCTGCTCGGTGAGAACGCTGTTCGAGTCCTTGTTCAGGACATCGGATTGACCGTGACAACGCAGGCAGATGAGATTGCTTCTGAGCTCGAGTGCGTGTTCACCAGCGGACCTCGAGCAGCGGACAGCGAGCTTCGAGCAGTCATCGGAGAGCTCTTCGATCTCCCCGTAGAACCGCTTTTCATCGAATCCACCAACGAACCCGAAAACCGAGAACTCAATCTCATTCCCAGCTTCGATGAGTTCGTCGCCATGGCTGGAGGTATGCGCTGATGGCTAACTTTTCCTTCAAGAACATGATGGACAAGCTCCTCAATCGCGAGCCAAAGGAAGAGGCCCTTCCTCCCCTCGAGGATGAGTTCGACTATGAGGATGGCGACGGCAGTGAGCAGGTAGCTGTTCCAGCTGCGCCACAGCCTCCTAGACCCAAGGGTAAGGGACTCGGCGTAGGCTTCACCAACATCGACCTCACTCCGCCAGCCTTCAAAGAGGCAGTAGAGGTCCGAGAGCTCAAGAAGAACTGGATCTTCATTAATGCCGGAGTTTTTGCTCTCGCCTTCCTCGTTCTGAGCACGATCTTCGTCTCGAGTTTGACACCAAAATCAGAGCTTGAGAGCCAGCAGAGGAGCAACACCACGCTTCAGTCAGCACTGGGTAAGTATCAGGGCCAGACCGAGGCACTCAACTCGAGCGGTGAGACCGAAAACAAGCTCAACCAGGCTGCCGGTGATGCCATCAACTGGGTATCCCTCGTTCGAGCCATTGAGGATTCACTCCCCAGCGGCACATCGGTGAGTTCCATCGGAATCAATGCAGGTGGAAGCACTGACACAGGTGCATCCCTACTCCTTCGATTCACCGCGAATAGTCCACTGGGCTACGCGGATACGCTGAAGGCGGTTCAGTCGGCTCGAGGCGTTTCCAATGTCCAGATCGGTGGCATGACTTCAGCTGGAGACAACACTTACACTTTCTCAGCAACACTGGACTATGACTCAACCATCAAGACTAACCGTTTCCAGGCATCTACCGGAGGTAACTAGCAATGGCCATGGGTAGACAGACAACCAATGTATTCGGCTCGATCATCGCGGTCGCCATCATCGTCGGAGCCTACTTCGGAGTAGCTGCACCGATTCTCAACGGAAAGAGCGCCAACGAGACTGAGCTCGCTGAGGCAAAGCAGCTCAACAGTAGCTATGTTCAGAAGCTCTCACAGTTCAGCAGTGACGCTCAGAGCCCCGAGGTTCAGAAGGCCACCGCCAGCCTTGAGGAGTTCAAGCGGCTCGTACCTGGATCCATTGACATCGAGAGTGCTTCACGGGCCATCGCGGATTCACTACCTTCTGGGGTAAAGCTCGGCTCCTTCAACTTCGGAGCAGCTCAGCAAGTATCGAGTCTAAAACTTCCAGAGCCCAGTCTGAGCGGCTTTACTGCACCCACTGAGTTTGCACAGATCGGTGGTGAGGCAAACAGTACAACGACCTCGACCGGCCCCAACGACACGAGCTCCACGAGCGGAACCGCCCCGAGCTCATCTGGTGCAACGAGTGGATTCACTCGAATCCCCTTCACCATCGAAGTGACTGCGGGAAGCTATGATGAGCTCGCCGAGTACCTCAACCAGCTCTCTGATCAGCCTCGACTCATCTCAGTTGTGAGCGTCGATTCGAGCAGGACAGAGACCGTCTCTGCGAAGGTCTATGCCTTCGCCTTCGCCAACAGCTGATAGCACAGAATACAGATGCCCCTCAGGGGCTCTAGCCTGCCTCCTCGGTGACCGGGGGCTCTAGATGGTACAACGCCGTTAGATAGACATCCTACGGTCTTAGAAGCGTTCCTAGTACGGAACTGAGGAGGAACAACAGGCCATGAGAAATGTGAAGCAGGTACTCTCCAAGACGGGGAAGCTCAGTGAGGACGAGGTTCGCTCGGCCATTGAGCGCCACGGGGAGACTGATGCCGCATGGCGCTCACTCCTCGGAACCAACGGGCTCACCGAGATCGACATCTTCGAATCGCTAGCCAAGGGCCTTTCGCTTGAGTTCACGGACGGTCGGAATCTCCAAATCGACAACCAGCTCGCAGCACTCATGCCTGCACAGCTCTGTCGAGAAGAGCGAATCATCCCCATTGAGGCTCAGGGTGAGTACCTCTACATCGGCACCGATGATCCCAACAACCTCGACGCCTTCGATGAGCTCCAGGCGGCCACAGACTTCGTAGTTGTGGCAAGCGTGATGACCACCTCAGCAGTGAGCTCCTTCATCAACAAGTACTTCCGTCAGGATGCGGAGATCAGCCAGCTCACCGAGGTTCTTGAGTCAACCTCAGAGATCGATGATGCTCCGGCAGACGACCTCAGCGGAGAGGATGACGAGTCCCCCGTGGTTCGCTTCGTGAACCTTCTGATCATGCAGGCCATTCGAGATCGAGCATCCGATGTCCATGTGATTCCCACGGATAACTCGCTCGTCATCAAGTACCGGATCGACGGCGTGCTTCGAGTGATGAACCGCGCAGACGCCAACATCAAGCGGGGCGTGATCTCTCGACTCAAGGTCATGTCTGAGATCGACATTGCTGAGCGTAGAAAGCCTCAGGACGGCCGTATGACCGTCAACAGTGGAGGCCGCAGGGTCGACATCCGTGTGGTCACTCTGCCAACCATCTGGGGCGAGAAGATCGTCATGCGTATCCTCGACTCGAGCTCCGCAATCGGCGATGTTCGTTCTCTGGAGATGTCTGAGCCCAACGAGTCGAGCTTCATGCGGGCCATCACTAAGCCCCACGGCCTCGTGCTCATCACTGGACCTACGGGTTCAGGTAAGTCGAGCACCCTCTACGCTGTGCTCGACGAGGTCACCGATCCCTCCATGAGCGTGGTCACCGTGGAGAATCCCGTCGAGCGGAAGATGCCTGGCATCGACCAGATTCAGGTCAACAACAAGGCGGGTATGACCTTCGCGGTTGCTCTTCGCTCCATCCTCCGTGGTGACCCGGACATCGTGCTCATCGGTGAGATCCGCGATGAGGAAACAGCAAAGATCGCCATCGATGCCTCCATGACCGGTCACCTCGTCTTCGCCACGCTCCACACCAACGGCGCTCCTGAAGCAGCGTCTCGACTCATTGAGATGGGTGTCGAGCCCTACCTCGTGGGATCCTCGGTATCCTGTGTGGTTGCACAGCGACTTGCTCGAAGGCTTTGCGATGACTGCAAGCTTCCCGTCGAGGTGGACGCAGTAGCCCTAGAGAAGGCCAACTTCCCAGAGGAACTTCGAGGCAGCAAGTTCTTCCAGCCCATCGGCTGCACTACCTGCTCTGAGACTGGCTACAGGGGTCGCATCGCACTCACCGAAGTCATGGACATGGATGATGAAATCGAGCGACTCATCCTCGCCGGTGAATCTGCGAGGATGATCCGTCACAGTGCAGAGAACCGGGGACTGAAGTCGCTTCGAGAGGACGGCTTCCTCAAGGTAGCCCGCGGAATCACCACCATCGCTGAGGTACTTCGAGTCACGACCTGAGTATTCGCTCAGATGGACAGAACTCCAAGAGGGCATCGAGTTTCGACAGACTCGGTGCCCTCTTCGTGATAATAGGCAGACCCGGGGATCTTGGCCGATCCCAAATCCATTGAGGAGGAAGAGGCCCATGGGCATCCAGACAAGAAGATTCGTTCAGATCGGTGCAGTGCTTGCGATCTCCAGCATGGCTCTCGTGGGCTGCAGTTCCACGGTCAACGATCCAGCACCCACGAGCAACTCAAGCGCAAAGAGCAGTCAGAAGGCAGAGAAGCCAGCAACCAAGGAGGGAGCGGCAGACTTCGCCAACGACTTCTTTGCTACGCTGATCTCCGAGGACAACACCGACTACTCGAAGCTCACCCCGCCAGTGAAGCTCACTGATGCCCAGGCACAGCAACTACTGCTCGACGGCAAGGTGGATGGAGTAAGCGACGAAAAGCTCGAAGAGCTCGTGAGCTTCCTCTACAAGAACAACCCCCTCGGAAAGTACCTCTACTTCTTCAAGGATGCTACGATTCAGCAGCGTCTTCAGGCTATCTCCGCACTGATGCTCGCTCAGCAGTACGCCAGTGGTTCGCTAGAGGATGAGCAGACGCCGAAGAAGATCACGGCTGAGGATGTGAACCTGGCTAAGGACGGCAAGTTCACCACCGCTTCCTTCACCAACTCCAATGGAGAGCTTGCTCCGCTTCTCATCTTCGTCAACGAGGAGTGGAAGATCGACGGCACCGCACTCCTCGACAGCTTTGGAGTCAACGCAACGGCATCCCCCAAGGCAACGCCATCTGAGGGTTGAGCTTCAGCTCAAATGAGCATGGTGGTCCGGATCTGTGATAGATCCGGACCACTTCTCATTTTCCCGGTATAACCGCTACCCTTATACTCAGCAGTTATAACCGCTACCCTCATACCGAGACATCCGACCATTCACAGCTGTGATAGGATAGTACAAGCATCCTGGCTGAAAGGAGACCACCATGGACAGGTCGAAGCTCGAAGAAGCAACAGCAAAGGCAATCTCAAAGCTCCCCACCGATCTCGATGAGCTCGTAGAGCGAGGCCGGGCCATGGAGCGTGCCTCCTACAACCCCGAAGGTGCCGTACCGATTCGAGAACACCTCGACAGCGAAGTCAAGGGCGGACTCTTCTACAACTACTCAGACGGAGGCGGCAACAGCGACAGCCTCTGGATCATCCCCGGCCATGATGGGCTTGAAGCTCTCTATCTCGTCTACGATCACGAATCGGACATGAACTTCTACGCCTTCGAACCCGGCGAAGACTACGAGAACCAGTGGAAGCTCTACCGGGACCTTCCGCTGGATCTCCAGGAGCTTCTAGCCAACGGCCCTGAGGCTGAGCTTCTCACCATCAGCAATCCCGACAAGGACTGCGCTCTGTATCACGGATCGGCCGTGCTCTTCCTTCAGGATGGCCAGTGGCAGGTTCCCGAGGGCTACTATGAGCTCGGTGAGGCTTCAGGTGACAACGGTGGCCTGAGCTACATTTTTGATCCCGAGGAAGCACGGGAGGACTGAAAGTTGCGCTGACGGGGTTCCCGTGTATAGGATGAACCCATGACCAGCGCACTGAACCTCCGCACCGCGATCCTCGATGAGGGCTTCGCCGACGAGCTCCGACGCCTTCGGGCTTCGGGTGAGCTCGAGGCGATGCTCCCCGAGCTCGCCGCAATGGAAAGTGACTCCCGGCGCCACAAGGACAATGTGGAGCACTCCATCATGGTCCTCGAGTACGCCAAGGAGCTCTCCGAAGATCCCCAGGACGCTGTGCTCTTCGCTGCTGCGCTCTTCCACGATGTGGGCAAGCCCGCAACCTTCGCCATCGAGAACGGTGATGCAACCTTCCGGAACCACGAGCACGCAGGTGCCAAGATGGCTCGGAAGTTCCTCCGCAAGTACGGATTCTCCAAGTCGGAGATCGATGAGATCACCGTCCTGATCCGGGAGCACATGCGAGGCCATACCTTCAAGGAGGGCTGGAGCGAGTCGGCTATCCGGCGACTCGCCACGGAGGCAGGCTCTGTCCGTCAGATCGAGCGGCTGGGCATCATCTTCGGCTCGGACGCCACCACTCGCAACGAGGCTCGCCGGCTTCGCTTCCGGGCAAACGCCTTCGAGCTTCGAGATGCCATGCTCGCAGTGCTGGAGGCGGATGCACTGAAGGCCCGGCGGCCCGCCATCGACGGTGTGCGAGTCATGGAGCTCACGGGTCTCGCTCCGAGCCGTGAGCTCGGTGCCATCATGCGATTCCTCAACTCCGAAGAGGGCCTTGCGCTCTCTGAGGATGAGGCCATCGAGTACGCCCTCGCGGCAACTCGTTAGAAAGATCGCTGCCGATCAACCTCGATATGATGGGCTATAGTAGGCCGTCGGATTTGAGAGTAGGGATTGGGCATGGAAGCGTTTAGCGCAGCACTGAGCCCCTCTTCTAGGAGAGGTGAGTAGCGCTTCCATGCTCAATCTTTCAGCATCCACCCTCAAGGCTCTTTCTCGATCCATCATGGAAGTCGGGGAGCTCGAGGAGTATCGGGACGCCGGAGGCACGCCCGTTCGACGCTACGAATCCTCTGACCTCGAAGTGATCTTCGCCCGACCCGAAGGTCGTTGGAAGTTCGTAGGGCTAAGCTTCTGGCTTTTTGGCGCGAACTTCATAGTAGATGAGGTAGGCGCCGTCTACGCAATCGATGAGGACGAAGATCTTGAGTCCACCGACTCGATCTTCACCATCTCCAACGAGGAACTCAAGATGGCCATTCGTTCCTTCATTCAGTGGCGAGTCAATGTGGCTACTAAGCTCAAAATCTAAAATGTGAGCATGTTGGCTGCGCGTTAGAGATCCGATAGTATCTACCTCGAACTTTCGGAGGATCCCCATGGCAAGCTACCACATCACCGACAACGGTCCCCGGGCCTGCAGTACCACACCGGACCGCTGCCCCTACGGCCGTGAGGGTGGAGACCACTTCGACAATGTGGCAGAGGCTCAGACGAGCTATGAGCACATCATGGAGGAGAAGCACGGACTCTTCGGCCTCGTCGAAGCTCGCGGTAGAAAGCAGACCGATCTCTACAGGCTCTACGAGAATATGGATCTACTTCATCGGGACTCCGAAAGATCCAAGCAGGTCGTCCGCATCGCCAACTACAGCCGTTCAGCACCGAGCAAGGAGAACGGAGGTGACTTCCTTCCCAGTGGCCGTACTCGAGGCTACGATCGGATGAAGCGAAATCACCCGGGCAAGCGTGTGTCCCGGATGGCTGTTCGAGACGGCAAGCAGCTCTTTGAATCCGTGGGTGAGACTCCCAAGCACATTGTCCAGCTCCAGAGCTATCGCACCAGCGGGGCCAAGAAGGTCGCCTGATAGCAACCTGAGGAAAGTCGCTTTCACAGTTCTGAGAACGCAGCCTAGAGCATCGACCGCTTTGATGCTCTAGGCTGTTACTCTGTGATCTTGAGCCACACTTTCTCCAGAACCGTTAATCTCGAATCGTGTACCGTCTCATGCGAAAAACTGAGGGATGGTGACCGTTTGCAATGAACCGGTCTCCGTGATAGCATTGCTTCAAGCGAGTACCACTACCACTCAGACTTGGAGCCCACCCGTGAAGAAAACACTGAAGTTGTCCGTCGTAGCAGCAGTTGCTGCAGCGCTCATCCTGAGCGGATGTTCAAGCGATCCCGACGGCGGAGTCAAGGGTACCGGCCTGCCCAACGACGGCTGCACCCAGGTGGTCGTGGCAACGAGCTCCGAGAAGGTCAACCTCATGGAGGATCTCGGTAAGCAGTTCAAGAACTCGGCAGAGCACAAGGCGCTGAAGGATTGCGCCACCATCACTCCGGTGAATGTGGCCTCCGGTAAGGCATCCGATGTGCTCTCCAAGAGCACCAAGGACTGGACCCTGGCGGGCACGCCAGCACCGACCATCTGGTCGCCTGCGTCCACTGTCTGGACCGATCGGGTCGCATCAATCGCCGGGGACAGTGCAACGGCAGGTGCCAAGTCCTTCGCCAAGACCCCCGTGGTCTTCGGCATGCCCGAGTCCATGGCCAAGGCACTCGACTACCCCAACAAGCCCATCGGGATGAAGGATCTGCAGAAGCTCATCGCAGATCCCGAAGGATGGGGTTCTGTGGGCAAGTCGATCTGGGGATCCTTCAAGATCGCCAAGACCAACCCCAACAGTTCTACCACCGGCCTCTCCACCATCCTCATGCAGTCCTACGCCGCCAGCGGTAAGGACAAGGGCCTCACGGTGGCAGATGTGGACAGCTCCAAGGCATTCTCGCAGAGCTTCGAGTCGGGCGCAATCCACTACGGTGACACCACCGGCAAAGTGCTCCTCAACCTGGCTGACAAGTCCACGGGTTCTGGCTCCTCCTATGTGAGCGCCATCGCCCTGGAGGAGACCTCGCTCTTCAACTACAACAAGGGCAACCCCGACTCCCACACGGTTCAGCCCGGTGAGAGGCTCAAGAAACCCGCTGAAAAGCTCGTCGCCGTTTACCCCTCCGAAGGAACCATCTGGTCGGACAACCCCGCTGTGGTGCTCGGTGCCGACTGGGTTTCCGAGAAGCAGAAGGAGGCCGGTGACGCCTTCCTGAAGTTCCTCCAGACCAAGCCCGCACAGGAAACGCTTCCTAAGTATGGCTTCCGCTCGGTGGACAGCACCGTGGATGTGAGCAAGTACCTCAACGGTTCGGTGGGCATCGATCCCAAGCAGCCTGCGAAGACTCTGCCGAAGCCCGAAGCTGATGTGGTCTCCGCAGCCCTCGATCAGTGGGCTCAGATCCGGAAGCCTTCTGCCATCCTCCAGCTCATCGACATCTCCGGTTCCATGGACACTCCGCTCAAGAACGGCCAGACTCGACTCGAGGCGGCCATCGACAGCTCCAAGAAGTCCCTGGGTGAAATCCGATCCACCGATGAGATCGGTGTCTGGGCCTTCACGACTGGTCTTTCCTCGAAGATCGACGGAAAGCACAATGAGATCGTTGCTGAGATTCGCCCCTTCGGTGAGCTGGGAGCCGGCAAGGAGAAGCTCCAGGATGACCTGGGAGACCTTCTCTACAGCAACAGGGCGGGTACACCTCTCTACGATGCTGTGGACCTTGGCTACGACTACATGAAGAACCACGCCGAGACCGGTCGAATCAACGCCATCGTGGTGATCTCGGACGGTGAGGACACCGACTCGAAGGCCTCGATCAACTCCCTGATCCAGCAGATCCGCAAGGACACTGGCGAGGGTGGAAACTCGAAGCCCGTCAAGATCTTCGCCATCGGCTTCGGTGAGAATGCTGACATGGATGCCCTCAACAAGCTGGCAACTGCCTCCGGAGGACAGTCCTTCGA
>Ga0308169_10000670_pt1 | contig 46364 bp, 41 predicted proteins | sample PhyBR1_2_FD_202139 | JGI IMG/M metagenome (GOLD analysis project Ga0308169, IMG submission 202139) | Phyllosphere microbial communities from UC Gill Tract Community Farm, Albany, California, United States - DLSLSB.R1 | ecosystem: Host-associated > Plants > Phyllosphere > Unclassified | place... | reverse complement strand
CAGGTAGGTGATGGACGCGTGGAACACGCGCATCGGACGCGGCTCGGTGCCACGCAGCGCGCGGTTGTACAGGCGGTGCGACTCGTAGATGAACCAGCCGCCGAAGACGAGGGCGGATGCCGTGTACACGATGCCCATCTGCGCGACGGGGACGAGCAGCAGCGAGCACGCGACCGTCGCCCACGCGTAGAGGATGACCTGCAGCCCGACCTGGTAGGCCGGACGCGTCACGCCGAGCATGGGCACGTCGACGTCGTCGTAGTCGTCCTTGTACTTCATCGACAGCGGCCAGTAGTGCGGCGGCGTCCAGAGGAAGATCAGCACGAACAGCACGAACGGCGGCCAATCCAGCGAACCCGTCACCGCGGTCCAGCCGATCAGCACGGGGAAGCATCCCGCGATTCCGCCCCAGATGATGTTCTGCTCGGTGCGGCGCTTGAGGATCATCGTGTAGACCACGACGTAGAAGAAGATCGCGAAGACCGACAGCGACGCCGCCAGCCAGTTGGTGAAGGCGAGCAGCCAGACCGTGGAGGCCACTGCGAGGGCCCACGAGAACACCAGGGCTCCGCGCGGCGACACCTCGCCGGTGACCAGGGGCCGGTTCTCGGTGCGCTTCATGTGCACGTCGATGTCGCGGTCGAGGTACATGTTGAACGATGCCGCGGAACCCGCGCTCATGGCGCCGCCGATGACGGTGGCGATGATCAGCCAGAGCTCGCGCAGGTCGGGAAGACCGCCGAGGGCGAGGATCATCACGGGAACGGTGGAGACGAGCAGCAGCTCCATGACACGGGGCTTCGTGAGAACGAAGTAACCGCGGATCTTCTGACCGACCGAGTACGTGGTCTCAGCGGTCTGCGATGTCGACGAGATCGCGATCCCCTCCTTCTGCGTGCATGCGGGCACTCCTTCCAGTCTAGTGCGTGCCGAGTGCCGGAGAGACGCCCGGAGCGGTCGGTGCAGCGCGGTGAAATGCACCTGGGGCGGGTGAAATCGCGCGGGTATGCTGAAACCACTCGCGTGCCCCTTGCGCTGTGCAACCACTTCTCCGTGACGACGCGGAGCGCGCAGGAATACGGGCGCCTCCGAATGTGTCAGAAGGAGTATGACCGTGGCAGAGCTTCAGTGGGACGAGATCGACCGTCGAGCGGTGGACACCGCCCGAGTACTGGCGGCGGATGCCGTCCAGAAGGTCGGCAACGGCCACCCCGGGACGGCGATGAGCCTCGCCCCGGTGGCGTACCTGCTCTACCAGCGCGTGATGCGCCACGACCCGGCCGACGTGGACTGGCTCGGCCGTGACCGCTTCATCCTGTCGGTGGGCCACTCGTCGCTCACCCAGTACATCCAGCTGTACCTCGGTGGGTTCGGCCTGGAGCTGAGCGACCTCGAGGCGCTGCGCACCTGGGGATCGCTCACGCCGGGTCACCCCGAGTACCACCACACCAGGGGCATCGAGATCACCACCGGTCCCCTGGGTCAGGGCCTGGCGTCGTCGGTCGGCTTCGCGTACGCCGCCCGCTACGAGCGCGGTCTGTTCGATCCGGATGCCGCGGCGGGCACGAGCCCCTTCGACCACTTCGTCTACGTGATCGCCGGTGACGGCGACCTGCAGGAGGGCGTGACCAGCGAGGCGTCGTCGCTCGCCGGCCACCAGCAGCTCGGCAACCTGATCGCGATCTACGACTCCAACCAGATCTCCATCGAGGGCGACACCGACGTGGCGTTCACCGAGGACGTCCGCGCGCGCTACGAGTCCTACGGCTGGCAGGTGCTCGAGGTCGACTGGCGTCGCACCGGGCACTACGTCGAGGACGTGCAGGAGCTGGACGACGCGATCTCCCAGGCCAAGGCGGAGACCGAGAAGCCGTCGCTGATCATCCTGAAGACCATCATCGGCTGGCCGGCACCCAACAAGTCCGGCACCGAGTCCGTGCACGGCAACGCGCTGGGCGCCGACGAGGTCGCCGCCACCAAGAAGGTGCTGGGCTTCGACCCCGAGAAGTCCTTCGTCGTCGAGGATGCGGTGATCGCGCACACCCGCGAGCTGGGCGCACGCGCCGCGGAGGCGCATGCCGCCTGGCAGGAGTCGTTCGACGCCTGGGCTGCGGCGAACCCCGAGCGCAAGGCGCTGCTGGACCGTCTCGAGGCGCACGCCCTCCCCGAGAACATCGAGGACGCGCTTCCGGTGTTCGAGAGCGGCACCGAGGTGTCGACGCGCGCCGCATCCGGCAAGGTGCTGAACGCCCTGGCCGCTGAGCTTCCCGAGCTGTGGGGCGGCTCCGCCGACCTCGCCGGCTCCAACAACACCACGATCGAGGGCGCCGCGTCGTTCATCCCCGCCGAGTGGTCGACCCACGACTGGAAGGGCAGCCCTTACGGCCGCGTGCTGCACTTCGGCATCCGCGAGCACGCGATGGGCTCGATCCTGAACGGCATCACGCTGCACGGACCGACGCGCGCCTACGGCGGCACGTTCCTGATCTTCAGCGACTACATGCGGCCCGCCGTTCGTCTCGCCGCGCTGATGAACATCCCGAGCACGTTCGTATGGACGCACGACTCGATCGCGCTCGGCGAGGACGGCCCCACGCACCAGCCGATCGAGCAGATCGCCACGCTGCGCGCCATCCCGAACTTCACGGTGGTGCGTCCGGCCGACGGCAACGAGACCTCGGCCGCATGGCTGGAGATCCTGCGCCGTCACGGCGGCCCGGTCGGCATCGCGTTGACCCGCCAGAACGTGCCGAACTTCGCGCGCGGCGAGGGTGCGGCATCCGGCGATGTGTTCGCCTCGGCGTCGAACACCGCCAAGGGCGCCTATGTGCTCGCTGAGGCTCCGAACGGCACCCCCGACGTGATCCTGATCGGCACGGGCTCGGAGGTGCAGCTGGCTGTCGCCGCCCGCGAGACGCTCGCCGCAGAGGGCATCAACGCCCGCGTCGTCTCCGCTCCCTCGCTGGAGTGGTTCGCCGAGCAGGACGAGGCGTACCGCGAGTCGGTGCTGCCGAAGGCCGTCACGGCCCGCGTCTCCGTCGAGGCGGGCTCCGTGCTCAGCTGGCGCGGCATCGTCGGCGACCGCGGCCGCTCCGTCGGCATCGACCACTTCGGCGCTTCCGCCGACTACAAGACCCTGTTCCAGAAGTTCGGCATCACCGCCGACGCCGTCGTCGAGGCGGCACGCGAGTCCATCAAGGAGAACGCATGAGCACCCCCACCGAAGATCTCTCCGCCGCCGGCGTCAGCATCTGGCTCGACGACCTGTCGCGCACCCGCATCCAGTCGGGCAACCTCCAGCAGCTGATCGAGACCCGCAGCGTCGTCGGCGTCACCACCAACCCGACGATCTTCGCCAACTCGATGACCAACCCCGACGACACCTCGTACGACGCGCAGGTGCATGAACTGGCCCAGTCCGGTGCATCCGCCGCCGACGCCGTCTTCGCGGCGACCACCCAGGACGTCCGCGACGCCCTGGACGTGTTCCGTCCCGTCTACGACGCCACGAACCACGTCGACGGCCGCGTCTCCATCGAGGTCTCCCCCGACCTCGCGCACGACACCGAGGGCACGATCGCCCAGGCCAAGGAGCTGTGGGAGCGCGTCGACCGCCCCAACCTGCTCGTGAAGATCCCCGCGACCAAGGCCGGCCTGCCCGCCATCGCCGCGGCGATCGGCGCCGGCATCAGCGTCAACGTCACCCTGATCTTCAGCCTGGAGCGGTACGCCGAGGTCATCGACGCGTACCTGACCGGTCTCGAGACGGCGAAGGCCGCCGGCATCGACCTCTCGACCATCCACTCGGTCGCGTCCTTCTTCGTCTCGCGCGTCGACACGGAGACAGACAAGCGGCTGGCCGCCATCGGCACCGACGAGGCGGCCGCGCTGCGCAGCAAGGCGGGCCTCGCCAACGCGCGGCTGGCCTACGAGCTGTACGAGAAGACCTTCGCGAGCGACCGCGCCAAGGCGCTGCTCGACGCAGGCGCCACCCTGCAGCGTCCGCTGTGGGCGTCGACCGGTGTCAAGGACCCGGCACTGCCCGACACCCTGTACGTGACCGGCCTGGTCGCGGCGGGCGTCGTGAACACCATGCCGGAGAAGACCCTCGAGGCCACCTTCGACCACGGTGTGGTCACGGGCGACACCATCACCGACGGCTACGCCCAGGCGCACCAGGTGTTCGAGGACCTCAAGTCCGTCGGTGTCGACTTCGATGACGTGACCCAGGTGCTCGAGGACGAGGGCGTCGCCAAGTTCATCGACTCCTGGCACGGTCTGCTGGAGCAGGTCGCCAAGGGCCTGGAAGCCGCACGATGACCGTCGCGGTGCACGTGACGCAGCCCGTCAGGGCCACGGTGGACGAGATCGTCCCCCGGCTCATCGCAGACCTCGTCGCGTCACGTGTCACCGCAGGCGATCCCACGCTGTGGGGTCCGGATGCCGAGGCCGAGGCGTCCACCCGGCTCGGCTGGGTCGACGCCGTCTCCGTGTCGCGCCCGCTCGTCGCCGAGATCGTCGCGCTCCGCGACGATCTCGCGGCGCGCGGCATCGACCGGGTCGTGCTCTCCGGCATGGGCGGCTCGTCGCTCGCACCCGAGGTGATCGCCGGCACGGCCGGCGTCGAGCTGACGGTGCTGGACTCCACCGCTCCGGCGCAGGTTCTGGCCGCGCTCGACGGCGACCTCGCCCGCACCGTGCTCGTGGTGTCCTCCAAGTCGGGCACCACGCTCGAGACCGATTCGCACCGCCGCGCGTTCGAGACCGCGTTCGAGGACCTGGGCCTCGACCCCGCCGAGCACATCGTCGTCGTCACCGACCCGGGTTCCGCTCTGGACGCATCGGCGTCGGAGGCGGGATACCGGGTGTTCCGGGCCGACCCGAACGTGGGCGGACGATACTCGGCGCTGACCGCCTTCGGCCTCGTCCCCGCCGGGCTCGCCGGCGTCGACATCTCCGAGCTGCTGGACGAGGCCGAGGCCTCGCTGCTGGAGTTCGCGATCGACTCCCCGGAGAACCCCGCGCTGCGCCTGGCCGCCGCGATCGCCGGCTCGTCATCAGACGGCACCCGGCGCGACAAGCTCGGCCTGGTGTCTGATGGCACGTACATCGAAGGACTGCCCGACTGGATCGAGCAGCTCATCGCGGAGTCCACCGGCAAGAACGGCACGGGCATCCTGCCCGTCGTCCTGCTGCCGGTCTCCCCCGAGCTCGAGTCCCGCCCGAAGGACCTGCAGATCGTGCGGTTCGTGGAGGACGCCGACGAATTCCACCTGCGGGAGCGCCACCCCGGCGAGATCCTGGTCAGCGGAAGCCTCGGCGCGCTGTTCCTGCTCTGGGAGCACGCCACCGCGATCGCCGGTCATCTGCTGGGCATCAACCCCTTCGACCAGCCCGACGTGGAGTCGGCCAAGACCGCGGCACGCGGGCTGCTCGACGCGCGCCCGGAGCCGAGTGCCCCGGCGTTCGTGCAGGACGGCGTGGAGGTCCGGGTCAGCGACCCCGCGCTGGCGGTGTCGGCATCCATCGAGGGCGTGCTCGACGCGCTCTGGGCCTCGCTCCCCGCCGACGGGTACGTCTCGATCCAGGCGTACGTGAACCGTCTCGAACTGGGGCAGCTGCAGGGACTGCGCGAGCTGGCCGCCGCCGACTCCGGTCGCCCCGCCACCTTCGGCTGGGGACCCCGGTTCCTGCACTCGACAGGGCAGTACCACAAGGGCGGGCCCGCACAGGGGGTGTTCCTGCAGATCCTCGAGCGCACCGACGTCGACCTGGAGATCCCCGGTCGCCCCTTCACGTTCGGTCAGCTGATCGAGGCGCAGGCGGCGGGCGACGCCGCCGTGCTGGTCTCGCACGGCCGTCCCGTCGTCACGCTCACCGTCACGGATGCCGTCGACGACGTGCTCACCCTCTTCACCGCTACTCAGTGATCCCAGATCTGGAGATATCCCCCACCGATGACCGCTCCCGTCTCACGCGGACGCAACCCGCTCCGCGATCCCGATGACCGTCGTCTCAACCGCATCGCAGGTCCCAGCGCACTGGTGATCTTCGGCGTGACAGGCGACCTGTCGCGCAAGAAGCTCATGCCGGCCGTGTACGACCTCGCCAACCGGGGTCTGCTGCCGCCCGGCTTCGCCCTGGTCGGCTTCGCCCGGCGCGACTGGGAGGACCAGGACTTCGCCCAGGTCGTCTACGACGCCGTCAAGCAGCACGCCCGCACCGAGTTCCGCGAGGAGACCTGGCAGCAGCTGCTGCAGGGCATCCGCTTCGTGCAGGGCACGTTCGACGACCCGGACTCCTTCCGGCGCCTCCGCGAGACGGTCGAGAAGCTCGACGTCGAGCGCGGCACGATGGGCAACCACGCCTACTACCTCTCCATCCCGCCCAAGGCGTTCCCCGAGGTGACGAAGCAGCTGCGCGAGTCCGGTCTGGTCGGCGAGCAGCACCAGGACGACACGCACTGGCGGCGGGTGGTCATCGAGAAGCCGTTCGGCAGCGACCTGGAGACGGCGCGCGAGCTGAACCGCGCTCTCGAGGCCGCCTTCCCGGCCGATTCGATCTTCCGCATCGACCACTACCTCGGCAAGGAGACGGTGCAGAACATCCTGGCGCTGCGCTTCGCCAACGAGCTGTACGAGCCCCTGTGGAACCGCAACTACGTGGACCACGTGCAGATCACGATGGCCGAGGACATCGGCGTGGGCGGTCGTGCCGGCTACTACGACGGAATCGGCGCGGCCCGCGACGTCATCCAGAACCACCTGCTGCAGCTGCTCGCCCTCACCGCGATGGAGGAGCCGATCAGCATGTCGGCCGACCACCTGCGCGCCGAGAAGGAGAAGGTGCTCGAGGCCGTGCGCCTGCCCGACGACATCTCGCTGGCCACCGCCCGCGGGCAGTACGCCGGCGGCTGGCAGGGCGGCGAGAAGGTCAACGGCTTCCTGGAGGAGGACGGCATGGCGCCGCAGTCCTCCACGGAGACCTACGCGGCCATCAAGCTCGAGATCGACACCCGCCGCTGGGCCGGCGTGCCGTTCTACCTGCGCACCGGCAAGCGGCTCGGCCGCCGCGTGACCGAGATCGCAGTCGTGTTCAAGCGCGCTCCCGAGCACCTGTTCGGCCGCGCACAGACCTCTGAACTCGGCCAGAACGCACTGGTGATCCGCGTGCAGCCCGACGAGGGCGTCACGATCCGGTTCGGCTCGAAGGTGCCGGGCAGCGGTGCCAACGTCCGCGACGTGACCATGGACTTCGGATACGGCCACGCCTTCACCGAGGCCAGCCCTGAGGCGTACGAACGCCTGATCCTGGATGTGCTCCTCGGCGACCCCCCGCTGTTCCCCCGCCACGAGGAGGTCGAGCTGTCCTGGAAGATCCTCGACCCGGTCGAGCAGTACTGGGCCTCGCTGCACGGACCGCTGGAGCAGTACGCACCCGGTTCCTGGGGCCCGGCATCCGCCGACGCCCTGCTGGCCCGCGACGGACGAGTCTGGAGACGCCCATGATCATCGACCTTCCCGACACCACCGTCAGCCAGGTCGCCAAGCAGCTGGTGAAGGTGCGCGAGGAGGGCGGCGCCGTCGCCCTCGGTCGCGTCCTGACGCTGCTCATCATCGCCCGCAACGGCGTGGCGGAGCCCGCGATCGACGCGGCCAACGACGCGTCCCGCGAGCACCCCATGCGCGTGATCGTGCTGATCACCGGTGAGGGCGAGGCGCACCTCGACGCGCAGATCCGCGTGGGCGGAGACGCCGGTGCGAGCGAGGTCGTCGTGCTGCGCGCCTTCGGCGACGCCGCGAGCAACGCCGAGAGTCTCGTCACCGGCATCCTGCTCCCCGACGCGCCCGTGGTGGCGTGGTGGCCGGAGGAGGCGCCGACGGATGCCGCCAACGCGCCGCTCGGGCGCATCGCGCAGCGCCGGATCACGGATGCCGCGACCTCCCCCGACGTGCGGGACCGGCTCGCCCTGCTGGGCAAGACCCACGCACCCGGCGACACCGACCTGGCCTGGACCCGCCTCACGCACTGGCGCGAGCAGCTGGCAGCCGTGCTGGACCAGCCGCCGTTCGAGCGCGTCACCGCCGTCGAGGTGCGCGGTGCTGCGGCCTCGCCGTCGACGGCCCTGCTGGCCGCCTGGCTGCGGATGGCGCTGGACGTTCCGGTGAGCTGGTCCTACGAGGACCCGGAGCACTGGCAGGAGGGCATCAAGTCGGTGCGCCTCACCCGCGCCAGCGGCGACATCCTGCTCGAGCGCCCCGTGCCCGGCACGGCCGTGCTCACCCAGCCCGGGCAGCCCGACCACGAGCTGCACCTCCCGCGGCGCACGCTGCGTGAGTGCCTCGCGGAGGAACTTCGCCGCCTCGACGCCGATGTGCTGTACGGTCGGGTCATCACGGAGGGCTGGGAGCGGCTGGGCCCCGCAGACAAGGGAGCGTGAGTTCGATGGTGACCACGGTGCAGGGATCGGTCAAGAGCGTCGTCGTGGAGCCGACCCCCGCGAGTCTGGCCGCGCGCGTCGCGGATCGGTTCCTGACCAGGGTCGTCGCACGCACCCGCAACGGCCGCATCGCGCACATCTGCCTGACCGGAGGATCGATGGGCGGCGCGGTGCTCGCCGCTGCCGCCGACGATGAACGGGTCGCCACGATCGACTGGTCGCTGGTGCACTTCTGGTGGGGCGACGAGCGCTTCGTGGAGCGCGACGACCCCGACCGCAACTCCCTGCAGTCGCGCCGCGCGCTGCTGGATCGTCTCGACATCCCCGCGGAGAACATCCACGAGGTGGCCGCACCCTCGGACGGGCTGAGCCTGGACGAGGCGGCGGCGGCCTACGCGGCCGAGCTGGCGCGCTTCGGCCGGTCGAGCGAGGCATGGCCATCGTTCGCAGTGTGCTTCCTGGGCGTCGGTCCCGACGGCCACATCGCCTCGCTCTTCCCGGACCGTCAGGAGGTGACGGTGACGGATGCCGCGGTGCTTCCGGTGCGCAACTCCCCCAAGCCACCGCCCGAGCGCGTCACGCTCACCCGCCCGGTGCTCAACCACTCCAAGCGGGTCTGGCTCGTGCTGACCGGCGCCGACAAGGCATCCGCCCTCGGCCTGGCTCTGGCAGGTGCCAGCTACGCGAGCGTGCCGGCCGCGGGAGCCAAGGGACGGCGCCGCACGGTGTTCTTCGTCGACGAGGCCGCCGCGGCCGAGGTCGCACCGGAGCTCATCGACCGCGACTACTGAGCGTCCGGCGACTCCGCCTGCTCCTGAGGCCCACGGCTCTGATCCTGGGCCGCTGAGCCTGTCGAAGCGTCGCTCCCCCGCTGGATCGCGAGCTCCTGGCTGTCGCTGAGCACCTGCGGGTGGTACCGGGCCAGGCCGAACACGCCGAACACGGCGATCACGCCGGCGATCCCGAACAGGATCAGCACCGGCAGCGGCGCTTCGGATGCCTCGCCGAGCACGAGCGCGCCGATGAGGACGGCCACGATGGGGTCGACGACGGTGAGACCGGCGATCACGAGGTCGGGCGGGCCCGAGCTGTACGCCGACTGGACGAAGTACGCGCCGACGGCGGCGGCGGCGAACAGCGCGATGAGGCACGCGACCGTCAGCCACTCGAAGTTGCCGTTCTGGATGCGGCTGATCACGGCCTTCGCGAGCGTGGCAACGAAGCCGTACAGGATTCCCGCGCCGATCACGTAGAACAGCGCGCGCATCCGGTGGCGGAGGATGAGCCAGAACGTGCCCAGCACGATGATGACCACGAGCAGGATGGCGAGGATCGTGAAGAGGTCCTCGTCGCTGATCTTGCGCTCCACCGCGTAGAACGCGGCCAGGCCGACGAACAGGAAGATGCCGCCCAGGCAGGAGCCGATCGCGATCAGCGACTTCTTCGTCGGGGTGTGCCCCGACACGCGCGCGTTCAGCAGCGTGGTGACCACCAGCGCGACGGCGCCGAGCGGCTGCACGACGATCAGGGGCGCGATGGCCATGGCGCTGAGCTGGCAGATCACGGCGAAGCCCAGCATGAGCGTCCCGATGATCCAGGACGGCCTCGTCAGCAGCCCCTTGATCTGGGCGCCGGTGAGTCCGGAGGCACCTTCGGTGCCGGTCAGCTTCTCGACCTTCTCGACCCCGCGGTGCTGGTACTGCGCGCCGAGCGACATGAACACCGCGCCGGCCAGTGCCAGCGGGATGCCCAGCAGCAGCGCGGGGTTCTGGAACACGCCGATGAGCTGATCGCTCACTCCTGTCACGACTCCCACCCCAAGCTGCACTGTTTCACCCTACCCGGCCCGACGGTCCCGTCCGGGCCGAACGCGCCCAGTAGGGTGGTGGCGTGGCTGTTCTTCCGATCCGCATCATGGGCGACCCCGTGCTGCACGCCCCCGCTGCCGAGGTCTCCGAGATCACCGATGAGATCCGAACGCTCGTCGCCGACATGTACGAGACCATGGACGTCGCGCCCGGTGTGGGCCTGGCCGCACCCCAGGTGGGCGTCGCGCTGCGCATCTACGTGTACACCTACGTCGACGACGAGGACCGACCGTGGCGCGGGGAGATCATCAACCCCGTGCTCTGGATGACGCCGCCCGAGCCCGGCTCCCCTGACCCGGACGAGGAGTCGGAGGGATGCCTGTCGTTTCCTGGCGAGCGGTTCCCGCTGCGTCGCTCCGACCGCGTGATGGTCACCGGTATCGACCTCGAGGGTGCGCCCGTGCGCATCGAGGTGGACGGATGGCGTGCGCGCATCATGCAGCACGAGTTCGACCATCTCAACGGCATCCTCTACATCGACCGCCTCTCGGACGGCGACTGGAAGACCGTGCAGAAGATCGCCCGCAAGCGGGGCTGGGCGCGCGGCGGCGCGAGCTGGATGCCCGGAGTCGACGACCTCGAGGGCTGATACCCGGTCGACTTGCCGCGGAATCGCGAGGGTCAGTACGGTGGGGTGCGATTCACAGCATCCATCCCCCGATCTAGGACCAGCACATGACCTCTCAGCGAGCCCTGCTCCGCGGCACCACCCTGACCGGTGCGGCCATCATCCTCACCGCTCTCCTCAGCGGCTGCAGCGTGCCGACGAACCTGTTCAGCGGTGACGCCCAGCGCGACGACAAGGGCAACGTCACCGACGGCTCGAGCATCGACATCTTCAAGCTGAAGGTCGGCGACTGCAAGTTCGAGGACGACCAGAGCAGCACCGAGCTCAGCGACACCAACGTCGTGCCCTGCGACGAGGCGCACGACGAGGAGGTCTACGCGGAGTTCACGCTCCCCGACGGCGAGTTCCCTTCCGAGGACGCACTCGACGCGGCCGCCGACCCGAAGTGCGGCGAGGAGTTCACGAAGTTCGTCGGCCTCGCCGTCGACGCATCCAAGCTGGACTACTTCTACTACTCGCCCACCAAGCAGGGCTGGGACGAGCTGGACGACCGCCTGATCCAGTGCGTGCTCTACGCGGATGACGAGTCCCAGCTGACCGGATCGATGAAGGGCTCCGGCGCCTGACCCGTTCCGGACCGACGCTCTCGACGCGGGGGAAGCATGCAGTGCGTGCTTCCCCCGCGTCGTCTCCGCGATCACCGCGGTAACCGCGGCCGAGACGTCCCGGAGACGACGAAACCCCGCCACGAGGGCGGGGTTTCGGTGGGGTTGGCTCCCCGGCTTGGACTCGAACCAAGAACCTGCCGGTTAACAGCCGGCTGCTCTGCCAATTGAGCTACCGAGGATCATGTTCCCCGCTGTGCGGGCAACTCATCCAGCTTAGCAAACTCCCCGCCGTGCTCCGAACACGGGCGGTGTCCCGGGCGTGGCGCGTTCAGCGCGCGGCATCCGCCTCGGAGTTGGGTGACCAGAGCAGGTCCTTGCCGATCCCCCGAGCCACCACGTGCCCGCTGCGCAGGATCAGCGCCTCTGCGTCGAGCTCCCGGATGAAGGCTGCGTCGTTGGTGACCAGCAGCGCCGCCATCGACTGCTCGTTGCGGCGGCGCGTGATCGCGTCGAACACCACGGGGCGCACCTCGAGGTCGAGGTTGGCGAGCGGCTCGTCCGCGATCAGCACGTGCGGCTCCAGCATGAAGGCCCGGGCGATCGCGACGCGCTGGCGCATGCCCGCGCTGAGCTCGTAGGGGAACTTCGCCGCGGCCCCCAGCGGCAGGTGCAGCTCGTCCAGCAGCGACGCGACCCTGATCGCGAGAGCCTTGCTGTTGACCCGTTTCTCGCGCGACGTGATCGGCTCCGAGATGACCTCGCCGACCGTGAGCCGCGGGGGCAGGTTCGCCCCCGCGCTCTGCGGGATGTAACCGCTCAGCGCGGTCAGCATCCGGCGGCGGCGCCCGAGCCTGCGGATGTCGACCCCGCACACCCTCGCACGACCGCCGGCGACCTTCAGCGACGAGTCGCCGTACCCGGCGAGAGCCGACACGAGCGTCGATTTGCCCGCGCCCGTCGCACCGCCGACGCACATCAGCTCGCCCGCCCGGACCGTGAACGTGACGCCGTCCACGGCGCGCGTCACGCCACCGTGCCCGATCCGGTCGATGACGAGGTCGGAGCAGTCGATGGCGGCGTCACTGGCGGGCATGCCTCCATCCTGCCTGCTGAACCCGCTCAGACGCTCACGACTCGACGAAGCGCAGCCGCTCCTGATCCAGATCCCGCAGTCGCACCCGCAGCGCCCGACCGCCGTCGGAGTCGGCGGGTACGCGCTGCACGGCGCCCAGCAGCTCGTTCTTCTCCCGCTCGATCGCCCGCAGCAGCAGGCGCCGGCACAGATCCGTCGCCGATACCAGCGCGCGCTCCTCGTCCTTCGCGGGGAACGGCATCATCAGCAGCTCTCCCGCCAGGCTCCGGTACGGCTCGCGCACGGCGTCCGCCGCGGTCGTCGCCCAGCCGACCCGGGTCCGGTCCGGGGCGGCGGCGATCGCCTCACGCACGGCGTCGAGGCCCGGATGCCGGAACTGCTCCGCCACGGCGCGGGAGAGCAGCGCCTGATCGATCTGATGCCCGTACTGCAGCATGCCCATCAGCGCGTCCCGCTCGATCGCGACGTCCGCCGTGCGCGGGAGGTCGGCCAGACGCACCCGCGCGATGGACTCGGCGCTCCCATCGGACCCCGGCTGCGGCGGGGTGCGCTGCGGCTCCCGCTCGGATGCCGCGGCGCCCCGCGCCGCGCGCTGCACCTGATGGTGCACCGCCGTCGGGTCCATGCCCAGCCGTCGTGCCAGCACGCGCTCGTAGCCGGGACGCAGCAGTTCGTCGCGGATCTCCGCCACGATGGGCGCGGCGGCGCGCAGCGCACCCACCTGACCCTCCACGGTCGCGAGGTCGTAGCCGGCGAGCTTGCGGTCGATCGCGAACTCGAACATGGGCACCTTGGCATCCATGAGACCGCGCACCGCGGCATCCCCGCGCTGCAGGCGCAGGTCGCACGGGTCGAGACCGTCCGGCGCCACGGCCACGAACGTCTGCGCGGTGAAGCGGGAGTCCTCCGAGAAGGCGCGCAGCGCGGCCTTCTGCCCCGCCTCGTCGCCGTCGAACGTGAAGACCACCTCACCGGCCGCGGAGTCATCGCCCATCACCCGGCGCAGCACCTTGATGTGCTCGGCGGCGAACGCCGTGCCGCAGGTGGCGATGGCGGTGGTCACGCCCGCCAGATGGCACGCCATGACATCGGTGTAGCCCTCCACGACGACCACGCGACGGGGGTCTCCGCGGGCGATGTCGCGCTTGGCCAGGTCGAGCCCGTAGAGCACCTGCGTCTTCTTGTAGAGCGGCGTCTCCGGGGTGTTCAGGTACTTCGGGCCCTTGTCGTCGTCGTAGAGTCGGCGGGCGCCGAAGCCGATGGTCTGCCCGGTGACGTCGCGGATGGGCCAGATCACCCGGCCGCGGAAGCGATCGTAGACACCGCGCTGCCCCGCGGAGACGAGCCCCGCGTTGGTGAGCTCCTCGCGCGAGAAGCCCTGCGCGGTGAGCGCCTTGGTCATGTTCTCCCAGCCCTTGGGCGCGTAGCCGACCCCGAAGTGCGCAGCTGCGCCTGCGTCGAAGCCGCGCTCCCCCAGGAACCGCCTGGCGCTCTCGGCCTCGGGGCTCAGCAGCTGGCCGCGGAAGTACTCCGCGGCAGCCGAGTTGGCCGCGTACAGCCTGCTGCGGCCGCTGGTCTCGGGCGCCGCACCGCCGTCCTCGTAGTGCAGCGCGTAACCGATCCGGCCCGCGAGGCGCTCGACCGCCTCGGTGAAGCTGACGTGATCCATCTCCCGCAGGAACGAGTACACGTCTCCCGAGGCACCGCATCCGAAGCAGTGGTAGTACCCCACCTGCGGCCGGACGTGGAAGCTGGGGCTCTTCTCGTCGTGGAACGGGCACAGCCCTTTCATCGACCCCACACCCGCCGACTTCAGCGCGACGCGCTCACCGACGATGTCCGCGATGTTGGTGCGCGACTTGACCTCTTCGACATCCGCCTGCAGGATCCGGGGCATCAGACGGCCCCTTCGATGACCACCCGGTTCGCGGGGCGGCGGTGCGCTCCGGGGCGGGCGTGGCGGGGCGTCCAGATGCCGACCTCGGCCGGATCGATCTCGCCGACCAGACGGTTGTGCCAGTCGACGGCGGTCTGGTCGGTGAGGCTGGCCACCTGGTCCACGACCACCCGTGCACGCTCGGCATCCGTCGTCGCCGCGAGGAAGTCGGCGGCGAAGGCGGGCTCGAGGGCGTCGGCACCGGCCGACCACAGTGAGTCCGTCGACCACAGCGCGTCTGCGAGGCGCGTGAGCACGCGACGCTGCTCCTTGTAGACGCCCTTGCGGGCGTCGATCGTGACGATCGCCTGCCCCATGATGCCCTTGAGCACGGCGATCTCGGTCTCGACGACGCGGGGCACGACGACGTGCCCGCTGTAGCGAGCGAGGTTCGGCCCCGGGTACGCCTCGCGGGTCGCCGCGACGGATGCGCGGGCGAAGCGGCCGATCAGGTCGCTGGTGAGGTTCTTCAGCCGGGCCAGATCCTGCCGCGAGCGGTCGAAGGTCTTCAGCCACATGGGCTGACGGGTCAGGCGATACAGCGCGTCCGCGAGCTCCTCGCGGGTGTAGTCGTAGCCGACCCACTGCTGGATCCGCCCGACGAGCGGATGGTGCTCGACCGGGTCGGACAGCTGGGCGACGTCGAGGTAGCCGTTCACGATCGCATCCTCGAAGTCGTGCACCGAGTAGCCGATGTCGTCGCTGAGGTCCATGATCTCGGCCTCGATGCAGCGCAGGCGTCCCGGCGCCCCCTCGCGCATCCAGTGGAAGACCGGCTCGTCGTCCGGATACACCCCGAACTTCAGCCGCCCACCCGGGTCGGGCAGCGGGTTGTCGATGGTCCACGGGTACTTGCACGTCGCGTCGAGGCTCGCCCGGGTGAGGTTCAGCCCGACGGAGTGCTCCTGGTCGTCGAGCACCTTCGCCTCGAGTCGGGTCAGGATGCGCAGCGACTGCGCGTTGCCCTCGAAACCGCCGATGTCGGAGGCCCAGTCGTTCAGCGCCCGCTCGCCGTTGTGGCCGAACGGCGGATGCCCCAGGTCGTGGCTCAGGCAGGCGGTGTCGACCACGTCCTCCGAGACGCCCAGGGCGGTCGCGAGTTCGCGACCCACCTGCGCGACCTCGAGCGAATGCGTGAGGCGGTTGCGGGCGAAGTCCGCTGTCGAGGCCGGGCTCAGCACCTGCGTCTTGGCGGCGAGCCGCCGCAGTGCGGCGGAGTGCAGCACGCGGGCGCGGTCGCGGGAGAAGTCGTTGCGCTCGGAGCGGTGGGTCTCCGCGAAGAAGCGCTCGGCGTCGGCGGCGCCGTACCCCGGGTCAGCCACCACTGTTCTCGATCTCCGCTCCGCGCATCATGTCGCTCACGTCGGCGGCGATCTCGCGCGAGTCCAGCCAGCCGTCCGGGAGCGCCGTGCGCTTCGGGGACCCTGCGCGGCCGCGCTGCCCCTCCGCGCCGACGCCCGGGTAGGGCGCGTCGCCGAGGGTGCCGAGCAGGTCGTCGATCTCCTGCAGAGTCGACGCGCGTGCCAGCGCCGCGCGCAGCTCGCCGCCGACCGGGTAGCCCTTGAAGTACCAGGCGACGTGCTTGCGCACGTCCTTGCATCCGCGGTCCTCGTCCTCGAAGAACTCGACCAGCAGCTCCGCGTGACGGCGGAACGCCTGCGCGACGAACTGCAGCGTCGCGTCGACCTCCACACCCGCCCCGCCGAACGCGCGCGCCAGATCGCCGAACAGCCACGGCCGGCCCAGGCAGCCTCGGCCGACGACCACGCCGTCGGCGCCGGTCTCCGCCATCATCCGCACGGCGTCGTCGGCCGACCAGATGTCGCCGTTGCCGAGCACGGGGATGCTGGTGACGGCCTGCTTGAGCTCGCCGATCGCGTTCCAGTCGGCATGGCCGGAGTAGTACTCGGATGCGGTGCGGGCGTGCAGCGCGACGGCCGCCGCTCCGGCGTCCTCCGCCGCGCGTCCCGCCTCCAGGAAGGTCAGGTGGTCCTTGTTGATGCCCTTGCGCATCTTGACCGTGAGGGGCACGTCGCCTGCGGCCTTGACGGCGCGGTCGACGATGTCGGCGAACAGGCCGATCTTCCAGGGAAGCGCCGCTCCCCCGCCCTTGCGGGTGACCTTGGGCACCGGGCATCCGAAGTTGAGGTCGATGTGGTCGGCGCGGTCCTCCGCGACGATGATGCGGACGGCCTCGGCGATGGTGGCCGGGTCCACGCCGTAGAGCTGGATCGAACGGGTCGTCTCGCTCTCATGGTGCTGGATCAGGCGCATCGTGACGGCGTTGCGCTCCACCAGGGCGCGGGAGGTGATCATCTCGCTGACGTAGAGGCCTGCACCGTACTCGCGGCAGAGCCGCCGGAAGGCGGTGTTGGTGATGCCCGCCATCGGGGCGAGCACGACGGGTACGTCGAGGTCGATCGGTCCGATGCGGAGCGCGGGGGTCGTGGCGGTGTCGGTGGCGAGAGTCATGTCCTCTCCATTCTCCCAGACGTCGGCGCCCGGTGGGCGCGGCGGAATTAGGGTGGGGAGTATGACCGAAACGACGCTGCGACAGATCCCGTTCTCCGACGCGGAGGGCACCACGAAGACGCTCGACGACTACGGCTCGGACGTGGTGCTGGTGGTCAACGTGGCCTCCAAGTGCGGCCTGACCCCGCAGTACGAGCAGCTCGAGCAGCTGCAGCGCGAGTACGGCGACCGCGGCTTCTCGGTGGTGGGCTTCCCCTGCAACCAGTTCATGGGCCAGGAGCCGGGTTCGATGGAGCAGATCCTGGAGTTCTGCTCCACGACGTACGGCGTGACGTTCCCCGTGAACGGGAAGGTCAAGGTCAACGGCCGCAACGCCCACGAGCTGTACAAGGCGCTCAAGCAGACGTCGGACGCCGGCGGGAAGGCCGGGCGCGTGGAGTGGAACTTCGAGAAGTTCCTGGTCTCCGCCGACGGCTCGGTGCAGCGGTTCCGTCCCAAGCAGAAGCCGGATGCCCCCGAGATCGTGTCCGCGATCGAGGACGCCCTGGTGGCCGCGGGGCGCTGAGCCCGGCATCCGGTGTCCGGCCGTCGTTCATGAGCGCTTCAGGCGGTCACGCGCCTCGGCCGGGCGCCTCGTTCACCTTCCCGTCGGACGACGGCCATCTCCGACTCCTAGCGTCTCCGCGGCGATGCATCGCCCGAGACGAAGGAGCCCTTGAATGTCTGATCGACTGCCGCTGAGCCGGCGCACCGTCCTGACCGCGGGAGCGCTCGGCGCCGTCAGCGCGGCACTGCCCGCTGTGGCCGCGAGTGCCGGCACGACCCCGCCTGCCACGCCGTCCGGCCGGCCCGGCCCGAAGGCGCGCGAGCTGCGGTTCCGTCCCGACGGGACCTTCAAGGTCGTGCAGTTCAACGACACGCAGGACGACGAGCTCACCGACCGGCGCACGGTCGAGCTGATCGAGAAGGTACTCGACCAGGAGAAGCCCGATTTCGTGGTGATCAACGGCGACGTCATCTCCGGCGGCTGCGCGTCGCGCCTCGAGGTCAAGCAGGCGATCAACAACGTGGTCTGGCCGATGGAGTCGCGGCGCATCCCGTGGGCGGTCACCTACGGCAACCACGATGAGGACTCGCTGCCCGAGTCCGGTGTCGACGAGGCCGGGATGCTGAAGATCTACCGCTCGTACGACTACAACGTCAACGCCGACAACGCGGCGGGCCTGACCGGCACGAGCAACACGATCGTGTCGATCGCCTCGTCCGCGAAGAAGAACCGCGACGCGTTCGCGCTGTGGCTGATCGACTCCGGCCGCTACGCCCCTGGCGCGATCAACGGCCAGAACTTCGACGGCTACCCCACCTGGGACTGGATCCGCATGGATCAGGTGGCCTGGTACCGCGAGCAGTCGCAGCAGCTGGAGAAGCGGCTGGGCCGCAAGGTCCCCGGCCTCATGTTCATCCATATCGCGCTGTGGGAGCACCGCTTCATGTGGTGGGGTGGCGTCGACACCCGCACGGCGGCGGATGCCGCGCGCGGCAAGGCGCGTCACGGCATCGTCGGTGAGCGCAACGAGGACGAGTGCCCCGGTCCGATCAACTCGGGCATGTACAACGCGATCCTCGAGCGCGGCGATGTGAAGGGCGTGTTCGTGGGTCACGACCACGTCAACGACTACGTGGGCGACTACTACGGCGTGATGCTCGGATACGCGCCCGGCACCGGCTTCGGCGCCTACGGTCTGGACGGCGCTGAGCGCAACCGCCTCCGCGGCGGCCGGGTCTTCGAGCTGACCGAGAACGGCGACGACGTGTCGATCAAGACGCGTGTCGTGTACGCACGCGACCTGGGCATCGACCTCACGGCGAACGACCAGCCGATGGAGCCGCTCCCCCTGGCTCCGAAGCAGGAGCGGATCTGACGCTCCCCTGCGACGAGTGCGGCGGGTCCCGGAAGGGGCCCGCCGCACTCGTGATCGGTGGCTCAGGCCCCCGCGGAAGCGCCCTGCTTCTGCGCCCAGATGTCGCGGATCACGTTCTCGAACGCCTCCGGCGGCTGCGCGCCGCTGACGCCGTACTGGCCGTCGATCACGAAGAACGGGACGCCGTTGATGCCGTAGGCGCGCGCCTGCGCCTGGTCGGCACGGACGGCGTCCAGGTACTCGGCGGACTCCAGAGCGGAGCGGGTCTCATCCGCGTCCAGTCCGACCTCGGCGGCGAGGGCGACCAGGTCGTCGACGCGGCCGACGTGCTTGCCCTCGGTGAAGTAGGCGGACATGAGCCGCTCCTCCATCTCGTGCTGCAGACCCTTCGCCTTGGCGAAGTGCAGGAGCTCATGCGCCTTGACCGTGTTGGTGTGCTGCAGCAGATCGAAGCGGTACTGCAGGCCCGCGCCCGCTGCGACCTTGGTCACGTGCGACAGCATCTGCTCGACCTGCTCCCGCGCCATGCCCTTGTGCCCGGCGAGGAAGTCGAGCTCGTCGCCGTCGAAGTCGACGGGGGTGTCGGGCGAGAGCTCGAAGGAGTGGAAGGTGATCTCCACCTGCGGGGCGTCGGGATCCCCCGCCGTGGAGGCGAGACCCGCCTCGAGGTTGCGCTTGCCGATGTAGCACCAGGGGCAGGCGATGTCGGACCAGATGTCGATGGAGATGGGTTCGCTCACAACACCATTCAACGGCATGGAACGTGATCGTATTCCGTGCCGGTAATCTTCTCTGATGCTCAGCGCCTCCGATCCGATCCCCTTCCGTCCGCGGCGGGTGCTCGTCGCCGGAGTGTCCGGTTCCGGGAAGACGACGTTCGCCGCCCGGCTTGCGGATGCCGTGGATCTGCCGCGCTACGAGCTCGATGCGCTGCATCACGGCCCGGAGTGGACGCCGCGGGAGTCGTTCCTCGACGAAGTGCGCGCGTTCGCCGCGACGGACCGCTGGATCAGCGAGTGGCAGTACACGTCGAGGGGCGTCGACGACCTGCTGCCGCCGCGAGCCGAGCTGTGCGCGTGGCTCGACTACCCCGACCGGATCGTGCGCGGGCGCCTGTGGCGCCGGACGTTGACGCGCAGCATCCTGCGGCGGGAGCTGTGGAACGGCAACCGTGAACCGACGCTCTGGCAATTGGCGACCACGACCGCGCCCGAGGAGAACGTGCTGCGCTGGCAGCAGCAGACGTTGAACGTGTGGCGGGAGCGGATGCCGGAGTATGAGGCGCGCTTCCCGCACCTGACGATCGTGCGCTTCGCGCATCCGCGCGAGGCGGAGGAGTGGCTCAGTCGGGTGCCGGCGGGCTGAGCCCGCACGCCGCTACTCCGACGCGTTCGGCGCGTCCACGGCCCCGCCGAACCGGCGATCGCGGGACAGGTAGATCCCGATCGCGCGCCACAGCTCCTCGCGGGAGAAGTCCGGCCACAGCGTGTCCAGGAACACCATCTCGGCGTACGCGGACTGCCAGAGCAGGAAGTTCGAGGTGCGCTGCTCGCCCGAGCTGCGCAGGAACAGGTCGACGTCGGGCATGTCCGGCACGTACAGGTGCCGGCGGATCTGCTTCTCGGTGATGGCGCTCGGCTTCAGCCGCCCGGCCTTCACCTCGTCCGCGAGAGCGCGCATCGCGTCCACGAGCTCCACACGACCGCCGTAGTTGACGCACATCGTCAGCGTGAGAACGTCGTTCCCGCGGGTCAGCTGCTCGGCGAACTGCAGCTCCTTGATCACCGATCCCCACAGCCGGGGCTTGCGCCCCGCCCAACGCACCCGCACGCCCCACTCGTTGAGCTGATCGCGCCGGCGGTGCAGCACGTCGCGGTTGTAGCCCATCAGGAAGCGCACCTCCTCGGGTGAGCGCGCCCAGTTCTCCGTGGAGAACGCGTACACCGAGAGGTGCTTGACGCCGGCCTGGATGGCGCCGGCGACGACGTCGAGCAGCACCTCCTCACCGGCCTTGTGACCCTCGATTCGGCTGAGCCCCCTGCGGTTCGCCCAGCGTCCGTTGCCGTCCATGACGATCGCGACGTGGTCCGGCACTGCGGGGAACTGCGGCGGGTGGGCCCCGGTCCAGTCCAGCGGGCGGAACGGCACCGCGTCCTTGTGCGTGTAGGGCTTCGGGGTCACCGGATTCCTTGTCGGTCGGAAGAGATGGAGGTCACATGCTCCAGGGATCGGATGCCGCGCTCCAGCTGATACTGCACATAGGCCGCCACCGTGCCTGACGCCGCGGCGAGGTCGCCCGGAGCAGCAGCATCCACGGTCGCCCAGTCGCCGCCCATCAGGGCACGCAGCAGCGCGAGTGTCGACGCCGAGATCCGCGGGCTTCCCGCCGGGGCGCAGTCGCTGCAGACGGTCCCGCCCATCTGGGGCCCGAAATGCGAGTGCGGGCCGGGCGCGCCGCAGCGCGCGCAGTCCTCCAGCGCCGGCGCCCAGCCGGACAGCGCCATCACGCGCAGCAGGTAGGAGTCCAGGATGCTGCGGGCGGCATGCTCGCCGCGCGACAACGATCTCAGGCCGCCGACCAGCAGCAGGTACTGCTCGCTCGTCGCCTCCGCCTCGTTCAGCCGGTCGGCCGTCTCGACCATGGCGCTGGCGGCCGTGAAGCGCTCGTAGTCGACCGCGATGTCGGCGCCGTACGCACCGAGCGACTCGGCCTGCTGCACGATGTCCAGCGAGCGGCCCTGGTACAGCTGCACGTCGGCGACCATGAACGGCTCGAGCCGCGAGCCGAACTTCGAGGAGGTGCGCCGCACACCCTTCGCGACCGCGCGGATCTTGCCGTTGCGGCGGGAGAGCATCGTGACGATGCGGTCCGCCTCACCCAGCTTGTGGGTGCGCAGGACCACCGCTTCGTCTCGGTAGGTGGGCACTCAACGATTATCCCCTGCACAGGGAAGAATGGACGGGTGACCGAACCGCTCTTCACCATCCCCCTGTGGGCCGATCTGCTCGGCGTCGGGCTCGGCGGCATCCAGGGCGCCATGTTCGCGTCCGGCTTCCAGGGCGAGCGGCGTCTCGACTGGCTGGGCGTCGCGATCATCGGCATCATGATCGGCATGGGCGGCGGTCTGATCCGCGACCTGCTGCTCGGTCAGCCTCCTTCGACGCTGCAGAGCAACTGGTACCTCATCACCGCTGCGGGCGCCGCGCTGTTCGGAATGCTGCTGGCGGGTGTCTTCAACCGCATCAACACCTTCATCGTCGTGCTCGACGCCGTGGTGATCGGGATGTTCGGAGCGTTCGGAGTCAGCAAGGCCATCGCCTTCGGCATCCCTCCGGTCCCCGCCGTGTTCATCGGCGTGTGCGCGGCCGTCGGCGGCGGCGTCCTGCGCGATGTGCTGATGGGGCTGCCGGTCGCGATCATGCATGTCGGCTCGCTCTACGCGGTCGCCGCCGGGGTGGGATGCACGGCCACGGTCGTCATGCACCTGTTCGACGTCGACATCACCGCCGCCGCGATCACCGGCATCGTCGTGACCGCCGTCATCCGCGTCCTCGCCGTCATCTACGACGTGTCGCTGCCGGAGCAGCGCCGTCTGTACCGCCGCAAGGTGGCGACCGAGACGGGGATGATCCCGATCATCAAGCCGTGACCAGGAACCCCCACCCTGACGCCGAGACCCCTACTTACCGTCGAGACCCCCAGCTACCGGCGCAGGCAGTTGGGGGTCTCGACGCGAACTGGGGGTCTCGGCGAAGTAGGACTAGGCCTCGACGAGCTGGGCCTCACGGGTGCGGATCGAGCGGTTCACGCAGGACACGATCGCCTTGAGGGATGCCGTCGAGATGTCGCCGTCGATGCCGACGCCCCACAGCCGGTGGTCGTCCACCTGCAGCTCGACGTAGGCCGCGGCCTGGGCGTCGCCACCGCTGGACATGGTGTGCTCCACGTAGTCGTACAGCGACACGTCGAAGCCGCGTGCGCGAAGGATCTCGATGAAGGCCGCGATCGGGCCGTTCCCCGTGCCGGCGGTCGCGACCCGCTCCTCGCCGTCGCGCAGCACCACGTCGAGGGACACCTCACCGGTCATGTCGCTGCGGGTCTGCGTGCCGAGCAGCTCGAAGCGCCCCCACTTGGCGGCGTCGTCGTCCGCCGGCAGGTACTCGTCGTGGAAGATCGACCAGATCTGGTCGCTGGTGACCTCGCCGCCCTCGGCATCCGTCTTCGCCTGCACGACGCCCGAGAACTCTATCTGCAGCTTGCGCGGCAGGTCGAGCGCGTGGTCGGTCTTCAGCAGGTAGGCGACGCCTCCCTTGCCGGACTGCGAGTTCACCCGGATGACGGCCTCGTACGAGCGGCCCAGGTCCTTGGGGTCGACCGGCAGGTACGGCACGCCCCACTCGATCTCGTCCACCGAGACGCCCTGCTCCTCGGCCTTCGCGGCCATGGCCTCGAAGCCCTTCTTGATGGCGTCCTGGTGCGAACCGCTGAACGCGGTGAAGACGAGGTCTCCTGCCCACGGGCTGCGCTCGGGCACGGGCAGCTGGTTGCAGTACTCGACCGTGCGCTTGACCTGGTCGATGTCGCTGAAGTCGATCTGCGGGTCGATCCCCTGCGTGAACAGGTTGACGCCCAGGGCGACCAGGTCGACGTTCCCGGTGCGCTCCCCGTTGCCGAACAGGCATCCCTCGATGCGGTCGGCTCCCGCCATGTAGCCGAGCTCTGCTGCGGCGATCGCGGTGCCGCGGTCGTTGTGCGGGTGCAGCGACAGGATCACGTTCTCGCGCTGCGCCAGGTGCCGGTGCATCCACTCGATCGAGTCCGCGTACACGTTGGGGCTGGCCATCTCGACCGTGGCGGGCAGGTTGATGATCACCTTGCGATCGGGCGTGGGTTCCAGCACCTCGATCACCTCGTTGCACACCTCGACGGCGTACTCCAGCTCGGTGCCCGTGTAGCTCTCCGGGGAGTACTCGTAGTACACCTCGGTGTCGGGAATGGTCTTCTCCAGCTTGCGGCACAGGCGCGCACCCTCCAGTGCGATCTGCTTGACGCCTTCGCGGTCGGAGCGGAACACGACCTCGCGCTGCAGCACGCTGGTCGAGTTGTAGAAGTGCACGATGGCCTGCTTGGCGCCCGTGATCGCCTCGTAGGTGCGCTCGATGAGGTGCTCGCGACACTGCGTCAGCACCTGGATCGTGACGTCATCGGGGATCAGGTCCTCCTCGATCAGCTGACGCACGAAGTCGAAGTCGGTCTGGCTGGCCGATGGGAAGCCGACCTCGATCTCCTTGTAGCCCATGCTCACGAGCAGCTCGAACATCACGCGCTTGCGCTCGGGCGACATCGGGTCGATGAGTGCCTGGTTGCCGTCGCGCAGGTCGACCGCGCACCAGCGGGGCGCTTCGGTGATGCGCTTCGAGGGCCAGGTGCGATCCGGGAGATCGACCCGGATCTGCTCGTGGAACGGCCGGTACTTGTGGACCGGCATCGAGGAGGGCTTCTGGTTGTTCTTCATGATGGGGCTTCTTCTTGTCAGAAAACGTGCTCAGGCCAACACAAGCGCCGCGACGAGAGAGGCCCGATGATCAGGACTCGTCGCGGCAGCTAAGAAGAAGCAGACCGCCCAGAGGCATGCAACGATGCTAACACCCCGCTTGGCAGAATGCTCACCACGTGACGCCGGCGGGGTCAGGGGACGAGGGCGATCTTCCCCCCGGGGTGTCCCTCGGCCAGGAAGCGCAGCGCCTCGGGCGCCTGCGAGAGCGGGTACTCCCGCGCCATCGGCACGACCAGATCGCCGCGTTCCGCGGCCTCGACCAACCGGATGCGTGCCGCATCGCGGAACCGCGCCGTCTCGGGGTCCGAGCCGGAGCTCGCCTGGAATCCGTGCTCGGCCGCATCCCGGGGAGCTGCGATGGTGACGATCCTCCGCCGATCGCCGACGAGAGCGAGAGAGGACTCGGTGGCCTCGGCGGTGCCCGCCGCATCCAGCGCGGCGTCGATCGCCGGGACGCCCGCCTCCTCCATCGCCGCGCGGATGCGCCCGACCAGGCCCTCGCCGTACGGCACCGGAATGCCGCCGAAGCGACGCACCGCGTCGAAGCGGGCGGGGCTCGCCGTGCCGATGATCCGGATGCCCTGCGCCCGAGCCTGCTGCAGCACGCTCGCGCCGACGGAGCCGGAGGCGGCGTGCAGCAGCAGCGTCTCCCCCGGTCCTGCGCCGACCGCGTGCAGCATCGCGGATGCCGTCGAGCCCGCCAGCAGCAGGTTGGCCGCCTCGGCGTGCGTCAACGCAGCGGGCTTGCGCAGCACCTTCTGCGCCGGCACCGTCAGCTCGGTGGCGTAGCCCCCGGTCACCCGGAAGGCGATCACCTCGTCGCCCACCGACACCGGGCCGGTGACGACCTCGGTGTCCGCGCCGACGGCGGTGACGACGCCCGAGACCTCGTACCCGATCGGCACGGGGAACTCGACGCCGGGGCGCGCGGAGGCGACGTGCTTGGCATCCGCCGGGTTCACACCGGCCGCCCGCACGCGGACCGTGACCTCGCCGGGTGCGGGCGCCGGCACCTCGTACTGCTCGAAGCGCCAGGCGTCCGGCGTCCCCGGCTCGATCGCGACCCAGTGCACGGCCGTCCGCTGCGGCGCCACGTCAGAACCCGAGGCGCCCGAGCTGCTTGGGGTCGCGCTGCCACTCCTTGGCCACGCGCACATGGAGCTTGAGGAACACGCGGGAGCCGAGCATCTCCTCGATGCCCACGCGCGCGGCGGTCCCCACATCGCGCAGACGCGCGCCCTTGCGTCCGATGATGATGGCCTTCTGGCTGTCGCGCTCGACGACGATCGAGGCGTACACGTCGATGATGTCGCTGTCCTCGCGAGGCTCGATGTCGTCGACCACCACGGCGATCGAGTGCGGCAGCTCGTCGCGCACGTCCTCCAGCGCGGCCTCGCGGATGATCTCGGCGATGCGGTCCTCGTCGGACTCGTCCGTGACGACGCCGTCCTCGTACAGCCGAGGCCCTTCGGGCATCAGCAGCAGCATCTCGTCGGCCAGCACGTTCAGCTGGTCGCGGCCCATCGAGCCGTCGCCGAGCGCCGACAGCGGGATGACCGCGGCCCAGTCCTCGCGCAGAGAGTCGACCTCCATGAGGCGCTCCACGATGTCGTCCTTGTCGGCGGCATCCGTCTTGGTGACGATCGCGACCTTCTTGGCACGGGGATAGCCGTCCAGCGATGCTGCGATGCGGCGATCGCCGGGGCCCACTTTCTCCGTCGCCGGCACGCAGAAGCCGATCACGTCGACGTCGCCGAGCACCTGATCCACCAGGTCGTTCAGCCGCTCGCCGAGCAGCGTGCGGGGCTTGTGGATGCCGGGGGTGTCGACGATCACGAGCTGCCCGTCCGGACGGTTGAGGATGCCTCGGATCGCCCGCCTCGTGGTCTGCGGCTTCTCACTGGTGATGGCGATCTTCTCCCCCACCAGCGCGTTGGTCAGCGTGGACTTGCCGACGTTGGGCCGACCCACGAACGTCACGAATCCGCTTCGGGTGCTGTCAGTCATCTGCGCGTCCTCCATCGACGTCTTCATTCTCCTCCGGGGCACGCTCCACGAACACGGTCGCGATGCCTCGCCCCCGGCCCCGAGAGGCGCCGCCGGTGAGCACCAGGCCGTCGACGGATGCCGTCGCCCCGGGCTGCGGGATCTGCCCCAGCGCCTTGCCGAGCAGACCGCCGATCGAGTCCACGTCCTCGTCCTCGAGCTCCAGCCCGAACAGGTCGCCGACATCCTCCAGCGGGAGCCGGGAGTTCACCCGGTAGCGTCCGCCGCCGAGCTCGACCACCTCGGCCGGTCCGCGGTCGTACTCGTCGGAGATCTCCCCGACCAGCTCCTCGATCAGGTCCTCCAGGGTGACCAGGCCCGAGATGCCGCCGTGCTCGTCGATCACGATGCACACGTGCACGGCATCCCGCTTCATCTGCTGCAGCAGCGTCTCCGCGCGCATCGACTCCGGCACGAAGACGGCGGGGCGCGCGATCGGCCGCACCGGTGCGCCGCGCCAGGCGCTCTCGTCCCGGTAGGCGAACTGCACGAGATCCTTCAGGTACAGCACGCCGACGACGTCATCGGCCTCGTCGTCGACCACGGGCATCCGCGAGACGCCGGTGCGCAGGAAGAGCTCCATCGCGTCGGTCGTCGTCTCGGCGGCGTCCACCGTGAGCATCTCCGTGCGCGGCACCATGACGGCTCGGACGAACTGATCGGTGAAGTCGAACACCGAGTGGATGAGGTCGCGGTCGTCCTCCTCGATGAGGTCGTGCGACGCCGCCTCATCGACCATGCTGAGCAGCTGCTCCTCGGATGCGAAGCTGCTGCGCCCGCCCCCCGGGGTGACCCGGCGGCCGGCGCGCACGAGCGCCTGGGCCAGCGGGCCGAGCAGGATGCGCACGCCGCGCACCGTCGGCGCCCAGGCCCGCAGGATGGTGTCGGCGTGCAGCCGCCCGTAGGAGCGCGGGCTGGCGCCGACCAGCACGAAGGTGATCCCCGTCATCAGCACCGCGGCGGCGAGCATGGCCCACCAGATGCTCGGCAGCAGCGAATCCAGCGCCACCGTCACCAGCACCGCGGCGGTCGTCTCGGACAGCACGCGCATGAACGCGACCGCGTTCACGTGCGGGTCGGGGTCGGCGGCGATGCTGTGCAGGGCGGCGGATCCGCGCCCCTCGGAGGCGAGCTCCTCGATGTCATTGCTCGAGGTCACCGAGAACGCGGCGTCCACCGCCGCCATCAGGCCGCCGAACGCGACCAGCAGCACGGCTGCCGCAAGCAGGAAGAACGGGGTCATCGACGGCGTTCGGCGTGTGCGAATCCCTCGATCAGAGACTTCTGCAGTCCGAACATCTCACGCTCCTCTTCAGGCTCGGCGTGGTCGAAGCCCAGCAGGTGCAGCAGCCCGTGCGTGGTCAGCAGGATCAGCTCGTCCATCAGGGAGTGCCCGGCGGCCTGCGCCTGCGTCTCCGCGACCTGCGGGCACAGCACGATGTCGCCCAGCAGCCCCGCGGGGGTCGGCCGGTCGGCGGTGCCCGGTCGCAGCTCGTCCATCGGGAAGCTCAGCACGTCCGTGGGCCCCGGCTCGTCCATCCACTGCACGTGCAGCGCCTCCATGGCGCCCTCGTCGACGAGCACGATCGCGACCTCGGCATCCGCGCTGACATGCAACTGCTCGAGGTTGAAGTCGGTGAGTCGCTGCAGCACCGTCTCGTCGATCTCGATGGCCGACTCGTTGTTGATCTCGATCATTCCAGGCCTCGTTTCGGCTTGCGGTCTCGGAGGTTCGGGCGCAGGCCCACTCGGCGGTCGGCGCGGTTCGCGAACTGGTGGGCCTGCTCGCGCTCCACGCGGTCGGCGGTGCGGCGCTCGTCGTACTCGCTGTACGCGTCGACGATGCGGCCCACCAGAGAATGACGCACGACGTCGTCGCTGGTCAGCCGGGAGAAGTGGATGTCATCGATCCCGTCGAGCACGCGGGTCACCAGGCGCAGGCCGGACGCGCCCTGCGGCAGGTCGATCTGCGTGATGTCGCCCGTGACCACCATCTTGGTGCCGAACCCGAGCCGCGTCAGGAACATCTTCATCTGCTCGGGGGTGGTGTTCTGCGCCTCGTCCAGCACCACGAACGAGCTGTTCAGCGTACGTCCGCGCATGTAGGCGAGGGGTGCGACCTCGATGGTGCCGATCGCCATCAGGCGGGGCACGACCTCGGGGTCCATCATCTCGTTCAGGGCGTCGTACAGCGGCCGCAGGTAGGGGTCGATCTTGTCGGTGAGCGAACCGGGCAGGAATCCGAGCCGCTCGCCCGCCTCCACGGCGGGGCGCGTGAGGATGATGCGCTCGACCTCTTTGCGCTGCAGCGCCTGCACGGCCTTGGCCATCGCGAGGTAGGTCTTGCCGGTTCCGGCGGGACCGATGCCGAAGACGATCGTGTTCTCCTCGATCGCGTCGACGTACTCCTTCTGCCCGAGCGTCTTCGGGCGGATCACCCGGCCGCGCGTGGACAGGATGGCCTCGCCGAGCACCTCGCTCGGACGCGGCCCGTCCTCGCGACGCAGCATCCGGGCGGAGTGCTCCACGTCGCTGGGGACGAGGTCGTACCCGGAGCGGGTCATCTCCAGCAGCTCCTCGACCAGGTCCTTGGCCGCGGCGACGTCGGCAGCCGAGCCGCCGAGGTTGATCTCGTTGCCGCGCACGAGCACCTGGACGCGCGGATGCTGCTTCTCCAGCATCCGAAGCAGGCGGTCCTGCGGGCCGAGCAGCTGCACCATGGCGACGCCGTCGGCGTAGATGCGCTCGGTGCGCTCCGGCTGAGCGGGGAACTGCGGTGCGGAGTCGTCAGGGGACGACGCAGTGTCAGAAGCCAACGAGCTTGTTCTCCTCGATACCTGCGAGCACGTGCGCGTGCACGTGGAAGACGGACTGGGCGGCGCTGGCGCCGTTGTTGAAGATCAGACGGTACTCGCCGTTGGCCAGCTCCACGGCGATCTGCTTGGCCATGGCGACCATCTCGGCCATCAGGCCCGGGTCGCCCGCGGCGAGCTCGGTGACGTCACGGTACTGCTCGGTCTTGGGGATGACGAGCACGTGCACGGGTGCCTGCGGGTTGATGTCGCGGATGGCGAAGAGGTGATCCGTCTGGGCGACGAACTCGCCGGGGATCTCCCCGTTCAGGATGCGGGTGAAGATCGAGGGCTCTGTCATGCGGTCAAGTCTAGTTACCAGCGTCCCAGGTTGGCCGAGAGCAGCGCGATCGCGACCGGCCCGGCCGTGGAGGTGCGCAGCACCGTGTCGCCCAGCCGCACGCGCTCGGCGCCGGCGGCCTCGAGCCGTTCCAGCTCCTCCGGGGCGATCCCGCCCTCGGGCCCGACCACCAGCACGATGTCACGACCGTCGGGCCGGATGCCGGTGAGCCGCGTGTCGGTCCAGGGGTCGAGCACCAGCATCCTGGCGTCCGCGGCGCGCGCCGCGAGCCTCGCGGTGCTCTCGACCTCGGCGACCTCCGGGATCCAGGCGCGGTGCGCCTGCTTGGCGGCCTCGCGCACGATGCTCGCCCAGCGCTCCCGGCCCTTCGCGGCCTTCGGCCCCTCCCAGCGCGACACGCTGCGCGCGGCCTGCCACGGCACGACCTCGTCGACGCCCAGCTCGCACGCGGCCTGCACGGCGAGCTCGTCGCGGTCGCCCTTGGCCAGAGCCTGGGCGAGCACGATGCGCGAGGCCGGCGCCTCGTGGCTGCGACGGGATTCGATGCGCACGGTCACGCGCGCCGCAGCGACGTCGTCGACGACCCCCTCCAGCCACGTGCCGCGGCCGTCGCCGAGCGTGATCGTCTCGCCCACCCGCACCCGTCGCACCACGGCGGCGTGCTTGGCCTCTGCGCCGGTCAGCGCGATGACGTCGCCGACGGCGGCATCCGCGCAGTCGGGGATGATGAAGTGCAGCGCCACGGTGCTCCGATCGGCGAGGGGTCGGTGGGGTCAGCGGGTCTCGGGCGGGGTCAGCGACTGCGGAAGCGGTCGCGCAGCTTCGAGAACAGGCCCTGATGGAACTGGGCCAGCTGCGGGGCCGGCGCCTTGGTCTTCTTCGCGAAGTCCTCGATCAGCTTGCGCTGCGCCGAGTCGAGCCTGGTCGGCGTCACGACCTGCACGCCCACGCGCAGGTCGCCGCGCTGGGTGCCGCGCAGCGGGGTGATCCCGCGTCCGGCGATGGTCAGCACGTCGCCGGACTGCACGCCGGCGCGGATCTCGAGGTCGACCTCCCCGTCCAGTCCCTCGATCGTGGTGGTGGTGCCGAGGATGGCATCCGTCATCGAGACCTCGAGCGTCGCAAGCAGGTCGTCCCCGTCGCGGCTGTAGATCGCATGCGGCGCGACGGTCACCTCGACGTACAGGTCGCCGTTCGGGCCGCCCGCGCGGCCCACGGCGCCGGAGCCCGGGAGCTGCAGCCGCAGGCCGGTCTCGACACCGGCAGGGATGTCGAGCGAGACCGTGCGCCGCGTGCGCACGCGGCCCTGCCCGGCGCAGCCGCCGCAGGGCGACTCGATCCGCGTGCCGAAGCCCTCGCAGGAGCCGCAGGGCTGGGTGGTGATGACGTTGCCGAGCAGGCTGCGCACCTGTCGCTGCACGTGCCCGGAGCCGCCGCAGACGTCGCAGGTGACCGGCGAGGTGCCCGGCTGGCAGCACGTGCCCTGGCAGGTCTCGCAGAGCACGGCGGTGTCCACCTCGATGTCCCTGTGCGCGCCGAAGACCACGTCGCCGAGGTCGAGATCCACGCGCACCAGCGCATCCTCACCGCGCTCCCGGCGCGACCGCGGCCGGGCCGAGCGGCCGCCTCCGCCGGCGGCACCGAAGAAGGTCTCGAAGATGTCGCCGAATCCGCCGAAACCGCCGAAGCCGGCGCCGTTCTCGTCGCCGCCCATGTCGTAGCGGCGGCGCGACTCCTCGTCGCCGAGCACGTCGTAGGCGTGCGTGACGAGCTTGAACCGCTCGGACGCCTCCTCACCCGGGTTCACGTCCGGGTGCAGCTGCCTGGCGAGCTTGCGGTACGCCTTCTTGATCTCGTCCTGGCTGGCGTCCCGGGACACCCCGAGGACTTCGTAGTGGTCCGCCACGATCACCTTTCTGACACCGGGGTCACCGGGTCGTTCCGTCTTCTTCGAGCATGCGCGACAGGTAGCGCGCCACGGCGCGGGCCGCCGCGAGGTTGCTCGGATAGTCCATGCGCGTCGGCCCCATCACGCCGACCCGCGCCGTGCCGCCGGGGGCGGCGTAGTTGCTGGCCACGATGGAGGCCTCGCCCAGCCCGAACGGCGCGTTCTCGGTGCCGATGCTGGTGGCCAGGCCGTGCTCGTCCGTGACCATCTCGCTCATGAGCCGCAGCAGCGTCACCTGCTCCTCGATGGCTTCGAGCAGGGGATGGATGCTGCCGCGGAAGTCCTGCTCGCGACGCGCGAGCGTCGCGGCACCCGCCATCACGAGCCGCTCCTGCCGGAACTCGGCGAGCTCCTCCGAGATCACCGCGGCCAGCGTGATCAGGGCGGGCTGCAGGCGCGGGGCCGTGACCGTCTGATCGGGCTGCCCGACGGACTGCATCCGGTCGGTCGCCTCACCGACCGCGCGGCCTGTGATGAGGGAGGCCAGCTGGGCGCGCAGCACCGCCACGTCGGCGTCGTCCAGGTCGATCGGCAGGGGCGCGATGCGCTGCGACACTCCGCCGGCGTCGGTGACGAGCACCACGAGCATCCGGTTCGGCGCGAGCGCGACCAGCTCGATGTGCGTGATGCTGGCGCGCGCGAACGAGGGATACTGGGCGAGCGCGACCTGCCCGGTGAGCTGGGTGAGCACGCGCACGGTGCGTGCCATCAGGTCGTCGAGGTCGGCGGGGTCGGCGAGGAACGTCTCGATCGCGTTGCGCTGCCCGGTGGAGAGCGGACGCACCTGCGCCAGGTGGTTCACGAACAGCCGGTAGCCCTTGTCCGTCGGCACGCGGCCGGACGAGGTGTGCGGAGCGACGATGAGATCCTCGTCCTCCAGCAGGGCCATGTCGTTGCGGATCGTGGCGGCGGAGACCCCGAAGGCGTGCCGTTCGACGATCGACTTGCTGCCGACGGGCTCGTGGGTCGCGACGTAGTCCTGCACGATCGCGCGAAGGACTTCGAGTCCTCGTTCTGTGACCATCATCCCTCCCGCTGGCACTCTTGCCTATCGAGTGCCAATCCTACTCTGTCGGACCGGCACGGTACCCGGAGGCGGGCCCGCTATTCCGTGAGCGCCCGCACCACGGCATCCGCCAGCAGGCGTCCGCGCAGGGTCAGTCGCACCCGCCGATCGCGCAGAGCGGATGCCGCATCGACGAGTCCGTCGGAGATGAGCTCTGCCACGCGCTCGCGGTGGGTCTCCGCGATGTCGTCGATCGGCAGCCCCTCGGCCAGGCGGCTCTGCAGCAGCACGCGCTCCAGGGTGCGCGCCTGCTGATCGGGCTGCTCGCGCCCCGCCGCGGGGGACTCCCCCAGCGCCAGCCGCTGCGCGTAGGCGGCCGGATGCTTGACGTTCCACCAGCGCAGGCCGGCGACGTGGCTGTGCGCACCGGGTCCGAAGCCCCACCAGTCCGAGCCGCGCCAGTAGGCGAGGTTGTGGCGCGAGGCGTTCTCCGGCCGGCGGGCCCAGTTGCTGACCTCGTACCAGGCGAACCCGGCATCGGACAGCCGCTGGTCGGCGAGCTCGTACATGTCGGCCTGCAGGTCGTCGTCCGGGGCGGGCACCTCGCCGCGGCGGATCTGCCGGGCCAGCTTCGTGCCGTCCTCGATGATCAGCGCGTAAGCCGAGATGTGATCGGGCGCGAGCTCGAGAGCCGTGTCCAGCGATCGCTCCCAGTCGGGGAGCGACTCGCCGGGCGCCCCGTAGATGAGGTCGACGCTGACGTCGAGGCCGGCATCCCGCGCCGCGCGCACGGCTGTCGCCACGTTCTCGGGGTCGTGCGTGCGGTCCAGCGCCGCGAGCACGTGCGGCACGGCGGACTGCATGCCGATCGAGAGCCGGTTGACGCCCGCGTCCAGCAGCGTCTCGACGACCTGCGGCGTGACGGTGTCGGGGTTCGCCTCGACGGTCACCTCCGCGCCGTCGCGCAGGCCGAAGGCATCGGATGCCGCGCGGAGCATGCGCGCCAGATCGCCGGCGGGCAGGAGCGTCGGAGTGCCGCCGCCGAAGAACACGGTGTCCATGGGGCGCACCGCGCCGGCCTCGTCCATCACAGCCCGGGCGAGGTCGATCTCGCGGATCAGCGTGTCGGCGTACTCGTCCTGCCGCGCTCCTCGCAGTTCGCTGGACGTGTAGGTGTTGAAGTCGCAGTAGCCGCAGCGCACGCGGCAGAACGGCACGTGCAGGTAGGCGGAGAACGGCGTCGTCGCATCGATCGGGAGCCCGTCCGGGAGTCGGCCGTCCGCGGGCGCCGGATCTCCCAGAGGCAGGGGTCCGGCCATCAGATGGGCGTCGCGTACAGCGGGGAGATCGCCCGAAGATAGCGCCGGAGCAGCTCGCGCCGACGGCGCTTCACCATGCCGGGAAGGCGATAGAGCATGGCGGCGGGCGCATCGAACGCACGCACGGTGAACCACACCTCGTCGGTGTCGTCCCGCCAGTCGATGTCGAACGACTCCTCGCCGCGCACCACGGAGCCGCCGACGGTTCCGAGCACGAACCCGATCCGGCGTCGTTCCTCGGTCACCGAGATGACCCGAAGCTCGGCATCCGCGCGCATGCCCTTAACCCTGCCGCGCACCTTCAGCGTCATCCCGGGGGCGACGAACGGGGTGCCCTCGGCGTCGTAGCGCTGCTCGACCTGGTTGCGGTTCGGCGCGATCGGGGCGCCCTCGGCGTCGAAGCTGACGCCCGTGTAGGTGTCGCCCGATGCCGGCCGCACATCGCTCAGCTGCAGGCCTGCGGCACGCTGCGCGGTCCACGACAGCAGCGCGTCTCCCGCGGACCGGAACCGGTCCTCGCCACTGCCGATCCGCCACGACTCCTCGGCCGGGATGCTGTTCTCAGGCGGATACTGCATGAGGTCGGGGGCGTGCGTCGCCCCGACCGCGGCATAGTCCACAGTGCCTTCTCGGAATGTCCCGCGACGCATGATCTCCAGCCTACGCGACGTGCCTGAACGACACCCCGACGACGTGCCGCCGTCCTTACTTCTTACCCTCGACGTCGCCCGACAGCGCGGCGATGAACGCCTCCTGGGGCACCTCGACGCGGCCGACCATCTTCATCCGCTTCTTGCCCTCCTTCTGCTTCTCGAGCAGCTTGCGCTTGCGGCTGATGTCGCCGCCGTAGCACTTGGCGAGCACGTCCTTGCGCAGAGCGCGGATGGTCTCACGGGCGATGATGCGGGCACCGATCGCGGCCTGGATCGGGACCTCGAAGTTCTGCCGCGGGATGAGCTTGCGAAGGCGCTCGGCCATCATCGTGCCGTAGGCGTACGCCTTCTCCCTGTGCACGATCGCGCTGAACGCGTCGACCTTGTCACCCTGCAGCAGCACGTCGACCTTCACGAGGTCGGCCTCCTGCTGGCCGTCGGGCTCGTAGTCGAGGCTCGCGTAGCCCTGCGTCTTGGACTTCAGCTGGTCGAAGAAGTCGAACACGATCTCTCCGAGCGGCATCCGGTAGCGCAGCTCGACGCGCTCCTCGGAGAAGTACTCCATGCCCAGCAGCGCCCCGCGCCGGGACTGGCACAGCTCCATGACCGTGCCGACGTAGTCCTTCGGCAGCAAGATGGCCGTCTTCACCATCGGCTCGGCGACCGAGGCGACCCGGCCGTCGGGGTACTCGCTGGGGTTGGTGACGACCACCTTCTCCCCCGTGTCGGTGGTGACCTCGTAGATCACGCTGGGCGCCGTGGTGATGAGGTCCAGGCCGAACTCGCGCGAGAGCCGCTCGGTGATGATCTCGAGGTGCAGCAGACCGAGGAAGCCGCAGCGGAAGCCGAAGCCCAGCGCGACCGACGTCTCCGGCTCGTACTGCAGCGACGCATCAGACAGCTTGAGCTTGTCCAGCGCCTCGCGCAGCTCGGCGTAGTCGCTGCCGTCGATCGGGTAGATGCCCGAGAACACCATCGGCTTGGGGTCGGTGTAGCCGGCGAGGGCCTCGGATGCCGGTCGGCGCAGCGTCGTGACCGTGTCGCCCACCTTGGACTGGCGCACGTCCTTCACGCCCGTGATGAGGTACCCCACCTCACCGACGCCGAGCCCCTGCGTGGGGGTCGGCTCGGGGCTGGAGACGCCGATCTCGAGAAGGTCGTGCGCGGCCCTGGTCGACATCATCTGGATGCGCTCGCGCGGCTCGAGCCGGCCGTCGACCATGCGCACATAGGTGACGACGCCGCGGTAGGCGTCGTACACGGAGTCGAAGATCATGGCGCGCGCGGGGGCGTCGGCGTCGCCGACCGGGGCGGGGATCTCGCTGACGATGCGGTCCAGCAGCGCCTCGACGCCAACGCCGGTCTTGCCCGAGACGCGCAGCACGTCCTCGGGCCTCCCGCCGATGAGGTCCGCGAGCTCCTTGGCGAACTTGTCCGGGTCGGCCGCGGGCAGGTCGATCTTGTTGAGCACGGGGATGATCGTCAGATCGTTCTCCAGCGCCAGGTACAGGTTGGCCAGCGTCTGCGCCTCGATGCCCTGCGCCGCATCGACCAGCAGGATGGCACCCTCGCACGCGGCGAGGGACCGGGACACCTCATAGGTGAAGTCCACGTGCCCGGGGGTGTCGATCATGTTGAGAGCGAACGTCTCGGTCGCCCCCGTGGCGGAGTCGGTCTGCCATGGCATCCGAACGGCCTGGCTCTTGATGGTGATGCCGCGCTCGCGCTCGATGTCCATGCGGTCCAGGTACTGGGCCCGCATGTCCCGGTCGGAGACGACGCCGGTGATCTGCAGCATCCGATCGGCAAGGGTGGACTTGCCGTGATCGATGTGGGCGATGATGCAGAAGTTGCGGATCTGCGAGGCGGGCGTCGCGGCAGGCGACAGCGGAGAGAGAGCGCGGGGTGACATGAGGTCCTTGATGCTGCAGGAAGGGTTCCCGCAAGTCTACGAGAGCGCGCCGGAATCCCGCATTCCGCGCGTCCGGTGATAGTCTCGCGAAGTTGCCCCGACCCGGAGACCGGGTTCCGCGGAGCACAGGACTCCGTCACAGCCGCCCGTGCTGCCGGTGTGCGTTATCTCGTGGATGGTGCTTGAATGTCATCCCGACCCAGCGTTGCGTCGGCAGATCCCGAGCGCGCTGTAGAAGAGAAAGAATCACCACCTTGATCAAGTATCTCGTGCGCCGAGCTCTCGGCTGGCTGCTGATGATCGTGGTCGCGACCAATGTCACCTACCTCCTGGCCTGGTCCTTCCTCGATCCGCGCAGTAATTACGTCGGCAGAAAGCCCCCGCTGTCCCCGGAGCAGATCGAGAATCTGCTCCGCCCCCGCAACCTGGACAACACCGTCCCCCTGGTCGAGCGGTGGTGGACCTGGCTCACCGGGATCGTCCTGCGCTGGGACTGGGGCGTCAGCCCGACGGGCGGCTCGGTCAACGAGCAGGTGGCGTACCGCATGTGGGTCAGCGCAGAGCTCGTGCTCGGCGCCACGATCATCATGACGCTGCTGGGCATCTGGATCGGCGTGTACACGGCCTCTCGCCAGTACAAGCTCGGTGACCGGATCTGGCAGGGCATCTCGATCATCACGATGAACATCAACATCATCGTCGCGGCACTCGCCGTCGTGATCCTGGCCATCAACTTCAACAAGTGGGTGGGCACTCGGGTCTTCTTCGTCACGGGCTCCTCATCAGAGGGTGTGACCGGGTTCTTCCCCGTCATCGTCGACGCGCTGCAGCATCTCATCCTGCCCACGATCGCCCTGGTGGTCATCGGCTACGCGCAGTACCACTTCCTGCAGCGCACCCTGCTGCTGGACAACATCAGCGCCGACTACGTGCGCACCGCGCGTGCCAAGGGCCTGACCAAGCAGCAGGCGATCCGCCGCCACGCGCTGCGCACCTCGCTCATCCCGGTGGCGACCCAGGTCGCGTTCTCCATCCCCGGCATCTTCACCGGCGCGATCCTGACCGAGTCGATCTTCGCCTGGCAGGGCATGGGCCGCTACTTCCTGACCACCATCAACGGAAACGACGTGCACGGCGTGGTCGCCGTCGCAGCCTTCGGCGCTGTGCTGACCGCCATCGGCGCCCTGCTGGCCGACATCGCCGTCGTCGTCCTCGACCCGCGAGTGAGGGTGAGCTGATATGAGCACCGAGATGATCGACCCCGCGGTGCAGCCGCCCGTCGGCCCCGACACCACCGCTGAGCGCATCCCCGGCAAGCAGCTGAGCAAGTGGACGCTGTACACGCGTCGCTTCATGCGCAACAAGCCCGCCGTCGCCGGCATCGTGATCTTCGTCCTGATGGTGATCTACTCCATCGTGGTCCCGCTCCTGACGCCGTACAAGATCGACGACCAGGACTTCATGAACCTGTCGACCGGCCCCTCGCCCGAGCACTGGTTCGGCACCAACGCCTCCGGCAACGACAACTGGCTGCAGACGGCCGTCGGCCTGCAGCGCTCGCTGATGATCGCCGTCACGGTGTCGGTCGGCGTCACCGCGCTGTCGGCCATCGTGGGCACCGCCGCCGCCTACTTCCGCGGTCGTGTCGAGCAGATCACGCTGATGATCATCCACTTCCTGATGGTCGTGCCGACCTTCCTCATCCTCGCCCTCGTCTCCAACAACGCGGGCGGCGACTGGCGCGTGATCTCGCTGGCGATGATCTTCGTGAGCTGGTTCTTCCCGGCCCGCGTCATCTGGACACTGGCGCTGTCGCTTCGCGAGCGCGAATACGTCGACGCCGCGCGCTACATGGGCGTCCCCGGCATGCGCATCGTGCTTCGCCACCTGGTCCCGAACATCGGCTCGCTGCTGGTGATCAACTTCACCCTCGGCATCGTCGGTGCCGTGGGAACCGAGACCGGCCTGTCGTTCATCGGCTTCGGCGTCAAGGCGCCCGACGTCTCCCTCGGCTCCCTGATCGGGTACGGCGCGGCCAGCGTGACCAGTGCTCCGTGGCTGTTCTACTTCCCCGCCCTGGCGCTGACGCTGCTGACCGTCTCGATGGCGCTCGTCGCCGACGGCCTGCGCGATGCCCTCGATCCCACTTCGGCGGCTGGAGGCCGCGCATGAGCACCCCCACTTCGAAGACCGTTCTCTCCGTCCGCGACCTCAAGGTCAGCTTCGCCTCGGAGGCGGGCCGTGTGGATGCCGTCCGCGGTGTCTCCTTCGATCTCGAGGCGGGCAAGACCCTCGGCATCGTCGGCGAGTCCGGATCGGGCAAGTCCGTGACGTCGCTGGCGATCATGGGCCTGCTCGACGAGAACGCCAAGGTGACCGGATCCATCCAGTTCGAGGGCCAGGAGCTCCTCGGCAAGTCCGACAAGCAGATGTCCATGATCCGTGGCAACGGCATGGCCATGGTCTTCCAGGACCCGCTGACCTCGCTCACCCCGGTGTTCACGATCGGCGACCAGCTCGTCGAGGCGCTCACCGTGCATCGCGGGCTCTCCAAGAGCGAGGCCTGGGACCGTTCGCTGGAACTGCTGCGCGTCGTCGGCATCACGAACCCCGAGAAGCGGATGAAGTCCTTCCCGCACGAGTTCTCGGGCGGAATGCGCCAGCGCGTGGTGATCGCGATCGCCATGGCCAACAACCCGCGCCTGATCATCTGCGACGAGCCCACCACGGCGCTCGACGTCACCATCCAGGCGCAGATCCTCGACCTGATCGAGAAGGCGCAGGACGAGACCGGCGCCGCCGTGATCATGATCACGCACGACATGGGCGTGGTGGCCCGCACGGCCGACGACGTGATGGTGATGTACGCGGGGAAGCCCGTCGAGCACGCCCCCGCGCACGAGCTGTTCCACAACACCCGGATGCCGTACTCGATCGGCCTGCTCGGCGCCATCCCCCGCGTCGACAAGGCCGAGAAGGAGCCCCTGATCCCGATCAAGGGCAACCCGCCGCTGCTGATCGACCTGCCGGACGCCTGCCCGTTCGCGTCGCGCTGCCCGATCGCGATCGACGCGTGCGTCCGCCGCGAGCCGGACCTCGTGCCCGTCGCGTTGGATTCCGGCGAGAACCACCTCGCCGCCTGTATCCGTGCTGATCAGATCGACGCCGACGGCCTCATCGGCGGCCTGCCGGTGTACCCGGCGCCGGAGCTGCACGAGAGCGCACTGACCCGGACCCCGCGCGAGGAGCGTCCTGTCACGCTCGAGGTGCGCAACATGGTCAAGACCTTCCCGCTGCTCAAGGGCGCGCTGTTCAAGCGCAAGGTCGGCGAGGTGCACGCGGTGAAGGGCATCAGCTTCGACATCCGTGAGGGCGAGACCATGGCGATCGTGGGTGAGTCGGGCTCCGGCAAGACCACCACGCTGCTGCAGATCATGGACTTCGAGAAGCAGGCCGACGGCGACATCATCATCGCCGGGACCAGCGTCAACGGCCTGCACAGCCGGAAGGTCGAGCGCACCCTTCGCCGCGACATCCAGATCGTGTTCCAGGACCCGATGGGCGCCCTGGACCCGCGCATGACCGTGACCGACATCATCGCCGAGCCCATGCAGGCCATCGGCATGAACAAGGACGAGATCCACAGCCGCGTGCAGGAGCTGATGGACCTCGTCGGCCTGAACCCGGCGCACCGCGATCGCTTCCCCGGCGCATTCTCGGGTGGTCAGCGGCAGCGCATCGGAATCGCCCGCGCGCTCTCGACCAACCCGAAGATCGTCGTGCTCGACGAGCCCGTGTCGGCGCTGGACGTCTCGATCCAGGCCGGCGTCATCAACCTGCTCGACGAGCTGAAGGTCAAGCTGGGCCTGTCGTACCTGTTCGTGGCGCACGATCTCTCGGTCATCCGCCACATCGCCGACCGCGTCGCGGTCATGTACCTCGGCGAGTTCGTCGAGTACGGCGACGTGGACGACGTGTTCGACAACCCGCAGCACCCGTACACGCAGGCGCTGCTGTCGGCCATCCCCGTTCCCGACCCGGACATCGAGCGCACGCGTCAGCGCGTGATCTTCGACCCGGAGACCATGAGCACGCGGCCCGCGACGGTCTGAGATTTCGGTGATGTAACCGTCGGATCACCGTCCGATAACGGTTAGTCACGATTCACTCACGCACGCCTCGATTGCGACGCGATGCGAACTAACCTCCCTAATGACACGCCGAAAGGCGAAAGGAGCACCATGAAGCAGCACAAGCTGATGGGGGCGCTGGCAATCACCGGCGCTTTCGCACTCGCTCTGAGCGGGTGCGCAGCCAATAACACCGGAAACACCGGTGACGGCGGGGACAAGGGCGGCGACACCGGCAAGAAGACGGCGTTCGCTGACTACAACCCGCAGCCCCGCGAGAACCTCAAGCAGGGTGGCACTGTCAACTTCCCGATCAACGAGATCCCGGAGCAGCTGAACCAGTTCAACAGCGACGGCAGCGCGGACACGGCACGCATCGCAGCGTGGTACATGCCGCAGCTGATCCTGTTCAAGCCGGATGGCACGCCGTACAAGAACGACGCCTACCTCGACGAGTGGAAGAACGAAGTCAAGGACGGCAACACCGTCATCACCTTCAAGTTCAACGACAAGGCAGTCTGGAACGACGGCACCCCGATGGACTGGACCGCCATCGACGCCACCTGGAAGGCCAACCGCTCGAACGACGAGGGCTTCGTCCCGAACTCGACCAGCGGCTACGACAACGTCGAGTCGGTCACCCAGGGTGACACGCCGAAGACCGCGATCGTGACCTACAAGGGCGAGTACCCGTGGATCGCAAAGGGATTCACGATCCTGCTGCACCCGGCGATCAACACGCCTGATCTGTACAACAAGGCGTTCCTGAGCAACCCGCACCCGGAGTGGGGCGCCGGCCCGTACACCGTCGACCAGTTCGACGCGAACAAGGGCTTCATCTCGTTCAAGCCGAACGACAAGTGGTGGGGCGACAAGCCCATGCTCGACAAGGTGACCTTCACGGGCATGGACGCTCAGGCCTCGATCAACGCCTTCAAGAACGGCGAGATCGACACGGTCGGCGTCGGTACGAAGGACCGCCTGGCTCAGGTCGCGGACATGAAGGACATCAAGATCTACCGTGCGCAGCAGACTGCGAACACGCTGGTCGAGGTGGACTCCGAGAAGCCGCAGTTCAAGGACGTCAAGGTCCGCGAGGCCTTCTTCAAGGCGATCAACATCGACCAGCAGAAGAAGATCGCCTGGAACGGCCTGGACTACTCCGAGGAGCCCGCAGGTTCCTTCCTGATGTACTCGTTCCAGCCGGGCTACAGCGACTCGCTCGCCAAGGCCGGTTACAAGTACGACCCGAAGGCGGCGAACAAGCTCCTCGACGACGCCGGCTGGAAGAAGGGCTCCGACGGCATCCGCGAGAAGGACGGCGTGAAGCTCTCGGTCGTGTACCCGATCTTCAGCGACGACCCGACGCAGGCCGCGCTCGCGCAGTCGTTCCAGAAGATGGAGAAGGAGGTCGGCATCGATCTGAAGATCGACGTCCGCCCGTCCAACAAGTTCGCTGAGGACTACAACAGCAAGAACTGGGATGTCGCGAGCCTGCGCTTCACCTCGTCCGACCCGTACGGTGTCGGCGACATGTTCCAGCTCTACGGCGCCGACCAGGGCCTGAACCTGTCGGGTGTCTGGAGCGACGAGACCGACGCCGAGATCCACGAGATCGAGAAGATCGGCGACGGCGACAAGCAGATCGCAGCAGCGATGAAGCTCGAGCCGAAGCTCCTCGAGGGCTGGGGTCTCATCTCCCTCTACAACGGTCCCTCGATCTCCGCAGCCAAGAAGGGTCTGGCCAACCTGACCCCCGAGGCCTACGTTGGTCTCGACGGCTTCGGCATCCAGCCCGTTGAGAACGTCGGCTGGGAGAAGTAACCCCTAGGGTTTCTCGACCGATCGCAAGGAGCGGGGCCGGTGGTTCATCCACCGGCCCCGCTTTTCCTATGCTGGGACTGTGACTCCGCAGGTCGTCCTGGTGCACGGCATCCGCACCTCCGCCACGATGTGGCGTGCGCAGCTCGCCCATCTGGAGGCGGCGGGCGTCCCCGCCACGGCCGTCGACCTTCCCGGACACGGCACGCGCATGGACGAGGACTTCACGCTGCACGAGGCCCTGCACACGATCGATGCCGCGGTCCGCGAAGCGGCGGCCGAAGGCCCGGTGCTCCTGGTCGGGCATTCGATGGGCGGCCTGCTCTCGCTGGCCTACGCCGGCGGCGAGGAACCGCCGCCGGTCACCGCGCTGATCGCGGCGTCGTGCAGTGCCCTCCCCCGCGGCGCTGCCCTACGCACCTACCGTCTCCTGGCTGGCGCAGTCGACGCCCTCCCTGGGCGCGGCATGTGGCTCACCGAACGCGTCCTCGACGCCACGATCCCCATGGAGACGCGAGCCGACTTCGGCGCCGGCGGTTACGCGCTGGATGCCCAGGATGCGGCGCTGCGGAGCCTGGCCGCGCTCGACATCGCCAGGTCGGTCGCCCGCATCCGCATCCCGCTGTGGTTCGTCAACGGTCAGTTCGACCAGCTGCGCACACACGAATGGCTGTTCCGGCGGCTCGCACCGCACGCCGAGCTGGTCGTGGTACCGCGCACCACGCACCTGGTCACGGCCATGCGGCCGCGGGTGTTCAACGCGGTGCTGGAGCTGGCTCTGGCTGTCGTGCGAGAGCGGTCATGAGGCCGCCGGCCACAGAGAGCACCGCCGCCATCAGGAACACCAGCCAGAAGCCCCCGACCAGCGCGACCAGGCCGGCACCGACCACGGGGCCGATCAGCTGCCCGAGCGCGGCGGTGACGTTCACGATCCCCAGGTCCCTCGCATGGTCCTGCTCATCCGGAAGCAGATCGGTCGCAAAGGCGAGTCCGACGGTCGAGAACGCTCCGTAGCCCAGACCCATCAGCGCCGCGGCGATCATCGTCACCTCGAAGGTCGGCAGGATGACGATGGCGACACCGGACGCCGCCTGCACGAAGGTCGCGGCGACCGTCAGCCCGCGGCGCCTCCCGGTGCGATCCGAGAGGATGCCGGTGAACACCGAGGCGATCACCACGAACACCGTGTAGACGACGATGAGCAGCAGCAGGTTGTCCTGCGCCTCGGCGTTCGGCTGGTTCAGCCCGTGCAGCAGGAAGAACAGGAACAGCGCCGTACCGAGCGCGTTTCCGATGTTGGCCACGAGCCTGCCCCAGAGCATCCAGGCGAAATCGCGGTCACGCAGTGACGCGAGTCGTGGTCTGTCGCTCGCGCGCGGCGGCACCTCGGACGCCGAGGCCGGCGGATCGGGCAGCATCAGGGCGGTCAGGGTGCCGACCACCGCGATGATCGCGGCCAGCAGCAGGTAGCCGGCCAGCACACCGAGCCCGAGCAGCACCACCAGGCCCACGCCCAGCACGATGCCGACGGCCTGGCTCGAGCCCACCGCCGAGGATGCGGCACCGCGCTGCGAGGACGGCAGTTGATCCGCGATGAGCGCGGTGAAGGCCGCGGAGGCCACCGAGACGCCGATCGACACACCCACCCAGCAGGCGCCGACCAGCCAGGGCCCTTCGACGAGACCGGTGAGCACGAGGAAGACCGCCGAGACCCACACGCCCATCAGCGCCCAGGGACGGCGACGACCGCGCGGAGAGCGCGAACGGTCGGAGATCGCGCCGACCAGGGGTCCGGCGACGATGCCGAAGAGCCCTCCGACGCCGAGCACCAGGCCGGAGGACACCACACCGCGGATCCAGTCGTCTTCGGGTGTGTCCAGCTGCAGGGGCAGCAGCAGCTGCACGGGAGTGAGCTGCACGGTCCAGATGGCGAGCCACGCGAGGGTGAAGAGGCCCATCCAGCCGGCGCCGACCTTCACCGTGCCGGTCATCGTGCGCTCCCCTCAGTGCCCGAGCGAGCGTCTCGGATGAGATCCCGGTACCAGTCGTAGGACGCCTTGGGCGTGCGGATCCCGGACTCGAAGTCGACATGCACCAGGCCGAACCGCTGCGTGTACCCGTCGGCCCATTCGAAGTTGTCCATCAGCGACCAGACCGTGTACTCCTCGACGCGAGCACCATGATCCACCGCCTCGGCCACCGCGTCGATGTGCGCCGACAGGAAGGCGATGCGGTCGTCGTCCTGCACGCGCACGGCGTGACCGGGCTCCGGAAAGGAGGCGCCGTTCTCGCCGATCACGATCGGCGGCATATCAGGGTGCCGCCCGGAGAGATCGACCAGGAAGTCGCGCAGCGCCTCGGGCATGATCGGCCAGCCGAAGCCGGTGAGCGGAGCGCCGAGCGTGGGAAGCAGATCGAACGGGAGCGGGCTGTCCCCCGGCGCCGCGGCGACCGTGGTGGGGTTGTAGAAGTTCACGCCGTAGAAGTCCAGGGAGTCGCCGATCAGCTCGAGATCGCCGTCCTGAACGGGCATCGGCGGGAGGCCGAGCGCCTCGATCTCGGGGTACGCCCCCGCCAGAAGCGGCTCGGAGAACACCCGGTTGTGGATGAGGTCGTACGCGTGCGCGGCCGCGAGATCGGCATCCGACCCTCCGGCGGGGAGCACCTGGGTGTGGTTGTTGGTGATGCCGACGCGTGTCGCCCCCGCCGCGCGGAGGGAGGCGGCCGCGCGAGCATGCGCGAGCAGCTGATGGTGCACGGTGGGCAGCGCGCCGAACAGGAGCTGCTTCGCGGGCGCCAGCTCCCCCGTGCCGTAGCCCTGCAGGGTGGTCATCGCGGCCTCGTTGATCGTGTACCAGGTCGCCACCCGGTCGGCCAGGCGATCGGCGACCATCGCGGCGTAGTCGGCGAACCGCGACACGGTGTCACGGCTGAGCCAGCCGCCGGCCGCCTCGATCTCGCTGGGAAGCTCCCAGTGGTAGAGCGTGGGCTCGGGGTCGACGCCGCGCGCCAGCAGCCCGTCCACGAGCTTCTCGTAGTGGTCGAGGGCCACGCTGTTCGCGGGCCCTGATCCTCCGGGCTGGATGCGCACCCACGGGATCGAGAAGCGGTAGCCGTCTACGCCGAGGCCCGCGAGGAGCTCGATGTCGTCATCCGTGCGCCGGTAGCTGTCGCAGGCGGGTTCGGCGGTGCCGCCGTCGATCACCGCACCCTGCCGGTCGACGAAGTCGTCCCAGATCGAGCCCCCTCGGCCGTCGGCCGTTCGGGACCCCTCGATCTGGAATGCGGAGGTGGCGGTGGACCAGCGCAGACCCGCAGGAATGCGGGGCGCGGACAGCGAATCGGGCATCGGGCTCCTCTGACGTCGTCGTCTATCGGGTACCGACGATTCTGCACCCGGTTCCACGTTCGGCGCGACTGAATCCCGCACTCGGCGCGTCACCCGATCCCGGCACGACGCGCGGGAGCCGTCGTTTTCGCACTGCGCCGGGGTGCTGGTAACATTGACTCTTGGCTTGCGTGTGGGTTCGTCCCTCACGACCGCTGTCGGCGCCCTCTCTCGTCTGCAGCATCCGATCAACATCCAGACAGAAAGCGTGTCCACACGTGGCAAACATCAAGTCGCAGATCAAGCGCAACAAGACCAACCTGAAGGCGCAGGAGCGCAACAAGGCCGTCAAGAGCGAGCTGAAGACCCTCGTCCGCAAGACCCGTGAGGCCATCGCGGGCGGCGACAAGGAGGCCGCTGAGGCCGCCCTCAAGGTCGCTTCCGTCAAGCTCGACAAGGCCGTCAGCAAGGGCGTCGTGCACAAGAACCAGGCGAGCAACCGCAAGTCGGCCATCGCCAAGCAGGTCGCCGCTCTCTGAGCCACCGATTCACGCAGAAGGCCCGCCCCTTTCGGGGCGGGCCT
>Ga0308169_10000669_pt1 | contig 46458 bp, 59 predicted proteins | sample PhyBR1_2_FD_202139 | JGI IMG/M metagenome (GOLD analysis project Ga0308169, IMG submission 202139) | Phyllosphere microbial communities from UC Gill Tract Community Farm, Albany, California, United States - DLSLSB.R1 | ecosystem: Host-associated > Plants > Phyllosphere > Unclassified | place... | reverse complement strand
GCGCTTCACGGTGTCGGCCAAGGAAGAGCGGGCGAGCCGAAGAGCCGCACTTTGACCCGCTCGAGCTGGAGGAAGGTGCTTCCTCGTCAGCTTGCTGCGTTCGCCCGAGCCGTCCGAGACTTGCAAAGCCAGCTACGCGACGAGACTACTCTGAAAGGATGAACGAGGAGCGCGCGAGAGCGTTCTCGCCGGCAGGAAGCGCGCCGCTCGAGCCTCTGCGCGCGCGCCGGACCACTTGCAGTCTCAGCCACTTCCACATCTTCGCCCGCATAGTAGAAGAACGCAGCAAGGCAGCGACAGCACCAGGCTGGCAACGGCGAGCCTTGTCGAAGCCGGAAGCGGCGTGCGAGCCTAGTTCAACGTAGTCGGCTTGCCGTCGGATGCCTCTGATTGGCCGGCGCTCGGTTCCCGGCTCGAGACGCCGCTTGGGCTTTTCCTGCCCGCTCGAAGCCCGAGCAAGCCTGCGCATCGGCCTTCTCAGCTCAAGTGCGAGGCACTTGAGCCCGAAGAGCTGTCGAGGGGACGCCGCCACCGCGCTCGAGGCTGAGAAGGTCGAGCTTGAGACGACGAGAGGCTGCGCCGCCGAAACGTGGGCGCACTGCAGCTGGCGCTCGAGCAGTGCAGACGACACCTGCTGTAATGATACGAGCGTGTGTGATGAGCAGCCGAGCCTAGGAGCAACGAGCCGAGAAGCAGGCGGAGCGAGACATTCCGACTAGGCCGGCCGACGACGACGACGACGACAGAGGCGACATGCACGGGGCAGATATGCATGGTGCGAGATACATATCTATTGAATAGAGCGAAGAGGCACAGTCTACATCTGCTGATCTGCCGCCTTGGCCATCCCCTCGACCTCGTGCATGCCCTGCTCGAGCTCCCTGTCCGCGTCCACCTCGTCCGGGTCGCTCTCGTCCTGCCGCATCTCGCACGCCTCGTCCTCCGAGTCGTGCGTCGTCGTCGCCGCCATGCGCACCTTGCGCCGCGCAGGCGCCGTCAGCGTGCTCTCGCCGAGGTCGCCCGTGCCGCCTTTGCTGGCGCTGCCGTCGCTCTGGCGCCGCCGGCTCGCACCTGCGCCGGCGCCGGTGCGGTGACGACCGTCGACCGAAGGCGATCGGGCTGAACCCGACGCCGACTCGTCTCCCGTCTCGCTCGGGTCGCTCGAGTCGTCGAGCCCGTGCGGCCGCCGCCGCTTCTTCGCCGCCGCCGACGCGCTGGTCGCGCGGCTCCTGCCCATGCGCTTCTCGCCCTCGCGCCGCCGGTCGCGGCTCGCGTCCTGGTCCTGCTGCTCGACCTCGGAGCGCTCCTGCTCGGCCGGGTCTTGGCGCCGCCCGAGGCCGATGAGCGGCGGGCTCCACACAGCGTCGAGGACGGGCTGGAAGTTGCGCGAGATCGAGCTGTGCAAAGCGTGGAGCGCGGCGAAGACGCGCTTCTGCGGCGCAAGCCGCACGTCGTCGCCGTCCGTGTCGTCAACGGTCGAGCCGCCTGCCTCGGGCGAGGAGGCCGTGACGTAACTGCGAGCAGGGCGAGAAGTTCGTCAGGTTGTGCTTGAGATGAAGGCGGGCACGAGGTGGGAGCAGCAGGAGGATGACGAGCGAGAGGACAGGGAGAGAGGGACGCACGGCAAGCCGACCTCGCGAGTGACCCGGTAACCATCGCCTGCGAGCACGACATGCGAGTTAGCTTTGACCTGAGAAACTTAGAGAGGCGAAGAGGGAAGAGGACGCACGGTTGCCGACGTGCTCAGCTTCGACTCGGAGCGTGTTCCACATGATGCGCCTCGCCGCCTCGATGACGGCGATGATGAAGCCCTGCACCGGCGTCGACGGGTGCGGCGAGAAGTAGATGACCCACTGGAAGCGCAGGAGGACGTTGGCGACGGCGGCGAGGTAGTAGACCCACGGCGCGTCCTTGAAATAGGCGAGCTCGTTGCGCAGGAGGAAGTGCTTGCGGTCCTTGACGTCGCGGTGCCCGAGCGACCAGTCCATGTAAATGTCTGCGGACTCGAGGTGTGCGTCAGACAGAAGCGCTCAAGGCAGGAGAGAGGAGGAGAGAGAGAGAGCTCGAGGCAGAGAGAAGGGGAGGAGGAGCAGTCGACGCACCCCAGGTGGACGTGTAGAGCGTGTTGAACGTCGCAAAGATGATGAAGAGGGCGAGCCGCCAGGGCACGTTGTCGCCGTTGTGCTCGTGGATGCGCCACGAGTAGTACGCCATGAAGTAGCTGATCGTCACCGTGTACTTGCCGGCGTTGAGCATGTGCAGGCTGCGGAAGGGCCGAGTCAGCACGACGTCGAGGGAACGCAGGAGGAGAGAGAGAGAGGGACGCACTACATGCCGTCCGAGTCGATGTAGCGGCGGATGCTCTGCCCGAGACGGAAGAAGGGCGGCAGCGACGACAGGACGGCGGTCGTCCAGGTGCTGTTGGTCGAGCACGTGCTGAAGACGTCGTCGGGCCATCGGTGGCTGTACGTGCAGTAGAGGAAGCCGAGGTTGTAGACCTGCAAGGGGACGGGCGTCAGCTCGGGAGTCGGGAAGGAGCTCGAGAAGAGGAGGACGGACCGAGTAGTACAGCGAGTTCATCTCGTCGCCGAGGAAGAAGTCGCGGAACCTGCACGTGCGAGTGCGTCAGCCATGCTCGAGCCGATGAGGAAGATGAGGGAGCTGGACGCACTCGACTGCGACGAGGCCCGAAGTGATCATCCTGCAGAACGAGCGCAACATCCACCAGCGCGCCGAGGCGTAGAAGACGGGGAACGGGTTCAACATGATGGCGAGCATGACGACGAGCCATGCGAGCGGGTATGACGACGGCGTGATCTGGTCCGGCCAGAAGTTGCTGAACGAGGCCCAGAAAAAGAGCGAGAGGATGAACCACAGGAGGGCCGGGATCTCGAGGTACTGGTGGTAGTCGAGCCGATTGCGCACGTCGAGCTCGAAGATGAGGACGTAGCTGCGAGCGCGAAGGAGGGAGAGAGGGTCAGCTCGAGTCGAGCCGGCGAGACGGCAAAGGGGAGGAGGGACGCACTTGATCCGAGCCTTGCTCCAGGCGGCGAGGTTGAGGAAGAAGGCGAGGCAGAAGAAGACGGGGATGAAGCAGGCGGCGAAGAGTTGCAGTAGCGCCGGCCAGTAGGGGATCTCGCGCCGGGTCGACGCCTTGAAACCTGGGTGAGGAGGGAAGGCCCAGGGTCAGCCTCTGGCTGCGGCGACAGCGAGTGCGAAAAGGACGCACTGAGCACGATGGCCTCGACCATGAGAGGCACGGACGCGCCCATGAGCAAGCCTGCACGCCAGGTCGAGAAGTGGTGGTGCTTCTTGGCGCCGAAGTCGCGCAGCCGCTCGAGCCTGTTCCGAGGGCGGCACCATCAGCGAGCGCCTCGTGAGCACGTCGTGTATGTGAGAGAAGGGGACGTACGCCTTCTTGCGGTCGCCTCGCTCGAACACGTTGGCGAAGGCGTTCTCGGTCTCGCGGATGAGGTCATCGAGGCGGGTCGACGAGACGAAGTTGGCCTTCTCGACCTTCTCCGAGTACTTGGCGCTGCACGGGATGCCCGTCGCCTTCTCGAACTTCTTGAGGGCCTGCGAGAGGAAGAAGCAGAGTCAGCAAGCGCTCGAGTTGATCGACGAGCTCGGCTCAAAAAGGTCTCGGCGACGCACCTTGGAGAAGCCGGTGCGGTTGAGAAGCCGATAGCTCTTGAGCATGCCGAGGAGGCGGTAGAACTCGATGGCTGCAAGGGGAAGAGTCAGTCATGGCCGAAGCTGGAGAGGCGAGAGGGAGGGAGGGAGAGAGGGACGCACTCGCGAGCTTGAGCTTGCTGCGGGCGTTCGTGTACTCCTCGGGCCGACGATGCCGATACACCTGCCGCCCCGCCGTCACGCCCTCGTCGTCCGCATCGGTGCCTTCGCCCTCTGCATCGCCGTCTCGCTCATCGTCGCCGTCGTCCGAGAGCCGCCGCCGCCGAGGCGCACCGTCCTCGGCCTCCTCGGCGTCCTTGGCCTGCTGCTTGCGGTGCGCGAGCGTGCGGCGGACCATCTGCGTGCCGGGGATGTGCGAGATGTGCTGGTTCTTGGGGAAGAGGGACGTGACGAAGGCGGGCGGGTGCAGCTCGCGCTCCTTGAACGCCTGGAACTCCTTCTTGTGGACTGCGGGCAGGAAGAGGGGCGTCAGCTTTGCGCGCACCGACGACGTGAAGCTCGTGAGGAGAAGGGGACGCACTGGCGAGCTCCCTCCACTGCGCACTCAGCTCCTCGTACCGCTTCGACGCCTCGGCCTCCCGGTCGGCGTAGAAGCCGCTCACGCGCTCGAGCTCACGGTCGAGCAGCGCAAAGAAGCGCCTCGACTGGAGCGGCGACTTGTCGATGACCTCGTCGAGCTCCATGTTGCCCGAGAAGCCCTCGCGCCACTTGCGCCTCGAGTCGGCCGAGCGACCGGCGATGGCGTCGCGCCCGGACGACGACGCCTTGCGGCTGAACGGGTGCGGGAGGCCGGTCGAGTGGTCGTCGCGCTCGGGCGACTTGTTCAAGGCGTGCGAGTCGAGGCGGACGATGGGCTTGCGGCTGTCGTTCGTGTCGTCCGAGTTGCGCTCGCCGGCCGACGACGACATGACGGATAGGCCTGGCGAGTGGAGGGGCGAGGTCGCCGCAGGTGCAGGCGTCGGCGCCTTGGTCGGGTCGGCCTTGTGCTCGCTGAGCGAGCGGACCGGGACAGGGCGCTCCTCGTGGTCGCTCCCGCCGTCTTCTCCAAGCTCGAGATCGCGCGCGTCGTCGTGCACGGCGCCGCCTCCCGGCTCGCGCGCTCCTGGCACGGCTGAGCCGGTCTGCCGGAACTGCGACTCGCGCACGCGCGCTGCCCGCTCGCGCTCAGCGGCGATGGCCCGAGCGCCCGAGACGCTCTTGCCCGTGTCGCCGCCGCTCACGTCGCCCGTGCCGCCGTCGTCGATGTCGGCGAGCTCGTCGGTAGCACGACCGATCTGCTTCTTGAGTTGCCGGTACTGCAAGGGCAAAGAGGAAGAGGGTCAGCATTGATGAGCCTGCCAGCTCGAGGAGAGCGGGCGGGGACGCACCTGGATGTAGGCCCGCCTCCACTCATCTATCGCGTGCGAGTTGAGGTACTGCGCGAACTTCATGGCGCGAGGCGGCCGCTGGGCGAGGCGAGCGGGACGATGTCGTCGTTGGCTCGAGCGGGCGAGGGGGAGAGGGCGACGAGGGTTGGCGGGGCTGTCGGGGGCGCAGGATGCAGGTGTAGAGCTTGCGCAAGGCTTGGCTGCAGCTGCGGATGCTTCTGAGGTCAGCGTGAGCGCTGCCCACGGCACACAACACCATCTCGCGGCGTCACGAGGCTTGAGGCGAGGAGGGACTCACGGGCTCGGCGCAGCGGCTCTGGAAGATGCCGTTGCTGTGTAGAGGCAGTCTAGCAGGTCGAAGAGCAGTACAGGTGCAGGGCGAGAGCAGCGAAGCCGACTGCGGACAAGCGCCAGACGACGCGCGCGCCGCTCGCCCGACTTCGAAATTGCGACGGCGATGAGAGCGGAGCGATCTCGCAGCCAGAATTGGCTCGTTCTCTCGCTTGCCTCGCCTCGCTCACAGGAATCGAGACGACTAGTGCGTTGCAGAGAGGCGATCAAACGGCCGTGGAGGTGGAGGACCGGCGAGGTCGCGATGATGATGAGGGGAAGAGAGAGAGAGGTCCGAGGGCCGCGGCCGGCGAGGCGAAAGGGGGGTATCTCGTGTGCGACGACAACGGGGAATAAGTGAGGGTCATCAGGGGGAGCGAGAGGGAGACAGGACCGAGTCGTTGCGAGGAGGGGATCGTGAGGGAGACTGAGAAGGGGTCCGAGGGCGGCTCGATGACGACGACGACGACGACGCAGCGGACGGTCCCGACATCCACTAGTGGTACGGCTGCGTCGACGGCGTGTGCGCATGGCCGCGATGTTGAGGCGAGGGAGCGTGCGAGGGCGGCTGAGAGTGATCGTGCGAGGGTCGGTACGCCGTCCCCTCCGAGCTGCCGCGCCGCGCCTCCTCGTACCGGCCTGGATGCGGCGGGCCCGGGAGCCACGACGAGTTGCCGGCGCCGGCGCGAGGCTGGGGCAGGCCGGCGGGATGAGGCGGGACAGGGCCGCTCGGCTGCTGCGGGTTGGCGAAGGCGACGGGCCGCTCGGGCGAGCGCAGGAGCTGCGACGGCGAGACGGACGTCGAGAGAGGTCGCGAGCCGCTCGGGAGGCCGCCGGGGACGACAGGCGCTGACCAAGCCTCTGCGAGCGTGGAGGGGGAAGGTCAGCTCGGCGAAGGTGGAGGAGGAGCCGAGGTGGACGCACCTTGCAGTCCTGGTCGTCGCGGCGGGCTCGCCTCGCCCCTCGAGACCCTGAAGCCGGTGCCGCGGCCGAAGAGGCGGATGTGGTTCTCGGCGCGCGCGAGGATCTCCTTCGAGGTGAGCTGCGACGGGTTGGCGAAGAGCTCCTGGTCGTTGAGGATCGACAGGCACTCGGCGGGGACCTGCAGCGTGCAGCGAGTCAACTCAGGGCTCGTGAGAGAGAGCGAGAGAGAGGGAGAGACAGAGAGGGAGGGGACGCACCTCCCAGAACTCGTCCTGAAGCTCGAGTAGCTCGTGGACGACGCGTGCCGCCGAGAAGCTCTCGTCGCGAGCCGGGTCCTTGCCCTTGGCGTACAGGATGTTGGGGCTGATGACGGTGGCGAGGTTCTGTAGGTCCATCTTGGACCCGGTCTCCTCGTCGACGTGCGAGAACGAGGCGACCCACTTGAGGAAGACGAAGAGGACCTCCATCGTGTCGCGGTGCGGCTTGGGCATCAGGCAGCACACGTAGTGCATCATGCGCTTGCGTTCGTCCTCGTTCTCGACGCCTGCGAGCAGGAGGAGGGAAGGACGTCAGCGGCGAGGTCCGATCGAGCTCGAGGACGGCGGCGAGGAAGGAAGGCTCGAACGACTCACGCTGCGCGGCGATGAAGAGGTGGAACAGCTTGAACGTCATGAGCGGGTCGGGCAGGTCGCGGAGGAACTTCTTGAGCAAGGCGGCGAGCTGGACCGGGTTGTCGTCCGACAGGTTGACCGAGCCCGAGTCGCGGTCGAGCGCCTCGGTGAGGTCCTTGAGCCGGCGGATGTTGCCGTTCTTGCGGAAGATGCCCTCGATCGACATGTCTGCGAGGGTGAGGGACGTCAGGAAAGCGGGCGAGGGGCGAGGGAGAGGGGAGGAGAGGACGACGACGGACCCATCTGCTTCATGGCCGAGATAACGTCGTCGACGAAGCTCGGGATGCGTAACGAGCCCGGCCCGGCACCGTGCATCGAGTCGGCGCCGTTGCGCTCGACGAGGACCTCGAGCGGGATGCCGAAGACGCCTGCGCGCGTGGAGGAAGGAGAAGGTCAGTCGGGCTCGGCGAGGTGGAGGAAGGGGACCGAGCACGCACCTTTCTTCTTGACGCTCTTCTTCTCCTGCCCGCCCTTGAACAGCTTGCCCCAGAACGTGTTCTTCCTCGCGTCGATCATCTCGAGGAGCTCGTCGAGCGGCGCCGCATCGCGCAGGGCGCTCGACTCGCTCGAGAGGAGGACGGCGGCGACGTGCTTGACGATGAAGTACTCGAGCGCCGACAGCTCGCTCAGGAGCTTGGGGCCGAGCGAGAGCGCGTTGGGCGGCGCGCTGACGAAGCCGCTGCGGTCGCCGACGAACGCGATCGTGCCGAGGGACGCCGGGGGAGGCGACGGTCGGGACGGGTCGCTGCGGCGCTGCTCGGCCTCGAGCGCCTTGGGCAGGTCGGCGAGCGTGAGGCCCTCCTCGTCCTGCGTCGGCTCGGACGAGCCGCCGAGGCCGTCGGGCTCGCGCACGCCGCCGGCGACCGGGTCGTCAACGATGCGCACGGCGGTCGTCTTGCGGTGGAGGGCTGGGCGAGGACCGACGGCAACGGTCGGCGAGGCGGTGCGGTCTCGGTCGCGGTCGGCGTGCGAGGCGGCGGTCGGGGTCGTGACGACCGAGAGGTTCTTGGGCGTCGTCGACTTGGCCGACGCGCTGCCGCCGCCGCTCGACGCCGGGACGACCTCGCGGACCTGGTTGCGCGGGATGGTCGTGCCCCTAACCGGGTCGACGAGTGGCTGGTCCTTGCGCGACGGGACGGGCGGCTTGGTCTGGAACAAGGTGAACGTCGTGTCGGTCGTCGCGTCGCTCGTCGCCGTGCGGCCCGCCGGCGACTGGACGATCGTCGAGCGCATGGGCGTGCGCGCCTGCGTCGCCGACAGCTTGCGGTCGAGCTGCACGCTCTTCATGCGCTTGATGTCGGTCGAGTCGCGGTAGGCGTCCGAGAGCGACCTCGCCTCGTCCGACGCCTCGTCGGCCGCCGCCGCGCCGACCTGCCCGCCGACGACGCCGCGCTGCTTGAGCCGGCCGAAGAGCTTGTTGAGCGCGACGCACAGGAGGAAGGCGTACTGCTCGAGGCGCGTGACGTAGGCGAACTGGCCCGGGCCGGCCGTCCCCTCGAGGCTGCCGCCGCGCTCGCGCGAGGCGCACTCGCGGCAGAACGCTGCACCGAGCGCCTCGTCGCCCGCGCCGTCGACCCAGACGAAGTCGGCGACGGGCACCTCGTCGTGCGGGTCGGGGACGGCCTCGTCCTTGGACGCGCAGCGGTGGCAGTGCGGGCAGCGCAAGCACGGCAAGTGCCACCGCACCGACGTGCCGAGGCGCGCGCACTCCTCCTCGACCGTGAGGCGGCAACCCTCGCACAGGTCGGTCGTGGCCTCGCCCTGGCCGATGAGGGTCCCGACGGCGCGCGCGAGCGACTTGTACCCGTACGTCGGGCGCGCAGGAGAGCCGACCGGCGACGACGACGGCGACGACGAGTCGACGACGCCGTCTGCTGCTGCGCCCTCGCTGCTGGCGGACGACGCCGACTGAGCCGAGTCTTTGCGGCTCGGGGCGTCGAGCGACGTCGACGATGCTGCGGCGGCGGCGGCTCCGCCGCCTCGCCGAGCGGCCGACGCGCCGTTCTTGACGAGCGCCGCGACCGTCGCCGAGATCTTGTTGGCCTCGGGGTCGCGCGCGAGGCGGTCGAGGCGGCCGAGGAAGAGGCCGATCGCCTGGCCGTTGGCGTGCTCGCGCTCGAGCTTGAGGCTGCCCGTGAGGGCGATGCGGATGAGAATCTTGAGGTAGTGCGCGAGGCCCGTGACGAGCGACAAGAGCTCCTGCGTGATCGACATCTTGCGCGCGCCCGTCTCGTGCGTGTGCGACAGGAGCATGAAGAAGTTGACGACCTTCTTGCAGAGCATGCGCGCCTCGCGCACGTGCGACATCTCTGCGAGCGAGGAGGAGGCCGAGAGTCAGCTGCGATGCTTCGCTCGAGACGCTGACGAGGTGAGAGGGGACGCCCCCTTGGCGCCTGCGGCCCGGAACGCAGCGTTGAGGTCGTCGATGGCGGCAAAGAGCGTCTCGACGTGGAGGACGAACTTCTCGGCCATGCCGACGCCCTCCATGTAGTGCCCGCTCGACACGTGCCGCAGCATCTCCGAGATGCACGCCGCCGAGCTCTCCTCGAACGCGCTCAGGATCGTCCAGATGCGGTACACCTGCTCCTCCATGTGGCGCTGCCGCGCCTTGAGCGACGACGGCGTCTCGGCTTCCTCGACGGCGAGGTACTCGGGCGGCTCGGTCGACGAGGACGAGGTGACGGCGGGTGCGGGAGCGATGGCAGGCGAGGATGAAGCGGACGACGAGGCTGGGTCGGCGGGGTCGGCGGCGGAGGGAGGGCGCTCGACGAGTTTCGGTGCCGGCGCGAGCTTGAGGTTCCAGAACTGCGGAGGGGACGAGGAGAGCATGAGCCCCTGGTCGACGGGACGAGAGCGAAGAATGAGCGAGAGGGACTGAGCGGACCTTGTGGATCATGTAGCACTCGGGGTGCCAGTGCTCGTCGATCGAGTTGCGGTTGATCTCGACGAACTGCTTGAGGATGGCGGTACGACAGCCGGTGCACTTGACGGCGAACCGGGTCGAGTAGTGGAAGTGGCAGTAGACCGACCCGGCGTGCTCGTAGTACGAGTCCTGCGGGCCGAACACGGTCGGGCACACCGAGCAGGTGAAGTGCTCGACGTGAAACTTCATGTCTGCGAGCGGGCGAAAGAGCAGGAGGGGGTCAGCGAGTCTGCGACCGGGACGAGGGACGAGCGAGACGACAAAGGACGAGCTCGACGCACCGAGCGCCGTGATGTAGCTCCCTCGCAGCGCCTGCCCGCACTTGTGGCACAGGAGGCCGAGTCGGCGAAAGTAATCGGTCTCGCACAGCGGGACCTGCCGCCCGCCGCCGTCGGGCGAGTCGATCGGGAAGAACTTGGCGGCGACGACCTTGCTGCAGTCCTGCGAGAGCGACAGAATCGACGTCAGCGTAAGCACAGCTTCGAGGTGTGCGCACGGCGAAGGCCGAGCGCGCAAAAAGGAGAGCGCGGCGACGCACCTGGCAGCGGAAGCAGTCGAGGTGGTACACGGTGCCGAGCGCTCGCACGAACTGGCCCGTCATGGGCAAGGCGCACTTGGCGCACGTCGCGGGAGGGCCTCGCTCGCTCCTCTTGCTCCTCGTCACCTCGCGCCCGGTCCCGTCCGTGCTGCTCGCCGCCGAGTTGCCCCTCGAGCGCGAGCCGCTCGCCGCGCTCGGTGGCCCGCCGTACCCGTTGCGCTCGCGCTCGCGCGGGTCGTGCGAGTGCGACGACGACGAGGCCGGGCGCGACGGCGGGTGCATGATGAACGGGCTCGTGTTGGCCGACGAGCCCGAGGGGCCGCCGTGCGCGTTCGACGACGACGACGACGAGATCGACTTGGGGAAGCCGGGGACGGTCGGTGAACGAGAGGTCGGGAAGAACGAGTGCGAGTGCGAGTGCGAGTGCGACGAGAGGGTCGAGTTGGAGTGCGAGGGAGGGAAGGTCGGGGACGGGGTCGCGCGCGCGTTCTGGTGCGACGGCGAGCGCGGCAGCTGCGGTCGGCCCTCGGTCGTCGGCGAGGCGAGAGGGTGCTGTCGGAGGGGCTGGGGCTGCGCGAGGTGCGACGAGCGGTGGTCGCCGTTCGGGCCGCCGCCACCGTGGACCGACGCCGTCGGGGACAAGAGGCCGCCGCCGCCGCTCGGCAACATGTGCGTGTTGAGCACGGGGAGGCCGGTGCCCCTGCCGAGGCCCGTCCCGCCTGCGCCTCGGCCGGCGAGCCCAGGGTCGGTACCCTCGAGCGCGTGACCTCGTGCGCCGCGGTCGCCGCTCGCCTGCCGGCTCGAGGGCGCGCTCCCTCGGCGCACGGGCTCGTCGGGCGACAGGGACGGCGGCCAAGCCGGGTCCGACTCGCCGGACGAGCCGCGGCGGGCGGGCGAGGGGCCGCGCGTGCTGGCTGGAGCGCGCGGCGGCGGTGCTGCGGAGCTGGCGGCGCTGCTGCCGCTGCCGCCGCGCGGGGGCTGGCGCCAGCCGTGCTGGCCGGTGTGGGTCGGGAGGTAGTCGGTGCTGTCGCCGTAGCGGGTGGGCGAGGTCGACAAGGGCGAGGGGAGCGACGATGCCGGCGGAGGAAGGGGCGCAGGCGCAGAGGACCCGCCGCTAGGGTCGCCGGGCGGCGAGGGGCCTTGACGGCGGGCTGGCGCGTCGGGTGGGCGCGAGGAGGGCATGTCCCGCACCGGCGGATGGGCCCTGGTCGCCTCGAGAGGGTGGAGCGAGGTCGAAGGGGCGCCTGGTGCCGCCAATGGAGGGCGACCGTGTCGCGGCTGGGCGGGTCGCGGCGAGCTGATGCGTGTACTGTGGGGTGCTGCGAGGCTGCTCGTGGGTGCCGCACGGTGCCGCAGGCGAGTCGAGGCGAGTTGCGGCGCGGGTGGTCGTGTTGTCCGGGGGAGGAGGGGTGGGTCGTGCCGGTCGCCGCTCGTGGTGCGGCAGGCGGGTGGTGGGCAGGCGTGGTGCGCGTGCTGGGTCCCGCTCGAGGCTCACAGCGAGTCGGCGCAGGCTCGAGTCGAGTGTGCGAGCACCAACCGCCCTCTCGTCTCGAGACGACCCGGCCAACCTTCCGGCCGCTCGCCGTCTGCCTGTCCGGCGAGTCTGATGCGCAGTCCAGCTTGTGTATGAGAGTATGACTAAGATAACCACGGTGCAAGCTCTCCTGCATGAGCGAGCGAGCGAGAGCGGGCCGCTGACCCGAGACTCGAACGACGACGACGTCGCTCTCCGTCTCCGCCAGCTCTGCTTCGCCGCCCAGCGCCTGCGCCGGCTCAGCTCGCAGCACCGGAGCAAGCCCCTGCCGCCATGCCTTCGCTCGTCGTGGTCGCCGCCGGCCTCCTCGTCGCGCTCCTCGCATCGGTCCGCTCGCCCTTCTCTCTCGCAGCTGAGCCTGTTCCAGGATGCTGATCCGCCCGACCCGTGCAGGTCTATGCCCTCCTCGTCCTGTGGTCGCCCCGAGACCCGACATCCTCGCCCTCCGAGTCGACCTTCCTCACCCCGTCCTCGCCCTCGAATCCGCAGCAGCTGCACCGCCTCGCCCAGCCGGCGACCGTCGCCCTGACCGTCGTCGTCCCCGCCTACAACGAGCGCGACCGCCTGCGCGTCATGCTCCGCCCGGCCGTCGAGTTCCTCGAGACGCGCGAGCTCCCCACCTCGTCCTCGGCGGGCGCACCTCGGCTCCCCAGCGGCGTCGAGCGAGGGAGCTACGAGGTCCTCATCGTCGACGACGGGAGCAAGGACGGCACCAGCGACGTCGCGCTCGAGCTCGCCAACGAGGTCGAGCGAGAGTACGGCGCAAAGAGGGGCACGGTCAAGGTGTGCCGGCTCGTGCGCAACCGGGGCAAGGGCGGCGCGACCAAGCATGTGCGTCGGCGCTCTCTCTCTTTCACCTATCTGTGCTCGCTTACGAAGGCGATGGCTGACCGTACGGACCGTCCGCGCGCAGGGCGTCCTCCACGCGAGCGGGCACCACATCCTCTTCGTCGACGCCGACGGCGCGACCCACTTCCCCGACCTCGCCCTTCTCGAAGAGGAGCTCGACAAGCTCGAGGTCGCCCAGGCGTCGGCGTCCAAGGGCGCGCCGCACGGGCTCGTCGTCGGCTCGAGAGCGCACTTGGTCGCGACCGAGGCGGTCGTCAAGGTGCGTCTCGCGCTCTCTCCCTCTCGCTCCTGGGCCGTCTCGAGCGCTCTCGCAGGACGAAGACATGCTGACGCACTCGTTGCACCCTCCTCGCAGCGATCGGCTCTGCGCAACCTCCTCATGCGCTCGTTCCACCTGTACCTCTCGCTCCTCGGCCTCTCGACGATCCGCGACACGCAATGCGGCTTCAAGCTGCACGCGCGCGCGTCGGCGCAGCTCCTGTACCCGGCGCTGCACAGCCCCGGGTGGATCTTCGACTGCGAGCTCCTCCTCGTTGCCGAGCGGTGCGGCGTCCCGCTGCGCGAGGTCGGCGTGCGCTGGACCGAGGTGCCCGGGAGCAAGCTCGATGTCGTGACCGACTCGATCAGGATGGCGAGGGACCTGTTGGTGATCCGGGGCAACTACCTCGCCGGGCGGTGGACGACGCCGGGCAGGGTGCCGCAGGAGGTCGTGCAGGCGGCGAGGGCGGCGCAGGCGGCCGAGGGCAGGAAGGAGCGCTGAGGGGCGAGGGTACATAGACTGGCTTGACGGCGAGTAGCGTACATGCACTGCATCATCATCTGCATCGACCCTTCTCGCTCTCGCAGCCCTGCTTTTCTCAAAAGTCGCTTTCGTCCTTCCTCGCCGTCGCTCGATGCTGAGAATAAGGGCCTCGTTGCACTGAGAGAGCCGCTCTAGAACTTGAGGTACGCTACAGCGAGCAGAGGGAACCCGCTCAAGAGGCCGAACCAGAAGAAGAGCTGCGAGCGAGGTGGGCTGGGTCAGCTTCGGCGGCTCGAGAGCGAGCGAGAGGCGGCAAGGACGCACATTGCCGAGTGCAGGGTGACGCTTGAAGATGCTTGCTCGGCCGAGCATGATGAGAGGGAGCTGGGCCATCTGCGCAGCGAAGAAAGAGGGAGGACGACCGTCAGCTTGGGAAGGCGACGAAGGGGGAGAGGCCTGAGCGACGCACCTGGAGAACAAAGAGGTACATGCGGATCTTGTGCGTCACGACGACCATGACGAGCCTGCGAGCGGCGGGAGCGGGTCAGCGAGGCGCGCAGGAGGAAGGAGCAGGAGTCGAGGAGGAGCCGCCGACGCACTCATGCACGAGCGCGCTCAAGAGGAACGTAACAAAGGCGGCCGAGAACTTGCTGAGCTTGTACGTCGAGATGGTCGTCGCGTACACGTGGCGGAGGAGGAACGTGTGCACGGGCCGGTTCCACTTGCGCGAGAACTCGTCGAACGAGATCGAGTTCCACCAGTCGCTGTAGAAGGCCCGGTCCGAGAAGCGCGTGATCTGCAGGTCGCCGAGATGCATCAGCATGGGTGAGCTCGAGGGGAAAGAAGTGCCCGAGGGCGAGAGGGCGAGGAGGCTCACCTCGGCGAAGGCGTTACAGATGCACTGCGAGCGCGAGTCTCGGCGTCAGCTTCGCTCCTCGATTGTCTCGACGTCCGAGCACGAAGGAGGGAGTGACGCACTTCGAAGATGATGTAGAAGATGAGGAGGTAGCAGATGGTGAACGGCAGGGCGAGGTCGAGGAGCGACGAGATGAACGAGCTGTCGGGCCCGGGCATGACCGGGTAGATGAAGTGCTCGACGATGAGCAGGAGGACCGAAAAGGTGCCGAACGTCGCGAGCGTCTTCTCGAGGATGTACCTGCGGGCGCGGCAGTCGGCGTCAGCAGGTCGTCCTTTGAAGCGAGAGGGGCTCGTGCGTCGCGAGTCGGAGAGAGAGGGAGAGTGCGCCGGGACGTACAAGGGTCGGATCGAGTCCGTCCTCGGGTACTCGAGCTCGTACACGAGCGTCGGCACGAGGAGATAGTCGACAAAGTTGAGGACGGTGACGTTGTTCGGGAACGAGACCTTGGCGGCGCCGTTCGACGACAGGGCCTCGCGCGCCTCGCAGATGGCGATGGCGAGGTGCGACACGCGCTCGTTGGGCGACCAGGTGAGCGTCTCGACATCGTGCGGCTCGGCCTTGTGCGACGGCGGTGCGACGTGGGTCCGTGCGGCTGAGGGGGAGAGGGATCGGCGGCGGGCGGCCGACGGTCGTTGCCGAAGGGTCGTCGAGACGGCCTCCTCGTCGGACGAGGGCTGCTGCGGCGTCGCCGGCGGCGGGGCGAGCGAGGCGGCCGACGCCTTGCCGCGTGCGCCGGCAGCCTCCGACGCTGCCTTTTCCTGCGCCGCCTCGGCGCACGCCTTCTCCCACGCCGCTCGCCCCTCTCGCTCGAGCGCGTCCCGCCCACCAAGCTCCTCAACCGCCTCGTGCAGCGTGCGCTCGTCCTTCTCGAGCTGGCGCGCGCGCTCGGACAGCTCGCCGTTGAGCGAGCAGTACGAGTGGACCTTCATGAGCATGCTCAGGGCGTGCAGCGTCATGAAACCGCTCTGGACCCAGGGCCAATGGCGGTGGAACGTCCATCGGACGGCGATGCCGAGGTAGAGCGTCTGGGCGACGTGCTGGAGGATGAGGCCGGTGTAGTAGTACCGCACCCAGCCGTTGACGATGAGCTGCGCGAGGGGGGGTCAGAGTCAGCTTATGCGCCGCAGGTGAGGGAGGAGCGGAGCGAGAGGCGAAGAGCAGGAGGAAGAGCTGGAGGCAGAGAGGGAGGAGGGAAGGACTGGGAGGGGAGGGAGGGGAAAACGATGAAGGGAACGCACCTTGGCGAACGGGACGCAGAGGATCGTCGACCCGACGAGTACGGCGTCGCTCAGTGCGAGCGCCCAGGCGTCCTCGGAGATGAGCGCCGCGAACTGCCACCCGCCGAGGAGGCCGCCCGTCTCGGCGACGCGGTTGTAGATGGTCCTCGTGCCGCCGACGGCGATGACGATCCAGAAGAGCGAGAAGAAGCCGCGGAACGTGTCCTCGGCCGACGTCTTGTTGTGCCGGTCAAAGTGCGAGATGCGCGGCTCGAAGTGGGTGCGGCGCGAGCGGACGAGGCGGATCCTGCGAGGGTCGCCGCCCTTGGCGGGGACGGGGCGGAGCGTGATCTGGCCGGTCGAGGACGAGTACTCGGCGTCGACTTGGGCGGCGCCGACGTGCGTGAAGCTGCGAGGACGAGGGGCCGAGGTGTGAGCGGGCGGTGCAACTGTGTCGAGAGGTAGGTGCAGAGGGCAGTGGACGCACGTCTCGGTTGTTTCTCGCCCGCCTTCACCACGCTTGGTCGTCACCGTGGTCGTGGCTTGCTGCCTGTGTGCGCCGGACGGAGGGAGTCAGCTCGAGGTTGACGACGAGGGGGGGTTCCGCTCTGCGACGAACGGCGAGAGGACGAAGAGGGGACGCACCCGCGCAAGAGGCTGGAGGCTGTGCTGGTAGAGCTGTCTGAGGCAGAGCCGGCGGCGTCGGCGGCCATGGTGTCGAGGTCGAGTGGGGCGGAGGAGGGATCGGCGGCCGAGGTCGAGAGGAGGGGAGGGCCGTCCGGCTGGCACAGGGCGTCGTCGAGGAGCTGGGCAGGCCCCGGTGGTAGATCGGCGGTGCTCATCCAGGGCTAAGGGCGAGCGAGTCTAGCGGTTCAGGGACAAGGGGCTTCGGCGCCAGCAGCACGGCGCACGAGAGCTGAGCGCGTCAGGCGGCAGATCTTCCCGCTCAGCCTCTCGTTCGTGTGGCCCGGCCGGGCGCATTCTCTGCTCAGCCCTGCAAGGAGTCCCTCTGGCTTCGCCGTAGAGCGAGAGCGTGGGAGAGGGCCGCGAGTGGGGCGGTGCAAGGAGCTCGAGGCCGCGCTGACCACTCCCACCTCGCTCAGAGCCCCTTACTGCTGCTGCAATGCATTGAGAGACTCCCTCGGCGTGCTACCAGTCCATGCACGATCGCTCAAGTGCCGTGAGAGGTCGCAAGAGAGTTGGTCGAGGTTGGACGCGTCGCGGTCGCGCACCTCGCCCTGCTCCGCACCACACCCGCACCGCCAGGCTAGAGCCAGCTGCTCGCCTTCGCCTCGCACGCCGACACCGACACCGCAGACGCGCGCGCCCGCCCGCCCCCGACTCGCCAGAGCTCTCCCTCGCACCGCGTCCGCTCCCCACCACTCGCCCATCCACCACACGCAGCCCTCGCCATGCTGGACCGCCTCGAGTGCTACAACTTCAAGTCCTACCGAGGGCGGCAGACCATGTGCGTGCAGCCTCTCTCCCCGACGCCGCTCGAGCCTGCCGAGGCTGACCTCCCCCTCTCCTCGCCCGCAGCGGGCCCTTCCACTCGTTCACGGCCGTCATTGGGCCCAACGGCGCCGGCAAGTCCAACCTCATGGACGCCATCTCGTTCGTGCTCGGCGTCCGCAGCGTGTCGCTCCGCTCGACCGCCCTCAAGGACCTCATCTACCGCAGCGGCCGCAAGCGCCGCGACAAGAAGGGCAAGGGCAAGGCCGTCGAGGGCAGCGAGGACGACGACGAGGACGACGAGGACGACGACGAGCAGGACGGCGAGAGCGAGGACGAGGACGAGGACGACGGCGTCGACGGCGAGCGCACGGCCTGGGTCACGGCCATCTACGTCGATCGCGCCGAGAACAAGGAGTGGCGCTTCCAGCGTTCGTGCGTCCTCACTTCCTCCCGCTCGTTTTCGCTCATCTACGACAGGCGCTGACACGCCCTCGACGCCCCGCCCGCAGCATCTCGACGAGCGGCACGAGCGAGTACAAGATCAACGGCAAGGCCGTCTCGTACAAGCGCTACAACGAGCAGCTCGAGAGCTTCAACATCCTCGTCAAGGCCAAGAACTTCCTCGTCTTCCAGGTGCGTCCCATCTCGCTCTCCTCGAGCAAAATCGAGGCGGCAGCAGCTGACCCTCTTCTCCCTTCTCTCGCTCGCAGGGAGACGTCGAGGCCGTCGCGTCGCAGTCGCCCAAGGACCTGTCACGCCTCATCGACCAGATCAGCGGCTCACTCGACCTCAAGGACGAGTACGACCGGTGCGCGCACGCCCTCACCAAGGCGACCGAGGCGTCGATGGCGCAGCACAGCCGCCGCAAGGGCGTCAACACCGAGGTCAAGCAGTACCAGCTCATGAAGAGCGAGGCCGAGCGGTGGCAGTCGCTCCAGTCGCAGAAGGCCGACGCCGTCGTGCACCACCTCGTGTGGAAGCTGTTCCACATCGAGCAGGGCATCAAGGCGGCCGAGGAGCGCATCGACGAGCGCAACGTCGAGCTCAAGAAGCTGCGCGACGAGAGCGAGTCGTTCGAGGACGACGTGCGCTCCAAGCGCAAGGCGGTCAACAAGGCGCAGAAGGAGGTCGGCAAGCAGGAGCGCGAGGTCAAGAACAAGGAGAAGGAGCTCCTCGATGCGGTGCGTCCTCCTCCTTCCTCTCCGCCTCTCCTACCTCGAGCGTGCGCGGTGCCGTGAGGCTGACGCTCACCCCTCCTGCAGCGTCCCGCCCTCGCCGGCATCGACACCAAGCGCACCTACGCCCAGAAGCACCTCAAGACCGCCGAGGACCAGTCGGCCAAGCAGCGCATCGACCTCGACGCCCAGCAGAAGAAGCTCGACCAGCTCAACAAGGACCTCGCGACGACCGAGCGGGCTGCGCAAGCGCACCGTGACGCGCAGGAGGCCGCCGCTCGCGAGCAGGGCATCTCGCTCAGCTCCGAGGACCTAGCCGAGTACAACAAGCTGTGTGTCCCCTCTCACCTTGTCGACGTGGCTGTGGCTTGCCGGCGCTGACGCTCGCCTTTTCTCGCCGTCCGCAGCAAGAGCCAGGCGTCGACCAAGGCCGTCGCCGAGCGCGAGGCGCTCGCCAAGCTCGTCAACGACGACAAGACCAAGCGCGACTCGCTCTCGACGGCCCAGGACCAGCTCGAGAGCACGAGGCGCAAGATCGAGCGTCTCGAGGGCGAGGAGGCGACGCTCGAGAAGCGCAAGGACTCGGTGCGTCGCTCTCTCGACCCCTCCCTGACTTGATCTCCTCCTCCTCGGTCCTCCTCCTGACCCATTCTCCATGCTCGCAGGTCGAGACGAAGCAGGGTGCGCTGCAGGACGACCTCAAGAAGGCTCGCACCGACCTCGACGACCTTCGCAAGCGCAAGGCCCAGATCAAGTACGTCCCTCTCGCTCGCTCGCCCTCTCTCCCTCGCTCGACCCTGTTGACACCCTTCCTCTGCGCGCAGGCAGACCGAGGCCGAGTACAACGAGAAGCTCGAGCGCACCCTGCGCGAGCTCGAGCAGGCCGGCGCCGCCCGTCAAGAGAAGGACTCGGAGCGCCGCTTCAAGGAAACGCTCGCCCAGCTCAAGCGCACCTTCCCCGGCGTGCGCGGCCGCATCATCGACCTGTGCAAACCGACCCAGCAGAAGTACGGCACCGCCGTCACGACGGTCCTCGGCCGCAACATCGACTCGATCGTCGTCGACACCGAGAAGACGGCCATCTCCTGCATCGAGGTGCGTCCTCTCTCTCTCGCCTCTCAGCCGACTCTGCATGCACAAGCTGATGATGCTTGTTCTCCCTTGCAGTACATGCGCGTGCAGCGCCTCGGGCAGGCGACCTTCGTCCCGATCGAGACGGTTTCGGTGCAGCCGGTCAACGACAAGTACCGCTCGTTCGCCAAGGGCGCTCGGCTCGCCATCGACGTCATCAACTTCGACCCGAGCGTCGAGAAGGCCATGCAGTTTGCGTGCGGCAACTCGCTCGTGTGCGACACGATGCAGATCGCGCGCCACGTCTGCTACGACCGCGGCCAGGAGGTCAAGGGTGCGTCCCGCTCTCCCTCTCTCGCGCATCGACCTCGTCCCTTCTGCGACGTGTCCTGACGCCTTGCACCTGCAGCCGTCACGCTCGAGGGCACCGTCATCCACCGCTCCGGCACCATCACCGGCGGCACTTCGCACTCGGGCGGCCGCTCGTTCGAGGACCAGGAGGTCGAGGCGCTGCGCCGTCGCGAGACCGAGCTGCGCGGCAAGCTCGCCGAGTGTCTCAAGAACCGCCCGCACGCGCGCGCCGAGGAGCAGCTCCTCGCCGACGAGGCGCGCACCAAGGCCGACCTGCAGGGCGTCGAGGACGACCTGAGCTCGACCAATTCGCGCCTCAAGGGCATCAAGGACGAGCTCAAGACGCTGCGCAAGCGCGCCGCCGACCTCGAGAAGGCCATCGCAAAGCTCGAGCGCGACCTCGAGCAGCTCGAGGGCGAGGCGGCGGCCCAGCGCGACGTCATCGAGCGCGAGGAGGACGCCATCTTCGACGACTTCTGCGCCCGCATCGGCGTGTCCGACATCCGCGAGTACGAGGAGAAGCAGCTGCGCTCGGCGCAGGAGGACAACGCCGAGATGCTCAAGCTCGACACGCACGTCGCGCGCCTCAACCACCAGATCAGGTTCCAGTCCGAGCAGGTCGAGCTCATCCAGGAGCGCGTCGACTCTCTCGAGGCGACGGCCCAGAAGCACCGCCTCGCGCTCGAGCGCCTCGACGGCGAGCGCGACGCCAAGCAGGGCGAGATCGAGCACCTCGAGCAGGAGGTCAAGGACCTCGGCGTCGTCCTTGACCAGCTCAAGGAGACGCTCGTCGACAAGCAGACCGACCTCGAGCAGGCGCGCAAGGCCGGCGGCAAGGCGAGTCGGGCGCTCGACCAGGCGCTCAAGGAGGTCGCGACCGCTGTGCGTCAACTCCTTTCTCTCTCTTTCTGCTCGCTCTCGGCCGGCCATGTCCTAACTCTCGAACATCGTGCGCAGAACGACGACATCGAGCGCCTCTCGTCCGAGCGCTTCACGCTGTACCGGCGCTGCAAGCTCGAAGAGATCGACCTCCCGCTCACCAAGGGCCGGCTCGACGACATCCCGATCGAGGAGGTGCGTCCCTCTCTCTTACGCCCTCTCACCCTCAAGCATGCACTGACGTGCTTCCTCGCGCTCGCAGACGCAGCAGGCGGTCCAGATGGACGTCGACGGCCCCGAATCGGGCACGCAGAACATCTTCCAGGCCAACGACCACGGCGTCGAGGTCGACTTTGACGAGCTCGACGAGGACGAGGAGGAGGACGCATCGGACAAGATGGACGAGCAGCTCGTCGCCGCCGTCGCCCGGATCCAGAGCGAGATCGACAAGATGTCGGTCAACCTCAAGGCGATCGAGCGGTGCGTCCTCTCTCTCTCACCCGCTCCTCCCTTCCGTCTCAAAGGTTCGTGTCGCTGACGCATCCAACGACGCAGGCTCGGCGACTCGGAGGCGCGCTTCAAGGAGATCGACGGCGAGTTTGACGAGGCGCGCGAGGCGACCCGCAAGGCCAAGGACGCCTTCAACGCCGTCAAGAAGAAGCGCTGCGAGCTGTACAACAAGGCCTTCAAGCACATCGAGGACAACATCGACGAGGTGTACAAGAACCTGACCAAGGGCGCAGCGAGCCCGCAGGGCGGCGTCGCCTACCTGAGCCTCGAGGAGCCGGATGTGCGTCGCCTTCTTCTCCTCCTCCTTCTCCCCCCTTCACCGCCGCCGAGCCCTCGTTGACGCTCTCCGATGCACTTTTGCGCGCGCAGGAGCCCTACTTGCACGGCATCAAGTACCACGCCATGCCGCCGCTCAAGCGCTTCCGCGACATGGACCAGCTCTCGGGCGGCGAGAAGACGATGGCGGCGCTCGCACTCCTCTTTGCCATCCACTCGTGCGTCTCGTCGTGTCCTCTCTCATCGTGCCGTGCAGACTTGACGCCGCCGCGCTGTCCTTGCAGCTTCCAGCCGTCGCCCTTCTTCGTGCTCGACGAGGTCGATGGTGCACTCGGTTCGTCTCGACCTCTCCTCGCCCGTCTCTCGTTCCCTCCTGACCCTCATCACGTCCATGCAGACAACACGAACGTCGGCCGTGTCGCGCGCTACGTCCAGTCGCGCACGCAGCAGAACGACTTCCAGTGCGTTCGCTCCTCCCCCGCTCGTTCCCCTCGCGCGCGCTCTTCTGACGCTCTCTCGCCTCTCGCCGCGCGCAGGTGCATCGTCATCACGCACAAGCAGCTCATGTTCGAGTCGTCGTCTGCGCTCGTCGGCATCTACCGCGAGGCCGGCTCGAAGACGCTCACGCTCGACCTGACCCAGTACGGCGAGGGCAATGCCTGAGCGCGCTCCCCTGCCCCCTTCTCCTTCCTTCCTCCCTCGCGTATGGACCCTGGTGGTCCTTGTCAGTGCCTGCAACATCGGGATCAGTATCTTGTGCTCGCTGCAGCGGCTCGTCGTCGTCGTCGTCGTCCGCCGGTCCCGCCTCGAGAGGAAGGATAGCTCGCTCGCGTTGCTCCCAGCAGAGCAGAGGGCGTGCACGGTGAGCTGTGCTGTCGCTGTGCAGCCGCCCCTCGTTCCATTGTCGCCCCGCAAGCCGATCCTGAGACTCGAGGCGGTTCTCCGCCTCGCGTGGCCTGCGCTCCCCCCTTCGTCGCGCTCTTCTCGCTCGTCTCGCCAGCGCTTCCTGAGACCGACGCCGTCCTAGCCACTCTTGGTTCACTCAACGCGTCGGCAGCACCCGCCCAGCGCCAGCCCCTCCCTCGCCAACCACACGCTCCCCCTTCATCGACCTCATCGCCCGCCCGTCGCCGAGCTCGAGGTCGCCCTCGTCCGGGCCCGCGACGAGCCTGAGCATGGCCTCTCCAGCCTTGTCGGCCGTCACGGCCAGCTCGAGCACTGCGACCATCGTCCCCTCGCCCGCAACTCGGCTCGGCCAGCCCGGCCTCATCGAACACGAGCACCTCGCACCCCTTCGCCCCGCCGCATCGAGGTCGGCGGCCCCCTCGCCGCGCGCAGGGAGCTCACGAGGCGGGCTCAGCACGAGCGCGTCGGTGCCGCAGCTCAGCTCGGGCACGTTCGACTTCGGCCGGGCGGCGAGGACCGGCGGGGCCAAGGTCGGCGGCGGCGGCCGGGTCGTCCCGCGCAGCTCGACGAGCAGCGACCTGTTCAGCGCGCCCGGGACCAGGATGGGCACGAGCAGGACCGCAGGGCGGCGGCAGAGCGAGCAGCGCGGGCATGTCGGCGGCACCGTGAGCTGGACGACGACGGCGCCGACGGATCCTGGTGCGTCCGCTCCCGCTAACCTCCACGCGCCGCTCAGAAGCTGACGAATAGTACGCTGCAGACGTCTACACGCGCGACCGCCACCGCTCGTCGACCGCCGCCTCGACTTCCTCTCGCACCACGACCTCCTCCCTCTTCCCGCTCGACCGAGACGGCCACGACCGCCACCCCTCGAGCTCGACCTCCGCACCACCCGAGCGGTCGAGCGACATGTACCGCACGGCGTCCAACACGACCTCGTCATCGACCAGCTCGAGCGACTTCCCTCGCACGCCCGCCCAGCTCTCGTCGCCGCTCGGCGCCGTCGTTTACCGCACCAGCGGCAGCCGGTCGCCGCTGCCGCAGCTCAGCTCGAGAAAGGGCAAGGAGCGCGAGCACGAGCCGGGCCGAGGCGTGTGGCAGCTCGGCGCGCCCGTCCTCACCTCGCCAAGCTCGCCTTCGCGCCGACTGCCGTCCCAGGTCCGCGGCCTCGCGCCGGCGCCCTCCATCGCCGACCCGCGCTTCTCGTTCCCGATGCTTCGCGGCGGGGCGACGTCGTCGAGCGGCGGCAGCGGCAGCAGCGGTGGGGGCGGCGGCGGGAACAGCCACGTCCTGCACCCGACCCGCTCGCAGCTGGTCGGGCTCGGCTTCCGCAGCGCCGAGCCGCAGGCGCAGGACGGAGCGAGGACATCGATGGACGAGCATCGGCGGCGGGGCAGTGCAGGGTGCGCGCTGGGAGAGTCGAGCTTCGTCGCCAACCTGTGCGTCGTCACCGTCCTCCTCTCATGCTTTCGTGCGCGCACGTACTGACGAGCGCCTTCCACAGCGCCGCACGACCCTTCTCTGTCGACCACGATCACGTCGCCGCCGCCGCCGCCTACCCGTCGTACGCCTCCCGGTCGACCGGGCTCGAGCCGCCCCGCGACACGAGTCCCTCGCTCTCGGCCCCTTCGCTTGTCGCCCCCTCGCCTATCCTGCCAACGTCGCCTCTCGCCCCTACGTTCTCCGCGCCGGCAACCCCTCCAACATCGGCACGTCGACCGTCTGGCAGCCGCCGTCGCTCGCGCAAGCGCATCGAGCACCGCCGCAGCATCTCCTCCTCCTCTTCCGACACTCGCGCCCTCCAGATCCGCTCAGCGTCCGTCCCCAACCTTCGCAAACCTGCGGGAGGCTCGCACCGACACGAGCGCCGCCCGTCCATCCCGCTCGAGCCGCGCGACCCTCGCACGGGCTCGCTCGAGGCGGACCGGTCTCTCCCCGGCTCGCTGCGCCAAGGACCGGCGCCGGCCGTCTTTCCGCCGAGGACGACGAGCGGCACCTCGCGACATCGGCCGCACGCGTCGGAGCCGCTCCTGAGCGTCCCGCTCAAGCCGCCCGTCCCGCCGAGGACGAGGCGCAACGTCGTGCCGGTCAGCAAGTACGAGGCCCTCATCGGTACTCGCCCGCGGCTCGTCGTCGTCGATGCGTCGTCGTCGAACGTCCTCGGCGGGCACGCCGACGAGGAGCGGCGGCGGCCGACGACCGTCGACAAGCGCTGGGCACGGCAAGGTGCCTTGACGGACGCCGACGTCGACCTGCTCACCTACGACGAGCACGACGGCGACGACTCGAGCGTGCGGCGTGTGCTCCGCGACGGCGCGCTCCTCCGCGCAGAGCGCGCCGCCTGGAGCGACAGCGCCATGCGCGGCGTCGGCTTCGGCTTGAGCCTCAAGCTTGCCGAGCAGCAGCGCAAGGCCGGCAGGAGGAGCCTCGCCGCCGAGCAGCGCAAGGCCGAGCGCCGGCGCATGAGGCGCGAGGTCGCGCAGCGGCGACGGCGCGAGGCGGCCGAGGCGGAGAGCGAGGCCGAGCGGGGCCTCGGGCGGTACGAGCGGCGGGTCCGGGTCGCGCCCGACTACTCGCCGCCGATGCCGTCGAGCTTCGAGCCTTTCGCGCAGCTCGGCCGCAAGCTGTCGATCCCGCGCATGCGTGAGCGTAGGCTCAGCACCGACGGCGGCGGCGCGAGCGACGGCCTCGGGATCGGCCTCGTCCACGCGCTCAAGCGGGTCCGCAGCAGGAGCCACGTGCGCTCTGCTTCGGCGACATCGACGGCCGAGGTCACTTCGAGCGCCGCCGCTCTCGCCGCTGCCGCTGCCGCGCCCGGCCGGCCGTCGGCGCCGAGGACCGTGCGCGGGCAGGCCATCCGGCACCTGCACCGGGCGTCGTCGGTCGACAGCCTGTACGCCCGCGCGCACTCGCACGCCACCTCGCCGCCGCAGCTGCCGCAGATGACCAACTCGGCCACGTTCAAGAGCCTCGCGGCCGCCGTCGAGCAGGTCACGACGCAGTACGGCGAGGCGCTCACCTCGCCGTTCGACCAGCCGTTCCAGCCCGTCGGTGAGATGCGCCGCCCCTCCGTCATGACCCAGAACGCCTTCCTCTCGCTCCCGCCGCACCTGCACCACCTCCTCCGCTCGCCCGAGCGCCAGAGCTACACGCCCGCCCGCCCGGCTCCCTCGGCACCGTCGGGCCCCGCGACGAGCGCGCCGACAAGGGTCTCGACGCCCGAATCGACTGCGTCGGCAGCGCGCCTGAGCCTCGCGCTCGAGGAGCACCTGCGCGAGGCGAGCGGCTCGCCGATCAAGGCCCTCGAGGACCTGCCGGTCGCCTCGACGGCGCCGCTCCTGTCGCGCTCGCGCGGCTCGTCGCAGCAGGGCTCGCCGACCTCTCGCCTCGCGTCGTCGAGGTCTGCGCCAGCGCTCGCACAGGCAGCGCGCCTGTCGCGCTCGCCGACGGACGAGCAGCTCTCGGCGCCGGGCTTCGCGCACCCGTACGCCCAGCGCTCGAGCGGCTCGGCAGCGGTTAGGCGGCAGCCGTCGCAGCTCTCGCGCCAGTCGAGCTCGGGCAGCGTCGTCGACCTCACGAGCGACGGCAACTGGAACGACCTTGTGCGTCCCACCTTTTCCTGCTCGCGCCTTTTCTCTTTGAGCTGTGCTGACGCCTCTCGCGCCTCCTGCAGTTCTTCCTCCAGCCTCGACGGCCCGACGTCGCTCGCCACCAGCCCTCGGCGTCCATCGAGACGGTCGAGTCGATCCCGTCCGGCGACACGTCCCGCAACCTCTGCTTCACCACCGCGCCGACGCAGAAGTCGCCCTCCTCTCGCCATCTCGACCTTTCGTTCTCCATGGTCGACTCGGCGCCTCCTGCGACCCGGCCGTCGACGTCGCACACGTTCGTGACCGCCGACGAGGCCTTCTCGAGTGCGGCGAGCTCGCCCGAGCAGCGTCGAGCGCTCGACCTGCCCGTCGCAGCCGACTCGCCGCTCCTCCTCCGCCCGCGCCCTACGCCGGTGCAGAGGACCTGGGCGTCGACGTCGTTCGCGCGCGAGTATCTCGGCACGGCGTCGTCGAGCTCGCTGCGCCTCTCGGGCGGGTCGGGCTCGGGCGCCTCGAGCAAGAGCTTCCTCCGCTTCGACGATGGCAGCGAGCACGACGAGCTCGAGCGCCCGCAGCGTCGGCAGGCGTCGCCGTCGTCGTTCATGGACTTCAGCCCGCCACCGTCGCCGCGGTCCGCCAAGCTCCCGTCCGGCCTCACGCTGCCCTGCTCGGCTCTCTCGCCGTTCACGGCGACCTTCCCTCCTTCGCCTTCTCTCGACGTCGATCAGGCGCGCACGCCGACCGGCCCAAGCCGCGACCACCACCTCTCGATCGACTCGCACTACTTCATCTCGCCCGGGCGCACGTCGAGCTCGCCGCTCATGGCGAGCGACGGCTCGCGCTACTCGACTCTCGAGGAGACGATGGACGACTTCCCCGCGCCGCCGCTCCTGAGCCCGTCCGGGGCAGAGCAGCACGGCGGCGACTCGGCCGGGTCGGACGGCGACGATGAGGACGATGGCGACGAGCGTCAGGTCGACGAGGAGGTCATCATCAGCCGCAGGCCGCTTTCGATCGACTCGCTGCGGGTGCACACGGCCCGGGCGACGCCGTCGGACGTCGAGGCGCTCCCCGTCGTCGGCGAGAGGCCCGTCTCGAGCCGCTCGTACCTCGACTTCAGCGATTCGGACGGTCGTTGAGCTCCTCTTCCCTCTTTGTATACTCTCTATCGTGCTCTGCATCTCTCTTTTACCCTCCTTGTCGTCTCTCGATTTGCCTCAGCCTCGTTCGTAGCAAGTCGCAATCGCATTATCCTTCCTCTCGCACTACACGTCACCGTCGTCGCCCAGCGCCTGCATCGCTCTCCGAGTTCGACTCGTCGCTCGAAGACGACCTGAGACCGCGCTCTGCATCGTGCGAGAGCGTCAGAGACGGCCTCCCGAGAGCAGCGAGGGGAAGAGAGGGAGAGCGGGACGCACGTTCCGCCTTTTCCTCGTCCGAGCTGCCGTTGAGCGTTTTTTCCCTGGACGGGCGACACAGACCGCACTTGCACATCCACACGATGGCGAACGCGAGGAGCGCGACGGCGAGAGCGCCCAAGCCCCAGATGAGCTTGTTGTCGCTCGCGACGGCGAGGGGGCTCGAGCGCGTCTCCGAGTCGTCGCCGGTGGCCGCAGCTGCGCCAGGGAAGGACGCCGACGAGTTGTCCGATGATGAGGATGAGCTTGAGGAGGAGGAGGCGCCGGTGGGTTGTGCTGCGCCGCTCGAGCCCGTCGCGTGCGACGACCCGCTCGAGGAGTTTTGCGCGCTCGGCTCGTCGTCGGCGTCGTCTGAGTCTTCCTTCGACGGTGGTGACGAGCTTGTGCTGCCGCCGCTCGAGCTCGTCGCGACGTCGAGCGTCTTGTTGCCGCCTGCGAGCCCGCCGAAGACGGTGACCTGGGAGAGGAGCGCCGGCGGGCTCTCGTCGGTGCAAACAGTGACGTCGCCGGGTCCGTAATTCTGCGAGCGTGCAGCACCGAGTCAGCTCGAGAGCAGGGAAGGGGTCTCAGAGAAGAGGAAGGCGAGCTCACGACCGGGTTGCAGCCAGGAAGCTTGTCGAGCGTGCCGGTGACGACCTCGTCGATGGCCGACGTCTGCGAGCAGAAGTTGTCCGGCTCGTCGTAGTCGTAGAAGTCGAACAGCTTGCACCTGCGCGCGGTGAGGGGTCGTCAGTGAGGTGCAGAGAAGGAGGAGAGAGAGAGCGAGACGCACTCGTGCACGACCCCCGACTCGGCAGTGCATTCGTCGATCGCACTCTGCAAGAAATCGGGGTCCCATCCATTCAAGAAGTCTCCTGCGCGTTGTGCTGAGCATCAGCAAGAGGTCGAGTCGATCAGAGGGCCGCCAAGAAAGCTGTCGAGACGCACCGTGCAGGGCGTAGCCAGTCGGGTCGCCGGTCGAGAGGACGAACGGCTGCGACGAGTTCATGGCGTCGCCCCACATGTCCTTGAACGGGTCGGTGCTGTACCACACCTCGTACTGCTGAGCGAGAGTCAGCTTCTCGAGTGCGCGAGCGGAGGAGGGAGGGAGCGGGGACGCACAAAAAGCGTCTCGATGCGCGTGTCGAAGCCGTCAGGGCATGGGCCCGCCTCGTTCTGCAGCGAGAGCGACGTCAGATCGAGGTAGGAGAGGGGGAGAGGCAGGCGAGGTAAGGACGCACTTCTTGAGGGTAAGCGAGGTGGTCGTTGTGATTCGCCGAGTCCGTGTCCTTGCCGTTCCAGCAGCTCGGGAACATGACCTCGAGGCGCATGCCGTTCTGCGTGCGTGCGAAGAGAAGACACAGGGTCAGGAGGAGCGAGGGAGCGAGGAAGAGGGCGAGGAGAGTCGACGCACTGGACAGTTGACGGTCGGAAACTCGGGCCGCCTCGTCGGCGCGTCTCCTCCGAGGCAGTTGATGCCGATCGCCTTGTCCATCAAGCTGTTCTCATCGTACGAGCGCTTCTGCGAGCGGGAGAGGTAGAGGGAGGGAGAGAAGCGAGAGTCAGTCATGCTCGGTTCGCAGGGTCCGTGCGCGCGAGTCGGACGAAGCGAGAGGGCGCACGCACGTAGGGGTTGCCGACGAGCATGCGGAAGCCTTCTGGAAAGGCAGTGACCTTGGTCTTGTCGGTCGCGTGGAAGCGAGGGAGGTAGTACTGCGAGAAGAGCGTGAGCAGCTGCGCTCGAGGAGCGGAAGGTCGACGAGAGGGACGCACGACGAGTAGGCCGTTCTGCTCGACGCTCGTGAAGCTGCAGAGAGTCTGAGTCAGGATCAGGGTGCAGCGAGTGCTTGACGAGCCGGCCGAGGGAGGCCTGGACGAGAAAAAGGAGAGCGCACGCACCTCCCGTTCGCCCACCAGAACCACAAAGTCGGCGTCCAGTCTGCACGTCGCCGACGTCAGCTCATCCTCAGCAGCACGACGAGCTTGAAGGACGCACAGTTGGACAGGTCCTGCTTGACCTGCGCGCGAAGAAATAACTGCGTCAGCTCGTTTCGTCCGAAGCGGCTCGAGCGCTCGTCGAGACTCACGACAGCGCTGCGAGGGGCACTCGTCAGCTCGCCCCCGAGTGCCAAGGATGCAGAGAAAGAGCGACGCACGTCGTACACGCGCCCTTCCTCGCCGTCTCGAAGTCGAGGTCGAGGTTGAAGTTGCTCCCGCCGGCGATCCTGCGCGGCGGCAAAGCATTAGCATCTCCCTGCCTCCTTGCTTGACGGCGAGCGCAACGCACGTGTGCACATGCCCGCTGATGCCGCCGGGGTTGGTGAGCGGATCTGCGAGCGCGGGGGAGCGAGATCAGCAAGGAGAGCTCGACGGCAGCGGCGAGAGGAGGGGACGAGGGCGCACCTGCTCGCTGCTGAACCAGAGCCGCACCGTGCTGGAACTCCATGCGCCAGAACGCCGCTGCTTGCTGGATCGGCGCGAGCACAGCGAGCAGCCGCCGTCGTGCGAGGCGCATCAGGGCTGGAGGGGTGCGAGCGCGCGCTCGAGGCCGTTTCTAGAGCTGCGAGTGCGAGCGAGCCGTCGGCTGGCTAGCTGAGCGTGTGCAGTAGGAGTGGAGCGACCGACTTGCGCTCACGACGAGGCGGGCGCGGAGCCGGCCACGAGCAAGCCGAGCGACGGACGAGCGAAGCGGACATTCCGCGGACGCGACGAAGCGAGCCGAGCGCCGACAGGAGGCGCGCCGAGCGAACCGGCGCTGATCGAGCGGCGCAAAGAGTGCTCGCCGGCGCCCGAGCTGCGATCGAGAAGCTTGAGGCGGCGACCCGAGGCTCGAGCGGGAGATTCGAGATGCTCGACGGCTCGAACGCTCAGAAGGAGGATGCTGTACATGAGAGGTACGAGAAGGGGTATGTTGCACTTCTAGGTATAGGGTACGGCGGGTATGGCTGTTGCAGGAAGAAGGAGGAGAGGGTTAGTGAGGAAACGGACGAGCGCTCGAGTCGGCGAGAGGCGACGCACCTCTAGGCGAACAGGATGATGAAGAGCAGGACCGAGAGGACGATCATGAGGATGAAGATGCACCAGTTGGATGCCGAGTCTGTAGGAGCGGCGGGGAGTCAGCTCGAGGCGCGGCAAGGTCGAGAGAGAAGGAGAACGACGCACTGTTCTCTCGCACGAAGCGGTCCATCTTGCGCTGCGCCTTGGCGAGCCTGCCTGCCGTCGAGTCGACATGCTCATCGAGCTCGTCGATCATCCTGCGGAGAGGGTGAGAGTCAGTCATGTACAGCAGGGGACGAGCGCGAGTCCGAGGGAAAGGTGAACGCACTGGTTCTGCTCGAAGACCTCGCGGCCCATGAGGTGTGCCTGCTCGCGCAAGAGCCCGACCGTGCCCGAGATGTCGGTGAGGGTGCGGTCCTGCTGCTCCATGAGGATCTGCGGGGAGATGGACCGTCAGCTGTGAAGCCGCGAGGGACGAGACGGACGGCGTGGACGGACCGTCTGGTGCTGCATCTCGAAGTCGGCGTTCGGGTCGTCGTTATCGTCTCCATCGTGTGCTGACGGGTCGGCCGTCTGGTACGAGGGCGGGTAGGCGGAGGACGAGGCAGAGAGGCGTTTCCGGTTGAGAGACTGCGAGGCGGCGAGCAAGAGGCCGTCAGCTCGAGACCCTCGACGGGGTGGACTTGGTGAACGAACGCACTGAAGATAGAGGATCAGGTGCTGGTAGCTGTCGCCGTATCGCCTGCGCAGAGGAAGGGAGTCAGCGCCGAGGCACGCCGTGTGGGGGGGGGGGGAGACGAGGGTCGGGCGGCGAGGGGAGCAGGACGAGGGAAAGACGGGACGCACTGCGACCTCGCCCTTTGCGCGCTGGACAAAGTCGCGCCTGGCGCGCACCTCGTAGTCTGCGACGCCGAGCCTGCGAGCGACGCCCGGTTCCTCGAGCGAGACGACGGCCTCGTCGAGCTCGTCGAGGTCGGGCTCGATGGTGGTGAGGGTGGCGCGGATCTCTGCGAGGGTGTAGTCGCGCTGCTGGGGATCTGGACTGGCGCGGTCGTGGCGGGCGAGGGCGGCGGCGAGCGATGAGAGCGAGCGGAGACCGGCCTCGACCTCGCTGCGGGCAAGGGTGAGAGGGTGAGCGGTGTGGGCGAGGGAGTGTGGGAGAGCTGGGACGCACCCCTTGACCTCGAAGTAAGGATCCTCGCTCGCCATGAGTCGGTTGAGGAGCGACTCGTCCTCGTCCTCCTCCTCGTCGTCGTCGTCGAACCTCGGCAGCTCTCTCTCTCGCTCCCACTCACTCGCACGCTAGCTTGACATGCGCGTACTCGTCACTGGTGCTTCAGGTGCGTGCATCCTCCAACCAGCGCACCCTCGCGCCCGCTCATGCTCTCCCTCCTCGCAGGTCTCCTCGGGCGGGCGGTGCTCTTTGAGTTCAAGCGGGCAGGACACGACGGTGCGTCCTCCTTTTGCTGCACACAGCGCTAGTCAAACTGACTCGGTGCTCAGTCAAGGGTACGGCTTACTCTCGCGCGGCTGGCGACCTCGTCAAGGTCCGCTCCTCCTCCTCCTCGGATCCGTCCTCCTCCTACCGGCTGACATATCGCCTCGTTGCACGCAGCTCGACTTGCACGATGAAGCCGCCGTCAAGACGTTCCTCGCCGACTACAAGCCCGAGCTCGTCGTCCACTGCGCCGCCGAGAGGCGTCCCGACGCCGTCGAGTCGGTCCGTCCCGAGCCTCCTTCCTCCCTCATTCAGGCTTGCCCCGGGCTGCGCATGCCTTCGCTGACATTTCACCTACCGCACAGAACCCCGAGGCCGCCAAGAAGCTCAACATCGCCGTCCCCGCCCTCCTGTCGACCCTGTCCCGCTCGCCCTCGAACCCCTTCTTCCTCCTCTACATCTCGACCGACTACGTCTTTGACGGTCACGCCCCTCCGACGGGCTACGAGCCTGATGCTAAAACGGCGCCGACTAACTTGTACGGCGAGAGCAAGCTCCAGGGCGAGGTCGAGACGCTCAAGGGGATCGAGGCCGGCGGCAGGGGCTGCGTGCTGCGAGTGCCCGTCCTGTGCGTCAACCCCTTCCTCGCCAGCTCTCCTATATCGCCTATATCGACGAGCATCTACTGACGCTCTCGATGGCCTGCTGCGCAGGTACGGAAAGGCCGAGAGCCACTCCGAGTCGGCCATCAACGTCCTCGTCGAGTCGGTGCGCAAAGCGGCGCGCGGCGAGTCGGTCAAGATGGACAACTGGGCCAAGCGCTACCCGACCAACGTCGCCGACATCGCACGTGTCCTCGTCGAGCTCGCAGGTGCGTGTCGTCTCTCTCCTCGCTCGCAGTTCTCGTCCCGACCCGACTCACCCCTCTTCTCGCGCACGCAGAAAAGTCCTCCTCAACCGCCATCCCCTCGGTCCTCCACTTCTCGGCGCAGCAAGAGCACACCAAGTACACGATCGCGCAACTCTTCGCCCGCCTGCACAGCCCACCGCTCGAGCTCGACGACCGCCTCGTCCGGGTCAGCGACGGGCCCAAGCCGGGCGAGACGGTGCGCCCGCAGGACTGCCACCTGTCGAACGTGCGTCCCCCGCTCTCTCTCCTCTTTCGCTCAAGCCTGAAGGCGTGCAGCAGGAGAGCGACGCTGACCCTCTCGTGCTCGTTCTCCTCCTGCTCGCAGCGAGCGATCGAGGCGCTCGGCATCGACACGTCGCGGTGCGTCGACTTCGAGACCTGGTGGCGCGAGTACTTGAAGTCTGAGTAGACGAGCTGCTGCATCGTGAATGTACCAGAGCTCCTGCAAGCGCGAGCACGAGCGAGAGCGCGAGCCGGCCTTCTCAAACTGAGAGAAGGCTCGCTCGTCCCGGTTCAGGGTCTTGCTCGCCTCGGATAGCACAAGACCTTTGCTCTGAGCGTAGATGGAACAGCGGCCCAATGCGGCTAAAGGGCGCGAGAGCGCTCGAGGCGAGTCTGCGCACGAGCCGCCTCCTCGCTACTCGCTTTCGCTTCTCCTCTCCTCTGCTGCCGATACTGGCTAGCTCTCTCTTGGCCGGCGCGTCACGCTCTAGCTATACTCTCGGTCGGGTCGAGCGAGTTTTGAATGGCAAAGCTGAGCGGAGCCGGCTCTCAAAGCGCTCGAGGGAAGGTTGCTCGACGAAGTTCCGGTTGCAGGTCTGCTAGCAGTACACCCACACTCCCTCCTCGTCGCTGCTCAGATCCTCCTCCTCCTCGCCGTCCTCATCCCGATCCGCCGCCCGCAGCGCCTCCATGTCGCGCCGCTCGCGCTCGTCGTCGCTCATCTCGTCGAACTCGTCATGCGCCTTGTGCGCCTCGAGGAGGAGCGCTGCGACGTCGTCGGAGCCGGCGTTGAGGGGCTCGTCGACGAGGTCGGCGTCGCTGTCGGAGGCGGTGGAAGAGGAGGGCGAGGCGAAGCGGGTGTGGCGGGAGGTGGAAGAGGGAGCGGCGAAGGGGACCTTGGTGTTGCCGCTGCGGCGAGCGTCCGACGTAGAGGTGTGGAGGCGGGCGTCGTTGTCCGAGTTGGAGGAGGAGGAGAGGAAGAGGACGTCTGCGAGAAGCGAGCGAGAGAAAGGTTAACTCGGAGCTCGAGAACGACAGAGAAAGAGAGAGAGAGAGACGGCGACGCACCTTCTGCTTCTTCATCCTCGTCGTCGTCGTGCTCCATCGACTCGTCGTCAGCGTCGCTCTCGCCCGCGCTGCTGCCGCTCTGCTCCTCCCACGCGCGCGCCTTGATGCCGTCGAGCCGCGCCAACTCGTCCTCGATGCCGCGCACGAGCTCCTTGCGCGCCTGCCGCACCTCGCGGTCGCCGCCCGACTCGACGGCGTCGATGCGCGTCAGGAGCGCGAGGAGCGCCTCCTCGTAGCCGAGGAAGGGGGCGTTGGCGCGTCCGAAGGCGAGGGGAGGGGTCGGTGAGCGGGCCGTGCGGTCGGCGGGCGAGGGCGAGGGCGAGAAGGTGAGGGTCGAGGGGGAGGTGAAGGCGGAGCGGCGGGAGGCGAACTCGGACGAGAGGGCGGCGAGGGTCGAGAGGGCCGAGTCGCGGTAGGCGGACGAGGGGGAGGGGGCCATCTCGGCGTCCGAGTCCTCCTCGCTGTCGTTGTCGACGAGCGCGGCCAGGTCCATGCCCGAGTCAGACTCGTGCGCCGAGCTTGAGGCCGAGGACTCGTCGCGCTCGCTCAGGTCGGGAGCGCCGAGCGGGACGAGGTGGACGAGCTGGTCCTCGTCGACCTCGGACGACTCGTCGTGCTGCTCGGCGTGCTGCTCGGCGCCGACGTCGACGAGGTGATCGAAGACGAGCTCGAGGAGCTGCCGAGGGTAAGGGTGGACCTGGCGCTGACGAGCGCGCCTCGCCTCGACGAGTCGGCGGCGGTCATCTTGGCGGCGACGCTGCTCGCGAGCGTAGGCCGCCTGCCGCCGCCGGTGCTCGACCTCGGCAGCGACAGCGGCGCGGTAGGCGGCGACCTCGAGCTCCTCCTGGATGCGGCGGCGACGCTCGGCGGCCTCGACCTCCTTGAGAGCGAGCTGCCGGTGGCGGCGGCGCTGGTCGGCGAGGTAGTCGTTCGAGTTGTAGTGGTGCGCACGGCGGGCGTAGTAGGGAATGTCGGCGAAGGACGAGGGGGCGAGCTCGAGGAAGGCCGGGTGCGACGAGGGGAAGGGGCTCGAGCCCGAGTACGAGTGGGCGTCAGGGTAGGGGAAGGCGAACATGGTGGAGGGTGGTCGGTCGATGTGTGAAGGCGAAACTGCAGGAGAGAGAGCAGTAATGATGAGCCCGTATCTCCTTGTAGCAGAGCCAAGCAGCAGAGAGGGAGCTCGACGCACCTCGACTCCGCTCGAACGTGCTCGAACCGTCCATTTAGGAAGGTCGTCGAGCTTCGTCGCAGTCGACTTGCGCGGCCAGGAGCCAGTGTAGGTCGATGCGCGCGGCATTTGCAGTCGAGCTGCAGGCTGTCGAAACAAGATAGTGAGGCGGATACACGGCCAGGACTCGGCTCGGGACAAGGATCGAGCACAGCTTGAAGAGGTTTGCCCGCACGACGAGGGGAAGAGAGTGCTGCGTTGGCAAAGGAGCGTCAGCGAAGTACAGGGAGCCTCGCAACCTTGACGCAGACCGGGCGCGAGAGGACAGTCGACGCACCGAGTCTGCTCGCTCGAGCCGTGCCCGGGCATCCACTGCGCCGACGACCGCGCCGACGACGAGGACCGAGGCCCACAAGTATCGGCGAGAGATAGAATCGTACGAGATGAGAGAGAGAGCAGGACCGTGCGGGCGAAAGAGGCGGAAAGCGGAAAGACGTCGTCGGCGAGAGGGTATCAAGGATCTCGTTACAGGGGTGCGGATGCTGCAGGTTTGAGGCCTCCTCCTCCACCGTCAGCCATGACTGACTCTTCCTCCTCCGTTCATGTTCGGCTCGAGCGGGCGCGCGAGAGGGCAGAGCCTCAGTGCTGCAGCTCCGAGATCGGCTCGGCGCGCACGGTCGCGAGGTCGACCTGCTTGTCGAGCTCGGTGTCGACCTCGCCGATGAGGGTCTGCAGGAGAAAGAGGACGGCGTCGGCTCTACAAGTTGCTCGAGGCGGTGATGGACCGCTCGGGAGGGGAGGAGGGAGAGCAGGGAAGGGAGGACGCACGATGTTGTCGCCGCGGACGATGTAGACGCCGAGCGGGACCTCCTCGACAGGCTCGTCGGCCGAGAAGACACGCTCGACGCTGCCGGACAGGATCACGTTGGTCGTCTGGTCGAAGCCCTTGAGCTCGCCCTGCGCGACGAAGGTTCGGGGGACAGGGTCAGCTCGCGCTCGGCGGCGGCGGCAAGAGGCAGGTTGCCGCCGTGCGTGGGAGGGAGCAGGACTCGAGGACTCACGACGATGACGCGCCCGTCCTGCGTGATGACGAGGACTTGCTCTGGTGAGGGAGGAGCGGACAGAGGCGAGGAGAGGGGTAGAGGGAGGAGGGCGAGGGGGCCGAGTCAGCTCGCCGCGCTGTACTGACTGGGCTCCTGCAAGCTCGTGCACTGCTCGGCGAGCTGCCCTGTGCCGGCAGGACGCGGTGGACGAGCCGCCGAGCGAGCGAGGTCGTGCTGGCCAGCTCGCCGACGACTCCTCCGAGAGCGTCACTCAGGCCGTGGAGGAGCGGGAGATGGGACTCACTGTCGACGTAGGCCGTGAGAGCGCTCACTGCGGGCGAGAGGGACGGGTCCTGGGTCAGGAGGGGGAGGACGAGAGAGATGAGGGAGGCGAGGGGGACGACGACGCACTGGGGAAGGACGCTCGGCAGCCAACAGGGTCCCAGGAAGCAGCAGCGCGCGCACAACAGTCCCTCCAGGCAAGAGTGCGGGCGGTCGAGGCGGAGCGGTCGAGGCGAGGTCGACCTCTCGTCCTCCGCGGCGGAGTCGGCGAGGCTCAACTGCGAACACGCTCAGGGTGGGCTGTACTTGCCTGTCCGCTGTTTCTTACTGCATTGCATGCTTTGCCCAGCGGGTCTCGCACCCTGCCGACGTGATGCGACGCTCGGCGACATGCCGCGGCAGCAGCACCGTGACCGGCGCTTGACCGTGGAAGGACGAAGCGGGTACGAGGCGGGACCGCAGGCCGGGGCAACCTTGCCTGAACGAGGGCTGGGAAGCTTCTGTTGCGCTCTCGCGTGGGCCAGAGTTCCGCGGTCCAGCCCTCTTAGACTGTCGCCCGCCGCTCGACGAGACGCGTCTCTCTCTCCTCCTCTTCTCCCTCGTCCTCGCTCGTACTCGACTCGACCAGCTCTTCGTCTGCAAGCATGGCCTCGTCGTCCTCCGTCACCCCTATCGTGCGTCCCTCCACCCTCTCCCGCTCCCTCGCCCCCGGCAGCTCGCGCACCGCCAGCTCGCACCTTCTTCCGATCGTGAGCCTCTCGAGCTGACCCTGGCTCGGCTCTTGCGCTCGCAGAAGGTCACCAAGATCGCCTGCATTGGCGCTGGCTACGTCGGCGGCCCGAGTGAGTCGTCGTCGTCCTCCTCTCGCCGCTCCCCCGACCCGTTGGAGCACAGCTCGCGCGCACGCGCTCGATCGGCGCCTCGGCGGCCCGAGCAGCGCGGCGCGCCCCTCTCGTCGCCTCGCAGCCTCGATGGACGCGTCTGCGCCGTGTCCTGGCCTCCCTCGAGCTGCGCCGGGCGGGCTGCCCGAAGCGGAACCCCAAGCGGGCGAAGCTAGTTCTCGTGCGGGGTCGGCAGCCAGCTGCGGGCTGTGAATGGGCGGCACTGGCTGCTCTGGTGGTGGAGCAGCGTCTTCGAGCAGCGTGCAGCAGCACCGCGCGCGTCGGCACGGGCTCGCGCTGACCTCCTCCTTCTCCCCTCCCCCCCTCTCCTCCTCCTCCTCTTCCTCTTGCGCCCGCAGCATGCTCGATGATCGCGCACAAGTGCCCGCACATCCAGGTCACCATCGTCGACATGAACCAGGAGCGCATCGACGCGTGGAACTCGGAGACGCTCCCCATCTACGAGCCGGGGCTCGAGGAGGTCGTAAAGAAGTGCCGCGGCAAGAACCTCTTCTTCAGCACCGACATTGACAAGGCCATCATCGAGGCCGACCTCATCTTCGTCTCGGTCAACACGCCGACCAAGAAGACCGGCGTCGGCGCAGGCTACGCCGCTGACCTCTTGTGCGTCGCCGCTCTCCCGTCCGCGCGCTCGAGCCCGCCCTACGTGCCGACGCTGACTCGCTGCCCTACCCTCCCCTGCAGCTACGTCGAGAGCTGCACCCGCCGCATCGCCTCGGTCGCGACCTCGTCCAAGATCGTCGTCGAGAAGTCGACCGTGCCCTGCCGCACCGCCCAGTCGATGCGCACCATCCTCGAGGCCAACTCGCGCCCGGGCCTCCGCTTCGACATCCTCTCCAACCCCGAGTTCCTCGCCGAGGGCACCGCCATGTCGGACCTCGACAAGCCCGACCGCGTCCTCATCGGCTCGCTCAGCACGCCCGAGGGCCGCGCCGCGCAGAAGTCGCTCATCGAGGTCTACTCCAACTGGGTCCCCAAGGAGAAGGTCATCGGCACCGGCCTGTGGAGCTCTGAGCTCACCAAGCTCGTGCGTCGCCCGTCCTGCCGCTTCCGTCCCCACCGCCGCGAGAGAGCTCCCGAGCTGACTCGGCTCCCCCTCCCGCAGGCCGCCAACGCCATCCTCGCGCAGCGCATCTCGTCGATCAACGCCCTCTCAGCCATCTGCGAGGTGACGGGCGCCGACGTCGACGAGGTTGCGTACGCGTGCGGCCTCGACTCGCGCATCGGCCCCAAGTTCCTCAAGAGCTCGGTCGGCTTTGGCGGCTCGTGCTTCCAGAAGGACATCCTCAACCTCGTCTACCTCTCGGAGAGCCTCCACCTCCCCGAGGTGGCCGACTACTGGCGCCAGGTGCGTCTTCTCCCTCGCCGCTTCGAGAGCTCGAGGAGGGTCCGTGCTGACTCGGCCTCCCTCCCGCGCGCAGGTCATCACGATGAACGAGTACCAGAAGAGCCGCTTCGCCAAGACGGTCGTGTCGAGCATGTTCAACACGATCACGAACAAGAAGCTCGCCGTGCTCGGGTTTGCGTTCAAGAAGGACACGGGCGACACGCGCGAGACGCCGTCGGCGACCGTGTGCCGCTTGTTCCGCCAGGAGAACGCCAAGATCTCCATCTACGACCCCAAGGTCTCCGAGAAGCAGATCTTCCTCGACCTGACCGAGCCGGGCGTCGTCGACGACGCTGCCACTGGTGCGTCCCTCCCTCCCTCTCGGACCCTCCCCCTCCTCGTTCCCACCGTGCTGACGCCCCTCTCTCGCTCGCCTCTACAGCCAAGAAGCAGGTGACGGTCTGCAAGTCGGCGATGGACGCGTGCACCGGCGCCGAGGGCATCTGCATCCTGACCGAGGTCCGTCCTCTCCCTCTGGCTCTCTCTCGCCTCTCGACCGGCTCGACAGCAGCTGACGCTCCCCTACCGCTCGCAGTGGGACGAGTTCAAGCAGCTCGACTGGCCCGCCATCTACGAGTCGATGGCAAAGCCGGCCATGGTCTTTGACGGCCGCGGCATCCTCGAGGCCGACAAGCTGCGCGAGATTGGCTTCAAGGTCTTCTCGATCGGCAAGGGCGTCAACCTCTAGGCGTCGCGTCGTCGAGTGTCTGCTGTCGTCGTCGTCGTCGTCGTCTCGCGGGTTCGGGGCCGGCGTGCCCTTGCAGTAGCGTTCCTCCTTCTCTCCTCTCTCTCCCACGAGATCTGTGCCCTCTCATAGACCCCGCCTCTCGCTGTCCCATCTCTGCATGTACCCTGCTTTTCCTCACCTCGTTCTGTGGGTCCAGTCGACGCTCGCAGCACCTTCCGAGAGCGAGTTCGCAGCGAGGTCGAGTCGGCGAGCCAGTTGGAGCATGAGCTACTCGCGGTGAGTCGGAAGGACTCGACGTGCCAAGCTGTCCAGTCGCCTCACACCTGCGAGACGGTCGAGCAGAGCTGCGAGCGAGACGGGGCCCGTGGAAAAGCCAAGCTGAGCAGGCCGCGCGGCGCGTCGGCCGGAAGCTGCGTCGGCTCCGCTGGATGGTCGCTCGACTCGAGTCGGCACCTCGCTCCTTCCCTCTCCTCGCCATCACACCTCGCTTGGTTCCAGCCAGACCTCGACCATGGCCGACCCAGCTCAGGGCACGACCAGTGCAACGCCCATCGCCGCCGGGCTCGCCACGCAAGGGCTCGCGCCCTCAGCCCCCTCCGCCGCCCCCGGCTCGACCATCGAAGGGTCGCACGAGGCCCACGTCGCGTCCACGTCCAGCGGCGACCTCGGCAAGACCGCCGACGGCCAGGCCAAGACGACCGCCGTCGAGCACGCCCCACCCGCCCCCTCGCCGACCTCGCCCTCCTCGTCGTCGTCCGGCCACGAGACGATGGCGCCGCTCAACGAGAAGTCGTCGAACGAGGGCGAGTCGATCGACGAGAAGGTCGTCGAGCGCATGCAGGCGCAGAAGCAGCGGGAGAAGGCGCACAGCGCAGAGAAGGAGGGAGACGCCGACACGGCCGACGGCAAGGGAGGGAAGAAGGAGAAGAAGAAGGGCAAGCCGTTCTTCGACAAGCGCTCGCCGCTCGAGATCGCGCTCGAGGACCCAGAGCTCGCACACCTGAGCCCTGAGTACCGCAAGATCGTCGCCGAGCAGATGTACGTCGTCTCGCTCCCCTCCTCCTCCTCGTCCTCCCCATCCGCTTCTCCTTCCTGACGCCGCCCTTGCGCTCGCAGTGCCACCATCAAGCGTCCGCCGTCCAAGTTCTCGGAGCTGTTCCGCTACACGACCAAGTTCGAGCTCGCCATGAACTTCGTCGGCATCATCTGCGCCATCGCAGCCGGCGTCGCTCAGCCTGCGTGCGTCCCTCTCTCCCTGTCTCGCTCGCGCTCTCTCTCTCCTCAGATCCTGACGCTCTCTCGCTGCAGCATGACGATCCTGTTCGGCAACCTCACGACGGCGTTCACCAACTACGGCGGCCTCACCATGGTCAACGCTCAGGGCGCGACGCCAGAGCTCATCGCCGAGGCGCGCAGGGTCCTCTTCCGCGAGGTCAACAAGGACGTCCTCATCCTCGTCTACATCGGTATCGCTACGTGTGCGTCCCTCTCTTCTGTCGGTGCTCTTCTCGACCTGCTCGTGGCTGACGAGACCGTCCCTCTCGCCCTCCTCCTTGTTCCTTCCTTCCTCAACTCGTCCTCGACCCGCTCCTTTCCGACCACACCTCGCCGCACTCGCAGTCGTCGCGACCTGGGTCTACATGTTCACCTGGATCTACTCGGGCGAGACGACGACTCGCCGCATCCGCGAGCGGTACCTGCGCGCCGTCATGCGCCAGAACATCGCCTACTTTGACCGAGTCGGCGCAGGCGCCATCACGACCCGCATCGAGACCGACACGCACTTGATTCAGGAGGGCATCTCGGAGAAGGTGCGCCGTCTCTTCCTCCCTCACTCGCCGGCTCGACTCGGACCCTCTTGGCTGACCCTCTCTTCCACCCGCGCTGCAGGTCGTCATCAGCGTCCAGTTCATCGCCATCTTCATCAGCGGCTTCGTCATCGCCATCATCCGCAACTGGCGGTGCGTCCGAGCCCGATCGTCCTCCTCGTCCACGCTCTGACCCCGCCTGCGCACGCCCCTCCTCCCTCCTCCCCCTCGTTCGCCGCCTCCTCTCGTCCCACCTTGCGCACGCACTTCTTCATGAACCGCAGCCTCGCCCTCGTCGTCTCGGTCATCATCCCCTGCATCGGCATCGCCGGCGGCGCCATGAACAGCTTCATCTCGAAGTACAAGGCGCAGCAGCTCGAGGCGACGGCCCAGGCGTCGACGCTCGCCGAGGAGGTCATCTCTTCGGTCCGCATCGCGCACGCTTTCGGCAACCAGCAGCGCCTCGCCGACTCGTACGACGAATCGAACCAGGAGACGCTCCGGGTCGGCCTCAAGAGCGCGCGCTTCAACGGCCTCGGGCTCGGCGTCTTCTTCTTCATCATCTACGCCTCGTACGGGCTCGCCTTCTACTACGGCACGACTCTCATTCTGGTGCGTCGCCAGGAGCTCGCCGCCGACTCGTCGCCGACCGTGACGAGCGCGAGAGACTGACCAGCTCTCTCTTCCCTCGAGCAGCAAGGGCGCGCTACTTCCGGCGAGGTCGTCAACGTCTTCTTCAGTATCCTGATCGGTGCGTCCCTGTTCCTGCAACCTCTGGCTCGACAACGGGCTCGGCAGAGCGTCGTCTCGTCGCGCTCGAGGAGACGCTCGGCACTGACCCTCCCTCCTCTTCCCCTCTTGCAGGAGCGTTCAGCCTCGCCCAGCTCGCACCGAACCTCCAGGCCATTTCGTTCGCCAAGGGCGCCGCCACCGAGATCTACGCGACCATCGACCGGGTCCCCATCATCGACTCGGCGTCCGAGGAGGGCCGCAAGCTCGAGCATGTCGAGGGCAAGATCGAGCTTGAGGGCATCGAGTTCATCTATCCGTCGCGGTGCGTCCCCCTCCTCCTACTGCGACGAGCGAAGGAGCGCGAGAGCGGGCGGGAAGCTGGAGCCCCGCTCGAGCCTCGTCTCCCGAGTTTCCCTCGCGCAGGCTGTACTGACTCCTCGTACTCTCCTAGTCCCGGCGTACAGGTCCTGTACAACTTCAACGGCGTGTTCCCGCCGGGCAAGATGACTGCGCTCGTCGGCGGGTCCGGGTCCGGCAAGTCGACCATCGTTGGCCTCATCGAGCGGTTCTAGTGCGTCCCCCTCTCTCCTTGGCCGAGCCTACTTCGGCCGTACACCTTCGAGTGAGCCAGCTCACTGACTCGGGTCCTCCCATGTTCGCAGCGATCCTGTCGCCGGCAGCGTCAAGCTCGACGGCGTCCCGCTCAAGGACCTCAACGTCAAGTGGCTGCGCAACCAGATCGGCCTCGTCTCGCAGGAGCCGACCCTCTTCGCTACGACCGTCGCCGGCAACATTGAGCACGGCATGATCGGCTCGCGCTTCGAGCACGAGACGGGCGACGCCCGTCGGCAGCGCGTCATCGAGGCCGCCAAGCTCGCCAACGCCGACGGCTTCATCCGGGCCTTGCCCGAGGGCTACGACACGCAGATCGGCGAGCGCGGCATGCTCCTGTCGGGAGGGCAAAAGCGTGCGTCCCTTCTCTTTGCACCTTCGCGCGTCGGCGACTTGGGAAGGTCGTCGACGGCCGACGCCCATCTCGTCCCAGGACGCTGTGTGCAGACGCAGAGAGCGTCGGAAAAACGCACATAGAGCTGACTCGACTCTTTGCCCGCAGAGCGCATCGCCATCGCCCGCGCCATCGTCTCGGACCCCAAGATCCTCCTCCTCGACGAGGCGACCTCTGCGTTGGACAGCCAGAGCGAGGCGATCGTGCAGGACGCTCTCGACCGCGCCTCGAAGGGCCGCACGACGATCACGGTCGCCCATCGCCTGTCGACCATCCGCGACGCCGCGCAGATCATCGTCCTCACGGCCGGGCACATCCTCGAGAGCGCCATGACGACCGACGAGGGCTCGGCTCACGCCCTGCTCCTCCGCAACCCGGACGGCGCCTACTCGAAGCTCGTGAGCGCGCAGCGCCTGCGCGAGGAGGAGGAGGCGGCCGAGGACGGCGACGAGAAGCATACGCGCGCACCAGCACCCGGCGAGCTCACGCGCGAGCAGATCGACGAGATGGCTCGGCGCGAGAAGCCCCAGTTCGAGCAGCTCAAGCGCGCCGCGACGGGCCGCTCGCTCGCGTCCGAGATGCTCGAGCGCCGCCAGAACGACATCGAGGCGGCCGGCGGCGACGAGCCCAAGCACTACGGCACCTTCACGCTCTTCGCCCGCATGTACAAGCTCAACGGCGAGTGCTGGAAGCGCTACGTCTTCGCCTTCATCGGCGCCGTCGCTTCGGGCTGCGTCGTGCGTCCTCTCTCCCTCACTCCTTCCCTCCCCGGTCCCCTCCTCGACCTTGCCTCGCCCGGGGCCTATCGCTGACTCTTTCTTCTTTCCCCCTCACAGTACCCAGTTTTTGGCGTCGTGTTCGGCGGCGTCATCTCGACTTTCCAGCTCAACCCCGAGACGCAGGGCGCCCAGCTTCGCCGCGAGGGCAACCGTTACGCCCTGTGGTGCTTCGTCATCGCCCTCGTGTCGACGGTCGCCATCGTCGTTCAGGCCTGGCTGTACGGCGACACGGCCGAGCGCCTGTGCGCCAAGGTGCGCCTGCGCACCTTCAAGTCGACGCTCCGCCAGGACATCGCCTTCTTCGACCGCGACGAGAACAGCACGGGCGCCTTGACCAACGCCATCACGGACCGTGCGACCAAGGCGCGTCCTGCAGCTCTCTCTTTGTCCTCGTTGACCGGCAGGAAGGCTCGGTCGACCTCTCGAGAGCGGCGAGACTGACCTTCTCAACTCGACTTTTGCCCTCCAGATCTTCGGCCTCTTCGGCGCCACCCAGGGCGTCATCATCCAGTCGATCTTCACCCTCGTCTCGGGCGCCATCATCGGTCTGTGCTACTCGTGGAAGATCGCGCTCGTCGGCATCGCCTGCATGCCCCTCACGCTCTCGGCCGGCATCGTCCGCCTCAGGGTTGTCGTGCTCAAGGACGAGAAGAACAAGAAGAGTCACCAAGCGTCGGCGCAGATGGCGTGCGAGGCGGCGGGCTCGATCCGTACCGTCGCCGCCCTGACGAGGGAGGGCGACTGCCTCAACCTCTACAGCGACGTGCGCCTCTCCTTTCACCTCTGCGCCTCCTGCTCTCGCCCTCTACGCCTTCCCCTGCATGTCCCTGACGCCTCCTCGTCCTTCCTTGACCGCAGCAACTCGACGTTCCGATGCGCGAGTCGAACCGGACGGCGGTGTGGAGCAACGCCTTCTACTCACTCACCCAGGCCCTCTCGTTCTTCGTCATCGCCCTCATGTGCGTCCCGACGTCCATCTGCACGTCCATGGCTGTGCACTGACGCCCAGCTCGTGCAGCTTCTGGTTTGGAGCACACCAAATGGTGGACGCCGGCCTCTCCGTCAACGGCTTTTTCGTCGCCCAGATCTCGGTCGTTTTCGCCAGCATCCAGGCCGGCAACGTGTTCTCGTTCGTGCCCGGCACGTCGCTTTTGACGCCCCTCAGAGCCGCAGACGTCGAGCGCTAGGCTGACTCCTCTCGTCCGCAGACGCCTCCTCCTTCTTCGGCGCCGCCCGCGCCTTCCTCGCCCTCGAAGACTCGGTCCCCGACATCGACGCCGAGGACACGTCGGGCAAGGTGTTCGACCTCGCCGCCGCCAAGGGCCACATCCGCTTCGAGAACGTCCACTTCCGGTACCCGACTCGCCCTCACGTCCCGGTTCTGCGAGGTCTCGACGTCGAGATCAAGCCCGGCCAGTTCTGCGCGTTCGTCGGCGCGAGCGGGTGCGGCAAGTCGACGGCGATCCAGCTCATCACGCGCTTCTACGACCCGCTCGGCGGCAAGGTCCTCGTCGACGGGCAGGACATCAGCGAGCTCAACGTCCAGTCGTACCGCCAGTCGATCGCGCTCGTCTCGCAGGAGCCGACGCTCTACGCCGGCTCGATCCGGTACAACGTCGCGCTCGGCGCCTACGTCCCGCCCGAGCAGGTCACGCAGCAGCAGATCGAGCAGGCGTGCAAGGACGCCAACATCCACAACCTCATCGTCAGCCTCCCCGACGGCTACGACACGGACGTCGGCGGCAAGGGCACCATGCTCTCGGGCGGGCAGAAGCGTGCGTCCCTCTCTCTCTCTCTTCGTCGTCGGCTCGGGCTCGAGCAGAAAGTTTCCGACTCGGCGGCTGACCTTCGTCTCTTCCTGCACGCAGAGCGCATCGCCATCGCTCGCGCGCTCATCCGCAACCCGAAGATCCTCCTGCTCGACGAGGCGACGTCTGCGCTCGACTCCGAGTCGGAGAGGGTCGTGCAGACGGCGCTCGACGAGGCGGCCAAGAACCGCACGACGATCGCCATTGCGCACCGCCTGTCGACCATCCAGAACGCCAACGTCATCTTCGTCCTCAAGGATGGGCGCGTCGCCGAGAGGGGCACGCACTCGGAGCTGATCGCACAGAAGGGGTGCGTCGGCTCTCTCTCCCTCTCTCTTCCTCCTCTCGCTCCACTTCGCCGACGTCGAGCTTTGCTGACTGGTCCTCACTCCTTCGTACAGGCTCTACTTCGAGTTGGTCGAGCAGCAGTCGCTCGACAGGAACTGAGCGCTCGTCGCCGCCGCTTCGTCTTCGTCTCTCCCTCTCCTCTCTAGATTTCCTTCCTCGTCCGTCTCGTCTAATCCAGCACAATGTACTTGTCGTCCTCGTGGAACTAGGCTCATCTGCTCTCCTGGCGAGCTGGCCGCCGTCGCTGAGATAGAGCTGCTCGCACGTCGAAGAGCGCTCGTGTGCGCACGAGCCCCTTCTCCCTTGCCGGTCAGCTCTGGCTCGACTCTACTGCTTCTCGTCGCTTCCTCGCGCTCTTTATGCATAACAAACGCATACTGCTCGTCCGTGAGCGAGCAGCTGCGCTTTCCACGCTACGAAGCGCAAGCTCACGCCGTCGCTCGCAAGTCGAGCCTCGGCCGGACCCTTGCTTCCTCGTCGAGCTCTCGCTGCGTAAGCTGCATGGAACATTCCTTCGGTGTTGCAGTGGCCGCACAGTATGTACTTTGAGCGACG
>Ga0308169_10000668_pt1 | contig 46486 bp, 23 predicted proteins | sample PhyBR1_2_FD_202139 | JGI IMG/M metagenome (GOLD analysis project Ga0308169, IMG submission 202139) | Phyllosphere microbial communities from UC Gill Tract Community Farm, Albany, California, United States - DLSLSB.R1 | ecosystem: Host-associated > Plants > Phyllosphere > Unclassified | place... | reverse complement strand
CTTGCCCGATTCGACGATCGCGTCGCCCCGTTCCATGCGCTTGATGGTGCCGGTGACGAGCGAATCGCCACGTTCCAGGAAGTCTTGCAGGATCTGCTCGCGTTCGGCATCGCGCACGCGCTGCAGCACGACCTGCTTGGTGTCCTGGGCAAAACGACGACCGAACTCGACCGACTCGATCGGCTCTTCGATGTATTCGTCGACTTCGATGTCCGAGATCTGCTCTTTGGCTTCGAAGTGCAGGATTTCCTGGTCGGGCAACTGCAGGCCGGCTTCATCGGGAACGACGTGCCAGCGGCGGAAGGTTTCGAATTCGCCGCCGTCGCGATCGATCGACACGCGAATATCGACTTCGCCTTCATAGCGCTTCTTCGTGGCTTGCGCCAATGCGAACTCGAGCGCTCCGAAAACGACTTCCTTGTCGACGTTCTTTTCGCGCGCCAGCGCATCGACCAATAACAAAATTTCGCGACTCATGCTTTGCGACTCCTAAAATCCACCTGCGGCACCAAACGTGCCTTGTCCAATTCGGCCAGCGTAAATTCCAACAACGCTGCGCCATCTTTATCTTCAAATTCGAGACCGACCTTGTCGTTCTCGACGCCGCGCAAGATACCGGTAAAGGTCTTGCGGTTGGCGCTGCCCGGCATCGCCACGCGCAGTTTGACCGTGCACTCGAGGCCGGCAAAACGCGCGAAGTCGGCCAGTGTGCGCACCGGACGATCGAGGCCCGGCGACGACACTTCCAGTCGTTCGTAATCGACGTTTTCCACGGTGAACACGTGCGTCAACTGGTGACTCACCTTGGCGCAGTCTTCGACCGTGATCGGGCCCTGCTCGTCCGCAGTGGCAGCAGGGAAATCGATATACACACGCAGGATCCCGCGCTCGCCGCGTTCGACATCAACGAGTTCATAGCCGAGACCGCCGACAGTCGTGGCGATTAATTCAAACTGCTGCACGGAACATCTCCAGGGCTCTAAAACGATTTACCAAAAAAAAAATGGGCATCTGCCCATCTTTTTGTACCTACAACCCAACCAGATGAAAGCACTTGCTCCAGACACATAAGCATCAGGCACTTGCGCATTCGATGCGCTGGATGCCAAGTTGGGAAGGACTTCGATTAGGCTGCAAATTATACGGCTTTTTCGCTTGTCCCGCAATCGCCACTCTAAAAATGAACAGCTAAACAACAGTTAATACCGCGTCATTGCTTGCATTCATTTTTGCAGCGAAGACCGGCGTTCCGCGCGAAAAAAACGCCCCATCCGACGCATCGCTGCGCCGGATGAATCGACGAACTTTTACCTTAACCGCGACGACCGCGGCGTGGCAAACCGTGCTCGGAACCGCGCGGACCCTGGCCGCCACGGCGACCGCCGCCACCCGTGCCGGCGAAGCCGAACGTGGTCTGCAACGGATCAGGCTGGCGCGGACGGCTGCTGGTCGGACGACCGCCCTGGCCGCCGGCGCCGGCATTGGCGCCGAAGCCGCCCTTGCCTTTGCCGCCCTGGCCCTGGCCTTGCCCTTGAGCAGCGCCGTTCGGACGCCCCTGGCGTGGACCGCCTTCGCGTGGGCCACCCTGGCGTGCGCCGGCCGGCTTCACGCCCGGCAGCGGAACATTCAGGATGCCCTGGCCGCGAGCGGCGCCGACGCGCGCCACCTGCGGGCCGAACGGATCGACATTGCGATTGGCGTCGGCGCGATCGATACGGTTGCCGTCGCTGCGGTCGGCGCGCTGATTTTCGCCACGGTTTTCGCCACGGCTGTCAGCCCGGCCTTCTGCGCGGTTGCCGTCACGGCCGCCGTCGCGATTGCCATGCTCGCGCGGACCCTTGCCACCCTTGGCGCCGCCCTTGCCTTGCGGCTTGTCGGCAGGCGCGCCCTTCTTCTCGACGCCGAACGCGGTCAACAGTGCGCGCACATCGTTTTCTTCGAACTCTTCCCAACGGCCACGCTTCAGGCCGCTCGGCAGGGTCATCGCGCCGTAGCGGGTACGGATCAGGCGCGAAACGGTCAGGCCGACCGCTTCGAACATGCGCCGCACTTCGCGGTTGCGGCCTTCGCCGATCACCACGCGGTACCAGCGGTTGATGCCTTCGCCGCCACCGTTCTGGATCTTCGAGAACGCCGCCTTGCCGTCGTCGAGTTCGACGCCGGACAGCAGCTTCTGGCGCATGCCTTCTTCCAGCTCGCCCAGGGTACGCACCGCGTATTCGCGGTCGATGTTGTAGCGTGGGTGCATCAGCCGGTTGGCCAGGTCGCCCGAGGTCGTGAACAGCAGCAAGCCTTCGGTATTGAAGTCGAGGCGGCCGACCGCCAGCCACTTGCCGGCCTTCATGGTCGGCAGGCGATCGAACACCGATGGACGGCCTTCCGGATCGTCGTGGCTGACGATTTCGCCGGCCGGCTTGTGGTACACCAGCACGCGCGGCGGCTTGTTGTTGTTCACGCGGCGCTGGATCAGCTTACCGTTGATGCGCACGGCATCGGTCGGCAGGATGCGCTGGCCGATGTGGGCCGGCTCGCCATTGACCGAGACGCGGCCGGCAACGATCAGATCTTCCATGTCGCGGCGCGAACCGAGACCGGCTTCGGCCAGCACCTTGTGCAGCTTCGGCGCATCGTCGTCGGCGGTCAGGTCGCGGCGCACGGCTTTCGGCTGCGCATTGCTGCGCGCGCCGTCATAGGCGTCGAAATCGTCCGAGGTGACGAACGAGAACACGTTGTCGGCTTCGCTGCCGCCGGCCGGCTGTTGCTTGCCTTTTTGCTGGCGGCCCTGGCCCTGGCCCGGCTTGCCCTGGACCGGACGGTTGCCCTGCACCGGACGGCCGCTTTGCTGGCCGCGCTTGCCCGGCTTTTGACCGTTGCGGCCACGGCCTTCGCGCGCGCCTTCGGCAGCGCCATCGGCGCCATCGGCGACAACTGCGGATTCGCCCGCTGGTTCGATTTCAGGCGCGACGACCGGGGCGGCGGCCTGTTGCAGCGCTTCGCGTTCGGCGCGCTTTTCGCGCATCTGGCGTGGGCCGCGCGGCTTGCGCGCTTCGGCTGGCGCAGCGTCGGCGGCAAGCGGCGCTTGCGACTCGGCCGCGACTGGCACGCTGTCGGCTGCAGGCTGCGCCGCCTGCGCGGCCTTGGTGGCGCGTGGCTTGCGCGGCTTGGCGGCCGGCTTTTCGGCGGCCTCGGCTGGCGCGGCGACCGCCACTTCAGCAGCAGGCGCATCGGCAGCAGGGGCAGCAGCCTTGCGCGTACGCTTCGGCTTGGCCGGCGCTTCAGTTGCGCCCTCGGCGGCAGGAGCGCCGGCAGCGGCAGCAGCCTCGGCGGCGATGACCGCCTTGGTGCGGCGCTTCGGCTTGGCCGCAGCGGTTTCGCCGGCGTCGACTGGCGTCGTCTGGATTGGATCAGTTGGGTTCATCATTCGTGTCTTTATTGTGCAGACCCGTCGCGGCAATTCCGTCTCCTGTCGGGTCATGAATCGGCACTTCAACGGGTGAAGTAGCTGTGTCTGGTGCTATGTCCGGGACGGCCGCGCCGGCGTCCGCCTTCTCAAAATTGTCGTTCAATGCCGCTTCCAGCGCTTCCAGGCTGCGGCTGTCGGGGCCTTCGGCCAGCGCCTGCAACGGCGGCAACTGGGATAGCGAGGCCAGCCCCAGGTCGTCGAGGAACTGGCGCGTGGTGCCCAGCAGTGCCGGGCGCCCCACCACTTCGCGGTGTCCGAGGACATCGATCCAGCCGCGGTCTTCCAGCATCTTGATGGTCTGCGAATTGACCGCCACGCCGCGGATCTCCTCGATGTCGCCGCGCGTGACCGGCTGGCGATAGGCGATGATGGCCAGCGTTTCCAGCGTCGCGCGCGAATACTTCGGCGGCTTCTCGGGCGACAGGCGGTCGAGGTAGGGTTTCATCTCGGGCCGGCTCTGGAAGCGCCAGCCCGAGGCCAGGCTGACGATCTCGATGCCGCGCCCCTCCCAGTCCCGGCGCAATTCTTCCAGCAAAATCTTGATCGTGTCGGCGCCGACGCCGGCCCCGACCGGGCGACCGCCAGGGTCGACTTCGGCAAACAGGCGCTTCATGCCGTGGATCGTCATCGGCTCGCGGGCGCACAGCAAGGCGGTTTCGAGGACGCGCTTGGCCTCGTCAGTATTCATGTCGCAATGAAAGTCACATCAAACAAATTGGGCTGCACTACGAGAGCTGCACCGCAAAGGCTGCACCGCGTAATTCGGACCGTGCCTGCGGGCGATGCGGATTAACACATGCCGGCGGCCAAGGCGACTGGTCGCGGTTACCACTGATACCGGAATCCGTGGCCCGGGCTTGGACGCGCCGGGCTGACATACCATGACGGGCAAGGAACCCGCCGGGGCGGCCCGCCTTGCGTGGCGGACTGCTGGGTGTTGATTTTCAAACGGCTTTATTTGCAGACGCGGAACTCGGGCGCCGCCGCGAGCCAGGGGCTCCGGGGCGCGCGGCCTGGTGCGGCACGCGAGCGGACGACGTCCTTCCATCCAACTGGCAGCCATTGTAACCGATAAAACCGGCGTGTGGACAAGTGGGTAGGTGCTTGTGCCGCTGGATTGGCCTTAGTCGGACAGTTTTTCCGACAAAATCGCCGATACGCCAAGAAACGCCGGGTACTCGGCAGTGATGACATAGGTCGGCACGCCGGCCAGGTAATCCTTGAAGCGGCCCTTTTGCTCGAAGCGGGCGCGGAACGACGACGCATGGAAGCGCTCGCCCAGGCGCGGCACGATACCGCCGCCGATATAGATGCCGCCGGACGCACCCAGGGTCACGGCCAGGTTGCCGGCCACGGTGCCGAGCATGCCGCAGAAGGCTTCCAGTACCTCGTCGCACAGGGCGCAGCTGCCGTCCAGGGCGCGGCGTGCGATTTCGGGCGCGTCGAGGCGCTCGCCCGGGCGGCCGGCGCGATCGGCCAGTGCGCGGTAGATCAGTTCGATGCCGGCGCCGGACAGGAAGCGCTCGGCCGAGACGTGTTCGAATTCGCGCCATGCGTATTGCAGGATCGCGACTTCCTGTTCATTGGCGGGCGAAAACGTGACGTGGCCGCCTTCGCTGCGCAGTGCGGTCCAGCTGCCGTTGCACGGAATCAGACCCGAGACGCCAAGGCCGGTGCCGGCGCCGAGCAGGCCCAGCGGCGCCTCAAGCTGCGCAACACCGCCGCCGACCTGCACCTTCTGTTCGCCCAGGTGCGGCAGCGATCGCGCCAGCGCCGAGAAATCGTTCACCACCAGCAACGTCTCCAGGCCACATTCCTGGCGCAGCGCTTCGGTCGAGAATTCCCAGTGGTGATTGGTCATGCGCACGTAGTCGCCGTTGACCGGATTGGCGATCGCGATTGCCGCATGCCGGATCGCACCGCTGACGCTTGTGACCGCGACCACAGCCGGCGACGCCAGGTAAGCGCGCATGGCTTCGGCCAGCGTCAGATGCGATTTGCAGGAGATAACCTCGACCTGGGCAATCTGACCGGGCCCCAGCTCCAGCGCGAGACGACAATTGGTGCCACCGATGTCGGCAAGCAGACGGGCGCCGCCGGTGTGCAGGCGCGGTGCGGTCGAAGAGCTGGGCAGGGATGCGGTCATTGCAAGAGGTGTGAAAGCGATGGGGGCCAAGCTTACACAAAATTTTGCATGCACACCAAGTGTTTTTGTAGTTTAGGTACAGGCTCAACAACAGTTATGTCACCGCACCTGAGTAGCTTTCCACAAAACACGTAGTAGAACTACTAAACAGGCAATCCAAGCGCCAGTGCGCCTGTACGAAGGCAGTCAGCAGGTCGCCGCATCGAAATCCGGATCGGGCGCACGCCGCCCGTTCCACGCATCGAGTCCACCCTTCAATGGACGGGCGCGATGAAAACCGTTGGCCATGAACTGGTGCGCCACTTCGGCCGCCGTGACGTCGTTCGGGCAACTGCAATACACGACGATGTGGCGGTCGCGGTCGAGCGATGCCATCAGGTGCTCGGGCTGGCACGCCTTGAACACCAGCGCGCCGGGAATCGCCGCTTCCATCTGCTGGGCGCTCAGGCTGCGCGCGTCGATGATGACGGGGTCGCGCCCGCTGTCGATCAGGTCGAGCAGTTCGCCGACCTCGATCCGCGCCACGGCAGTGCGCGCGCGGTGACGGCGCCGCTCGGCATACTTGAAGGCGACGAACAGCGCCAGCAGACCGGCCACCACCACCAGCGCGGTGGTGCCGAAGTTGGACAGCGTATCGAGCACGCCGTCGACACTGTTGTGGAACCAGACCCCGAGCAGGATGCCGGTGCCGCTCCACAGCGCCGCGCCGGTCACCGAATAGAGCAGGAATTCGCGCGCGCCGGTGCCGATCGCGCCCGACAGCGGCGCGGCCACCGTATTGAAACCGGGGATGAACTTGGAGACCAGCAGCGACTTGACCCCGAACTTGCGGAAGCGGTCTTCGGTCTGGTTGACGCAGGAATCGGGCGAGAGCGAAATCTTACACAGCAGGCGCAGGATGCGCTTGCCGTAGAAGCGCCCTGCGCGGAACCAGAAAAAGTCGCAGATCAGGCAAGCGCCGATCGCCGCCAGCCATACCAGGTGCCAGGAAACGTCGGCGTCGACCGAGAGCGCGCCGGCCACGATCAGGACCGGGTAGGCGGGAATCGGCAGGCCGAACTGTTCGACCAGCACGATGGCGAAGACGATCAGCACGCCATATAGCTGGATTAGTTCGGCTAGGTGGGGCATCGCCGTAGTTTAGCCCAATTCCCCGGCGCCGGCAGGGCGCACGCCGGCGCTTTGGCATCGGCGCAACGCTGCGCTTTATTTGCTGTCATACCCCCCTTTCGGGATGGCAGCGAGCAGCGAACGGGTGTACGGATGTTGCGGGTCGCGGTACAGCACGTCGGAGTCGGCCAGCTCGACCACCCTGCCCGCCTGCATCACCATTACCTGGTCCGAGATGTACTTCACCACCGACAGATCGTGCGAGATGAAAAGGTAGCTCATGCCGTATTCGTCCTGCAGATCCTGCAGCAGGTTCAGCACCTGCGCCTGCACCGACACGTCCAGCGCCGACACCGATTCGTCGCACACCAGGATCTCGGGCTGCAGCGTCAGGCAACGCGCGATGGCGATGCGCTGGCGCTGGCCGCCGGAGAACTCGTGCGGGTAGCGGCCATAGGCGCTGTCGGGCAAGCCGACCCGTCCCAGCAGCCGGCGCGCCATCTCGATCCGCTCGGCGTCGCCGGCGCCAATGCGGTGGATACGCATTGGCTCCAATAAGATCTGGCCGACCGTGAAGCGTGGATTGAGCGAAGCGTACGGGTTCTGGAAAATGATCCCGATGCGGCGCTTGTACGGCTGATACTCGCGATCGGACAAGGCCAGCAAGTCGCGTCCCTCGAACATGGCGCTGCCGCCGGTGGCGCGGTGCAGGCGCAGCAGGCTCAAACCGACCGTGGTCTTGCCCGAGCCCGATTCGCCCACCACACCGAGCGTCTTGCCGCGCCCAAGCGTGAACGACACGTCCTTCACCGCCTGGAATTCGCGCTTGCCGAACAGGCCGTCGCGCAGCCAGAAGCTCTTGGCCAGGTTGTTTACCACCAGCAGCGGCGCTTGGTCCGGCGCCGTGCCGCGCGTCCGTTGCGGCGCGCACGCGTCAAGCGTGACATGGCCGGCCAGGTAATCGTCGATCACCGGCAGGCGCAGCGGACGGCTGTCCAGCGTCGGACGGCAATGCAGCAGCGCGCGCGTGTAGGCGTCGCGCGGGGCGCCGAATACCTGGGCCGCAGTGCCCTCCTCCCTCACCTCGCCGTGGCGCATCACGATCACGCGGTCGGCGATCTCCGCCACCAGGCCCAGGTCGTGGGTGATGAACAGCACCGCCATGCGGCGCGCCTTTTGCAGGCGGCCAATCAGCGCCATGATCTGCTGCTGGATCGTCACGTCGAGCGCCGTGGTCGGCTCGTCGGCGATCAGCAGCTTCGGTTCGCACGCGATCGCCATCGCGATCATCACGCGCTGCTGCTGGCCGCCCGACATCTGGCCCGGATAGGCGTCGATCTTGTCGGCCGGGTCGGGAATGCCGACTTCTTCCAGCAGCTCGAGCGTGCGCGTGCGCGCCGCGCGCCGGTTCATGCCCATGTGCCGGCGCAGCACCTCGCCGATCTGGAAGCCCACCGTGAACACCGGGTTGAGCGAGGACATCGGTTCCTGGAAGATCATGGCAATGTCCTTGCCGCACAATGCGCGCCGTGCATCCTGCGGCAGGTCCAACAGTTCGCGCCCTTCGAAGCGGATGCTCGACCCAGGATCAATCAGCGTGGTCTGCGCCGGCAGCAACCCCATCACGGCCAGCGAACCGACCGACTTGCCGCTGCCCGACTCGCCCACCAGCGCCACGGTGGCGTTGGCGGGCACGTCGAACGAGACGCCCTTCAAGGCTTCGACCGTGCTGGTCTTGCCAGTGCGGAAGGCGACGCGCAGATTGCGCACCTGCAGTAGCGGTTCGGCTTCCCGGCTCATTTGATCTTCGGATCCAATGCGTCGCGCAGCGCGTCTGCGAACAATGAAAACGCCGTCACCAGCAGCGCCATCGCGCCGGCCGCCGCCGTCATCTGCCACCACTTGCCAAGGATCAGCTCGTTCTGCGCTTCGTTCAGCATGCTGCCCCACGACACGGTCCCGACCGGCACGCCAAAGCCGAGGAAGGAAAGAATCACTTCGGCCTTGATGAAGCCGACCGTCAGGATCGACATCTGCACCAGCGCCACGTGCGCCACATTCGGCAGGATGTGGCCGAACATGCGGCGCAGGCTGGACGCGCCAATGGCGTCGGCCGCCATCACGTACTCGCGCGCGGCATGCCTGATGTACTCGGCGCGCATCAGCCGGTATGGCCCGGTCCAGCCGGTCAGGCCCAGGATCAGCACGATGGTGGCGACGCCCTTCTGCTGCAGCACGGCCGCCACCGCCAGGATCATCAGGATCGCGGGAATCGCCGTGAACACGCTATAAAACCAGTTGAACAGATCGTCGACCCAGCCGCCGTAAAAACCCGAGACCGCGCCGAACAGCGTGCCCAGCGTGACTGCCAGCAGCGCCGCCACCAGCCCCACCACGATCGAGGTCTCGCCACCCTTGATCGTCTTTTGCACAATGTCATGGCCCCACTTGTCGGCGCCGAACAAGAGCGTGGTGCGCTTTTCAAACGGCGGCTGGGTGGCCGCCACTTGCGCCTTCAGCTCAGCCAGATCTGCTGCCAGCGGATCGAACGCATTCGGCAGCGTCGCACGCGGCAGTTGCGCCTGCGCCAGTGCACGCGCGCCGGCATCGGGACCGACAAAGCCAGGCGGCGCGTAATTGACGGCCACCTCACGCTCCCAATCGTCGGCAATCAGGCCGGCGCCGGAGAGCAGCACCAGCAGCAGAAAACCGGCCACCACCGCCAGCGCCGCCATTGCCACCCGGTCCGCGCGCAGGCGGCGCCAGGCGAGCATCCACAGTCCGGCCGAGTCGTGGCGATCGATCATGGCGTCACCGGAACTGCACGCGCGGATCGACCGCGCGGTACAGCAGATCGGCCAGCAGGTTGAACACCATGGTCGCGGCCGCGACATACACCGTGATCGCCTTGATCACCGGGAAGTCGCTGCGTTCGACCGCCAGGATCACTTCGCGCCCGATGCCGGGAATGCCGAAGAAGCGCTCCAGCAAGAAGGCGCCGATCAGCAGCGCCGGCAGGTTCGCCATCACGTGGGTGATGATCGGGATCGCGGCATTGCGCAGCACGTGCAGCCACAGCACGCGCCGTTCGGACAAACCCTTGGCGCGCGCGGTGCGCACATAGTCCTGCCCCGCTTCGTCGAGCACGAAGCTGCGGTACAGGCGCAGCGTGGGCGCGATCGATACCGCCAGGCCAATGATGATCGGTAGCAGCGCGTACTTGAGCAGGTTTTCACCGAGACTGTTGCCCCAGCCCTGCACCGGGAACAGCCCCAGGCGGTAGGCGAACAGGTACTGGAACACGGAAATGTAGACCAGGATCGAGATCGACATCCCGACCGTGCACGCCACCATCACGGCGCGGTCGGTGAGCGAGCCGCGCACAAACGCGACCGCCAGCGCCAGCGCGATGCCCAGCAGGGTTTCGAGAATGGTCAGCGGCACCAGCACCGTGAGCGAGGGCCCCAGCCGGCTGGCGATGATCTGCGCCACCGGCTCGCCCGTGCTCCAGGCGTTGCCGAAGTCGAAGCTGACGATCTGCTGGACGAAGATCCACAACTGCACGTAGTACGGTTCATCCAGGCCGAGCTGGCGCCGGATGTTCTCGATCGCCGCCGTGTCCGCCATCTTGCCGGCCAGCAGGTAGGAAGGATCGCCACCAACCCAGTTGAACAGCACGAACACCAGCAGCACCACGCCGGCCATGGTGGGCAGCATCTGCCACAGCCGGCGCAGGACGTAGGCGAGCATGGTGTTCAGGTCAATCCGGGCGTCAGTCCTGGCGCACGCGGCGCAGGCGCACGGCGGCGGCCAGGCCTTCGAGCACGGTCAGGCTGGTGTCCCAGTCGATGCAGCCGTCGGTCACCGATTGGCCGTAGACCAGTTCCTTGCCCGGCACCAGGTCCTGGCGTCCGGCCACCAGGTGCGATTCGATCATCACGCCGACGATGCGGTCGTCGCCGCCCGCGATCTGGGTCGCGATGTCGGCGCACACCGGCACCTGGTTCTCGGGTTTCTTCGAGCTGTTGGCGTGTGAGGCGTCGATCATCAGGCGGCTGGCCAGGCCCAGCGCGGCGATCTGCCGGCACGCTTCGTCGACGCTGGCGGCGTCGTAGTTCGGCGCCTTGCCGCCGCGCAGGATGATGTGGCAATCCTCGTTGCCGGCGGTCGAGACGATCGCCGAGTGGCCGCCCTTGGTCACCGACAGGAAGTGGTGCGGCTGCGACGCGGCCTTGATCGCCTCGGTGGCGATCTTGATATTGCCGTCGGTACCGTTCTTGAAGCCGACCGGGCACGACAGGCCGGAAGCAAGTTCGCGGTGCACCTGCGACTCGGTGGTGCGGGCCCCGATCGCGCCCCAGCTGACCAGGTCGGCGATGTACTGCGGGCTGATCACATCCAGGAATTCGGTACCGGCCGGCAGGCCCAGCTCGTTGATGTCGCGCAGCAGCTCGCGCGCCATGCGCAGGCCGTCGTTGATGCGGAAGCTGTTGTCCATGTACGGGTCGTTGATCAAGCCCTTCCAGCCGACCGTGGTGCGCGGCTTTTCAAAGTACACCCGCATCACGATCTCGAGTTCGCCGGCGAAGCGCACGCGCTGTTCGGCCAGCCGGTGCGCGTATTCCATCGCCGCCCGGGTGTCATGGATTGAGCACGGGCCGACCACCACCATCAGGCGGTCGTCCTGGCCGTGCAGGATGCGGTGCAGGGCGACGCGGGCGCCGGCCGCGGTCTGCTCGGCGCCGGGCGTCACGGGAAACTCACGGATCAGGTGCGAGGGTGGCGTCAGTTCCTTCATTTCGCGGATGCGGAGGTCGTCGGTACGCGGCATGCTGGTTCCTCTTGTCTTGTCTTGATGTTGCTGGGCTGGGCCTGAAAATAAAAAACCGCCATCGCTGGCGGTTTGTCTGGATGCTGCCGGGACCGTTACTGCGCGTACCCGCCGCTGTTCCACCGCCTGGGGCTGGAATGGCTAAAGTAAAAGTAGCGGGTAAAGAAAGCGTGGCGCATGGATTCGGTCCGGTTTGGTCGAATTGACTATAACAACAACCCATGAAGATTGGCAAGCGCTTTGTCGGCCAACAAAAGCTTGTACAGACAACAATCGGTTGCACAAAAAGCACGCGCATGCCCTGCCTTGGCAGCCACCTTGTGATACATCAGCCCTGTCCCCTGTCCGGATGCAACAGTCGATCCAGACCCCGATCGCGCGCAGTGCATTTGCCAGGCTTGCGCGCCGCGCGGGAGCCACCCATCCACTGGAGTCAGGACCATGACTGAAACCCTGCTATCCCGTACCGTGCGCCGCCTGTTCGCCGGCGGCGGCGCCGTCGGCCTCGCCCTGGCCGGTCCCGTACTGCTTGCCGTGCCGGCCCATGCGCTGGCGCAGGAAGCCGCCCCCGGCCCGGTCGCACGGGTCACCGTCACCGGCTCGAATATCCGCCGCGCCCAGGCCGAAACCGCGTCCAGTGTGCTGACCGTGAACCGCGCCGACATCGAGCGCTCGGGCAAGACCAGCGTGGCCGAACTGCTGCAGACGCTGGCGGTCGACAACCAGGGCTCGGTGCCGATGAGCTTTGGCAGCGGCTTCGCGGCCGGCGCCTCCGGCATCTCGCTGCGCGGCCTGGGCACGGCCTCGACCCTGGTGCTGCTCAACGGGCGCCGCATGGCGCCCTACGGCCTGGCCGACGACGGCCAGAAAGTGTTCGCCGACCTGAACGTGATCCCGACCGATGCCGTCGAACGGATCGAGATCCTCAAGGACGGCGCCTCGGCGATCTATGGCTCCGACGCCATCGCTGGCGTGGTCAACATCATCCTGCGGCGCGACTTCCAGGGTTCCAGCGCGCGCGTGCTGGGCGGCACCGGCGTCTCGGGCGACGGCCAGCAGCACAATGTGGCGCTGGCCTGGGGCTTCGGCGACCTCGACAGCGACCGCTACAACCTGCTGTTCAACGTCGAGTACAAGCACACCCAGCAGATCCGCTACCGCGACCGCGCCAACCGCGACTACATCGGCAAGCTCGACCTTCGGCCATGGGGCTTTTCGGCCCAGGAATTCCTGGGCGGCACCGGCGCCATCACCGGCAACAACGCAGCCGGCAACGCCATCAATGGCAACGTGCGCAACCCGGTCACGCTCGACTACTACAACCGCGGCAATCTGGCCGGCAGCGGCTTTACCCGCACCTTCCCCGGCGCCGCCTGCAGCAACTTCACCAACCACCCGCAGGGCGACCCGGGCGGCGGCTGCCTGGTCGATTCATCGGTGCTGTACAACGAAATCCAGCCCGACAGCGAATACGTGTCGCTCTACAGCCGCGGCACGCTCAAGCTGGAAGGGGCGACCGAAGCGTATGCCGAATTGAACCTGTACAACAGCCTGGCGCAGTCGCAGACCACGCCGAATCCGATCGCCGGCAGCGTCGGCTATCCCGGCGGGCCGGTCAGCAATGCCGGCGTCCAGCTCGGCGCCGCGCATCCCGACAATCCCTATTTCGGCAGCGCCGCCCGGCTGCGCTATCTACCGTTCGACGTCGGCCCGCGCGTGTCCGACATCTCCTCGACCTTCGTGCGCGCCCTGTTCGGCGCGCGCGGCACGCAAGGGCCGTGGGAATGGGACAGCTCGCTGCTCTATTCGCGCAGCAAGGTCAACAACGATCGCGAGGGCTACCTGCAGCGCGACGCCACCTTCGCCCTGCTCGACCCGTCGCCGGTGAACGTGGCGGCGGCCCAGGCCAATCCCGGCTACCGCGCCCTGCCCGGTGGCACCTACTGGCGCATCGCCGAGAATGCCGGCCTGAACGCGCCGGGCGTGTACGCCGCCCTGTCGCCGACGATCTCGAACGACGCCGAAACCGAAGTCGCCCAGGTCGACTTCAAGGCCACGCGCGAATTCGGCAAGCTGGCCGGCGGCGCGCTGGGGGTGGCGCTGGGCGCCGAGTTCCGCCATGAATCGGCGCGGCTGGACCCGACCGCCGGCACCGAGCGCGGCAACATCATTGGCCTGGGCTATTCGGCCTACGACGGCCAGCGCAACGTGACCGGGCTGTACGGCGAGGTGCTGGCGCCGGTGCTGCCCGGCGTCGAACTTACCGGCGCCATGCGCTACGACCATTTCACCGACGTGGGCGACGCCTGGACCCCGAAGGTCGGCGTCAAGTGGAACCCGCGCCGCGAACTGGCGCTGCGCGCGACCTGGGCCAAGGGCTTCCGCGCGCCGAGCCCGGCCGAAAACGGCGTCGGCGGCCTGGCCGCATTCGCCAATGCCGCCGATCCGCTGCGCTGCGCGCTCGGCGTGCAGCTGGCCTGTAATCCGGGCTCGCTGGCGGTGATCACCTCGCCCAACCAGGACCTCAGTCCCGAGCGCTCGAAAAGCTGGAATGTCGGCGTGATCTGGGATCCGCTGCCGCGCTCGAGCATCTCGCTCGACTTCTGGCAGATCCGGCGCAAGAACGAGATCAACCAGCAGCAGATCGACGCCGCCATCGCAGCCGGCAACGTGGCGCGCGATCCGTCCACCGCCAACCCGGCCATCCCGGGCGACCCGGGCACGATCACGGCGGTGCTGGCGCGCTACGTCAACTCGGCCGAGACCGAAGTGCGCGGCATCGACCTCGACGCGCGCCAGAGCTTCGGCCTGCCGGGCGACTGGGGCAACCTGACGTTCGACGCCAAGTACACCTTCCTCGACAAGTGGGAGCGCAAAGAGCAGGACGGCAGCCGGCGCGACTATGCCGGCACCCATGGCAACTGCGACGTCAGCAATTGCATGGGCACGCCGGACCACAAGGTCAACTTGCGCGCCACCTGGGACCGCGACAACTGGCGCCTGTCGGCCAACGTCAACTACCGCGGCCCGATCGACAACACCTTCTTCAAGGACGATCCGGAAGGCTGCGCCAGCCACTTCGCCAACGGCGACGATGCGCCGAGCGATTGCGAACTGGCCTCGTTCACGACGGTCGACCTGGTGTTTCGCTGGAAACCGCAACCGCGCTGGGAAGTCTACGGCTCGATCCAGAACGTGCTCGACAAGCAAGCGCCGCTCGATCCGCTGACCTATGGCGCGGTGTCGTACAACCCGCTCGACTACTACGGCGCGATCGGGCGCTTCTTCACGCTGGGGGCGAAGTACTCGTTCTGATCGCTGCTCGTAGGGTGGACGGCTTGCCGTCCACGCGTTCAACTCCGGCACGCATCGTGGCAGTTATCGTGGCAGTTGATGCACTGGCTGGACGCGTGGACGGGAAACCCGTCCACGCTACGGTACTTGCATGGCCCTCATGCGGATTCTGCTTGAACGCGTCGGCGGCGAGGCGCCAACCCTACGCGCCCCGCAAACAACAACGCCCGGCTTTGACCGGGCGTTGTTCATGCGATCAAGGGAGCGATCAAGCCGTCCCGCCCACCGTCACGCCATCGATACGCAAGGTCGGCTGCCCCACGCCCACCGGCACGCTCTGGCCTTCCTTGCCGCACACGCCGACGCCCGAATCGAGGCGCATGTCGTTGCCGATCATCGAGATGCGGTTCATCACGTCCGGCCCGTTGCCGATCAGGGTCGCACCCTTCACCGGATAAGTGACCTTGCCGTCTTCGATCATGTAGGCCTCGCTGGCCGAGAACACGAACTTGCCGTTGGTGATGTCGACTTGGCCGCCGCCGAAGTTGACGGCGTAGATGCCGTTCTTGACCGATGCCAGGATCTCCTGCGGGTCCTTGTCGCCGGCGCGCATATAGGTGTTGGTCATGCGCGGCATCGGCAGGTGGGCGAACGATTCGCGGCGGGCGTTGCCGGTGACCGGCATCTTCATCAGGCGCGCGTTCATGGTGTCCTGGATGTAGCCCTTCAGGATGCCGTCCTCGATCAGCGTGGTGCACTGGGTCGGGTTGCCTTCGTCGTCCATGTTGAGCGAGCCGCGCCGGTCTTGCAGGGTGCCGTCGTCGACGATGGTCACGCCCTTGGCCGCCACGCGCTGGCCGATCATGCCGGCGTACGAGGACGAACCCTTGCGGTTGAAGTCGCCCTCCAGGCCGTGGCCGACCGCTTCGTGCAGCAGCACGCCGGGCCAGCCCGGTCCCAGCACGATGGTCATCGGGCCGGCCGGGGCCGGACGCGCGTCCAGGTTGACGCAGGCCGATTTGACGGCGTCGGTGGCGTATTGATCGAGCACCTCATCGGTGAAGTAGGCATAGTCGTAACGTCCGCCGCCGCCCGAAGAGCCGACTTCGCGCCGGCCGTTCTGCTCAGCGATCACGGTCACCGAGACGCGCACCAGCGGCCGAATGTCGGCCGCCAGCACGCCGTCGCTGCGCACCACCAGCACCACATCGTATTCGCCGGCCAGACCGGCCATCACCTGCACTACACGCGGGTCCTTGGCGCGCGCCATCTTTTCGACGCGCTCGAGCAGCTTGACCTTGGCGGTCGCGTCGAGCGAAGCCAGTGGATCGTGCGGCAGGTACAGCGAGCGTCCGCCGCTGAGCTGGGTGCTGCCGGCCACCTTGATGCGCCCGGCGCCGGCGCGCGCGATGGTGCGCGTGGCCGAGGCCGCATCCAGCAGCGCGCTTTCGGAAATTTCGTCGGAGTACGAGAAGGCCGTCTTGTCGCCCGACACGGCGCGCACGCCGACGCCCTGGTCGATCGAGAAGCTGCCGGTCTTGACGATGCCTTCTTCCAGACTCCAGCCTTCGCTCTTGGTGAACTGGAAGTACAGGTCGGCGTAGTCGACCTTGTGCGTGAACATCGTCCCCAGCGCGCGCAGCAGCTTGCCCTCGTCGAGACCAAACGGCGTCAACAGCACGTCGCGGGCGACGGCGATGGAGGAAAGATTCGGTTCGAATGGAGTCATGGTCGGTATGCAATCGTGAACATCATAGGGATAATGCATTGTGCCATATCCACGCCATTCCCACCGGCGCAAGGCCGGACCGGGGCGCCGCCGCAACAGCGTGCGCCCCGCGCCGCGTCACATCTTGCGGTGCCGCAGCGCCGGCAAGCTCGCGCGCACGCCGGCCAGGAATTGCGCATCGAGCTCGCCGCTGACCACGCCCTCGCCCTCGGCCAGCACCGCCTTGACCTCGCCCCACGGGTCGATCAGCATGCTGTGGCCAAAGGTACGGCGGCCGTTGACGTGCTTGCCGCCCTGGGCCGAGGCCAGCACGTAGCACTGGTTCTCGATGGCGCGTGCGCGCAGCAGCACTTCCCAGTGCGCCAGCCCGGTGGTATGGGTAAACGCGGCTGGCACCACGATCAGCGCGCACTCGCCCATTGCCCGGTACAGCTCGGGAAATCGCAGGTCGTAGCACACCGACAGGCCGACCCGGCCGAAGGGCGCATCGAACACGCCGATGTCTTCGCCCGGCACGATGGTGCGCGCTTCGTCGTACGATTCGGCGCCCTTGTTGAAACCGAACAGGTGGATCTTGTCGTAGCGGCTCACCGCTTGCCCTTGCGCGTCGTAGACCAGCGTGGTGTTGAGCACCTTGCCCGACTCTGGCGAGACCATCGGCAGCGTGCCACCGATCAGCCAGACGCCGTGCTCGCGCGCCAGTTCCATCATGCAGTCCTGGATCGGGCCGCTGCCCGGCTGTTCGGCATGCGCCACCTTGTCGGTGTCGCTCATGCCCATGATCGGCCAGTATTCGGGCAGCGCCACCAGTTGCGCGCCTTCGGCGGCGGCCTGCGCCACCAGCCGGCGCACGGCGACCAGGTTCTCGGCAACATCGGGCGTGGACACCATCTGTACTGCGGCAACCTTGGTCATCTCATTCCTTTCGGGCATTGGCGCGCGCCTTGGACGGCACAGCAGGGGGCGCATCGGGTGGATTGGCAAGTTTGGTAATGGTGGGCGACTTCCATGGCCCAGTAATCTGCATCTGGTAAGTCAGCGCCTTCATCACCGGCGCGCGCAGGAACAATTGCGCCAAAAAGCCGGTCAGGCCGATCACCGGATTGACGGCCAGCCCGTACACCAGCGGACCGGTGCCGAGATTGAATTCGGGAATTACCACCACGCGCAGATCGGTCGACTCGTTGGCGATGTCGGCGCTGCCGTTCATCAGGACCGTGGCCGCCACGCCGTGCATTTTAAGATTGTCGGTGCGCACCACCCCACGTTCGATCATGGCGTTGGCGCTGATGCCGTCGAACGCCAGGCCTTCCGAAAACACGTCGTGGAAATCGAGTTTCAACAAGCGCGGCAGCGCCTGCAGGCTGAGCACGCCGAGCAGCTTGGCCGCGCCCGGGTCTTGCTTCAAGAACTGGCCCGACGTCACATCCATCTCGATCTGACCGGACAGGGATGGAATATCCATCGCATACGGCAGCCCCGACCACGAGATGTCACCCGCCAGCCGGCCCTTGCCGCGGCCGATGGTTTCCGGGAAGCCGAGCCGGTCGAGCAGGCGGCCGGCATTGTCCATATTCAGCGCGAAGTTCAGGCTGGTGTTGCTTTTGCCGTCCTTGGTGACCCAGCGCCCGCTGGCTTTCAATTGACCATCGGGATTGTTCAGCGCCAGGCGCTCGATGCGCCACTCGCGCCCGGCACGCGCGCGCACATTGCTGGCGCGCAGCTCGAGCCGGCCGAGGTTCTTGTTGAACAACTCGAAACTGTCGGCCACGATGTCGAGCGACGGGATGGTGGCGCTGGCGCTGCGCTCATTGCCGCCCAGGCCAGACTCGAGCAGGTCCTTGACCTCGGCCTCGGCCGACTCGGGGATGCGCAACGTCGCCAGGCGCGCCGTGACCTTGCCCAGGCCGCTCGGGGTTTCGGCCCAGGTCACGTAGCCGCTGACCTGGCGCGAATGCAGATTGGCCTGCCAGGTGTCGCGCAGATGGCTGGCGCCGACCACCACGTCGGCCATGCGCCGCTCGCCGATCGTCAGTTCGCCGATCTGTCCGGCCACCGAGGTCGGCAGCACGTACTGGGCGAAGCCGCCGCTGTCGGCGGCGCCGGAGGAAGCAGCAGCCGTTGCTGGTGGCGCGTCATCGTCGGCACCGCGGCCTGCCTCGCCCAGCCCGGCAATCGCGCGTCCGGCCGCGATCCAGGCGTCGACGTTGAGGGCCTTCATGTCGGCATGGATCATCATGCCCTCGTCCGGCTGCGGGGCCGGCGCATTCACGCCGATGCCGCCGTGCAGCAGGCGCCACGGATTGCGGCCCTGCTTTTCGCGTTCGTAGCGCGCCGCCACGCCCTGGCCCAGGTTGACCAGGATCTCGTCGCGCCCGAGGCCATTCACGGTCGGCTCGCCGTTCAGGGTAAAGCGCAGCGGCAGGCTGTCGGCGGCCGGCTTGTTCAGCGGCGCAGGGAGCTCCAGTCCCATCCCGCTCAGGCTGGAGTCGATCGTGATGGTGCGCCGGCCGCCCTGCACCACGATCGCGCCGGTATAGCGCGCCTCGCCCGACATGCGCTCGGCCAGGCGCCGCAGCGGCGCCATCGGCGCGGTGCGGCGCATGCCTTCGGCCGACAGCGTGCCGTCCAGGCGCACCGTGGTGGCGCCATTCGCGCCGGTGCCGCCGGCCACCGACAGCGGCGCGCCGAGGAAGCTGGCGCCGACACCGTTCAGGTTGAAACCGCGCTCGTGGAATTCGATCTTGCCCAGCGCCGCCTGCAACGGCGGCAGTTCCGGGAACAGCGACACGTCGTTGCTCAGCAACTGCAGGCTGCCGGCCACCTTGGTGTCGTGCAGGTGCGACAGCGGCATGCGCAGCTTCAGCCCCAGTTTCGCATTGCCGCTGGCGCGCGATTCTTCCGTGAAGTGGCCGATCCACTCCAGCACCGGGGTCGCCGCCACATAGCCGAGGAACTCCTGCAGCGGCGCCGCCGCGTTGCCGTCGATCTCGAGCATCATCTGCTCGTGCGCGCCCAGGTCGGGAATCACCGCCTTCACGTTCGACAGCGCCACGCCCAGCGTGCGCAGGGTCTTGCCATTGATTTCCATGCGCGCGCGGTCGAATTCGATGCTGCCGTCGATCGCCTCGGCCAATGGCCACAGCGGCGTGCCGTCGGGATGGCGGTGGCCGGGCGCGTATTCCAGCTGCGCCGCTTCCAGCCGGCCGGCCACGTTGAACTCGCCACGCGCGCGCGCAGCGGCATTGTCGGCTTTGAACGGGAAGCTGGCCAGGTCGCCGCGCAGGCGCAAACTGGCGTCGCGCAGGCGGCCACCTTGCAGCGCGCCGGTCAGCCAGTCGTGCAGACCATGTGGCGTGACGGTCGGCAGGTAGCGCCCGATCTGGCCGATCTCGAAGCCGTCCAGCTTGCCAGTGAAATCGGCCACGCCCGGGCCATGGCCCGGGGTCAATGGCAGCACGTGGCGGCCCGCTATTTCACCGGTGAAATCGCCCTGGCGAAACGCCAGCTCGTCGACTTCCAACGTTAGCTGTTTTTGCGGCTCGATGTTCCAGCGTGCATTGACGGCCAGGCGGTCAAACGGCATGCGCGCCTCGGCAAACCAGGACGGCAGCAGCAGCGCCATGCGCTCGGCGTCGACCGTCACGCTGCCGCCTTCCTGGGTGGCGTCGACGCTGCCACTGAGGTTCTCGAAGCCGGGCGTGGCCGGCCGCGCCGGCAGGGCCGGCAAACCGCGCGCCGCCGCCTGCGCCGGACGCGCCGGCTGGGCGTTCAACGCCAGCGCCGCGACATCGCCCTGCAATCGGTAGCCGGTCACATTCGGGTAGCGTCCATCCCATTCGACCTTGACGTCGACCAGGCGCCCGCGCGGCGCGTAGTCGGCCAGCAGCTGGCGTTGCACCGCGGTGATCGGCAGGTATTGCGCCAGCGCCGCCAGTGCGCCCAGGTCGAGCTGGCGCGCGCGCAGCGACGCGTGTTCGGGGCGGCCATCGCGCGCCGGGCGCCAGCTCTGCTCGACGGTGGCCGGCGGCAGCGCGCGGCCGTTGCGCGCCACCACGGCAAATTTTTCCAGGCGCAGGGTGTGGCCGTGGGCGCCAAACGTCGGCTTGCCGTTTTGCGGACCAGGCAGCAGGGTTTCACTGGCCGACAGGCGCCCGCTGACGCGCGCCAGCGCCAACGGCGCAATATCCTTGTCGAGACGCGCGTGCACATTGGCCAGCGCCAGGTCGGCCGTGAAGCCGGCCAGGCGCGCCTGGTCGAAACGCAGCCAGGCGCGCAGCGAGCCGCGCCCGCGCTCGAGCTGGATCGGATAATCGAGATGGCGGCGCCAGGCGGCCAGGTCGACTTCGCGCAGGTCGGCATAGACTTCGCCCTTCCAGCGCGACAGGTCCGACGGCGCGCCGCCGAAGCGGTGCCTGAACTGGGCGCGCACGTCGAGCGGACGGCCCAGCTCTTTCGGCGGCGTGGCTTTCAGGGCGAAATGGTGGGTGCCCCAGCGGTTGAGCAGGGCCAGGGTGACATCCTGCAGCGCCAGCGTCGGGGCGCCGCGCAATTCGTCGGTCCAGTCGACGCGGCCGCCGCGAATGACAATTTCGCGCTGGCGCAGCAGCCAGTCGGCGCCGCCGCCCTTGCTTTCCTGGCGCGGATCGATGCGCACGCCGGCCACCTCGAACACGCCGTCGCGCCCGCGCCGCACGGCCAGGCGCGGGCCGCTGATCTCGAGCGAGGCAAAGCGCGGTTCAAACGCGGCCACGCTCCACCAGCCGAGCGTCGCCTCGACCTTCGGCAGCGCCAGCACCGGACGCCCGCGTGCGTCGTGCAGGCGCACGTCGCCCAGCGACAGCGCCGGGCGCACGCCGTGCCAGGACGCGGCCAGGTGGCCGATGCTGACCTTGCCCCCGAGCGCATTGCCGGCGGCACGCTCGATGTCGTCCTTGTACAGGGCGATGTTGGGCAGGATGGCGTAGCGCAGCACCAGGAACAGCACGGCCAGCGCGAAATACACCAGCAACACCAGCTTCACGATAAAGCCCAGCACATGGTGCGACGCCAGATTGGCCACGCGATAAGCGGCGCGCGCCCGCCCCCAGCGCGTGGCCGGCGGGACGGACGCGGACGCCGCCTGCGGATCCGGGTTGTGCATCAAGGTGCTAATAACAAAGGCTCGCCGTAAATTTAATTCTTGAACTTCGCATGCACGCTCACATTGCACCCACCGTGAAACGCGTCGAAAACCGGTCGCTTGCAACAATCGTCGCGTCTACCTTACCATCGGGGCAGACCGGGTCAGCAAAGCGGACCATTCTACCGCATCGACCGCGCGGCACGGCCGTTTCGGGTGTCACGTTGGCGTCGTTTTGCCGTCACGTTGGCGCTACGTTGGCGCCACGTTGGCGCCCGATCCGGTGTCCGGTACCGCTATACGATTACTGCTACGCGATTTAACTGCCCAGCCCCACCACTCCAGGATCGACCATGACCCCAGCTTCCCCGGCCGCACCCGCACCCGATTTCGACGCCGTCCTCGCCACCGCGCCTTCGCGCTATGTGGCGCGCTGGCTCGGCGCCGCCCCGCAGCGCGCAGGGCAACTCACGCAGCTGGCCTCATTATCGCTGGGCGGCGTCGATTTCCGCGCCCTGTTGACGCGCGAACTGGAAGCCGGCATTCCGCTCGAGCGGGCCATGCGGCGCGTGCGCAACCTGTTGGTTAGTTCCATTATTGCGCGCGACCTTGGGGGCCGGGCCGAACTCGACGAAGTGGTCAGCGCCATGACTGCGTTTGCCGACTTCGCGATCCGCACCCATGTCGACACCTTGATGGCCGAAATGGTGGCGGCGCACGGCATGCCGCTGGGCGAAGAGTCCGGGCGTGAGCAGCACCTGATCGTGCTGGCGATGGGCAAGCAGGGCGGCGCCGAACTGAATGTCTCGTCGGACATCGACCTGATCTTCGTGTACCCGGAAGACGGCGACACCGCAGCTGGCTCTGGCCAGCGCCAGCTGTCGAACCACGAGTTCTTCGTGCGCCTGGGCCGGCGCCTGAACGCCGCCCTGTCGGAAGTGATCGAGGACGGCTTCACCTTCCGCGTCGACATGGCGCTGCGTCCCAACGGCAAATCGGGGCCGCTGGCGGCGAGCCTGAACATGGTCGAGGAATACCTGATCGTGCAGGGCCGCGAATGGGAACGCTATGCCTGGGTCAAGGCGCGCGCCGTCACCGGTGAGCCTGATGACATCGCCGCGCTGGACGCGATCGTGCGCCCGTTCGTGTTCCGGCGCTACCTCGACTTCGGCGTGATCGACGCGATCCGCAACATGCACGCCCAGATCCGCACCGAAGTGAAGCGCCAGGAACGCCAGCACCCGGAGCGCAGCCACAACGTCAAGCTGGGCCGCGGCGGCATCCGCGAGATCGAATTTTTGGCCCAGGTGTTCCAGCTGATCCGTGGCGGACGCGACCCGGCGCTGCGCGAAAAATCGACCCGCACCACGCTGCGCCTGCTGGCCGAACGCGAGCTGCTGGCGCCGGAGACCGTCGAGCAGCTGTTGGACGCTTATACTTTTCTGCGCAATCTCGAGCACCGCGTGCAATACCTGGAAGACGCCCAGACCCACACCCTGCCCGCCAATGGCGACGACCGGCTGGCGGTAGCGCGCATGATGGGTTACGGGGACGAAGCCATGCTGCTGGCCGGGTTGGAGGCGCAGCGCAGTTTTGTCGCCCAGCAGTTCGACGCCATCTTTGCCGACAAGGAAACCCCGGACCAGGACCCGGACGCCCCCACCCTTGACGACGAACTCGATAACCTGGACGCGCTCGCCGCCCGTTTGCAGGCGCTCGGTTTCGACGACGCTAGGAGCGCCGGCGCGCGCCTGGCCGCCACGCTGCAGGGCCCGCGCCTGGCCAGCCTGCCGGACGCCAGCCGCGCGCGCCTGATGCTGCTGCTCGACGCCGCCCTGCCCCAGATCGTGGGCGTGGTGCGGGAAGCCGGCATCGGCAGCCACGCCAGCGCGCTGGGGCGTCTGCTCGATTTGTTCGAAGCGATCGCGCGCCGCTCGGCCTATCTGGCGCTGCTGACCGAATACCCGCACACGCTCGAGCGCGTGATCCGCATGATCAACGCCAGCGGCTGGGCCGCCACCTTCCTGGCCCAGCATCCGATCCTGCTCGACGAACTGCTGGACGACCGCAACGAAGGCGTGGGCGACCTCGAGCAATTGGCGCTCGGGCTCGACGCCGCCTTGACCGACGCGCCGGGCGACACCGAGCGCCAGCTCGACATCCTGCGCGAAACCCACCACGCGAGCCTGTTTCGCCTCCTTGCGCTGGACCTGGCCGGCGAACTGTCGGTCGAGCGCCTGGCCGACCACCTGTCGGCGCTGGCCGACACCATCGTCGGCGCCACGATCAAGCATGCCTGGAAGACGGTGCCGAACCGCCACCGCGAGGCGCCGCGCTTTGCCGTCATCGCCTACGGCAAACTGGGCGGCAAGGAGCTGGGCTATGTCTCGGATCTGGACGTCATCTTCCTGTTCGACGATGACGACCAGGACGCGCCGCCGCTGTACGCGAAGCTGGCGCAGCGCTTCATCACCTGGATGACGGCGCACACCCCGGCCGGCATCCTGTTCGACGTCGACACCGCCCTGCGCCCGGACGGCGCCAGCGGCATGCTGGTGTCCTCGATTGGCGCTTTTGAGCGCTACCAGAACGGCGCGGCCTGGATCTGGGAACACCAGGCGTTGACGCGGGCGCGCTTCTGCGCCGGCGACGCCGCCATCGGCGCGCGTTTCGAGGCGATCCGCGAACAAGTGCTGCGCAAGGACCGTTCGAGCCAGGAAGCACAGCTCAAGCTGGAGGTCACCGGCATGCGCAAACGCATGCAGGGCGCCAACGTCAACCGCAGCGCCCAGTTCGACCTCAAGCAGGACGCGGGCGGCATGATCGACATCGAATTCATCGTGCAGTACCTGGTGCTGCGCCATGCGCACGCCTACCCGCAGCTGACCAGAAATACCGGCAACATCGCCCTGCTGCGCCTGTTCGGCGAACTGGGCCTGATCGATCCGGCCCAGGCGGCGGCAGGCGCCGATGCCTACCGCGCCATGCGCCGCCTGCAGCACGCTGTGCGCCTGCAAGGGCATGACAAGACCCGGGTCGAACTGGCGCAGGTGGGCGCGCATCCTCAGGCGGTGCTGGCCTTATGGCAAGCCTGTTTCGGGGCGTAAGTACCTGTCGGGATAGGCGCTAAACGCCACGCCGGGCCGCCGGGCGCGGTATCATCGAGGTTTTTGCGGCGCCGCCGCGCATCGAAACCGGAAACAATGGCAATCAAACTCAAGACCGACAAGGACATCGCCAAGATGCGCGTCGCCGGCCGCATGGCCGCCGACGTGCTGGAGATGATCAAGGAATATGTGGTACCGGGCGTCTCGACCGAAGAACTCGACCGCCGCTGCCACGACTACATCCGCAAGGTGCAAAAGGCCACGCCGGCCAACGTCGGCTACCACGGCTTTCCCAAGACCCTGTGCACCTCGATCAACGGCGTGGTCTGCCATGGCATCCCGAGCGAACAGGAAATCCTGGTCGACGGCGACATCGTCAACATCGACGTCACCGTGATCAAGGACGGCTGGCACGGCGACACCAGCCGCATGTACTACGCCGGCACCCCGTCGCCTGAAGCAAAGAAGCTGGTCGACACCACCTATGACGCGATGATGGCCGGCATCCGCGCCGTGCGTCCGGGCGCGCGCCTGGGCGACGTCGGCCACGCGATCCAGAAGCTGGCCGAAGGCGCCGGCTTTTCGGTGGTGCGCGACTATTGCGGCCACGGCATCGGCCGCGTCTATCACGAGGAACCCCAGGTGCTGCACTACGGCCGCCCCAACACCGGCCTGCTGCTCAAGGAAGGCATGACGTTCACCGTCGAACCGATGATCAATGCCGGCGACGACGAGGTGATCTGCCTCGAAGACGGCTGGACCGTCAAGACCCGCGACGGCTCGCTGTCGGCGCAGTGGGAACACATGATCGTGGTGACCAAAAACGGCTTCGAGATCCTGACCCCATGGCCTGATCAGCCGTAAGGGCGCACGCCCGCAATGAAAAAAAGGGCTGGATCCCATCAAGGATCCAGCCCTTTTTTGCTGCCCGGCCGCAAGCAGCCGGGCAATCCATACCGTCAACTTAGAACTTGTAGTTGCCGGTGACGTACACCTGACGGCCCAGCGGGTCGGCGTAGCGCGGGTCGAAGCCGACCTGGTGGCCCGACGACGAACGCAGCGACAGCGGCGGCTGGCGGTCGAAGATGTTCTTCATGCCGGCGCGCAGCGTGAAGTTCTCGGTGAAGGCGTAACGGCCTTGCCAGTCGAAGGTGGTGAACGACGGCACTTCCAGGCGGTAGCCGACGACGTTGACGCCGGTGCCGAGGTTGCGCACCGTGGCTGCTGCATCGGTGTAACCGTTGCGGTAGTTGACGATCAGCGAGTTCGACAGCTTGCCCGTATCCAGCGAGGTCGACAGGCGGACAACGTGGCGGAACGTGACGGCATTGTTGATGCCGAAGTAGTTCATGCTGTTGGTCCACTCGTTGCTGGTGCCCGGACGGGTGTAATCCGACTTGAGCATGTAGGTGCCGTTGATGGTCGTGGTCCAGTTGCCGAAGCTCAGGCGCTGGCGCGTGGTCATGTCCCAGTCGATACCGCGGTTGTGGGTCTGGCCGATGTTCACCGACGAGCGCAGGAAGGCCCAGTAGGTGGCGCCGGTCGAAGGCTCGGTGTAGGTCTGGAACAGGTCGCGGAAGGTGGCTGGATCAGCCCATGCCTGCTGCTCGCTGACCGCGCTCACGGCATCCTTGATCTTCACGTCCCACAGGTCCAGGCCGGCCGAGAATTTCGGCGACGGCTCGAAACGCATGCCCAGGGTGTACTGCTTCGAGGTTTCCGGACGCAGGTTTTCGTTACCCGCCGACAGCACGTTGTACTGGGTGGTGCCTGGACGGCACAGGGTCGGATCCGGGATCGGGCAGCCCCACGACGCCGCGGTGAAGCCGGCGTTGACGGTTGGCGAGGCGATGTCGGTCATGGCCGGGGCCTTGAAGCCGGTGCCGTACGAACCGCGGAACAGGAACACCTGGCTTGGCTGGAAGCGGAAAGACACCTTGTAGGTGGTCTTCGACTGGTCTTCGCCGAAGGTGCGGCCGATCAGCGAATCCTCGATCGCCGAGATGCTGTCGTAACGCAGTGCCGCCGTCAGTTCCAGTTCCTTGGTGATCGGCGCCAGCAGCTCGGCGAAGGCGCCGGTGTTGTCGCGCTTCATGTCGTATTCGGCCGGCGCATTGAAGTTGTAGATCACGCCGGTCTTGGCATCGCTCGAGGCGTACTGCGCGTAGCTGTATTCGCGGTAGTCGGCGCCGATACCGAGCTGGGCCTTGCCGCCTGGCAGCGAGAACAGTTCGCGCGAACCGCGCACGTCGAACGCTTTCAGGGTGGTCGAGGCTTCGCGGATCGAACCGTTATAGATCGACGCGTCGATCTGCTGCTGCAGCGCCGGGCTGACGGCGCCGATCGGCGCGAACGGGTTGAACGCGTTGGTACGCAGCATCTGGCTGAACTCGGCGTTGCGCATGTAGCCGCCGACATAGCGTTCGTCGATCGAGTTCTGCGACCAGGTCAGGGCGCTGTTCACGCTCCAGCCGGCGATTTCGCCTTCGATACCGGCCACCGCGTGTTTCGATTCGGTGATGGTCTGGCTGTCGCGGGTGCCCCAGTCGTAGGCGCGGTAGTTGCCCGAGACGCTGCGCACGCGGGCCAGCTGGGTCGCGTTCAGGTATGGCGCAACGTACTGGTTGAACTGGGCCGAGCCGTTGGCGACGGTGAACGGCGCGGTGTTCGGCGCGATGCGTGCGGTCAGGTCGAAGCGCGAGTAGGCCACGTCGGCAAACGCTTCGAAGTTCTCGCCGAGCTTCTTGGTGCCCTTGACGAAGAAGCTGTCACGCTTGTTTTCCGGCACGATCTCGATGGTCTGGACCGAATCGAAGGTGCAGTTGCGCGCCGTGGTGCCGTTGTTGTTGATGCTGTTGACGATCAGGCCGTCAGCCGGGCAAGCACCGTTGGCCAGCAGGTACGGCGAGAAGCCGATCGATGGCAGCGCCGCGACGCCGTTCGGGTTGTTGAACGCGACCGTGACGTTGGCCGGCACCGAAGCGGTGCTGGTGTTGTCGTAGACGTAGTTGTTGCCGTCGCGCGAGAAGCGGCGATAGGCGGTGTTGGCGAAGTCGCGGTCGGTCGCCTTGATGCGGTCCTGCTCGTCGCGGCGGTAGCTGGCCAAGAGGTTCCAGCCGTCGGTGTCCAGGTCGCCCCAGCCGTAGGTGGCTGCGACATAGCGCGAACCGCCGGCCTGGCCGGCGGTCGGGATGCTGTAGTTGGCTTCGATGTCGCCGCCCTGCTGGTTCTTTTTCAGGACGAAGTTGATGACGCCGGCGATGGCGTCCGAACCGTACAGTGCCGAGGCGCCGTCGGTCAGGATCTCGACGCGTTCGACGGCGCTCATCGGGATCGCCTGCAAATTGACCGAGCTGCCCGAACCTTGCGGCGCCAGGCGGCGGCCGTTGAGCAGCACCAGGGTGTAGGATTCGCCGATGTCGTGGATCGAGGCCGAGACGCGGCCGCCCGAGTTGGTACCGGCGGCGATGGCGCCGATGGTGAAGCCCTGCATCGCCGGCAGGGTCTGGATCAGTTCGGCGACGCTGGTGGCGCCGGTCTTGGCGATGGCTTCCTGGGACAAGGTCTGGATCGGCAGTGCGCCTTCCACGTTGATCCGCTTGATCGCGGAACCGGTCACTTCGACGCGCTGGATCGGCGCGTCTTGCGCTACGGCTTGCGTGATTACGAGGCCGGCCGCCAGGCCGAAAGCGAGCCGCACTGCGCGGGCGCCCATCTTCTCTTTCAACATCATTGCACTCTCTCTCTAGTTTCAAGGTAAGGCGCGACGGTCTGCCAAGGCCAGACTTCCCCTGTGTCACGACGCCATTTGATTATGGCAAGAGTGGTAACGATGGAATAGCGATAGATTTACGCGTAAATAATTTACTGGTTTTTGGCAACTATTGACTTCAGGTAAGCATGGGTAAAAATTGTGAATAACGTCGCTCAACGTTGCATCAACATGCTGACATTTCGAGAATTGAGTTTCCCTAAATACTCAGTATTTATGCGCAAGAGTCTGTTGCGAAACCGCAACTAAACCACGATTTATTCGGCAAAAACGCAGCCGAATTGCATGAAATAGCATGCTTCGCGCATAAAAATAAAAATAAAGTCTGTGCCCGCAGTCTGAAAATTGCGTCTGCCGCGTGTTTACAGGTGAGTATCGCCTGGAAAATAGCGACTGCAAGAAGGTTTTCTGTCTTTACATCCCGTGTCAGGATGCTGTCATATTCGGGGAGTAGGCAAGGCTTGGCGCGGCATGAACATGCTGGCCTGGAGGGACACGAAACCGGCATGGCACCTGCCTTGCGGCTGGCGGCCATACCCGGAAAGACCGGAGTCTTCCATGCTGCCCCGCCCTGCCGCACCACCCGGGCGGGCAGTACGGCAGGCAGGGCCCGTCAACTTAGAACTTGTAGTTGCCGGTCACATACAGCTGACGGCCCAGTGGGTCGGCGTAGCGCGGGTCGAAGCCGACCTGGTGGCCCGACGACGAACGCAGCGACAGCGGCGGCTCGCGGTCGAACAGGTTCTTCACGCCTGCACGCAGGGTGAAGTTGTCGGTGAACGCATAGCGGCTTTGCAGGTCGACGGTCAGGAACGAAGGCACATCCAGGCGGATGTTTTCGTTCAGGCCGGTGCCGACATTGCGCACGCGCGCTTCGGCATCGGTATAGCCGTTGCGGTAGTTGACGATCAGCGTGTTCGACATCTTGCCGGTATCCAGCGAGGTCGACAGGCGGACGATGTGACGGAAGGTCACGGCGTCGTTGTCGCCGAAGCGGTTCAGGCTGTTGGTCATCAGCGCGCTGTTGAGCGGATCGCTGTAGTCGGCCTTGAGCATGTAGGTGCCGTTCAGGGTCGCCGACAGGGTGCCGATCGCCAGGCGGTGACGGGTGGTCAGATCCCAGTCGATACCGCGGTTGTGCGCCTTGCCGATGTTCAGCGGCGACTCGATGAAGGCGAAGTAGGTGTCGCCGGTCGCCGGCTCGGTGTAGGTCGTGAACAGGTCACGGTAACCGGCCGGGTCACCAAACGCCTGCTGTTCGCTGACATAGCTCACCGCATCGCTGATCTTCACGTCCCACAGGTCCAGGCCTGCCGAGAATTTCGGCGATGGCTCGAAACGCAGGCCGACAGTGAACTGCTTCGAGGTTTCCGGACGCAGGTTCTCGTTGCCTTGCGAGTACACGTTGTACTGGGTGGTGCCTGGGCGGCACAGCGAGTCACCAGGGAACGGGCAAGCGCGCGACGACGCGGTGAAGCCGGCGTTGACTTGCGGCGACGCGATGTCGAGCATGTCAGGGGCCTTGAAGCCGGTGCCGTACGAACCGCGGAACAGCCACACTGGCGACGGCTGGAAGCGTGCCGACACTTTATAGGTGGTCTTCGACGCGTCCTGGCCGACCTTGCGGCCGAGGATGGCATCGTCGATCGCCGAGATGCTGTCGTAACGCAGGGCAGCCGACAGCTCGAGCTGCTTGCTGATTGGCATCAACAGTTCGGCGAAGGCGCCGACGTTGTCGCGCTTCATGTCGTACGCGGCAGGCGCGTTGAAGTTGTACAGCACGCCGTTGACGGCGTCGTTCGACGGGGTCTGCTCGTAGTTGTATTCGCGGTAGTCGGCGCCCACGGCCAGCTGCGCTGCGCCGCCGCCCATGGCGAACACTTCACGCGAACCGCGCACGTCGAAGGCCTTCAGCGTGGTCGAGGCTTCACGGATCGAACCGTGGTAGACCGAGTTGTCGATCTGGGCCTGGGTTTCGGCGCTCTGGCTGCCGATCGGCGCGAACGGGTTGAATGCGCCGTTGTTGAGCAGCGCGCGGAACTCGTTGTTGCGCATGTAGCCGCCGACGTAGCGTTCGTCGATCGAGTTTTCCGACCAGGTCAGGGCGCTGTTCACGCTCCAGCCGGCGACTTCGCCTTCGATACCGGCCACCGCGTGCTTCGACTCGGTGATGGTCTGGCTGTCGCGGGTGCCCCAGTCATAGGCGCGGTAGCTGCCCGAGACGCGGTCGACGTTGGCCAGCTGGTTGGCGTTCAGGTACGGCGCCACGTACTGGTTGAACTGGGTCGAACCCTGGGCGATCGAGAATGGCGCGGTGTTCGGCGCGATGCGCGCGGTCAGGTCGAAGCGCGAATAGGCGACGTCGGCGAACGCTTCGAAGTTCTCACCCAGTTTCTTGGTGCCCTTGACGAAGAAGCTGTCACGCTTGTTTTCCGGCACGATCTCGATGGTCTGCACGTAGTCGAAGGTGCAGTTGCGCGCGGTGGTGCCGTTGTTGTTGATGCTCTCGACGTTCATCGATGGGCAGCGGCCGTTCTGCAGCAGGTACGGCGAGAAGCCGACCGGCGCAACGCCGTTGCGGAAGGCCACCGAGACATTGGCCGGCACGGTCGAGGTGCTGGTGGTGTCGTAGATGTACTGGTTGCCGTTGCGCGAGAACGAACGGAACGCGGTGTTGGCGAAGTCGCGGTCGGTTGCCTTGATCTGGTCTTGCTCGTCGCGGCGATAGCTGGCCAGCAGGTTCCAGCCGTCGGTGTCGACGTCGCCCCAGCCGTAGGTTGCAGCGATGTAGCGCGAACCACCGGCCTGGCCGGCGGTCGGCTGGCTGTAGTTGGCTTCGATGTCGCCGCCCTGCTGGTTCTTCTTCAGGACAAAGTTGATGACGCCGGCGATGGCGTCCGAACCGTACAGTGCCGAAGCGCCGTCGGTCAGGATCTCGACGCGCTCGACGGCGCTCATCGGGATCGCTTGCAGGTTCACTGCGCTGCCCGAACCTTGTGGCGCCAGGCGGCGGCCGTTGAGCAGCACCAGGGTGTACTCTTCGCCGATGTCGTGGATCGAAGCCGACACGCGGCCGCCCGAATTGGTGCCGGCGGCGATGGCGCCGACGGTGAAGCCCTGCATTGCAGGCAGGGTCTGGACCAGCTCAGCGACGCTGGTGGCGCCGGTCTTGGCGATCGCTTCCTGGGTCAGCGTCTGGATCGGCAGTGCGCCTTCCACGTTGATACGCTTGATGGCCGAGCCGGTCACTTCGACGCGCTGGATCGGTGCTTCCTGTGCAAAAGCTTGGGTCATTGCGAGGCCGGCCGCCAGGCCGAAGGCGATCCGCACGTTGCGGGCGCCCATCTTCTCTTTGAACATCATTACGCTCTTTCTGTAGTTTCAACAATAAGACCCGTGCTTTTCGCAAGACAACCCGCAACTCAATTGCTGGGCAAAACTGTCCCCGTGCCACGGCCCCAATAATCGATTATGGCAAGAGCGATAAACATGCAATAGAGTAAGTTTGTAAAGAAACAGCCCTCCCTGCACATGCCAGGTGCATGAAAAATAGTGTTTGTTCGGCTAAAATTATGTCTTCTCCGGCGAACATTAGTTCATCTTGCAGCTATATCGAATTACAAATGCTGTCAATACGCATCGCGTAAAAACAACGAAACTGTTGTAATCCCACAACCTTATTCGCATAAATTCGGTCATGTGCGGTTAGTACAGACAGATTCTGCCCTCCTGTTTCGGCATTTTCTCGTGCATTCACTGCCTTGTTAACGAAAAAAGCCGCCGGCATACGCCGGGCGGCTTGGGTTGATCGCGTCCGTCAGGACGCCTCAATTGTGTCTTAAAAACTATAGCGCGCCGACACTGAGAAGTAGCGGCCGTACGGATTGTGCAGCCCTTCGTTATAACCGGCCAGCGGCGCGCCGGCATTGGCGCCGTAGCGCGGATCGAACGGCGCCGCCTTGTCGAACAGGTTCTGGATGTTCAGGGTCAGGGCCAGGTTCTTGACGCCGGTGTACGTATAGCCGACGCCAACGCGCCACCATTCCTTGACCTTGCAGTCCGGATAGAACTCGAGGTAGCGCGGCACCGCCACACTAGCGCTCGGCATACTCGCGTTGGTGGCCGGCTGGTAATGGCAGAACGGGCGCTCGTACTCGGTTTCGCCATCGTACAGGCGCAGCAGCGACACCGGTCCGGTGTAGTTCAGGTTGGCGCTGAAGGCATGCGCGCCGCGCTGCAGCGAGGCCGAGAAGTTGGTTTTCCAGCGCGGCAAGGCGATCGATATGACGCTCCAGTCGGCGTAGCCGGCATCGTAGCCGACCAGGTTGCGCTCCGGCAGGCCGTGCTCCGCGGTCGCCGAGTATGAGTGCATGTAGGCCGTGGTCAGCTTGGCGCTGAAGTTGCCCCACTCGCCCAGGTTCTTGCGCCAGGCAACGTCGATGTCGACCCCGCGCACTTCGACCGAGCCCTTGTTCAGCCACGGTTCGCGGATCATCAACAGCGGTCCGGTATTCGGAATCGGGTTGCCGGCGGCGTCCGTCACCCAGTTGACCGGGTTGGTGTCGCGCACCACCAGGCCCGGATTGCTGTCCTCGTTGCGCAGCGCGTCGCTGGCCGAGCCCAGCGCCACCTCGTCTTCCTTGCGGATCTTGTAGAAGTCGAGCCCGATGTCGAGGTTGTTCAGGGGCGAGAGCAGGATGCCGAAGGTATAGCTCTTGGCGGTCTCGGGTTTCAGGTCGGGGTTGGCCCCGCCCGTGCCCGAGGCCGACTTGTTGCAGTCGGCTTCGGTCGCGCCGGGCTTCGGGGTTTCTTCGTCGGGCTGGCAACGCCTCGGATCGTACAGGCCGGACAGGAAGAACTGGGCGCCGCCCGGCGTCACCTGCGACAGCGCCGGCGCGCGGAAGCCTTCCGAATAGCTGCCGCGCAAGGCCAGGATCGGGGTCACGGTCCACTTGGCGCCGACCTTCGGCACGAAGTTGGTCTTGATGCCCGGGTACTTGTCCCAGCGGCCGGCGAAGTCCATCTCGAAGTTCTTCAGGAACGGGGTACGCATCTCGATAAAGGCCGATTTGACGTCGCGCTCGCCGTCAATGACGGTGTTCGCCAGGCCATAGATCTGGCCGGTGGCCAGCAGTTCGTCGGGCCGCATGATCAGCTTTTCGCGGCGCGCCTCGGCGCCCACCGCCACCCCGATGGCGCCGCCGCCCAGCTGGCCGAACTCGGTGCTTGCCTTGACGTCGAACTGCAGGATCGACGATTTGTCCTTGCTCATGGTGCTGCGGAACAGCTCCGGATTGCTTGACACCGCGGCCAGCGTCGCGCCCGAGTTCAGGGTACGCAACACCGGCAGGTACAGGCGGCCATGGTAGCCGTCCTCGCGCCGCGCCTCGTTGTACAGCACCGCCGTCTCCCAGTCCCAGTCGAAGGCGCTGCCCTGCAGGCCGGCCATCAGGCGCCCGTTCTCGTTGATCGTTTCGCTGCCCGACGGTGCGTTCTCGAAGCGGTAGGCGACCGAGGCGCGGGCGTTCGGGAACGGATTGTCCGGGTGCCCGGCCGCCAGGATGGTCTGGTAGCTGGGGGCGATGCCGGTGGCGGTGAAGTTGGTCACCGGCGTGGTGTTGATGGTGATCGGCGCCGCCGTGTACTGGCGCTCGCTGCGCGCATAGGCCGCTTCGGCGAAGGCGCGCACGTTCTGGCCCAGCTTGAACACGCCGCGGCTGATCAGGCTGGCGTCCTTGCCGGCGCCGGTGCCTTCCAGGTACTGGTTGGTGTCGAAGTTGCAGAACCTGCGGCCGATGAACACGCTCTGCGCCGACAGGCCCATGGCGGTCGAACCGACCAGCTGGCGCGACGCGTCGCAGCCGGCATTGAGCCGCAGGCGGTCGGCGGCGTTGGCCTGGGTGGCGTTGAACACGCCGGAGCCCGGCGCCGATTCGCGGTACACCGCGGGGAAGCCCGAGATGGTGCTGCCGTACGGCGTGGCGTAGCGGTTGCTCAGCAGCCGGTACTGCTCGAACTCGATGTCCTTGACGTCTTCGCGCAGCACGCGGTCGCGCTCGGAGATGTCGCCGGTAATGAACACGTTGTAGCCATCGTTCTCGACGTCGCCGGCGCCGAGGAAGAAGTTGGCGCCCTTGCGCCGGAACTGGCCGTCGTCGTTGGCGCTGGCGCGCGCCGAGATCTCGCGCCCCTGGTAGTTCGATTTGGTGATGAAGTTGATCACGCCGCCGATCGCGTCCGAGCCGTACACGGCCGAGGCGCCGTCGCGCAGAATCTCGACCCGGTCGATCGCCGCCAGCGGGATCGCGTTCAGGTCGTACAGGGTCGAATTACCGGCATTCGGGTCGGCATAGGCGGCCGGGGTCATGCGCCGGCCGTTGAGCAGGATCAGCGTCGAGCTCGACGACAGGCCACGCAGCGAGGCGGTCGAGACGCCGCGCGAGAAGCCGCCATCGTTGGTGTCGAGGTTGACGTCGGTGCCCATCGACGGCACCAGGCGCATCAACTCGGTAACGGTGGTGGCGCCGGTCTCGCGGATGTCTTTCTCGCTGATCACCTGGATCGGCTGGGTGCCCTCTTTCTGGGTGCGCTTGAGGTTGGATCCGGTGACGTGGACGGTCTGGGCGCCGCTGTCCTGCGCCAGCACGGCGGGGACAGGCGCGAATGCGAGCGCTACGGCGATGACGCTCGATTTCAACAAGGGTCGATGCATGTTTTTCCTCTCGGCTTCGTTTTAGTTTTGGGACTGCCTCATGCATGCACGAAGTACATACATGAGTAAAGTCTCGCAGACAGATGCCAACAAGAAAACAATTTTCGTAACAATCTACATACCAGAAGTCATTTTGTTGTAAATCGATAACATCGAACTTCGTGTGGCTTAAATCAAATAAGTAAAATTAATATTTGCATTCAGTATAAATTCACCGATTAAATGCTAAATTTATTCACTTTGCATGGTTCGATGTGGAACAGTCACACTCTGCTTTTGACGCACCATAGGCGATCAATTGTTAAATATTCCTGTATTCCTGATTGAACCTGGGGCGTCGCTATCCGCATCGCATTACCCGTGTGCCATTACAGTGCGCCGGCCATGAAAAAGCCGCCCGGCTTGCGCCGGGCGGCTTGTCGTTCGATCCTGAAATCGACGTCGAGGAACGCTTAGAACGTGTAGCGTGCCGACACCGAGAAGTAACGGCCGTACGGGTTATGCAAGCCTTCGTTGTAGCCGGCCAGCGGCGCGCCGTTGGTGGCGCCGTAGCGTGGATCGAACGGCGCTTTTTCGTCGAACAGGTTCTGGATGTTCAGCGTCAGGGCCAGGTTCTGGATGCCGGTATAGGTGTAGCCGACGCCGACACGCCACCACTCCTTCACTTTGCAGCCAGGGAATTCGCTCAGGTAGCCTGGCACCGTGACGTTGGCGCTTGGCATGCTGGCGCTGGTGGCCGCCTGGTAATGGCAGAACTGCTGCGCGTACTCAAGCTGGTTGTCGTAGCGGCGCGCCAGCGATACCGTGCCGGTGTAGTTCAGGTTGGCGCTGAAGGCATGCACGCCGCGGGTCAGCGAACCGGACAAGGTCGTCTTCCAGCGCGGCAAGTCGATGCCGCTCGACAAGTTCCAGTCGAGCAGGCCGGCGTTGTAGCCCACCAGGTTGTGTTCAGCGTCGCCGGCTTCCTGCTGCAGCTTGTACGAGTGCATGTAGGCCGAGGTCAGCTTGGCGCTGAAGTTGCCGTACTCGCCCAGGTTCTTGCGAAACGCGACATCGATGTCGACGCCCTGCACTTCGACCGCACCCCGGTTGTACCATGGCGTGCGCACCATCAGCAGCGGGCCGGTGTTTGGAACCGGGTTGCCATTCGCATCGTTCACCCAGTTGGCCGGATTGGTGTCGCGCACCACCAGATCAGGATTGGTGTCCTCGTCGCGCAGTGCGTCGAAGGCGCTGCCCAGTGTGACTTCGCCTTCCTTGCGGATCTTGTAGAAGTCCAGGCCGAGGTCCCAGTTATTGGTCGGCGAATACAGGATGCCGAACGAATAGCTCTTCGAGGTTTCCGGCTTCAGGTCCGGATTGGCGCCGCCGGTACCGGCTGCCGACTTCTCGCAGTCGACGCTGGTCGCGCCCGGCTTCGGCGTGCGCTCGTCGCTTTCGCAGCGGCGCGGATCGTACAGCTGACTCAGGAAGAACTGGGCGCCGCCTGGCGTTACTTGCGACAGCGCCGGCGCGCGGAAGCCTTCGGCATATGTGCCGCGCAAGGCCAGGTTATTCGTGACGGTCCACTTGGCGCCGACTTTCGGCACGAAGTTGGTCTTGATGCCGGGATACTTGTCCCAGCGGCCGGCGAAGTCCATCTCGAAATTCTTGAGCAGCGGCGTGCGCACCTCGATGAAGGCCGACTTGACGTCGCGCTCGCCGTCGATGATGGTGTTGGCCAAGCCATAGATCTGGCCGGTGGACAGCAGCTCGTCTGGACGCATGATCAGCTTTTCGCGGCGCGCCTCGGCGCCCACGGCCAGGCCGATGGCTCCGCCCGGCAGCTGGCCGAACTCGGTATTGGCCTTGACGTCGAACTGCAGGATCGACGACTTGTCGTCGCTCGAGGTGCTGCGGTACAAATCGGGATTGTTGGACAGCTGGGCCAGCGTGGCGCCCGCGTTCAAGGTACGCAATGTTGGCAGGTACAGGCGGCCCTGGTAGGTGTCTTCGCGCCGCGCTTCGTTGTACAGCACGCCGGTTTCCCAGTCCCAGCTGCCGGCGCTGCCCTGCAGGCCGGCCAGCAGGCGGCCGTTCTGGTTGATGGTCTCGGTGCCGGTAGGCGCGTTCTCGAAGCGATACGCGACCGAGGCGCGCGCGCCCGGGAATGGATTGTCCGGGTGGCCGGCCGGAAGCACGGTCTGGTAGCTCGGTGCAATGCCGGTGGCGGTGAAGTTGGTGGTTGGCGCGGTGCCGATGGTGATCGGGACTGCCGTGTACTGGCGTTCGGTGCGTGCATATGCCACTTCGGCAAAGGCGCGCACGTTCTGGCCGAGCTTGATCACGCCGCGGCTCATCAGGCTGGCGTCCTTGCCGGCGCCGGTGCCTTCCAGCGCCTGGGTGGTGTCGTAGTTGCAGAAAGTGCGGCCGATGAACACGCTCGAGGCCAGTAAACCCATTGCAGTCGAGCCGACCAGCTGACGCGATGGATCGCAATTCGGGTTGTACACCAGGCGCTGGCCGGCATTGGCCTGGGTCGCGGTGAACTGGCCGGATCCGGGCGCGGTCTCGCGGTAGAAGGCAGGCGTGCCCGAGACAGCGCTGCCGTACGGGGTTGCATAGCGGTTCGACAGGCGCTGGTACTGGTTGAATTTGATGTCGCGCACTTCGTCGCGCTGGACGCGGTCGCGGTCCGAGAAATCGCCCGTGACGAAGACGTTGTAGCCGTCTTCTTCCAGGTCGCCGGCGCCGGCGAAGAAGTTCACGCCCTTGCGCTTGAAATTGGCGTCGTCGTTGGCGCTCATGCGCGCCGAGATTTCGCGGCCCTGGTAGTTCGACTTGGTGATGAAATTGATCACGCCGCCGATCGCGTCCGAACCGTAGACGGCCGAGGCGCCATCGCGCAGGATCTCGACCCGCTCAAGGGCCGCCAGCGGAATCGCGTTCAGGTCGTACAGGGTCGAGTTGCCGTTATTCGGGTCGGCGTAGGCGGCCGGGGTCATGCGGCGGCCATTGAGCAGGATCAGGGTCGAGGTCGAACCGAGACCGCGCAGCGATGCGGTCGACACCCCGCGCGAGAAGCCACCATCGTTGGTGTCCAGGTTCACGTCAGAACCCATCGACGGCACCAGGCGGATCAGCTCGGTCACCGTGGTGGCGCCGGTTTCGCGGATGTCCTTGGCGGTGATGGTCTGGATCGGCTGGGTGCCTTCCTTGTCGGTGCGTTTCAGGTTCGAACCCGTGACGTACACGGTCTGTGCGGCTTCGGCACCGGCGGTTTGCGCCGTGGCGAATGGCGTTGCAGCCAGCGCCAGGGCGACGGCGATCACGCTTTGTTTCAGGTGTGGAGTGTTCACGTTTTTCCTCTCGGTGCAATGTCGTTTTACCCGGATCTGTGTCCGATATGCATGTCATGCATGCGGAATTAGTCTCTCAGACGAGTGCACGAAAAGAAATGTTTTTTCTAAAGAATCACAGGAAAATCACAGTTTTGTTGTAAATGCAAAACACTGAATATTGTTCGCTATTTTTTAAATATAGATATACGAATCGTTGTGCATTGCCACATATTATTGACTTCCTGTCGCTTCGGTTACCGGGTCCGACATCCCAAAATTGCCCTATTCGCAGGGTATGGCGATCCCGAAATGGTGCATCCGTGAGACTTTCACACTGCGGCCAAGACCGTGAGCAGCCATGAAACGCATGCCCTGCCCCGGTGCACGGCGAAAAAAAACCCCGGACGCCTTTACGGCATCCAGGGTTTTTCAAAGCAACTGAAAGTGGCTTTTTTGTCGCCTTATTTCGCGTTCATCAGCGCCACGGTGGTGTCGAGCATGCGGTTCGAGAAGCCCCACTCGTTGTCGTACCACGACGTCACTTTTACCAGGCGGCCCGAGACCTTGGTCAGGGTGGCGTCGAAGTTCGACGATGCCGGGTTGTGGTTGAAGTCGACCGAGACCAGCGGATCGGTGTTGTAGGTCAGGATGTCTTTCAACGGGCCTTCCGACGCGGCCTTCTTCATGATTTCGTTGATCTCTTCGACCGTGGTGTCGCGCTTGGCGATGAACGACAAATCGACGATCGAGACATTGATGGTCGGCACGCGGATCGCGAAGCCGTCCAGCTTGCCGTTCAGTTCCGGCAGCACCAGGCCGACCGCGGCGGCGGCGCCGGTCTTGGTCGGGATCATCGACTGGGTGGCCGAACGGGCGCGGCGCAGGTCTTCGTGCATCACGTCGGTCAGCACCTGGTCGTTGGTGTAGGCGTGCACGGTGGTCATCAGGCCGGTTTCCAGGCCGATGGCGTCATGTAGCGGCTTGACCAGCGGGGCCAGGCAGTTGGTGGTGCACGATGCGTTCGAGATCACGGTGTCGCTGGCTTTCAGCACATCCTGGTTCACGCCGAACACAACGGTGGCGTCGACGTCCTTGCCGCCCGGGGCCGAGATGATGACTTTCTTGGCGCCGCCCTTCAGGTGGGCCGAGGCCTTCTCTTTCGTCGTGAAGAAGCCGGTGCACTCCAGCACCACATCGACGCCGAGCTCGCCCCACGGGATCTCGGCCGGGTTACGCTGTGCGAACACGCGGATCGGGTCGCCATTGACGGTCATGGTGTCGCCCTCGACCGTGACGGTGCCCGGGAACTTGCCGTGGGTGGTGTCGTAGCGGGTCAGGTGGGCGTTCGATTCGGCATTGCCGAGGTCGTTGATCGCCACGATCTGGATGTCTTGCTTCTTGCCGCCTTCGTAGAAAGCGCGCAGCACATTGCGGCCGATGCGGCCATAACCATTGATTGCAACTTTGATCGTCATGCTTGGCTCCTGATTAGAAAAAAACTTTTTTCGTAACGAACAATGTACAACGGGCTGCCGTCAGGCAGCCCGCTTGCAGCAAACGCTTACGCTGCGATGACTTCTTTTGCCTTGGCAACGACATTCTCGACGGTGAAGCCGAAGTGCTTGAACAGCACCGGCGCCGGCGCCGATTCGCCGAAGGTGTCGATACCGACCACGGCGCCTTCCAGGCCCACGTACTTGTACCAGAACGCGGTCACGCCGGCTTCGATGGCGACACGCGGGGTGCCTTTGGTGAGCACGCTGGCCTTGTAGGCGGCGTCCTGGCGGTCGAACACGTCGGTCGACGGCATCGACACCACGCGTGCGGCAATACCTTCAGCGGCCAGTGCGTCGAATGCTTTCACGGCCAGTTCGACTTCGGAACCGGTGGCGATCAGGATCACTTTCGCGCCCGGCGTATCACGCAGCACGTAGCCACCCTTGGCCACGTCGGCGATCTGCTGCGCTTCACGCGCCATGAACGGCAGGTTCTGGCGCGAGAAGATCAGCGTCGACGGACCGTCCTTGCGCTGCACGGCCGCGCCCCATGCCACCGCCGATTCGACGGTGTCGCATGGACGCCAGTTGTCCAGGCCCGGGATCAGGCGCAGCGACGAGACGTGCTCGATCGACTGGTGGGTTGGACCGTCTTCGCCCAGCCCGATCGAGTCGTGGGTGAACACCGAGATCGAACGGATCTTCATCAAGGACGCCATGCGCAGCGCGTTACGGCTGTAGTCCGAGAAGGTCAGGAAGGTCGCGCCGAACGGGATGAAGCCGCCGTGCAGGGCGACGCCGTTCTGGATCGCGCTCATGCCGAATTCACGCACGCCGTAGTTGATGTGGTTGCCGGCGATGCCGGACCGCACCGGCACCGATTCTTTCCAGTTGGTCAGGTTCGAGCCGGTCAGGTCGGCCGAGCCGCCCAGGAATTCAGGCAAGCTTGGAGCCAGCGCCTGGATTGCATTTTGCGAGGCCTTGCGGGTGGCAATGGTTTCGGCTTTCGACACGCAGGCGGCGATGGCCGCGTCCAGGGTGTTGCTGAAGTCGGCCGGCAGTTCGCCCTTCATGCGGCGCTCGAGTTCCGCGGCCAGCTCAGGGTAGGCGCCGCGATAGCCGTCGAACAGGGTATTCCACTCGCCTTCGACCGCAGCGCCGCGTTCCTTGGCGTCCCACGCTTCGTACAGGTCGGCAGGAATGTCGAACGGGATCGGGTCCCAGATCAGGTGCTTGCGCACGGCCGCGATTTCAGTGTCGCCCAGTGGCGCGCCGTGAACCTTGTCGCCGCCTTCCAGGTTCGGGGCGCCCTTGCCGATGATGGTCTTGCAGCAGATCAGGGTTGGACGGTCCGATTGCTTGGCCTTTTCGATGGCGGCATCGATGTCGGCGACGCTGTGGCCGTCGACTTTCGGGATCACGTTCCAGCCATATGCTTCGAAACGCTTCTGGGTGTCGTCCGTGAACCACCCTTCGACGCGGCCATCGATCGAGATGCCGTTGTCGTCGTACAGCCAGATCAGTTTATTGAGCTTGAGGGTGCCGGCCAGCGACGCCACCTCGTGCGAGATGCCTTCCATCAGGCAGCCGTCGCCCAGGAAGGCGTAGGTGTAGTGATCCACCACGTCGTAGCCTGGACGGTTGAATTCGTTACCCAGCAGCCATTCGGCCAGCGCCATGCCGACCGAATTGGCGATGCCCTGGCCCAGCGGGCCGGTGGTGGTTTCCACGCCCGGGGTGATGCCCACTTCCGGGTGACCCGGCGTCTTCGAATGCATCTGGCGGAAGTCGCGCAGATCGTCCATGGTCAGGTCGTAACCGGCCAGGTGCAGCAGCGCGTAGTGCAGCATCGAACCGTGGCCGTTCGAGAGCAGGAAGCGGTCGCGGTTGAACCAGCCCGGATTGGCCGGATTGTGGCGGTAGTGCTTGTCCCACAGCGCAACAGCGATTTCGGCCATGCCCATTGGCATGCCCGGGTGGCCCGAGTTGGCCTTTTGCACAGCGTCCATCGCCAGCGCGCGGATCGCGTTGGCCATCAGGGTGGTGGTTTGCGTAGATTTCATGGAGATCGAGGATCAGGGATTGGAAGGCAGTGGGCCTGCGGCGGGCCGTAGCCCGTTATTTTACCAGAGCATGGGCGGCGAAATTCCAAAGCGCTCTGCGCCGCCGTCGCAGAATGGCTGCCACCAACGAAAAAACCCGGTGCGAGCACCGGGTTTGGCAGGCGGGCCGATACTCTGGCCCGCAGCTTGCACGCAACGTCGATCAGAACTTGAGGTTGGCGCCCAGGGTGATGTAACGGCCAATCACGTCGTAGCTTTGCGGGAAGGTATTGCCGCTGTTCGGACCGGTACCGCCGATCGAACCACCGACGATTGGCGGCTTCTTGTCGCCCAGGTTGACCACCGACACGGTGAAGCGCAGGTTGTCGTTGTAGCGGTAGTTCACGTTGGCATCGACGTAGTGATACGCCTTGATCTTCGAGAACTCGGGCAGGAACACGGTGCCGCCCGGCTCTTCCATCACCGAGCTGACGTAGCGCCAGTTGTAGCCGACCGAGAACGCGCCGACATTCCAGGTGGTGCGCTGGTTGAACTTGCGCTTGTACACCGGCGCGTTAACGATGTTGTTGCAGGCCACGCTGTAGTAACCGAGGCAGTCACGCTCGACCGAGGTCGGGGTGGCGCGGAACTTGTAATCGGTCACGAAGTTCGAACCCAGCGACAGGTCGAGACTGCCATAACCGGCGGTCAGGCCCACTTGCGACAGATTCATGCGGTAGGCAATGTTCATGTCGACGCCGCTGGTCGTCTGGGTCCCCAGGTTCGACTGTGGCGTGGCCACGCCGCGTGCTTCGACGCCGTTGAAGGTGCCGTTGCCGGTGTTACGACCAACCATGCCGCAGGCTTCGTTGAGGGTAAAGCCGGGATTGAACGCGGCGCTGTAGCAACCATCCAGGATGTCGGTGGTCGATGGCGACGAGACGGCATCGGTGATGTCGATCTTGTAGTAATCGACCGACAGGGCCAGGCGCGGCAGCGGCTCGAGCACGAAACCGAAGGTCCTGGTCTTGGCCGATTCAGGTCCCAGGTTCGGGTTGCCACCACTGAGGTTATTGATCTGGCCCGACGACGGCGCCGGCAGGCTGCCGATTTCGCTGGTCGGCACGCCGGTCAGGCGGCACAGGTTCGACAGCGTGCCCGGGGTATTGGCTTGCCCCTGGTTGATGTTCGCGCCCTGGCATGGATCGGTGCCCAGGTTCGACAGGCCGGTAACGGCCGGTGCGAACAGTTCATTGACGTTCGGCGCGCGGGTGGCTTTCTGCAGCATGCCGCGCACGCGCAGCATTTGCACCGGCGCCCATTCGCCACCGGCTTTCCAGCTGCCGTAGTTGGTCTTGGTATTGGTCTTGAAGCTGGTTTCGCGATAACCCAGTTCGGCGTTGAGCGAACGGATGAACGGCTTGTTCTTGACCAGCGGGACGAACATCTCGATGCCGTATTCCATCAGCGAGAATTCGCCGCGGCGGTCCGGGGTCGGCGCGCCGGTGCCCAGCACTTCGTTCTGGATCTGCGAGGCGGCGTCGGACTGGGTGTTGGCGCTGACCTTGCGGTGCTCGGCCAGCAGCGAAATCGCGATCGGATCTTCGGCGAACGGGCTGCGCACGGTCTCGCCCAGGGTACCCGACAGCGACAGCGCGGCCACGTCCTGCTTGACCTTCTGGCGCAGCAAGGCCGACTGGTTGATGAAGGCCAGCTGCTCTGGCGTGATCGAACCTTCGGCGCCGAACACGTTCAGCGGTACGCAGCCGTTGGCCGGATTGACGCAAGCGGTGGTGCTCAAGGCATTGAGCGCCTGCCCCACTTTCGAGAACGAACCCCAGTTGCCGCGCACCTGGGTCTGGTCAGCGGTGCCGCTGCTCCAGTAAGCGTCGTAGGTCCAGTCGGCCGCGACGTCGCCTTTCAGGCCGACCGTGTATTGCAGCGTCTTGTTGTCGAAGTCGTTCAGGCGCGGACCGAGTTCGGTGAAACGGCGGCCGATGGTCAGCGGCACCATGGTGGCGTTGCCGGCCACGCAGTTGGCCGGCGCAATACCGCGCCGCGCACACAGCTGTTCACGCGCTGCCTGTGGAATGTACGGGTTGCCGATCGGCACCTGGAAGGTATTGCCGAAGGTGCCGGTGGCAGCCAGTGCGGATGCCACTTCGCTGGTGGTGTAGAACACGTCGGTGTACACCTCGGCGTGGTCGTTGATGCGGAAGTTGCCGAGCGCGGTGACCTGAGTGCGGTCGAGGCCGGTCGCATAGTAGTTCGGTGGATTGGTGTTGTAAGGCACCGCAGGCTGCACCAGCTGGCCGGTGGCTGGATTGATCTGCGAATTACCTGGCAGAACATTACGGCCGCCCGGGCCGAGCGTGGTCGAGAAGATGCCTGGCAGGCCGGTGGTCGAGCCGGTCGGGCCGCCGGTGACCGAGTTCAGGCTGACCACGCCGAATTCACGCTCGCCCTGGGTCAGCGGATCGGATTTGGTCTTGCCCAGGCTCAGCACCACGTTGCCGCGGCCATCGGCCAGGTTGCTGCCGACCGTGATGTCGGTGCGGCGGCGCTTGGTGTCTCGCTCGTCGGCGCTGGCGCCGTAGGTGCTGCTGACTTCGACGCCGGTGAAGTTGCGGCGCAGGTTGAAGTTGGCCACGCCGGCAACGGCGTCGGCACCGTACACGACCGAGGCGCCGCCGGTCAGGACATCGACGCGGCTGAGTAGTGCAATGGGAATCGAGTTGGTATCGACCGTGCCGTTCAGGTTGAACGGCACGATGCGGCGACCGTTGACCAGCACCAGCGAGCGGTTCGCGCCCAGGCCACGCAGGTCGATGGTGGCGCCACCGCCGGTGCCATTGTTGGTGGCCGGACCGATCGAGGCGACGGCCGATGGCAGCGCCTTGAAGAATTCTTCGACCGCGATCGGTTGGGTGGTGCGGATTTCTTCTGCCGTGATCGATGAGATCGGGCTGTTGGACGTGATGCCTGGCGACGTGATGCGGGTACCCGTCACTTGCACGACGTTGGCATTGTCCTGGGCCAGGGCCGGGAGTGCTGCGCTCAGGCCGGCGACGACCAGGGTGAGGCGAACAGCGCGCGTGATAGCTTTCTCTTTAATCATTCTTATATTCCCACGTATTGAACTACATAAAATGCGGCCAATCTTTGGTGCTACGCTCTACGGCGATGTGAATGCTGTGAGACCTCCTTTCGCTGGAAAACGGTCGACGTATTTATGTATGTACTGGCAACCATAGGATCATTTTTGCTTGCTTTCTGTCAATAAACATCTGGAAATATGTCTGATAAATGACACGCTCCTTTTTTTATATGCTTATTGCCTGAAAAACGTTTACTGCTGTAGCTATTGGTTCAGGGACCGGCGGCCTACTACAATGTGCCGTTACCGATCCTTCCAAGTCCTCCATGCCCCGTTTCCACTGTCCCCAGGTGCTCCTTCCCGGCGCCACCGTCGAGTTGCCGGCAGACGTCGCCCATCACCTTCATGTGGTCCGGATGCAGCCCGGCGCGACACTAACCTTGTTCAATGGTGATGGCGGTCAATATGCCGTTACCCTTGTCGAGTTAGGCAAGAAGCGGGCCACCGTACATATCGATGCTTTCGAGGCAGTCGAGGTCGAGGCGCCGTATGCGGTGACGCTGGCGCAGGCGCTGCCGGAAGGATCGAAAATGGACTGGATCGTCGAGAAGGCGGTCGAGCTGGGCGCGGCGGCGATCCAGCCGCTGGCGGCGCAGCGCAGCGTGGTGCGGCTCTCGGGTGAGCGGCTCGACAAGCGCCATGCGCACTGGCAAGGGGTGATTATTTCCGCATCGGAACAGTGCGGCCGCAACCGGCTGGTGCAGCTGCATGCACTGTCCGAGTTCAAGCCGTGGCTGGTGGCGCCCTGCCCTGCGCCGCGTATCTTGCTCAGCCCGCGCGCCACGCAGTCGCTGGCCGGCTGGGCACGTGACAATCCACCGCAGGCGGTGACGCTGATGATCGGTCCGGAAGGCGGTTTCACGCAGGAAGAAGAAGACGCGGCACTGGCGGCCGGCGCGCTTGCCTTGTCGATGGGGCCGCGCGTGCTGCGTACCGAGACGGCCGGGCTGGCGGCGCTGGCGTTGTTTGCGGGGGCCTGGGGCGGGATCTGAACGGCGGCTGTTCGCTCGCCTTCTTGCTCAACAAATGAAAAGGCGCTGACAGTGTTAACTATTGATGGGTTTGATCGCAATACGAAGCAATTGCTCAACAGAAGCGATGCGCTGACCGTCGAGCGCCCGGCGCCACCCCAGATAATTCGGCAGGTAGCGCGAGGCCACCCCATGAAAGCGCGCGATCCACTCG
>Ga0308169_10000665_pt1 | contig 46599 bp, 67 predicted proteins | sample PhyBR1_2_FD_202139 | JGI IMG/M metagenome (GOLD analysis project Ga0308169, IMG submission 202139) | Phyllosphere microbial communities from UC Gill Tract Community Farm, Albany, California, United States - DLSLSB.R1 | ecosystem: Host-associated > Plants > Phyllosphere > Unclassified | place... | reverse complement strand
CGCCGATGCGTCCGGTGCCGCAGCCGGCATCCAGGATCCTGCTGCCGCGTTCGGCCATCGCATCGATGGTGCGCGCTTCACCGAAGATGTCCTTGCCTTCGGCGGCCAGATTCCGCCAGCGCTGCGCGAAGTTCTGGGAATGGTCGGGGTTGGCCCGCAGATTGGCGAGCCAGAGGTTTTCGTCAGGTGCACTCATGCTTCCATTTTCCCACGGCACACCCGTAAACCTGCCGTTGGCTGGCGCTTCGCTTCGGCCTTCTTCCAGGATTTCGCCCCGTTGCGGATGGTCCGCCGCAGTCGTTGAGCCAGGGCTCTGCAGGAGCGCGCCGCCTTCCACTTATTGGTCTGCACCGGTGGCCTTGCGGTTGTGGTCCATGGCGGCACGAACCCAAATAGCGAGCTAGTCATCAGTGACGATGGCTTCAGCGGCAACCTGGATCCAGCCCTGGCCCATCCTGCGGCCGCGCCCCATTTCTGCTTGGGCGGCCCCTGGCCAGCCCAGCACCTCCTCATGCTGCCCGCCGTCTCCAAGGCCCGTGGCTGATGCTGAACTTTCCATGGCGCCTCCTACAGCAAATGGGCCCAGCGTAACAAAAATGCGCGCTAGTGCTCATGAAAGTCAGCGTATTTGGAGAAGGGGAAAACGATCATTTGCCGAAAGGAGAGCCGAGATCTGCCGCGGCAAAGAAATTCCGCATTTATCGGGCCATTGTGCAATCATCACCCGATGCATCCCTGACGCACGCGAAGCGGCGTTCTCGCTGGCGGATTGGAAGAGGTGAAAACGCAAGCGGCAGGTGTCGCATATTTTTTTGATGTCTGGCCCGAGCGGCTTGCAAAGTCCAGGCAACATTTTTATTCGTTTGTTGGCAGTCGCCGATGCCGATTCGGCGAACTTTGAATACAGAAAAACCGCTTCAAGCACTCCAGTCAGGAGTATTGAAGCGGTTATCTTTTTGGTGGGCCCTACCGGGATCGAACCGATGACATTCACGGTGTAAACGTGCGTGTTTCCCGCTAGATCTAGCGGTTAGATTGGGGTGCTTACGTGTTTCTTACGTGTTCAGGATTTTTCTGGGATCGGCTCAGAAAAAACGTAAGCTTACGTTTTATTGGCCCATCTCGTCCGATGCTTCGCTGTGAGGGTTCTCCACTTCCAGTTCGTCCCACCATTGGCGCACTCGCGGGTCTTGGAATGGGCCGAGGTTTCCGTATTGATCCATGAGGCGAATTCTAGTCGCGCTTGAGCCGTGGCTGGTAATCGATCATTTGGTCTTGGTTTTGGTGCCAGTGGTGGTCGTCTTCGGTGGTGACCCAGGTGGAGTCTTCGCGCCGGATTCGGTGGCAGGTTTCGGCGGGCACCCAGAGTGTTTCTTTTGCTCCGTTGTCTACCCAGCCGAGTTGGTTTTTGATTCGGGTGATCATGACCATGTCACCTTTCCATCCTTGGGCTTGGGCGTGGAACAGCTCGCCATCGTGCTCTACTTCAACATAGGGGTATCGATTGGTTTCGTACCGGTACAGTCCTGGCGAGTATGGGTCTTCGTAGTAGTCCACCAGATGATTGTCTCTTAACGCAGAAAACCGCCCCGGTGTTCTCGTGGTGAGAACCCGGGGCGATCGATTGCTTCTAGTTTACCAGTTCACTCATGCAAACTTCCGTGCACATAGGTTCACTTAAGTGTATCTAGAGAAAGTGATAGTAAGGCGAATCCTTACTATCACTTATGCGGCGTATTGCTTGCCGTCGATTATGGTTCGCCCGTCGATGATCCGGTACACGAATGGCCATGACTCAGTTTCGTCGTAGTACGCGAATCCGATCCCCTGCTGCCACTGCTCGACTACTTTCGCCGGCGATCCGTTGGCGCCGATGGCACCATTCACGGATGGGACCGCCCCGTCTACGCGGCACATGCACCCTGGGTTGGCGGAGTATGAGCGGATTGGTTCTCCGCGTGGGCCCATGACCTGATGGTGGGTGATTTCGGCCCTATGAGTGTGTCCTGCCCAGGTGTTGAGGTGCGGCAGTTCGTGGATGTACTGAGATGTGGTGGAGCCCTTGCTGTTGGCTCGGGTTCCGTGGATGTTTCGTGTGGTGTCGTTGTCCCAGTCGGTCGCTGCAGGGTATGCGTCAACATAGGTGATGTCGAGCTCGTCGAGGCGCAGCAGGTACGGGACGGACATTGTCGGCCATGATTCGGGCATGTTGGCGCGTCGTAGTCCAAACGCTGCGAGTGCGTTGGTTTCAACGAAGTTTTGCATGCGTTTGTCGTGGTTCCCCTCGACGATGATGATGTCCGCGTTAGGTGCGACTGCTCGGAGTTGAGCTAGCCATGCGTGGGCGGTGTCGAAAGCTTTTTGTGTGGTTAGTGCGAATCCGGCCTCTTGTGCCCAGCGTGATTGGGATGGCATATCGAGGAAGTCGCCTAGGATCTGGATCTTGTCCGGTTGGTATTCGGCGCAGACCATGACGAAGATGTCCATGGCTCGTTGGTCGTGGAATGGGTCTAGTGTGCCGTCGGCTAGTCGCCTGTATCCGATTTGATGGTCAGCGGATTTGAGGGCTAGTTTATGCGGGCGGTACGGTGCTGGTGCGGGTTGCGGGATTGTGACTGTGACCGGTTGTGCTTGCTGGATTACGGGCCAAGCTGGGTTCCCGGCTTCCGCGGCGCTTTTGAATCGGACGTTGTTGATTTTGTTCCAGAATCCACCGGCAGGGTTGGTTGTCACGCCCCAGTTGAAGGTGACTTTTTCTGGGTCTTGGCCTTTGGCGCGGATGAACTCGCAGAAGTCGTTGTAGCCCCAGGCTTTTTCTGAGGTGATGGTGTAAGCGTCAGCGCTTTCGCTTGTCCCGGACTGTTGTACAACTTCTTGAACGTTAGGCGCTGCGGCTGGTTTATGTTCAGAAGTCGGTACGTTATTGCCTATTGCTGAATTTGTGGCCTGTTTTTCATCTTGTTCGGGCGTGGTCGGAGTTTTGTTGCCGCATCGGCATGTTTGGTTTCGGTGGTTGTTGATGGTGCTTTTGCTGACTAGGTGTCCGTAGTCTGCGAGTTGCGCGGCCATTGCGCGGGATGTGATCGTGGGTTGGTCTTGTAAGCCCGTGGTGTTGAGGGCCGCAGCGTAGGTGCAGTGCACGGTTCTCCTAGTGGCTAGAAGTTGAAGTGTTTGGTGCCAGGCACCCGGCTAACGTACGCGTCCCGGGTGCCCAGCTTTGCAACGGTCCAGTAGCCGTTGCGCTACTCCCGGGAGCTACCCGGAAACTTTGGGGCTGACCTTTTTCGTTGCTTGACGAAAATGGTCAGCGGATGCTACTCGGCTTCGTGCTTTCCCGGCCGGCTAAGGCTCGGCACGTTGCTAGGGAACGCTAGCGAGGTCAACGCCGAGACCAGCACGCCTCCGAGGAATGCGCCCCCGAGGGTCACGAAGTTCACGGTGAACGCATTGATCACCTGAGCGGTCTCACCGTCCACGGCGCCGGCGGTCAGGCCAACACCGAGAGTGAGCAGGGCGAACTGTGCGCCGGACTTGATGCCGCGCTCAGCGACACCCTTCCAAAATTCGAGGTTGAACACGGTTATACTCCTAGTTTCTTGCGGGTTTTGGGTCCTGCGATGCCGTCTGGGACGAGCCCTACTCGGCGTTGGTAGTCGCGGGTGTTGGCGGTGGTTTGGTCGCCGTCGTAGCCGTCTACGGTCTGCTTGGTGTAGCCCTGTTTCTTCAGGGCGGACTGGACTGCTTTGACCTGTTCAAACTTGGCCTGGGTGACCGGGCCCCAGTGACCGTCCGGTTTGAGCCCGTGCGCCTTCTGGTAGGCCTTGACCGCGGCTTTCTGCATGCTGCCGTTTACGCCGTCGATGTCACCCTTGTATAGGCCCATCTTTGTGAGCGCGCGTTGGATGGCCTCGTTGTCAGCTTTGCTGTTGCCGGACTTTGCAGGCTTTGGTTTTGGCTTGGCAGATGGTTTCGGCTTCGCCGGGGTGACGTTGCCAACCGGCAGGACTTCAATCCGCGGCGCCGAACCAGGCTCCACACCGAACTTCTTGAACGCCAGCTGCGGATCGTAATCCGAATTAGAGTCGCGCCAGTCCGCCCACAGTTCAAAGTGCAAGTGCGGTGCGGTCTGATTGCCCGAGCGGTCGTTGTGGCCAAGTAGGTCGCCACGCTTGACCTTGTCCCCCACCTTCCAGTGGTCGAGCACGCGCATGTGGTTGTATCCGTTACCCTCACCATCAGGGTTGGAGATCAGCAACCCGCCTCCGGTGCGTCCGCTAGCCCATGTAGCCGTTCGGTTGCCTGGGCGGATGCCCCTTGCGATCTTGCGGATCGTTCCATCGAATGCCGCGTAGATCGGCTTGCCGACCTGGCCAGGCTTTGGCGGGGCAATGTCCATGCCCTTGTGCCCTGGATACCCGCCGCTGTCTGCGTGGTTCTGGGTGAGTCGTCCCTCGAATGGGGACACCATTTGTGCCACTGGTTTTTCTTCTTTCTGGTTCGGTTCGGTCAGGTCAAGGAATTCTTCCCACCGGTCGGCGAGACGCATTTGCGCTGGGCAGTCTTTGCCGGTCCAGGCGTTGTGTTGCTTCACCTGAGAGCGCGCGAGCTTGTGTTGGATCCGCCAGTCACGAACGACACCGGCTGCGCGTTTGAACGCTTCGTCGTAGTCGCCGTCTGCGTTGACGCAAATTTCGACGGCCAGCGAATTACGGTTGCCCTCATCGGCGCCGGCGTGCCAGCACTGGGCCGTGTCTGGGTAGGATCGGATCGCTTCGTTGTCATCGACTTGGACGTGCCAGGATGCTTGGCGTGCTCCCCCGCTGGACTGCAGGTCTGCGTGTGCTTGTGCGTCAGCGCCGGCCGCCTTGTTCGCTGTCTCGTGGACCGTGATTGAGGTGCACCGGTTGACCCCGTCATAGATTTTGTCGCTGTGCGTGACCAGTTGTTCTTTCACTGGTGACTCCTTGCTGATTTTGGGTATGAAAAAAGCCACCAGGTTGCTGGTGGCTTAGTCGATGTTGATGTTTGGCCGTGCAGGCGGATGGTCGGACTTGCGGTAGAAGTCCCATCGATGAGTCAGGTCGTCCCATGCTGCTGTGAAGATTCGGATTGCGTCGCGCAGTCGGCGGATTGTTTTGTCCTGTTCGCGAATATGGGTCTCTAGAGAATCAACACGTCCGGAGAGCTTGTTGCGTTCTTCTCGTTCTGTGTTGAGTTCTTCGCGAAACCTGGCTACGTCTTCACGGAGATCATCTGCGATGTCCAACGCCATTTGCTGGGCAGTTTTAGCGGCGGCGAGATCCGCGTCTTTCTTCTTCACTGGTGCTTCTTTGCGGGACTGTCGGTACTGCCAGAAACCACCGCCGAGAACGGCAACGAGGATTGTGACGATGCCAGTGATGATCGCTTCTGGGCTCATTGTTGGTCGTTCTCCGTTTCAGTGATGATCTTCCGTGTGGATCGTTCGATCAACACAAGGGAGATGAAGCGGAGAAGGCATCCGATAGACAGTGCCAGTGGCATCCCCCAGGAGAAAACGCTCCCTGGGTAGTGCCAAGAAACGCTGATTGCGAAGACGGCGAAGCCGCCGAGGCTCAGTAGCCACCCGAAACGTTCCAAGGCCCAACCCTTTGATACCTCGTCGCCAGACCAATTCAGTCCGACGAGTGATATAGCTCCACCGGCGGTCAGGAATACTGCAACGAGAACCACCACTACAAGTGGCATCTGGTCCATGCTCTTGGACGGTGAGAAAGTTGTTGAAGCCACTGATATGGCGACGAGCAGTCCGAATCCGAAAGCAATCGAGGCCACTATGGTGTCGAGCGGATGCACGAGGAGTCTGTCCCACCACGTAGGTGGGTTCCTCAACGGCTGATAAAGATGTGTGGGCAAATGGCCCACCTCCTGGAATTTGGGGGGTTCAATTGAAAACTTTGGATACGTACGCGCATCTGTTGTCTCGGAGAAGTTACAAGCGACCTCGCTTTATAACTTTTGTGCAACGTTTGACTATTTGTGTGCAAATAGTCGAAACCTTATGATTAGCTGTGAATCTACGTAATTACACATTGGGGGAAAATTGGACGTTGGTACTGGCGGAACGGTAGAGGAACTCCTCGGAGAGCAAGTTGACTTACAGAAGAAACTTCTCTGGGAAGCATCCGATAGTCGGAAGAAGAAGCACCGCCACGACTTTGAAACGGAAGCTCCCCTCACTAAGGATCAAAAGGTCCTGGCTGAGATTCAAAAGCTCCTTGGGCAGCAGCAGGAACTCCAAAAGAAGCTCCTGTGGGAAGCTGCCGACAGCCGTAAGGTCAAGCACGCACTCCGCAAAGAAGCGGAAGTTACTCCTTCACGAGAAGCTATGGTTCTCGATGCTATCGAGAATCTCCTGAAGGATAACCTTGAGGTTCAACGCAAGATCCTCTGGGAAGCTGTTGCTAACCGGAAGAACCAGGACGTGATCCGCACGGCTGCAGCGACACCGACGCTCAATGAGGTTCAAGCGTACGTTGATGAACGCCAGCTTTCATTCCTGGACACCATTAGCGTGATTCGGGATGAAGGATTGAGCTTTGCCCGCTTTGGCGACGGTGAAATGAAGATCATGCTTCGCCCTGATTACAATCTGGGTTTCCAGAAGAATTCACCTGCTCTCGCTTCGGCGCTGCGTTCCGTCTACACGGATACAAGTGACCAGGTGCTTCTGGGGTTCCCTTACCTTTACCGTGATGCACACTGGTCAGGGGTTTGGTGTGATGTATGGCCTCAGGTGAAGAAGCTCGCTAGCTTGCAAGGCCGAGTAGGTAATTCTCATGTTTCGCGCCCTGTGTTCTTCCAGAACACAGGCGAAGAAGGTGTGGAAGCGTGGCGTTCCGTTTGGGCGGACAAGCGAGTAACCGTCATTACTGGCAAGGGTTCCCGGTTCGAGAACGTGCCGGCACTGTTCGACGGGACAAAATCGTTTGACTACATCTATTCAACGCCTAGCAATGCTTTCTCCGACCTAGACCGGGTCAAAGCTGAGGTCGCGTCATCTGATGCCGACGTTTTCCTGATCAGTTTGGGGCCGGCTGGAACTATCCTTGCCAACGACCTCGCGAAGGCGGATCGCCAAGCGATCGACATTGGGCATATCAGCGACAGCTACACCAACGTATTTGAAGGCGGCGCTTGGCCAGAAAGCAAGCCTGCCACGGTCGACGCGCAGGTGGGTTGATTGGTGACTAGGGTTGACCTGCGTAATAAACAGGCTGGCGACTGGGCTGACGATTCGGGTAATCGCATCATCGGAAATCCCAAGGTGCTTGGGCCCGCTTATGTTGAATTCACTGGATCGAACAATCTCCTTTCTTTCGCTACGGGAAGTTCTGTCGCGGGCTATTTGAGTTTCCGAAGGGACGATTCGCAAGTTACTTTCGGGGAACGCGCGATGTTCAGAGGGAGAATGAGCGTCGGACAAGAATGCTCCATCACGTTTGGAACCGGAATCTACTGGGGCCCGAATGGATATGTGACGTCGGCAGAAGGTGCCAACATAACTTTTGGCGACGATCTTCTGATTTCCGAGAATTGCACTTTCCGTGCTGACGATTCGCATCCAATTTATGATGGCGATACCGGCGAACGTATCAATCCTTCACGCGACATTGTTGTGGGCTCGCACGTTTGGGTTGGTGTGGATGCATTGGTTATGCCGGGTTCGGTGATCGGCAGTGGTTCCGTTCTTGGAGCAAGGAGCATGGTTACCCCTTCGCGCCCAGTGCCGAAAAATTCTCTGGCTGTGGGCTCGCCTGTCCGAATTGTCAGAGAGAATATTCGGTGGGTCAGAAAGCATCTGCAGACGTCGTTGGATATTGACGAGAGACTTTCGGCGGCCGAGCTGCTCCATATTTAGAATCCGTCCGGGCTGGTATGACCAGCCCGGACTTCCTCTTTCATCATTAGCCGGCCTGCAGTACAGGCCTTGGTAAAACCGCAGTTTCAATACTACCTTGGCCCGACAAACTCACTACGTCGTCAGTTTCAGGTTCCCTGTTTCGGTCACCTGATTCGCGGTCACTGTGGAAATATCGACATGCGTGGTTGTTCCACCGTTGATGATGTTCTTGTCCACGAATCCGTACGCTGATCCGCCGTAGGCTTCAATGCCTTTTGTGCCTGCCGGAGCAGTGACGCTCGCTCCCATGACGCTGAATCGGGAGACAGCTGTCAACGCGATACACCGAGTACCCGCAAGGCTATGAGCCTTGTTGTTTCCAGATACCTGCACATCAGTGCAAGAAGCAAGGTAGAACGCGGCACCCGCACAAGATAGTGCAGCGACACCGTCAATCTTAAGGCTTCCGCAGAAGGCGGCACGCCAAGCATCCGCCCTTGCACCTGTGGACTTATTCTTTCCCCACACCAATACATCCACGTATTGCGCATCGATGGGCCGCCCTGGACCGGTGAAAATGTTCATCTCGTCAAGAACCAGTGTTCGCAAGTACCTAGCCGAGATGAAATTGGTTGGGCTTGACGCGGTCGATAGCAGTGTGAATCCGTTTCCGAGAATGCGAACGGTACCTGCGTAGACGTTTCCGCCTCGTGCGTCCGGAACGATATTGATGATGCTCTGTTGGTTTACGTTTGCGCATCCTTCGATGATGTTTCCACCAATCGTGACATCATCAACAACTAGTGGGTTCGCCAGCGTTCCGGGAGTGTTCGTTGCGCCCTCTTCGAAGTTCGCGCCAAGCGACGGTACTCCGTAATCGGTGCTGTACAAGCCCAGGATCGTTGTGTTTGCTGGTGTGGTGAATCGGAAAGTGTTGCGCAGGAAACTGAACTTCTTGATGCCAATGAAGTGGACAAGGCCACGAACCTCAGAAGTGATATCAATTGCTGGGTCAACCACGAGGTTGTCATCGAAGTGGATATCGTTCGATGTTGCCGATTCATGTGTTGCGTGCGATCCCATCGGGTTAGGGGCCGGGTAGGTAATACCACCAACAGTCAATGGCAGGAATTGATTGTGGTGCACGTTCACATGTTTAGTGGACAGTCCGTCGTATGACCCAGGAAGATCAGGCGCGGAAGACGTACCGGCTGCTGAGATGTCGCATTGGATCGCTTCGGATTTTGCGTACCCGGCGCCGGCGCTCTTGAATCCCTCAAAAATGCTGTGATGGATTTCAATGTTTGAGCAACCGAGCAAATCGAAGATATGCCCTTGCCCCATGCACTGGCTGAACTTTGTATTGAATACTTCAAGGTTGTCTGTGTGGTGCAGTGCGAATGGGCAGATTGCGATGTTGTTGGCGAAGTCGCCTTGGAAGGTTCCGCCTTCCCAGATGATCCCGCTGTCACCTGAGGCATAGCCCTTGTTGCCATCGGAGCCGGTGTAGAACACGGCGTATCCGGAAGCCACACTGCTTTTCTTGATTGTTGCGCCATAAGCCCGGTAGTTCAATCGGCCACGAAACCGGACCCGCTGAACCAGGTCATAAGTCAAAGCAGGGAAGACGACAGTCTTACCGCCCTGCCCGAAAGTGCCGTAGGCGTAAGTGATCGCTGATTCCACAACAGCGGAATCATTGCCGACTCCGATGGTTCCGAAATCGGTGACGAGTACTTCTAGTTCTCCGCGCTTGCTGTATCGGGAGTCCGCTGCCGATTGGGTTTCTGAGCCGGTGCCGCCAATCAGGGATGCTACGGCTGTGTCAGCGGGGGCGCCGACCATGTTCGCGGCATCTTGTGCCGCTTGTCGGGCTAGTTCAGCCTCAGCGGCCGCAGTTTGCGATGATAGTTCCGCGCTGCTTGCCCGGTCAGCGGCATTCACTGCTTGCTGCTTGATCCCTTGGTAGGACTGGACAAGGCCCACAAGGTTATCTGCCGCCCAGCCGACTTCGTCTAGCGCTGAGTAGAACACCCCAACGAACCCCTTGTCGTTCGTTGTCAGCGGGTTTGGGATAGCTAGGCCTTCAGAATCAGTCAACGCAACAGGGGTGCGCGTGCTATCTGCCGGGTCGAAAATAGTGAGTTCCGCATTCGCCGCGACGTTCTGAGTATCAGTTGGGTCAATGGCAAACAGGCCCGGATATGGGAAAGGCATGGGGCCTCCTTAAAAGAAGAAGGAGACCTCGTTGAGGTCTCCTTCAAGGATTGATTTTCCGAACGTATTACCGGGCGAACCACGTGCCCTGCATGGTGAAAGTGTCACCCTTTTCGATGTTCTGCCCACCACCAGATACGGCGGTCAGCTCGACACTCCCGGCGTAGTGAGCGTTGGCCGTAGCCATTCGCCCGGTTGTTGCCGTGCTCATCACTCCTGAGTTCATCAGCGTGTCTGGGCGGTAGGTGGCGCTCATGGTCGCTATTTTCTGGTTCGATAGGTTCCCATCAGTGGGAACGTAAATCGCTGCACCAGTTCGCCGGAATTGAATGAAGCAGCTCACCGTATCCAGGGATCGTTTCGTGGCCTGATAAAGGATCTCCCACCCTGACGCGGCAGACAAAGCGTTATGAGACCATCCGGTAGACAGCAGGTCGGCTAGGTTCACCCATTGGGCGACGTTGTTTGCACCGATAGTGCGCATCCAAATGGCATCGATGATGGTGATCACCGTACCGGGCGTGTTCACGTACGAGCGGACTAGATCGTTGACCGCAAAGCATCCACCATTTCGAGCCCACACGCGCATATCAATGACTTCGGGGATGCTCGCAGATCCCGCCTGAACACGCACCAGAGCTAACGGCTGGTCATCAATAACGCCAGGGTTTGATTGTCGCCCTGAAGGGATTGCCTTGGTGCTCGTTCCCTTGATAACCACAATCTCAGTGGGGCCGCCGTTCGTTGGACCCCATGAACGGCGCAACGCGATCAAGTCATAACGTGAACCGGTGGTAACAGCGTCCAATTGGATCACCGCTGCGGCATCGGAAATGTCCATCACACCGCGCCCCCAGGCAAGGCCCGCTGACACGTTGATCATTCGAGTGCCCGAAGTTTGAGCTACAAGGAAGTCGGAGGCACCGTTGACCCCGTATTCTGACGAGCCGACTTTGGAAACCATGGAAGCCCACTGGACTTCATCTACTGTTCCGTCGTAACCAACAGAGGTGATTGCCATTTACTTGCCTGCTTTCAGAATGCGTAGTTGTCGCCCAAGGCTTGCTATTCGCTTGACCATTTTGAGTGTTGGGTCAGGGTTTTCTTCGCCGACTTGTTGGCTGATGACTACGCCTTGGTCAGTGGTCCATGTCAGTGGCGCTTCGCGTAGAACGTCCTCGATGATCAGCCCTGGGCCTACTTCGAGGGATAGCTTGTCGCCAACATGCAATCCGTCGATGCCACCGTATTGAAGATGCTTTGACTCTTGCAGGGACACTGAGAGTCCCAGCGACGGGCCGTTCACTGCTAGGTACTGTTGGCCTGCTTTGTCCAGTTCTGCACTATCAGTGGTTTCCAGCCCGTCTGTATAGTGTTCGCGGATTCTCTTGGTGCCAGTTTCTGTTGCGTTGTTGGTGACTTGCCTGAATGTTCGCAGCTCTCTGGCACCTGAACCGCCAACGACAACACGGGATGCATGGGCGGGATGTTTCGCCCACGACCAGTCAATGACTGACCCTGAGGTTTCCGTTAGCGTTCTGCCCCATACTGATGGCACGTAGGCTTCTACCCTGTAGCCTGCTGACGCTTGAACCACGCGCAAGCCAATTCCTGCTGACTCCAATTTCTCTAGGAGTACATCAGCGAGGGAGGTGAATCTTGCTTCGATGGTGATCGTTGCGCCTCGGCCTAGCGAGGGTTCTACTTCAACGGGTAATCCCAAGCGGGTGCAATTGGCTGCGATCAGGTTTTTCGCTACGGTTTCTGCTGGTCCAGTTGCCCGGTAGAACCCTTCGTCGCCACCTTGAGAGCCTATTCCGCCTGTGGGGTTTGGCCATGCTAGAACGTCGTACAGCAGCCCAAAGTACCCGTCTACCTGCACGGTGAGTTGCGCTGAGTGCGCTGGCCCGAAACCTCTAATTGATCCCACCCAGCCGGAAATTAGCTCTACGCCCCGGTGTTCAATCAGGATTCTTGGGCCTACCGTATTATCAGCGTCAACTAGTGCTGAAGCTAGACGGTGGCTGGCTGGCAGGGTGATCGCCCCTGTGCTTGCCAGCATGTGGCGTGGTGTTGCGGTGAGTTCTGTCGGTGCACCGATTTCCCCAAGACGGACAAAGTTCTTATCCAGCACAAAAATGCGTGGTTCGTCCATGCTCACCATGCCCTCAAGTGTCTCGGATTGATTGTTACCTTCACCGTTCCAGTTCCAGACAGTGACAAGGACAGTGGGCGTGATTCCCCTGGCGGGATTGGTGCGAAATCCCATGACGCGAGATCTTTGTACACGTCCGTCGCGTCATCGGCCACGCCTCCACCGGGTAGCGGGTCTCCAAGGAGAACTTCGCGTTTGGTCGGATCAGTGTCGATGTAGAGGCGTTGCCCCTCGGGGATAACGAAGTTTCCGATGACCTGACGATCACCAACACCAACCGCGAACGAGGTGACTTGCCCTTCGATTTCCCATACCGGCCACGCATCCACCCCGCCTTCGTTGGTCAACTTCGCCGAATCCAGTGCGGCGGCTGACATGATGTTGAAGTTCGGTGCTTTCGATGCTCCGTTGAAGAACTCCACCGGCTCGCTGGTTCCCCATGATTGGGTGACTGGTTCGCCGTACCAGAACGGGTCGTAGGCGGTGAAGTACAGTTCGTATTGCTGCCACCCGAACAAGGTGGGCATGTACTCCATGGCGTGATCCCCGTCGCCACTGACCCGTAATCGCATGGTGCGGACACTGTCCGGGGTTTCCACCGTCCATACACCTTCACGGTCTGGGTGCATTCCTTCCCAGAAATCCCGGTCGTGATGCACCCACGCCTCAGCGGACGTGTCATTGAAAACTGTGATTGGCCAGAACACTTCACGCTCGTTTGCCCGCCAGCCCCGGTAGGTTGCCCCGTGCAGGGCTGGCGAAGAGAGGGAATGGTGCGTGATCGGCGGTAGCGTGAACCCGCGCACACCGGGACGCAGTTTCACGCCCGTCTGACCGCACATGAGCCACACACGCCCACGGTAATCAGTCCAGGTGATCTTCAAGGACTCCCACGCGTGAGACGGTGCAGGGATTGGTAGCGGTGGTGTGGCGTACACAAGGCCGAGCACACAACCACCCCCTCTCTATTTAGTTGATTCCGTACGCGGCCATCTTGTCGCCGACCCTTGTTGAGGTTTGCTGTGCGACGTCCTTCGCGTACTCATACGCCAGCCCAGGTTTCGCGTCGATGTGATAGTGGTTCTCGGTAGTGCGCGGTGCCTGCGCTTGCGCATACCGTGACACCTCAAACGACGGTGGAACACTCAAGGAGGCTTGCATGGCGAAGGCATTCTCGCCTGACTTTCCAAGGTTCGCCATAGCGGTTTCCAGCCTTGGGGTGTTCTGATCGATGCCAATGACTGAACCATCGATCACGCTGGAGGACCAGCCCTTGGCGTTCTTTGATGGAGACTTGATGCCCAGGGACTTTTTGAAAGCCGACTCGGCACTCTTGCCCAGCTTGTAGAACGCGTCATCAACCTTCTTGGACTTAGACTCAAGACCTTTTACCAGGCCTTCAGCCGCGTCAATACCGCCCTTGTGCATGGACTTGGTAACTGACTCGCCAGCGTCTGACGCGTACTTGTCCATGGACTTGTAAGCCGAGTTGAAAGCGTTCTTCTCAGTTCCCGTAGCCGAGAGCAGGATGTCAGCAAGCTCCGTCCCGCCATCGATGCCATACGACACGACTTCTTCGATGATCGCTGATGAGTAGCCCTTCTTGCGAAGCTTCTCAACCTTGACCCCGAAGGCTTTCATTTCAGCCGCACGAGACTTCACAGACCCAAGTAGCGTCTTGGCGTTGGCCTTCTTGAACGACGTAGCGTTCACCTGATCCAAAGAATCCTGCAACGAGAATCCCCCGCGGATCGTGGACGCAGCGCTGGACTGAGCTGAAAGAAGTTCGTCACGCTTTGACTTCGCTTTTTCAAGCGAGGACGCTAGCTTGTCAGATTGCTTCTCAAGCTTCAGGAGCTCGGATTCAGTCTTGTAAGCCATCGTCCGAAGTCGCGACCGTTGCCCCTTGGACAAGTCCTTGTTGTTCGACTGCTCAAACAAGCGGTCAACAACAGACATGCCTGAACCAGAAGTGAACGAATCAACGATGTCGCCACGCTTCAAGTCGCGGCGTAGATCAAACTTCAACTCATTCACACGGCCACGACGCTCCGCCTCAGCCTTACGAGCTTCAGCCGCTTTCTCCCGCGCCTCTTTAGCCTTCTTGTTCTCAGCCTCAGTTCGCTTCTTCGCTGCCGCAACTTCAGCCTTAGCCGCCTTCAGCTCAGCCTTAGCGTCATCCAATCGATCCTGAAGGTCAGCCTTGCGAGAACGATTAGCCTTAGTGCCCGGAACCCGGCGAATCTGCTTCTGAAGATCAGCGACTTTTCGCTCAGCACGACCAACTTGACCACCTGTAGCAAAACCTGGCAGTTGGACGGTCGCGCCATCGTTGATCGCCTGAAGAAGTGGCAGGTTCTCGCGTGTGGCCTTCTCATTGACAACCATCTCGCCAGACCGCAAACCAAACGGTTTACCGTTGACCATCGCAAGAACGTTGTCGCCCTGGGAGTTCAACGGGATCTGACCCGGTACAAGACCGCCGCCAGCCGCACCATTGATCAAACGACCAACTAGGCCACCGGTGTAACCGCCAGTAGTCAGTCCACCGCGGCCGCCACGCCCTGTGGAGGTCTGTGAACCGCTAACCACCACTCGGGTGTGGATGGTCGAGTATCGGTCACGCGCAGCAGCGTCCAAAGCAGCGATAGCGCCACCAACAATCGGGTTGGCGGTAATCGTTGCAACGCGTGCCGCCGCAGCACCATCCAAAGCGCTCTCAGTCGCACCAGTATTAGTAGCCTGGGCCTTGATCAGCGCCTCACGGTACTTGTTCGCTACCGCATCAGCCTTCTTGCCAGTTACCGCGGCAGTCCCGTTGTCGGTGACTTCGATCCGACCGTCAGGCAAGGTGGTGACCTTGTAGCCCATCTCTTCTAGAGCAGCGATAACTTGCGGGCTGTTCTCATCGATCTGGATTCTGCCATCAGGGGTTGCCTGGACGAGCTCGTGAATCTCAATGAGCTTGGCCCCGATATCATCCGTGTTCGAATCAAAATTGATGTACACGGCACCAGGAATCAGGTTCAGCGAATCAGCCAAAGCCGCGGCCTTTTCACTGCTCATGCCCATTGCTTCTGCGTTGGTTATGAACGCTTCGCGGCCGGCGGAGATGGTTTCCCCTAGTTCTCCTGCGGTGGCTCCTGCTTCCCTTTGCGCTTCCATGGCGGCCAGGGTTGACGAAGCGATACCGTCAAGCGCCGCCTGGTTAGCGCGGCCCTTCTCGGTGGTGATGTCGAGAGTCCGGCCGTTCTCGTCAATCGCAGCAGTGGCTGCAGCGAACGACTCCTGCATTCCTCGGAGTGCTTCGCGCTCGTTGAGCACGACCATTCCGGCGTTGACCATTGCCTGATAGAAGTCATCAACAGCCTTGGCGGCATCCTCTGCAGAGACTGCAGTGTCACCGAGTGCACCGTCGACACCAGACAAACCTTCAGCAGCACCTGGCGCCGAGGTTTGGATGCGGCCCAGTGCGAGGTCAACCAACCCGAGCTCATTGTTCGGGTCAATCTGGATACCGTTCTCGGTAGCCAGATTCGTGAGAGCTGACTTCAATTCAGGAGTGCTGTTGATCAAAGTCGCGACGTTGGAATCGGTGAGCTCAAGTTCCGATTGCAGGCCCTTGAGCGCATCAATACCGAGTTCTGATTCGCCCATGTCGAACGCACGGGCAATGCCACGCATGGCCTCTTGGAGCTGCAGGGCATCTTCGGTGGCGCCACGCACGTCACCAAACGAAAGGTTCTTCGAGAACCAGCCCGTTAGTCCTGTCAGGCCGTCTGTATTTGCCAGTTGCTCAATCGCTCGCTTGGCATTCCCGGACTCTACGGTGAGAGTGTCGTAGTACTCTTTAGCGGCTTCGCCTGAGTCCTTGAAGATGGATCCTGACCATCCGTCGCTTTCGCCGAGGTTCAGTACGTCCTTGACGTTACCGCCGGTGGCGATCAGGTTGAAGTATGCTTCAACATCTGGCTTGCCGGAGCGCACAGCATCGTTTATGCCCTCGATGACCGTCTTGCCGATGAGGAACCCAGCACCCACGGCCGTAACCGCACCCAATGATTTGCCTAGCAGCCCAACGGCCTTTGTGGCTCTTGGTGTGTCGATGCCGAGTGCTTGCATCTTGGGGATCGTGTCGCCCAGAGCGCTGACAAGCTTCATCATTCCGCCGGTTGCCAGCAATCCGACTCCGCCTACCCCGCCAAGTACCGTGAGTGCAGTCTTCACCGGGTCAGGCAGATCAGCGAAACCACCAGCAAGATCGGCAACAACTCCGGCGATTCCTGAAACGACAGGGAGGATCGCGGCCCCGGCTTCGATGGATGCGTCTTTGATGTTATTCCATGCGATTTTGACCTTGGATTCAGCGGTCTCGTATCGCTTGTTGGCTTCTTCGACGAGGGCTGTGTTGTTAGCCCAGGCTTCTGCACCCAAGTTCAACGAATCTGTGAGCAGGTCTCCGGAGTTGGCGAGGGCGAGCATCACCTGAGTTTCCTCGGTGCCCTTGATGCCCAGGTCTTTCAGAGTTTGCGTGACGTTTCCGCCGGCTTCGTTCACTCCGTAGATGCCCTTGGAGACAAGGTCCAGTGCTTCAACTGGGGCTTCACGGAATTTTGCCGCGAACTCGTCTGCTGAGACACCAGCGATTTCAGCGAATGATGCGAGGCTGTCTCCGCCTTCATCAACTGCTGATCGCATCTTCAGCAGGACACGCGTGGTGACGCCGCCGCCGAGCTCGGCCCGAACGCCCATGGATGCAAGCGTGTTGGACAATGCGAGCACGTCTGCTTCGGATGCGCCCAGGGTTGCGGCTGCACCGGCGATACGCTGGGCCATGGACAGGATGTCGGATTCGGTGCTTGCACCGTCATTGCCCAATGCGACCAACGCTGAGCCGAAACGTTCAACGCCCTTTGAGCCTTCTCGTTCCATGGTGCCCATGACGTTGCTGATCTGCGCGATGTTGGTTGCCGCGTCTTCTGCTGTGAGGTTGGTGGACTCCCCCAGGTCGATCATGGTCTTTGTGAAGCCGGAGACGTCCTTGCGTGCTACGCCGAGCTGGCCAGCAGCTTCGGCGACTGCAGCGATTTCGGTGTGTGTGGACGGGAGGGTGCGAGCGAGGTTGCGGAGCTCACCCTCAAGCTGTGCCATTTGCTGTGGGGATCCGTCGACGGTTTTGGTTACGCCAGCCCAAGCTGACTCCCAATCCATCGCAGCTTTAGTCGATAGAGCTAATGCACCGACTATGGCTGCTCCACTGGCAACCATGCCCGTAGAGACTTGGTTCCACGCTTTATCGTGAGTTTGGGCGGTTTGCGCGAGCCGGCCGATTGCTGATTCCGACTGTTTACCGGCGGCTTCGGTCTGTTCGGCGGTTTTCCTGGCGGCACTGGCAGCGGCGGCCATGTCGCGTTTGAAAGCGCCAATTTCAGCCCGGATCCGGACTACGACATCACGCTCAGCCACAATGGGACCGCCTATTCAATTAGAGTTTTCGGGCATAAGAAAACCCGCTAGCACCCCTCTGTTTCGGGTGCTAACGGGCTAACTTGTGGGCCGTTACTTTATTGCGTGGGAGTTTCCTCATCCACGACTTGATGATTCGAAGCCAGAATGTACGAGGCGGTCGTCGCTGCGGCTATTTGCTTCAGATAGCCGGTCATTGCAACTAATAATCCGATTGGGACCAGACCGAGTAACACGGCTGAGCCGGACGCAATCAAGATTACAAGTCCGCCTATCAGCCCGATTCCGGCAAGAACCATGCCGGTGACCTGGAATGCGGAACCCTCATTTTGTACATACTGAATGGAAGGTGTTTTGTGAATTTTGAGTGACATGAAAAAACCATAACACCCAGCACAAAAAATTATTGATCGGCTTTATTAAACCGTGACTATTCCGCATCCCACACCGGGTAGAAAAGTTGTCCCGGGTATTGGTTGTTTTTGTTGTCGTTGAGTGCGGCTTCTCTGGCTTCGCACGCGTGGCAGATCGTTTCTTTCCACTCGACCCGACCGTCATTGTCATCACCGAAGCCTACCGATGATGGGACACCGCAGGAGTGGATGCTGTCTTCGTACTGCTGCAGGGCCAACGCCAGCACACGATCTTGCTCTAGCCATCGGCCAGTATCTTCACGGAAGCCAAGCAACACGGTGACAGGGATCCTCCACGACCGGGCTGTTTTAGCCCAGGTTACGAGGTGCCCCCATCGCCGTGTTGCCATGGCCGCTACGATTTTGGGACGGTGACCTCCGGGGTCTCGTTGTTCGCCTTGTACGCGGCATCAGCGAGCAGACCTATCTGGGATTCGCCAAGCTTCTCGTACAGGGTGCGAGTCTGATCCAGGGTGAGTTGCTTCCATCCGTCGCCGACCTTGATCTTGGTTGCGTCGGCAATCATGCGGAGCGTGGTCTCGTGGTTGATGACCTTGTCGCTGAACTCTTTGACGCCGATGCGAACGTAGGCGTTGATGTCTGCAGGGACGGTGATTTCCATGCGCTTGCAGGTCTTCTTCGCTTCTGCGCGTCCCAGTGCAGCGGCTTCGTCGATCTTGTCGGAGGATTCCTTCAGGACAGTCTCGCGGATCGCGTCGGTTTCCTGCTTGGTAAGGGCAGTGACACGGAAGACTCGCTTGGACTCGTCGATGCGGGCCCATAGGTCGTTGATCTGCGCGTCGAGTTCTGCGTTGGGGTTTTCTTCCCCGCCAAGCGGCTTGTCCATGTCGGACACTTCTGGGGTGGCAACGCGTTGCGATTCGAGTGCTTCAACTTCAGCAATGAGATCCATGCGTGCGTAGAGGTTGACATTATGGGTGTTGCGTTCGCCGGTGGCGAGCCACGAGTCGAGGTCTAGCTCAGCGGTTGGTTCAATGTTTTCAGACACGGTTGACTCCTAAAGGATGGGGGTGACTCCGCGATGGGTTTAGAGTCCGGGCTGGTGTGGGAGTCAAGCACTCCAGCCCGGACTGGCTAATTGGTTAGACGGTTGCGGAGACTACGGCACGTTCGTCGACGTTGTCCTGCACGGAGAAGTTCATCTTGAACTTCTCGTAACCGGCATCAGCAGGAGACATGATCTGCGGTGTTCCAGTGATGACCTCGTATACCTGCACCTCATCGCCTGCGGTGAAAGGGTGCTCATGAGCCTTGGTGCCATCCGGATGTTGACCGATCCGGGACACGATGTAGCCATGGATGCCCTTATCGCTAAAGGTTGCCCATGGAATGTCGTCCACGGTTTCCTTCCAACGGTAGAAGTCCATGGACGCTTCGTAGTTGGTGCGCCCGGGTACAGTCGAGTTGGACGACGCGCACAAGGCTGGATCGTTGATTGCGTCATCGCCGGTGGAGCCGAGCTGGTAGTTGGCTGCGGTGACGTTGCATGACAGCACGATCGCGCCCACGCCTGTCAATTCGCTGACCTTTGGCGCGTGATAGTCGGCGAGGTCTGTGACGAATACGCTGTGGCGGTTTGCGTCAGTGAGCATCTTTACGGCCATGTTCGATTACTTCCCTTCTTGCTTGGATGGAACTTCTCGCAGGTGCGGGAAGATTTTCAGGTGTGTTTCTGGTACCGGCGCGTCGTACTTTCGACCGGTTCGACTGTCGAAGACGTAGACCTTTTTTCGGGGGTCTAATCTTTTTGGTTCAGTTACGGTGTTGGCCGGCGCGGTGGCTGGCTCAGTGACCTGTTTGGGGGTTGCCACGGTGGGCCTCCTTTAGTTGGTGTTGAGCCGCCAAGAAAGCGGCAGGTAAAACCGGGCTGGGGTGACCTGGTTGTCTATGAGTGGCGTTGCGACCCGGAACGCGTCAGCGTCGGGTTTGAGCCAGTGGTTCCCTATTCGGGTATTGGTGAGTGCCTGTGCGACGTATTGGGCACACGTTCGCGAGTGTGCGGGTGTGGGACCGACGCAGTTGGTTTGTGGTGCCCAGTCGTGCACGGTGGTGTCTGCCAGTCCGGTGAGGTCACGTTCTTGGGGTAAGTCCGCTGTAATTCCGGAGAGAAGAAGCACGTAAGGGAGGATGTACCCTGCGCCGTCAGTTGGGAGCTTCTCGGGCACGTACCCGTCGTAAATACGGCCACCCAAAGCCGGTATCGCTTTCAGGGTGGCCATGAGCTCAGCATTCAGTTGTGTCGCGTCCATCTACCCGCCTATGGCTTTTGCTGCGAGTTGCGCCATGGCCTGCTCGAAGGCCGGCATGTGTTTGTCCGCTGCCGGCCCCATGAATGGTTGAGCTGCCATGCGTGACGTGCCGAGTTCGACGTAGGTGGCGTAGTTTGCTGATGCGCGTACTTCAGCGGATGGGGAGTCCTGGGAGACACCCCGCAGGTCGCTGGCCTTGACGCTGGATCGAAGGTTCCCGGTGTCCACAGGTGAAAGGGTTTTCGCGGTAGCTTCGATATCCTTCGCGGTTTTCTTCACCGCGACTTTCGCGAGTTGGCCCGCGATCTTAGGCACGGTTCCGAGGTCTGCTGCTAGAGACCGTAGTTCTGATGCGTCAAAGCTCATGTGTACCGCCTACGGATTTTGTTGGGTTTGGTTTTCCCATGCGATGTAGTCGTGGGTCCAGAGTTCGGAACCGGTCATGCGTTGCTTGAGCGTGTACTCGGTGCCGTTGCTGGTGACGATGTCGCCGCGCTCCCCCACGTGAAGCTGGGGTAGCAGGTTCTCGGCAAGGTATGGAAGCTGGATTAGGTACTGACGTGACTCTGTTGGCTGCTCGGTAGGTAGCGCCGCGGATTCCCGTTTCAGTTCCTGGATGCGAGCCTTGCCCGCCCAGATTCGTTCGCGGCCGGTCCAGCCTTCCGGGAGTGGGAATGGTGCGGGACCCTCGGCAACACGGTCGATGATGCAGTCAGCGGTCATGCCTCCTGCAGCGACGGGCCGATGATGCTCCGACCAGCCTGCGGGGATGATCCGTGTATTTGGTAGTGGCATTGGTTACCACCCGTTCCGGTACTCTTCGCCCTCGGCGCCGCAGGATCCGCCGAATGGGATGATCTGGAAGAACGAGTCAGCTTTCGCATCTTCGTCGTCCGCTTTGTCGCGCAATGCTGCGGCTTGTTTGCGGAGTTCGGCGGCAACTGCTGGGCCGTCGGTGCTGAGGTCTTGGGTGCGGATCTTCTTTGACACGAGAACTTCGCTGGTTGCGATAGCGTCGAGTGCGTCAGCGGCAGCCCTGTATACGCCTTGCTTGTACCCGGTGTCCCAGTCGTTCAGTTCCAGATACGTTGTGATCTGGTCGTCTGTGAAGATCGGGTTTTCGGTGTCAAGGTCTGCGATGAGGGCGCGGACTTGGCCCACCTGTTTTTGCTGATCGGCAGGTTCCATGGTGCCCCCTCAAAAAAGTGTTTGGGTACAGCTGAGGGGCACCACCGTGGTGATGCCCCTCAAAGCTGCGAGTGAAGCTAAGCGCCCTTGGACGCGTAAACGCCCAGGCCGTTCAGGGTCGCGCCACCGGTGACCAGTCGGCCGCGGTAGTCGATGGTGTCGTCCTTGTACGAACCGTCTTCCAGACCGATTGCGCCGCCGCCGACACGCTCGCCCTGATCACGGCGGACACGGATGTCGAGGGTTTCCTCGCCAGCCATGGTGACCTTTGCGACCGACGCGTACTTCGATTCCTTTGCAGGAAGGATGTACCAGGCGGTGTCGCCGTTGGTGCCGTTCAGCTCTGCAGCGGTTTCCGACGCGATGACGTTGAACTTGCCCTTGAGCGGGTTCTTCTGGGCGACGGAGCCGACGACGATCTTGTCTTCGTTGACGAACTCTTCCGCTTCCATTGCCAGTGCGGTTGGCACGATCAGGTTCAGAGGCTTGCCGCCGAGGCGGATCAGCTTCTTATCGTTGGTCTTGCGGGCCACGATAGCCTTGTACGCGGCGACCAGCGCATCGTGGGACAGCGCGGTCGATGGGATGGCGCCCTGAGCAGCGAAGAACGATGCAACCGGGCCACCGTCTGCGATGAACTGCTTGAAGACCTGTTCGTCTTCGGTTTGACGTGCAGCCGATCCGAGACGGCCCGGGAAGTCGAGCAGCTGGTGGAACTGGTTGTTCTTCCGCATCTCCCAGGTCAGGCCGAAGGTGTTACCGTACTTGAGCACGGAGAACTCGAAAGCGTCTTCGCCGATTGCCCGGCCCTTGTACTCTTCGCCTTCCTTCACCTGGTCGAAGGCTTCGCGGCCGCCGAACAGGTCGATGTCCTTGGCGGGACGGAAGTCGTTCACGCGGCGGACCGGGGCGATGGCCTGCCACTCTGGGACGGTCTCCTCGTATGCGTCACGGGCCTGAATCTGGAAGCCTGCGCCCAGCAGTTTTGGGAAGTCCGAGGTGGACATTGCTTCCTTCATGCGTGCGACGGCGAACGGGTCGATGCCGTCCACTCCGTCGTTGTAGAGCTTCAGCGCTTCTTCGATGCGCTTCTCAACGCTGGCGGCGGTGCGGAATGATTCCTGCGCCAGCATCTCTTGGATGTTGATGTTCACGGTGTCTCCTTACGCGCCGACGGCGGTCTGAGTGGTGTAGCCGATAGGGGCTACTTCTACGGGGCCTGCGGCGGCGGCCTTGGCACCGAGTGCGATGCCGAACAGGTAATTGCCGGTAGCGGTGACGTTGAGTGCACCTGCACTGGTGATGTAGACGGGTGCGCCTTCGGTGGTGGCGCCGGTAACCTGCAGGTCCCAGGAGCCGTCCAGCCAGATGGTGACGCTTTCGCCGACAGCCGCGTCGATGAGTGCTACACCGCAGATGGAGCCGACGCGTACCGGGGAGCCGGAAGTCACTGCGTAGGGTGCGGTGACGGTGATGTGAAGTGCGTTCTCGTAACGCTGGTTCTTAGCCACGGTTACAGTCCCTTCTTGCGCATGTTGCGAATCGATTCGAGCGCCGATGCGGATTCAGCGGCGGTGTCTACGGTGGTGGTTTCGCCTACGCCGCGGACTTGGCCGAGGCCGTTTTCCTTGGCGAGCTGGGCGAGGTAGGTTTCCTCGGCTTCGCGGGCCTTGTTCACGGTCTCGGTGAGCGCGTCAGTGTCGAGCTGCAGCGACTCAGTCAGTGGCAGGTCGGATTCGCGTACCGATGCGGTGACGATGCGAGCCACAACGCTCTCGGACAGTTCCGAGTTGGCGCCGGTGACGATGACCTTCGCAAACTCCTGGGCACGGTTGAATGCGCGGGACTTAGCCAGCGATTCCTTCAGGCCAGTGTTTTCGGCGACCAGTTCGCTTTCGCGGGCTTTGATTGCCTGCAACTGGCCGTGGGACTCTTCGAGCATCTTGATGCGGGCTTCGCGGGCATCTTCGCGCTCAGTGGCATTTTCTGCCATGGTGGTCTCCTTAGAGATTTTTTGGTTAGCCTCGGCCAGTTTTGGCGAGGATTCTTGCCCCGCAGGTGCGGGAAGCTTGTTCGTTGTGGTTGGTGCGGTGAGTTGGATGGATTCAGCCGCGCCGGTTGTGCCGACTGGGTCGTACTCAGTGCGACGCAGCACTTCTTCCGGTTCGCCGGTCAGGGTGACATTCACACCGTCGCGGGTGTAGGTTTGCCGGAACGTTGTACCGCCCTTCCGGTAGTACGCGTACGTTTCGTCGTACGACCACAACCACGCCCCGTGCCCTTCCGGGTCGGAGTGCGCACGGCTGATGGCGTGGCTGATGTACGCTTCAATGTCGTCAGCTGTGACCTCGTTGGCGATGATGGATCGGGATTCGATGACCCGTGCAGCTTCCAAGATTTCGGATACCTGACCGCCACGGCCTGCCACCGTCACTGCGTCCACTCTGTTGAAAGGGCTGGGGATAAGACGCTCAACGATGCGCCCGTCCTTGGTGTCGCGCACTGCAGCGGAAGCGCTGATTGATGCGCCGATAAACTCGTGGGTTTCCTCCACGAAGTCGCGCCACGCGGACAAGACCCGGGTCTCAGCGACCAGATCACCATTGCCGTCAACGTACGCATCTTCCAAGGTCACCCAAATCAGGTTGCGCAAATCGCCTTCAGGGCGGTCGGCGCGTTCCATTTCGGTGTCATGGTTGACCATTCCCATGGTTCCGCGTGGGAATGCTTTTTCCTCGGCTGCTTTCGCGAGGACTTCCTCGCTGTAGTAGCCGGAAGAACCCTGCCCGGGACTAATGAGCTTGAGCAGGATCTTCCCCGGCCCACGGGACGCGACCTTAGCCGCCTCCGTAATCTGTGTTGGCACGGCGGCCTCCTAAAATTGAAGAATGGGTTTAGATGATCGAAACGATGCACCCGGTGAACCAGGCGCGTGCCCTGAGCATTCGTGGATGCCCAGGCAGGCTTACCTACGGCTGACCGGGGCTTCGCTCTTGTTGGTCTGCCGGTGGTGCGGCGCGTTGGACTACAAACCGTCGGAGAGCGACGGGACCTAGCCTGCGATGGTGAGTAGCGTTTTGACTGGGGTGACCACTTGGGAGTCGCGCCATCCGTCGCTCTTGCGCAGTGTTGACAGGTCGTCCCACTGGATTTTGCCGTCGTTCAGCAACTGCAATCGGGTTGGGCCCATGATGGCGAGTTGTGAATCCTCGGTGAGACTGTCGAACCATTTGCGCGCGTCAGGGAAATCGTCCTTTGGTTCCTCGATGTCGAACCCGAGCTCTTTCCATGACTTCGTTTTGTCTACGCGGGCGCATCGTCCGTTTTGGTGGTCGATGGGGCCGAACTCGTCCACTGGGTGAAGCGTGCCGTGCTTGGCAAGGCAAGATGGGCAGGTGCGCCGGTCAAGCGTGCATTGCCACAACCACCCGGTCAGCAGGTCAGTGTTTGCCCCTGCAGCGGCCTGCGATCCACGCCTGTGTGCGTCCAGCATCTCCGTGCGTGCTATCGTCATGGCGCGGGCTAGTCCGCCGTTGAAGTTCCCTTCAACGCTCTTCAGGATCTTCCGCCCCACAGTCCGCGGATTATCACCAACGACAATGCCGCGGATGAGCTCGTTCTTCATCTGCCGAACCACCCACGGTGCGAGTGGCTTAGTTGCTGAATGAATCCGTTCAGTGGACCGGGTGACAATCGCTGTGAGTGCTTCAGGCGCCGGCGCATTCAGGTTGATCGCGACACCTGTTTTCGGGGGCGGGAGTTGGGATCCGATGATTGCTTGGTGTGCTGTGGCAGCGTCCATGACTGCGGTGAGCAGGTCGTTGGTGATCGTGCCGTCCACGAACGGGATGAGCTCGTCCAGGGTTGCTTCGACTTGTTGCATTGCTGCGATGAGCTTCGCGTTGCGGGCGACGACTGCGCGGGGTACGTTGTCCCCTGCTGCGACGAGTTCGGCGATTGCTTCTGCGAACAGTGGGGAGATGGTGTCCCATGCTTCCACCCAGGCCTGCACGAGTGCGACGGCTTGCTTGTCGGTGAGCTGGCGCAGTTGTTTGCGTACGTCGGCGGCGAGCCGGAGCGTTTCCTTCGTGACTGCCACCGATCAACACCACCTACTCTGAAGTTCCGTAGATCCCGCGGAGAGTCTCGCCGAGCCGTTCAGCGTACAGTTCGTCTCTGGCCTGTAGCTTCCCGGTTCTACGTTCAGCGCGCCGTGCTGGCCTTTTAGCCAGCCCGTTCACGCACCAATCGCAATTCAGTTCGGGGCACCGCTTGTGATGCCGGCGGCCACGGCCGTCACGGTCACCCTTAGACATGGAACCACTTCATCTCTTTGGAGGCCGAGGTATGGACGTCATTGGTTTTATTACCAAGTGCGGAACTGCAAAGACTTGGCCTCCACCTTGGTTAGGATGCGTTCCATGCGAGCTCCAACAGTAACCGTTCTCGTCAGGGACGCACCCTTTCCGGGCTGGCTTCTTCTCATTCGGGCGTTGCTGCATGATGCCCAGACAGTAGCCGATGAACAACGCTGCAAGAACAAACAACCACACAGTTACTCACCCTCACTATTCAGCGGGTCGCCACTGAGTTGACCGTTCCGATACAGGTTCACGGCGCGCTGCCCGAACTCACGATCCGGATCAATGAAGTTCCCTTCATCGTCCTTGACTGAGTCGATGATCTCGTCCACATCACGAATGCCGAGAGCCCGCAAGGCCTGTTCCAGGAGGACCAGTGGTGGGATGACACCGAGCTCGTTCGCCTTGCTGATCGCTTCCATGAGCGTCTCAATCGGGATCTCGTTCAGATCAGGCCAAACAATATCCAGGGTCCGATCATCGCCACCACGCAGGGTGACAACCATCCGGTCATCCTCACGCGCCACGGTGCCCTTCAACGGGCCGCGGGGTGCAATGACAGCTTGGTCGATGACGTAGCCGAGCACTGCCCGGTACATTTCCGACCACAGCTTCTGCCGTAGCTCGAACTCCAACCGGGTTGGCTGGTTCAAAGTTTCAGCGACAGCACGCGCACCAGTCTGCCCAGGATCCGCGGATAGTGTGGTGACTGGTAGGCCCATGCCGGCTGCGAGGATGGAGAGCAGCGGGCGACCTGACTCTGAGTCGATGGTGGCGCCACTCTTCGGCATCGCTTCAAGCTTCTGCCCTGCACTATGCTCCACCGTGGATCCTGCTGGTACGTTCGCCAACTGGTTCAGGCTGTTCCGCGATTGTTGCGATGCAGGCGTCTTTGTGTCCTTCGACGCAACAAACGCGATCTTCGACAAGGCCTTGATCAGCAAAGCCCAGTCTTCCAAGAATTCCTTGTAAGCCCGCGCCCACGGCAAGGATGCGTACGCGTCGCCGATGCCGAACTTCCAGCCGTCCAACCCGTTGTCGTGCAGGTGGTAGACCGGGGAATCCCAGTTGACCGGCAGGGTCTCCTCGCCGATCTTCACAGACCGGGAACGGATCTGCGGCCGGTAACGAATATCCGGGTACAGTTCAGCCTTTTCGACAGTGTCTTCAGTCCACTTGCGCAAGTAGTAATGCGTGGTGCCTCGGTCGCCTGGCTTGCTGATCTTGTCCGCGATCTCATCAAACGGCAGCGTGCGTGCTTGCACACGGCCGTTCATCGGATCAGTGAACAAGGTGATGAATACGTTGCCGTCGGTGCCGAGCGCGTTCTCCAACCTGATCCGTGCCTGCGAACCGGTCAGGTTGGAACGGTTCGAGTCGTCATCCAAGAACGCTTGAACAACAGCGTTCACGTCCTGCGTGCTGTCCTTGCCATCAGCGCGGGCAGTAATGCCCACATCCTGACCATGCACATAGGCGGCGCGGACGTTCAAGCCACGCTTGATCAGCGGGTTGGCGATGAACATGATGCGCGACAACTCAGCAGCTTTGCGCAAGCCCTCTCGGGAGAACTGGGCTTGGGAGTCCATGGCCAGCTTCTCCCAGCCACGATCTTCCAACGCCAACTGCAGCTGCCCGAACGACTCTTTCAGCCGTTCAGCCTTGTACTGGATGTCAGCGCGGGCCGCACGCATCTCTGCGGTTTCACGGCCTAGGATGCGGTCCAAAATATTCGCCATACCGCCTCCTAGTTAGTACGGGCTGATCGCCCATCCTTGATTTTCGTAGTCGTCATAGATGTCGGGTTGAACCACATGCGGTGCATCTTCAAGTTTGTGCAATAACAAGTAGTTGATCGCCTGCGAGAAGCTGTCCATTTGGTCATCGTTGGCACCTGCGGGGAAGGACAACGCCTCTTGGGTGAAGTGCTCAATCCAGGGGGCTAATGCTGTCGTTGGCAGGACGACGTTCTTTGAGAACGCGAGTGGCGACACCGCGGACACGCGAGCATACTTTGAACCTGTCGGCTCAATGGGTATGAGCCCCATGATTTTTTGCTTCAGCATGGTCATGACGGCGGGCCCGTTGGCGCGATCTTCCACGAGTTTGGCGATAGCTTGGGGCCATTTAGCTGTCATCGCTTCGATGGCTTCGCAGGTTTCGTTGAAGTTCATGCGCCGGCGGACTTGATCTAGCAGGTACGCAGCGTTGCCGATGCGCAACCAAACTTGCCCGACGACGTAGTCGCTGGTGTCTTCACCCTTGAATGCGAGGTCCCATGACTGTATGAGTTCGTGGTCTTCGCGTTCCATGCCTGGCACCCACATGGTGCCGTCGCCTTGGTCGACCCATATTGGTTGTTCGTAGCGTGCCCATTCGGTTGGGAGTACGCCGCCGTCGTCCAAGGTTGGGTTGCCTTGGTAGAGGGATTGCCAGACTTTGGGGCCGACGGAGACTTTGATTTGTTCCCATTGGTGTTGGGTGCGTTGGCGGGCTGATTCGAGGAATTGCCCGGGTTTACGGCCGAGCGGGTCGTTCTCCACGGCTTCGGCGGGGATGTTGAGCACGGTCCAACGGTCAGCGTCCTCACCAGCCAAGAGTCGGCCGGCGAGGTCGTCGGCGTGCCACCGTGTCAGCACAAGAATGACGGGTGCGCCGGGTGCTAGTCGGGTGATGCCGACGGACTGCCAGAATCCCCATGCTTGTTCACGGTAGGTTTTGGAGTACGCCTGTTCGAGGTTGCTGATGGGGTCGTCAATGAATAGCGCATCAACCGCGCGACCGGTTAGGCCACCGCGGATACCGACTGATCGGACGCCACCCTTGATTGCGACCTGCTTCGTTACACCTTTGTCGTCAGTAATACTGCGCGTGCCGTCGAGCTTCCAGCGTCGTGCAGCGCCGTTGTCTTTGGCGACGCGTAGGCCGAGGTCAAGTGTTTCGTCGTCGCCGTCATTGCTGGTGATGTGGTTTCGGATGTTTCGTCCGAACTCATCAGCCAAGTCCTGTGCGTAGGAGACAATAGCGATACGCCTGTCGGGGTTACGTGTGAGGAACCAGAGCGGGCCAATTGTCGTGACTCGTGTGGACTTGCCTTCCTGGGGTGGAAGGTTGATGATCAGGCGATCAATCTCCCCTGATTCAACCTTCACCAAGTACTCGTCGATCAGGTCCAGCGCGGGGGTCTGCAGGGTGGTGGGCTCAATCGCTTTCGCGAGAGCACCAGGGGTGGCCCAATCATGGTCGGGGGTCTCGAAGTGTCGTGCAGCGTACTCCGCCCAATCAAAAGCGGAAGACACAACAGCACCTCCATGTCTCTTATCCGACTTGCAGTTGGGGATTTTTCCGCGCGCGCCTTGATTAAATGAGGGGGGTGGAACACGCCGAGGAACATCTCACAACAAGAATTTTTAAACCACAACCACCAGCGCCTTGGCTGTGGACAAAGTTTCGAACTCTGCGAGATTTCGCGGTTTAAACGGGGTCAAATATCCACAGTTCCTGTGGACGCAGCGAAGGAAGAACTACATACTTGTAATACATCATGTTGTGGCCGCTTGACCGGCAAAACACAACATGTAGTATTGATCCCGTTGGTGCAGATCACAGTTGATAGACGTTGAGAACCACGTTCGAATAGTCTAGGAATTAGGGTCAGCCCATAAATAAAGGCCGAGAGGGCTGCAACCCTCTCGACCTTAGGAACAGAACTACATACGGGCACGTACGGAAATCCTGAGTTACTTCTTGTTATCGCTCGAAGTGTCTTCAGCTTAGGAGTGAAGGTCTGCCAATGTCAATTACATTGGAGGGTTTCCGTGTCGCCCCGTTTGGGAGAGGACGATGCGTTATGGCTACTCGCCGTATTCGGATTCGTATCCAGGTAAAGCCTGGCACGGTTCGCATCAAGCCCGTTCGCCGCTAACCGGTGATCGACTTTCGGGGCTGAGCGCCAGCGCTCAGTGTCTCAGCTCCGTCACTCTTTTTTACGCTAGAAGACAGGAGGCTCATTGTGAGCTCAAATAATTTCCACATTTCCCCAGAAGGTCACTTCTGGAAGGTTTCTCTCAACGGAATCCACCAGATGCAGTTCCCTACTCAGGAAAGTGCTTACGACTACGCTCGGCGCACTGCCCGCATGATGGGTGGCGGTGAGATTAGCATTCATGGACGGGATGGTCGCGTTCGTGAGAAGAATACGATCTACCCAGCCAATGATCCGCGCAACATCTTTGGCTAGACCTTGAATTGTTGGTCGCCCAGCTGCTGTTGGGCGACCAACGCATTTTTTACGTTGAGGTGGCGGTGTCAGTTGGTGGTTTTCCAGGTGCCGTGACCGTGTGGGTGTGTTTCCCATACAGATCGGTTCGTTGTGCACTGGATCCTTGTGCGTTGTCTGATCTTTCCGCCACCGGGTTTTTGGTGGGGTGGCTGTTGGATGGGCGTGCAACCTACCTTGTTCAGCCACCCCGTAGCGACGGTACGGGTGTCCAGTCTGTATCGTCGCTGAGCTCTCCGTCGAGGGGTCGAACCTCGGCTACCAGATCCAAAATCTGGGGTGCTGCCATTACACCAACAGAGACTAAGAGGTTATTCCGGGAGTCGAACCCGGTAAGCATGGCTTTGCAGGCCAGCACCTTACCGTTCGGTCAAATAACCTTGCAAACCCCGCCCGGGACGCGCCTTTACGGGAACGCCCAGGGTCGAGGGTAAGGGATGCGAGTAGGCTGCTCCAGAGGCCTACTTCCTACCCGCAATCCGTGGCAGCAGTAGGAATCGAACCTACCGTGGACCAGTTTACAGCCAGCCCTGTCACCTTGACTCTTCTACTGCCGTGGCCGACTATCTCCCCGTCGGCTATGGGATTAGGCCATTAGAGGCAGTCATCCTGTCGCGATCTCTGGTACGCGAACTCTCGATCCTCTGACCTGGCGTCCGGATGATAGGACTTGAACCTACATTCTCCTGATCCCAAATCAGGCGGCCTGCCAATTGGCCTACATCCAGTTGTTCCCGGTTTCAGTTCGGCACCGGGTAGCCGTTGCAACAGAGGCCGTCGTGTCGAGCGAACCGGTTTGATGCAATGTGTTGCGATCATCAGCTGTTGCCGAATGGTCAGCAGCCTAATGATCGTGTTGTCCTGCGCCTCTCGGCGGTGGTCACCGTCTCGCCGCTATATGCGTGACCGGGCCCAGATACTGCTGGGTCAGAGATGATTGACCTCCTAGGGATCATTCATTCTGCATCCTTGTCGGGATTGCGTGCGACGGGCACGATTCGAACGTGCGTCTCCGATAATCAGCGGTATGCTCGGCCTCTGCACTACCGTCGCTGCCCTTCACTTCCGAGGGGCTGAGATTCGAATATTCATTTATTCATTGCCCTTCGCGGGAACGTGCGCTGCCGGGAATCGAACCCGCGCCCCTCTTCAGGGAACAAACCAGATCAGCGCTCCCCCGGGCTCGTGTTCCTGGGGGCTATGAAATTGTGCGGTGGTTGTGGGACTTTAGCCGGTCTTCGCCTCTAGCTCGCACAGGTCAGGATGCGGCTCGCTCTCAGCTGTTCCACGCAGTAGGAATGGGTCCCACTCTCACGCGCGGGATGGGTGTCTACGTGGAGAAAACCCATCTTGATATCTACGATAGGTGCAAAACCCGGTGTTGTCTAGTCTAACTGGCTATACGTCCCGTTAGGCTGGCTGTTTCTTGTATGACTTTGAGGACTTCGGCTGGGGTGTGTCCCTCCTGTCGCGTGGCGATGTCGCATGTTGGGGCGAGTTTTCCTCGTCTTGCCCATGATTTGGCGGTGTTGTAGCTGACGGGGTAGCCGGCCTCTTTGAGGGCGTTTACGATTTGTCGTAATGGTGCCCGCACGTGCCAGGCTTCGGTGATGCGGTTGCGGATCCGGTCCGCGGTGTCGTGTTCCCGTTTGCAGGTCTTGCACCGTCCGACAGTTGATGTTTCGTGGCCTTCGATGATGCCGTCGCATCGGGTTACTGCGCCGTCTTCGGTGAAGTCCAGAGCCCCGCACTCCCCCAAAGGTCGCTTTGAACGTGGAATGTCGGCCGCGGATATGACCGCGCGTTCCAAACCGGACAGTTCCCAGTACAAGTCGCCCGCGTCTTCACGCTTGATCAACTGGGTGGTGACAGCGTGCAGGTACTCGGCTGCCTTCACTGGGGTTGTGAAGATGCGCAGCTTATTGGGCTCCAACTCCCTATTGGCCCAGTGCGCGAGCTCCACCAAGCTCTTCACGTACTCGCCCAGGCGCTCTTCCATGTCGAGGTTTATCGGCGCCGGAGGCTCACCAGTACCGGATGACCCATTACTAGGGCGCACGCCCAGGTTCGCCAATGTCTGCCCAGCAGTTTTCAACGTATCTGGCACACGCAGCAGGAGCTCACGAAGCATCCGAACATGCTTGTTGCACAAGTAGCTGCCATTCGGGGTTTGATACTCACAAATAATGCAGTTCAATCTTTTGTCTTCCCTACGTCGGTAAGTGGGGCCGACTCATCAGCCAAGCGTTCCAAGGTTTCTTCAAATTCTTTACAGAGTTCCAGCTTTCGTTTTTCGTTGTTGCTGTACTGAAACCCCAGGATTACATTTCTAACGGCGTCACCGAGCTGGGCAGCAACAAACTCCAATTTGAATTTGGCGTCTTTTGGCATAGGCCTTCGCCAAAGGGTTAGGTGATACAAGCTATAAATCTGAATTCCCACTGCAATCTGGTGCGCCTTTTCCAATGCCGACTTCAGGATACGTTCGTCCGGTTTATTGTCGTCCAATGATTCCCGGTACGGATAGGTGGCAATTAGCAAGGATTTGTCGTCTGGGATGTCATCAAAAAAGGGAGATCCTGCGAAAGTATCGAATTCAGAAATCAGATCATTGCCGAGCTTTACTCTTAGACTTCTGGTTTCAGCCTTTTCGGCTCTAACGTTTGCTTTGTGAGCTACACGAGTTGAGGCGATGGCAGTTATAACTGCCACCAGCAATGTCAAGGCAGTGATGATCGAGTTGAACCACTCTATCGAGGTGTCGCTTTGTAATTCACAGGTAAACACGGATAGTGAATCTTCCGGAATGGAGCAGCTAATGCGTTCGATATTAAACATGCTCCGATTCTATTTGTTTCGGCCGGTGATTAGGACTAGTTGGGTGGGGTCAAGGTCGTAGGGGTCTTTGTCGAGGTCTGTTGGTACCCATATGCGGGTTACGTCGGGCCATTGTTCTATTGCGAGTATTTCCGTGGTGATTGATCGTCGGGTTTCTCGGCAGAACATGCTGATGGTTTTGCCTTGGTCGATGCCGGATAGGCGGCGCGCTTCAACTTTGATGGGCATGGTCAGTAATTCCATCCGGGATAGGTGGCCGCTGCGATTCCAACGAAGGCAACGCCCATGCCCACAATTCCCGTGTGCGCCCATCGTTCGTCGCCAGTCCAGATTGCGAGCGTGAATGCGGTTATCATCCCTACCACTCCGAGGATTCCAAAGACGACGCAGGATGCTCTAAGGATGGTTTTCACTGTTCCTCCATAGCTTCTAGCGCCGATCGCAACATGGCTTTGACGATGGTTCGATCGAAATTCGTTCCATGCTCAAGTGAAATAGGGGAACCTGCGCCGATTACCCAAACACTCCCGCCGAAGCAAACAGCCACTTGAGGGCTACGCATATCTAGCATGAGAATGTTTGGATCTGTGGTTTCGTCGCTCATTACCCCTCCTGGACGGTGATTTGCGCGTCGGATCCTGCGCACCCGTGGCGAAGTCCCCCTTTTGCGTCGCGCCAGCTGATGATGATCAGGTCAGGATCGGTGAGGGCTGGACCCGCTTGCTGTACTGCGCGTGGGATTCCTCTGACGATTAGCCGATCGCCGATCTTGAGTTCTTTGGCGGTGATGTTCACGTGTTGTCCTTTTCGCAGTGGGTGCAGGTGTTGGTTTTCCAGTAGTGCCAGCAGATGATGCAGAGCATGTCGTCGCCGGTTGCTGGTTCCCAGTCGTGTTTGGTTTTGCCGCAGCGGGCGGTGGCTGGTTCGCCTTCTAGCCAGGCTTGCGCTTGTCCGCGGCAGAACCGGTGCGATAGGTGGTCTTCTGCGGTAGTTGTGTGTTCTGGATGGGTGAGGGTGTCAACGGCAGTCATTCTCACTGCCTTTGTATCCGGGTTTACCAGCTTCTAATATTGTGAATTGGAAGTTTTCGGGCGGGTTCAGTGGGGTTGGATCTGGTGGGAGTTCCCATGTTCGTTCGCGTTCGAACGTTGCGTGTTCGTACTGGACGGGCTTGCATGCCCAGTGCACGAGCGATGCTCCGACAATGAACCCAGCGCCGAAGACCCCGAGCGCGAGGACGATTAGGCTAGTCATCGTTGCAGTCCTCGCATGCGCATGATGCCCCGTAGCCCAGTGCTTCTTCTTCTGCCTCTAGGCTGGCGGTGCGGAGCATGCCTACCAGTTGCACGTGAGGCATTTCGCTGTTGCCGCACAAGAACCCGTCACGGGTGCCGTGTTCGTCCATGCCCGCGGTGGTGAGGAGTACGACTGCCCCGGTGACCATGTGCCCTTCTGGGATGATCATGGGCACTTCCAGACCGTAGATGTTGATGTTGTTGATGGTTGGTTCGCTCATGGTGTTTACTCTCCGCAGTTTTGGCAGGGTTTGAATTCGAGGTGTGTGCAGACGCTGCAGTCGTCTGGTGTGGGGCCGGCGTATTCGATCCATGGTTCGTTGGTGACGTCGGTTCCGCAGAGTGCGCGGTTTGGGTTGCATCCGCAGACGGTGTGGTCTAGTCGGTTTTCGTCACTGCTGCTGTCCATAGCACTCTGGTCTAGGTGGGTGGTGGTGGCGGTCATTACGGCTCTTTCCGCGTGGTTCCGCAGTGCTGGCATTTGTAGTTGCGTGACCATGCGCTTGTCCTGTACCAGGCGTGGCCGAACCACCTGCAGCGTGCGGTGGCGGCCCAGTAAGCCATGAATATGAGGACTGCGACTCCTGCGGTGAATGCGATGATCTGTGGGGTGCTCATAGCTTCACGACCCTGACGAGTGCTTCGGATGCTTTCACTTGGTGATCGCAGTTGAGGAGGGTTTCCCCGTATTCGAGGAAGGCGCGCAATGTCCTGTACCGGCCTTCGCACATGAGGTAGGACTCTGTGTGGTGGCATTTGGGGCATTCCCAGTGCATTGAGTAGGCGGCGGGTGCGCCTGCTTGGTGTCCGTAGTGGCCTTGTGGGTGACCTTCTCCTTCGCATGGGAGTGGGATGTCTACGTTTTCGGTGAGTTGGGTGAACACGTCGGTGTGTTCGTGGGTTTGGGTGGTCATTGTTGTTCCTGGGTGAGTTGGCGTAGTGCGGTGGGAACGATTTGGGGTACGAGTTTGGCTTGTGCTGGGGTGAGGTTGAGGCCGTCGAGGATTTGTTGGATGGCGGTCACGACGAGTTGACCCTTTTCCTGTTCAAGGCGCACGCGTCGTTCTTCGACACCTGCCTTGGCCGCCATTGCTGCCCATTTCGCCAGTTGTTCTTCGGCTTGGCGGAGTGCTTGCCATTTGATGTTGATGCCAGCCTCGTAGGTTTTGAGGTTGGTGGGTTCGCCTTTTTCTTCGCCTCGTTCGTGTTTGGTTTCGCCGAAGAATAGGTCTTCTTCAGGGAGGTCTTTCACTAGTGACCGGAGCCATGCGACTTCGGCGGCTTTTTGGTTGATGAGGTTGAGGAGGTGTTCGACGGGGTGTCGGTTGATTCCGTCGGGGTCGATGCGTCCTAGGATTTCCACGGCTTCTGCTTCCATTGCTCGTCCGGTTGCTGCGTCTTGTGCTTTGGGTGATTTGCCGCCGTGTTTGCCGCAGCGGGTTCCGCCGTGGACGGGTGGTGCTTGGCAGGGTTCGCCTTGGCCGTGGCGTTGTCCGCGTTTCTTTGCCCCGCAGATCAGTCGCCCTGCCGTGTTGGTTTGTCCTGGCGCGAATTGGGGTTCGCCTTTGTAGCGTTTGATTGCGGTGGCGAGTTGTTCGGGGTTGATCTTCGCGGGCAAGGGTTAGTCCCGGTATTCTGCGGTGATGTGGTGCAGGTTTGCCTGTGGTGGCGTGTAGCGGGCGCGCAGTGCGCGGGTTGTGTTGTTGTCCAATTCGTCTGGGGTGAATCCGTGGACGATGATGCGACCGAGTACGGCCACGTACGGCATGATCTGCTCGGCAGTGATACCGGCTTTGGCGAACTCAAGGATCACTTCGAGGTACGCGTCCCGCTCATCACCTTCAACACCGACATATTCCATGCGCTTCTGGAAGTCAGCTAGTTCGTTCTGGTGGCGCCGGCTGTCGAGGGGCACGACGTTTGGGCGGAGCTTGCCGAACCGGGTTGGCATCGTTGGGCGGATGGCCGCGAGGCTGATTACTGGGTTCGGCGGATCTTGTGGTTGGTGGTCGCCTACTTCGCCTTGGTACGCCACGTCGTGCGGGTCTGGGGCGACGCGGGCGGGCCGGATGTTCGTGAAGTGATAGCGCCCCGCTTGGGATGATCCGGTGTAGATGTAGGCGCGTTCATGCGTTTCATCAGACCACCGTTCGAAGTGTCCTCGCTCCCAGCGCCCGCCAAGCGTCTGAACCTCCACAGTCTGCCCATGCAAGTAGTCGCCACGCTTGGCGCTCTCCGGGTTCACCTGGATTGGGCGGATCTGGTCCGCCTTCGCCCATACCGAAGTCGCCCAATCGTCCGGTAGCACCATCGCACCAGCGTGCCCAGGATAAACAGTGAGAATAGTTGCAGGGATCCACTTGTCTGCTGATTCAACTTGGCACCTGTCCCCTGCGTTGAGTTTCTTCACCGTGACCACCTGACCTTTTCTAGAATGTCCGCGATGACGGACCCTGCGTATAACCCCCATTTCTCACGGCGGGTGAGTTTGGGGATTGGTTTTGGCCCTACGACGTGTGTTGCGTGCACTGGTGTGGGGGTGTTGTTGGTGTATTCGTAGTGGAGGATTCCGGGTTTGCCGGGGATCTCGTGGAATACGACTTCGTCTGGTTCTATCTGTGTCCATTCTAACTGGTTATATATCCGATTCAAATAGCTGATTCGGGCAAGATGAAGGGCTTCTTTGTTGAGGATTTCTGCGGCCTGGTTGAGTGGGTCGGTGTTGTTCATTGTTTTGGGCCTCCGTGTTTTTTGCATCCGCAGTAGGTGGGGTGTGGGGTTCCGGGTCGGAAGTCGTTGTTGCTGATGGTGTCGTGTCCGGTGCCGCGGTATTTGTAGGGTTTGAAGGTTCCTGTGTGTCGGTGTGATTCTTGGGTGGTGAGGGCGCGTGCGTAGGTGGGTTTGTAGTTGCTGTATTCGGTGTCGGTGCTCATGATTTGTTGTCTTTCTTTCACAACTGGGATATCAATTGGTTACTGCGTTTGATCGGAGTGATAATTAGAAATTCAGCCACTTCTAAGTTAGGAACAAATGAATACCAACCCTCTGCTTTCCATGGCGACGGCGATTGATGCAATTACCATTCGTGGGCAGTCAGCCACTTCCTCGGAGGAGGACCTGAACAGCTACCTCTTCAGAACGTTTAATGGACGCGAAGGTGAGTCCACATTTATCGCTTCTAGGCGATGCGCCTACGAAGCTCAACTCGTTGCGGAGACTTTTTTCGGCAGTACCAGCGATGGATCCAATAAATTCGTTGACTTGGAAAGCGTCAACGACATTATTTGGAAGGTTCCTGAAGGCGTTAGCCGCCGCTTGAGCGGTGAAAGTTCATTGATGCATCCCAGTGCAGCTCAAATTCTTCGCATGGCGGCTGGATATACCGAAAGAGGAGGGATCTACTCCGCATCCCGTGAGCAGTTTGATTTTTCTTGGCTTTTCGAGATTCTTGACGAAATTGATTCGGATCTTCCAAGCTCGTCAGTACCCGAGCAGCTGCGGATCGGGATTTCCCGCCACATTTCGATTATGCGTAGCACTCTCGCGCGCGACATTGTTCCAGTTGAAACAATAGTCCAGCAACTAGCAACTCTTTCTGGCCTCCTTTTCGCAGCTGCGCAGAGTGAAACGGATAAAAAGAAAGTCAAGAAATTCATTCTATGGGCCGCACGTGTTTCTGCAGGAGTTGTTGTGGACATCGCCATCGGGATACCAGTCAACACTGCAACGAACCTCTTAATGATGGCCCTAGAATCCGGGGGGTCTGATGTGTCGGGAGACGGGTCTGATGACGATTTGCAGGATCTCGGCGAAACAATTCCCGTTTAGTCATTGCGTCTTCCTGTTGTTTCGTGTTGTTGTTCGCAGTCTCTGGCGAGTGATGGGACGTAGTGGATGCGTCCGCAGGTTCGGCATTGGTGGGGTTGTTCGGCCGTGGTTAGGCTGCTAGTGGTTGCCATGTCCAGGTCACTTTCTCTTCAGTTCGCGTGAGGTGCGTGGCGCCGGCCCGGGTCAGGTCTCGGTGTTGGGTGTGGTTGATGTGGAGTAGTCCGGGTTTCCACATGTTCATCCACTGGGGTTGGCCCATGAACGCGTGGTTGACTTCTTGGATGATTCTGAACGGGCTGAGGTTCTGTTCGCACATGCTCCCCGCATACTTCACCGCAAAAACGGCTGCAGCCTGCGCGACTGGTAGTGTGTGCGCGGATCCGATCCAGGTGTCTGCGTAGTAGATCTGCCATGATGGCCAGTTGTAGGGGTCTTTGAACACTCTGGCGCGGTGGTGTTTGGTTTCCATGGTGGGTCAGTCCTCGAATGTTTGGTGTTCGATGGTGTTGAGGATTCTGCGTGCCCAGTATGGGAACGTGACGACTCCTGCGGCTATTAGGGCGCCTGCTAGGCGGAGGATGTTGTTCATTCGGAGCCGACGCGGTATTGGTTTGCTCTGACGCTGAGCGCTCGGGCTGCGGGAATGCACTCTGTTCCCCACGCGCCAAGCTCATTCACTGCTTCTTCTAGCGCTTCTGCTTTCGCTTCAGCGCGGACCTTGGCGATCATGCGGTTGAACTCGGCCTGCGCTTGTTTAGCCGTGATCACGCCTAAGGTTGTGCGGTCGTAGATATAGGCTCCACGCGCAAACTCAACGGTCGGAACGTATTCCGATTCGCCGGATGCTGGATCGTAGAACGTCGCTGCCACCTTGTCATTAGCGCCCATGATGCTTCCTCCCTCGGTGCAGTAGTGGCTTTCCGAATCGACGGCGTGGTGTGGACAGGCCGTTGCGAGTTGGTTCCGCATTCCAGCGCCGGCCCCATGCTTCACCGTGCTTCGTCCTGCTACTGGTCCGCCGTTTGGTGACCCGCACCCGGTACATTCGATGCTCCGCGTAGCTGTCGTCGAATGTATGCGTGACTTGTGTTCGCAGGTTCACTGACCGTTTATCCCTCGGCATCGTTCGCCTCCGGGCGGTACAGGACACGGGCGGGGAGGGCTAAGGACTCCGATGAGCAAGCATCAATGTCGCGAACCCGGCTCCACATGGTGCCGTAGACGTCCCTATCGTCTGCTTGGAACATCGTGCCATTGATGATCACCACAGTCCCTACAGGCAGCGCGTCGAGTTCTTCCACGCTGTTCACTACCGGCTGGGCGACGGCGAGGTAAGCGCGGATTGCGTCTTCTGCTATTTCGTTCGCGGTTCCCTCATATCCGTTGCCGTCGTAGCGATCAGATATGGTATCGCTGGCCCTTGAAAGCGCGTCCGGGTTTAGCGGGGGCTGGTTCACTTGGTGGTCTCCTTAGCGAAACGGGTTACTTTGACCTCGACTTTGAGCCCGACGTGCGGGTAGGTGAACTCAACTTCACCGTCGTATTCGCCTTCTACGAACTCAGCTAGAGAGCCAATGACTTGATTAGTTACATCTTCTTTCTCGCCAACAAATAGCGTGTTGGCCTTGTTTAAGCGTCCCGCTTGGATCTGCTTGGAGATTCGTGCGTAGTGAATGCCGATCACTTGGTGGCCTCCTTAGCTAGCTCACGCGCTTTCCGGGCAACAGCGAGCCAGTGTTCCTGGTTGAACGGGGTCATGTCGTCGAACGAGCCACGCAAGTCAACGCCCATGCTAGACAAGTACGTGTTCGCTAGTTCCAGCGCTTCGGCTTCCAACTCGGCCTGGGGTTTAGCTTCGGCGGTGGTGCGTTCCTGCTCAGCAATATGTGCATAAAGTGCCGCCCACGCCTCACCGATCTTGGTCGCAGCAGGCTGATCAGAGCCATACGCCGCTTCGAGGATTGCGAGGGCAAGCGCAGGAGCATCAGACGGGGCGATAGCGATCCCGGTGGAAGTGATAGCGCGATCACTCCGCCTGATAAGCAAGTCAACCTGTGAGCTATCACCGTACCCAACTACGTTGAGTTCATTTGCAGACAATAAGCCCTTGAAAGATTTACTGGTCATTGGTTTCTCCTAATAGTTCTTGTACTTGCTTCGTGGTCAGAACCTGATCCGCTACGAGAACGTCACCAAGTTTGATCAGTGCTAGATGCAAACGGGCGAAAATGGAGATTTCGCCAGGATGGTCGATGTAGTCGTTCGCGTCGATGATTCCGCGCTTGGCGTCTTGCCCGAAGATGGCTCGCGCATCCGTTGATGAATACACGGTCATTCCTCCACGCTTCCTGATGCTGACCGTCCACGCTTCGTCGGGATAATTGTGATGTTGGATCTTTTCGAACGGCGAGGGCGTTTGGAAACCTAACCAGAAACCCATCACGCGCCTCCTTGGTTGGTTCGTGCCATACGGTCGGCGCATGGCCAGTTGTTCCCGCATTTTTCACAGTGTGGCCCCTCTTCGAGCAACTGCTTTATGAGGGACGGGTCAGATACTTTTTCGGGGTCGCAGTACCACTCTCGGCACGGCCGATGTTCAGAGTTAGTCATCGTCACCGAACTCGTCATATTCGGCTTCCATCCCGTTTTCGTGCATCTTGGCGAGTAGGCTCAGATCGCCTTTGGCAATGAGGTCTTGGATGACCTGTTCGAATCCGGTCTCGGCGGTGTGCTGGAAGATCTGCCATGCGATCAGGCCTTGATTGTCGGGGTATTCGACGGTGATCTTGACTGGGATCTCTACGCCGTCGTTGGTGGTGGCGGTTCCGGTGATGTCGAAATTCTGCATGTTAGTTTCCTTCTTTGTTTGTGCATTCCGGGCATGGTGTGAACCCGGTGTAGTCGGCTTTCATGAGGACAGAGGTTCCATTGCATCGGTCGCATTTCTCAGCCACGCTCACCCCTGGCCATGCGGTCCGCGTAGGCGATAGCTTCAGCGTGGGTTGGGAATTCTTCATCGAAGAATGGTTCAGCACGTTCGGCTACCCATTTACCTCCGTACGCGAACCACCAAACGAACATCCGGCTCTGATCACATTCGTAGCCAGTCTGATAGCTGATTCTTTTATGCCGGTCCACCCCGTCTGACCATGTGCCGTCAGCGAGACGATAAGGGCCGGTGCGCAGGATTCCGCCCTTACCCTCGCAGGTCTCACACTTACTGATCTGTGGGATACCCCTAAGAGTTCCGCCAGTTTCAGGCCATCCCCTGCCGTTGCAGTCCTTACACTTCTGGCTCATTGCCAGCCCCTAACCCTTCGTCGGCCAGCTTGCGGGTCGGGCAAGGGTACGCATCGAAATCGCATGATGCGCAAACCCTCATCCATCTGTTAGCGCTTGACCCTTTAATGTCGTTGAAGAAGTCCTCGACCAATTGAGGCTTGTGCAGTTCTTGGATCGCTACAAACGCGGCACGCATGGCCGGGATCTTGTGTAAACCGTTCTCACTCATTTGGCACCTCCTGGTGGTACTTGCAGGGCGCGGACTCTCCGCATGATTGGCAAACCAGGATTGAACGCCCGAGGGATTCTTTCCACAGGTGTACGGTTCGCGCTGGTCGGTGAAGCGGCTCCCGGTGCGCGGTGCGTTGCGCTGCGGCAGTGAGCCCAGCAACGAAATCCAACGTCATCGGCTCCGGCGTGAGCTTCGGGGCACGATGCTTGATGCGTAACCGGTCCCCCGCTTTGACCATGAGCCCCCATCCTTCCGGCAGTTCGTCCGCTTTGACGATGGAGGCATCGGAAACCACTAGATACCAGTAGTCGCAGTAGCGTTTGATGCGTTCAGACTTCACCGGGTCGCGTAGCTCGGTCAGCCAGTCAGAGCGCGAAACTTTGACCTCGTGCCCAATCAACGCTTGCTTAGATGCGTACTTGTCCACAGCGATGAAGTCAGCCACAGAGCAGAACAGGCCTAGATTCTGCGTGGAGCGCACGTGTTCGGCGCGCACGTACCGGTCAGCGATGGTTCCCTGGCGTTCGGTGTTGTACCGACGCAGGAGCATGTTGAGCATGTCGCGCTCGGTGTACTTGACCGTCGGCTCGAAAAGCTGGTCAGCCACGGGTATCACCGTCCAGGGCGCGGTCGATCATTTCGGCGTAGTGCTTATCGCCGGGTGCGAGTTTCTTCAGGTATACGGCCAGCTCCCGCACTCGTCGCACAGCCTGTTCAGCCTGTTCGAGCTTGTTGGCATTCTTGTCGGCGCGTGATCGCTCAGAGTCACGACCAGCACGCATGGCATCGAAACGCACATTCATTACCCGCTTTTGCTCGGTCAGTTCAATGTTTCGTTCCGCCAGAGTTTTGACTGTACTGGTCTGGTTGGACAGCGCACTCTCAGCCTGTTCGAGGCGGGACAGGAGGGCGAGGATGGTAGGCGGGTCAAACGTGGCGATGAATTCTGGGTCGCCATTGAACCCATAGCAGTGTGCGCTCATGCGGATCCCGGCCTTGCCTTGAACTCGCAAAGTGAAGTTGCGCCCGCCCATTTGCGGGTTCCCCTCGCGCATCTCCCACGGTCCGGGTGTTGCGGCTTCTGCGACCTTGCGCAGGTTGTCCAAGTCGGTGGTCATTTGGTGTTTTCTTTCTCGTCTGCGATGCGGATAGCGCGGCCCAGGACAAGGGCGAGGACGGCTGACAATACAATCCAGCCGACAAAGATTAGGGCGATCATGGTCATGACGCGTCGTCCATGCTGGTTTCGCTGGGTGGGTTCCATCCGGCGGCGATCAGGTGTGGGGTGAGTTCGTTGAGCTGGTTGAGGACGGTTTCACGGACGCCGTGCTGGGTGAGTTTGTCTTGTTCTTCCCACGTCTTGAGTGCGAAGTCTGGGACGTTTGCGCGGTCAGTTTCGGGCATGCTGTTGAAATGCTCGGCATGCTTGTTGACGCGGGCTCGGGCGATCTTCTCGACCAGCTCAGTGGTGATGTGGTTGCTCATTTCGCGCCTTCCAGTTCGCTGATTCGGGTTAGCAGGTTAGCGACTTCCTGGTCTGTCAGGTGGCCTTCTACGTCGCTCGTGATTGGGGTGCCATAGTTCAATGACTCGTCGTGGTTGATGACGGCGAGTTCCCAAAGCCCTTTGTCGCCGCCGTAGGTCCATGGGCCGCGGATTACAGATGCGCCGTGCCCGTTCGGGAATTTGTAGACGTGCCGTTCAGCGCCGGTCATGACCTTGTGCGGACCGGATTTGGCGGGGGTAAATGGTGTTTTTGGTGGGGTGAAACCCTGGTTGATGCTCATTTGTTGACTCCATAAAATTTTGTGTTGGCGGGTTAGGCCCAGTAGTTGAGGTCCCATTGGGATAAGTGGATTGGGGTTGGTGGGGCCGGGTCTGTGGTGCCTTTGCTGTCGGCGATGGCTTTGGCTTTTTGTGCGGTTGCGGCGGCTTCCCAGTCGGTGTGGTTCATCCGGTAGTCACGGTGCGCCACATACCCGGGTCGGGTGGCGTGGTGTGCACGCCCGTGGTGGTTGCAGAACCGGAGTAGTGATACTCCCCCGAGGATCCGGTAGGCGAACACGTGCAACGCTTGCGCCCCGCACTTGTCGCAGCGATCCAACAGGGTGAGCGTGGTGGGCAATGCGAATTCGATGTCCACATCCAGTTCCACATGCGTGTCATGAATGGGTTTCAGGGCGAGGTCGGAGGGTTTCATTTGGGGTTCCTCATATCGGTGAGCTCTGTCAGGAGCGTGTTGATTTCGGATTGTTGCCGGCGGATGGTTCCGACCAGCTGAATGATGATCTCCGCTGACTCGTCATGCGTGAGCTGCGGGTACTGCCACCCCTTCACCCGGCGTTCCAGACTGTTGAGGTGGTGCTCAGTGAGGATTGGGCTAACGGTCATGCCGTCCACGCCCTGCAGGATGATTGGCTTTGCAACGGGCGACCGCTTCAGCGTGTCGCCGGTGCGCCTGTCCAAGAGTGTTGCCAGCGAAGAACGCGGCACCAGTTGCGATGCAAATCATCGCGGCGATGATGATCCAGAACATGATCTCTTTGCCCCCTTTGCGGGCTCTTCCGCTCACCCTGACCGGTAGCGGTTTGACTGCTTACGCACAAGCATAAGCCAGTTCAACTGGATACACAACCACTCACATTGGATATTTTAGACAAAACCATTTCCCTCGAAGACCGCGATCCTCGCCCCCGGGGCGCGGTCATCAGCGAACCGCTTACGCGAACGATGCTCCACAATCTGCGAATCATCCAAGTACACCGAAGCACTCGTCAGCGCATCACACACCGCCCGCAACAACTTGTCCCCGTCCGGCTTCGTCACCGGCACCAGCGGCGCCCAATCCTTGAGCACGCCAGCATTCCGACCCGTACCGTAATGACCCTTCGGACGCGGGAGGAAGAACGTCACATCAACGCACACGGGCCCGTCAAACCGCGGAATCTCCGCCTCAACCTTGGCAACCATGGCAGCGACTTTCACTTCCTCGCGCCACTCTTTCAGCCTGTCGCCGGCTGACTCGACCAGGCTCACGGTGGTTTTTCCGGTGGCCTTGTTGGTTCGGGCAAAGGCTTTCTTCGAGCCCTGGGGTGTCGGGGTGCCATGAACGTCGAATGAGAGCTCCCGCGCACCCGGGGTGCTGTGCGTCGATTTGCGGGCCTCAAATTGGGCGGAGTGGGCACTTACCGCCACTGCGGGGCGTTCGTCGTTTCTAGCCACTGTTTTGTCGCTCCTGTGAGGTGTCCAGTTGTATTGGTCAGTAGTTGATTTCAAGTTGGTGAGTGGTGGCGGTGTTTAGCTCTAATTTAGTGTGGTTACCTCACTAGTTTGTGGTTGACCCCGTAGGGGTTGGGTTGTTTCGCCATCCTGGTTGGGGTGGGTTTCGTTTGTGTTGGTGGAGGTTTTTGCCGTGGAGGTGTGGTGGTCGGTCTCCGAGTTGGATGTCGATGGTGCAGGGGCCGCAGGTGTTGGCTGGGTGTCCGGTGTGGTCGGGGCATTCTGGGCCGGTGGGGATTTGGTTGCGGGTGGTTTCGGGCCAGTGTTTGCCGGGGAGCATGATGGGGGCTGGGGTTTTGCAGGTGGGGTCTTTGGCTTTGGTGATGGCTGCGATGGTGAGGTCGGCGAATGATGGGATGGTTCGGTTTTTGCTGAGGAGGGTGATGATGCTGTTGATGGTCCAGTCGGGGCGGATGTTGTTGAGGATGTGGGCGAGCATGGTTGCTTGGCGTTCGTTGAGTTCTGGCATTGGTTTTGTTTTTCCTTTGGGGAGGGTTGGGGCAGCCAGGCGTTTGGGTGTGGGGTTGTTTGGGCTTTCCGGTTTGGGCTTGTTCTGCTTTGAAACGCGCCCGCGTTACTTACGTAACGATTGGCTGGTGCTAGGTGAATGGTGAGTGGTGTTAGGTGTTAAGGTGTGGGCGATGTGTAAACCGATGCCCTAGTTTTTGAAATGTTGGGGTAAACCGATGGGCTGGTGGATGCCTTTGCGATGGGTCAAGGGATGGGTAAACCGATGCCCTAACCGATGGCCTACCGGATGCCTAAAACGGGGGTTCCTCGATGGGTAAACCGATGGGTGAATCAGGGATGCTGACACGCTCCGACCGGTCTTCCCCGGCATGGTTTTCCCATGGGTCTACGGAGCGCATTTGCAGGTGCTCCCCCAGGTACTCCCATGACTTCCAATCGGGGTTTTCCTTGTGCAGCCGTCGCAGTTCGTGAACGATCACGCCTTTGAGGTCTCGTGACCCGACATCTTTGAACGCGTTGGCTACGGCGCCGCCCATGTTCTTTTGTTTGAGCAGGCCGTCGTTGCGTATGAAGGATCGGATTAGGACTTCTTCGGTGTCGTCGTCGACGATGATGTATTTCTTGGCGCGGAGTATTTCTGCTGCGTCGGTGACTTCGCCGAGGGTGAGTCCGTGGGCCATGGGGACTATGCGTTTTGGTCGCCAGTCCATGGTTCCGCAGTAGGTGAGTTTTCCGTGGGTTGCGAGGTGGATGTAGACCCATTGCTCTGTGAGGGTGAGGTCTAGGAAGTTGTCGTCTACCCAGATGTCCGTTTGGATCTGGGCGAAGTTGCGGGCCACTGTTAGTCCTTTCGTGCGCTGGTGATGAAGTGGTGCATGGTTTTGACGTGGTGTGCGTCTTGGAGCGCGTCGTGTTGTCCGGCAGGTTGTGCTGGGAGCCGGGTTGTTCCGGTCCAGTTCACGAGTGCTCGTACGTCGTTGGTGAACTGCGGGATCGGTGCTGGTACGTCGATCATGCTGAGCTGGTCAAGTTTTTGAGACACGATCTTTGATCTTTTCTAAATATTCTCAAGCCGCCAAAGCTAAAGAATTTCTCTCCTGGTACGAGTCCAAAACTGCCTGGGGGCTGAGCCCTCCATTAGCT